>Ga0193752_1000171_pt1 | contig 84278 bp, 56 predicted proteins | sample H1c1metaG_FD_144924 | JGI IMG/M metagenome (GOLD analysis project Ga0193752, IMG submission 144924) | Soil microbial communities from a riparian zone of the East river system, Colorado, United States - H1c1 | ecosystem: Environmental > Terrestrial > Soil > Riparian zone | place: USA: East River... | reverse complement strand
ATCTGCGTGCGTGGCGCATGTGTGTGGGCATGCGGCGGCGAGGAGTTTCCCTGCACCGGTGACACCGCGTGCGACGAAGGGTTGTGCGTCGAGCCGGCCTGCGTCGGCGTGCGCTGCGAAGTCGGTCAGACGTGCCGCGGAGGCCAGTGCGTCGCGCCGTGCGAAGGGATCGTGTGCCCGCTCGGTCAGGAGTGCCGCGGCTCGATTTGCGTCGAGCCGTGCGCGGGCGTGACCTGCAAAGACGGTGGCGTGTGCGAGCGCGGCGTCTGCGTCGGCGCCTGCACGTGTGCAGGTTGCCCGATGGGCAAGGCCTGCGACTCGAAGTCAGGCCGCTGTCTCGAACCCGGCTGCGAAGCGCGGACGTGTGGAGCCGGTGAAGTCTGTCGCGCCGGTACGTGTGTCGATGCGTGTCGCGACGCGAAGTGTCCGGGCGCGGCTAGGTGCGTGAGTGGCAAGTGCGAAGGCTCCGGCACGACGTCATCCGGGAGCACGACGATCGAGCAACCGGTCCAGGAAGCGCCGCCGACGTTGCCGCTTCCCGCTGCAGCTGGAAGCGGCGGGCCCAGCGGCGGCGCGGCAGCGTCAGGCAGAATGAGCAGCGCGGACGGCTGCGGCTGTCGGATGGTGGTCGGGACTCACGAGCCCGAATCTGGCGATTGGGCGCTGCCGCTCATGGCTGCGCTGTATTCGCGGACGCGCGTGCGGAGGCGCCGGCGAATGCACTCGCCGGTTACAACTACGCCGGTCTGAGGTCACGTGCGCTGCGCTCGCAGATGCTGCGACGCAACTTCGCCACGGCTGCCGATTACACGCGGGAATCCACCCTCGGCGCAACGATCGCTTGCGATAGACTTGTCGTGCGCATGTTAGCCGACCAGTTGTTCAAGTTTCTCACGCGCGCCGACGTGAAAGAGATCGCGCTTCACACAGGGAGGCCTCCTTGTGCGCTGGTCGATGGTACGTATCGTCGCTTGAGCGCGCAGCTGCTCAAGGAGGACGACATCATTCAGGTCCTCTCCGCGACGCAAGGCCACGAACATCTTACGCATCTCGCGGAAGGCCGAACTTGGGAGTTCGAAGCTCCCGGCGTCGGCGAAGTCAGCGTGACCGCGGTCTACGACGCGCACGGTTTGAAAGTCGCGCTTCGCTTGCAAGACGCGAACGCGCCCGTCGCGAAACATCCGTCGCGCCCACCACGTGCGAAGCGTCCGTCGTCGCCACCGCGCCGCAGCGCGCGTCCGCCGCGGCCCGCTTCGCCGCAGCGCCAGCCCGCGATGGATCCCGTGGCAGCGCCGACTCAGCAGTTCGCCGGGAATCTGCCCAATCCCCGTCGCCAGGCTGCGCGTCCGCAGAGCGATGGCGTGAGTCTTCCTCCGCCTGCGCCGATTCCAGAGGAAGGACTGCTCTCCGGGTCAGCGTTCAGTTTGCCCGCGGCGCCTCAGCGGCCAGCGAGCCGGCCGATGATGCCTGCGGTCCCCGGTGCGCGCCCGCCGAGTCGACAAGATTTCGCAGCTTCCGGGCGGCCGGTGAGCACAGCCTCGTTCGAGCCGCCGATGGCTGCGCGCGCCCACCCAGGTCGACCCGCGCTCGACGTGATCAGCTCGCCGCCGATAGCTGCTCCGGCTGCGCCAGGTGGACAAGCTGCGCGCCCCGCCGGCTTCGTCCTGCCGCCGTACAAGGGCGACCGCCTCGACGACCTGCTGCGCAGCGCCCTCGAGTGGCGCGCGAGCGACTTGCACGTGATCGCGGAGCGGCCGCCGCTGTTTCGTTTGGCTGGCGAGCTCGTGCCCGATGGCCTGCCGCTGTCCGCGGCAGAGGTCCAAGCGTTGCTGATGCCGCGTTTGTTTCAAGATCGCCGTGCCGAGCTTGAAACAAACGGTTCGTGCGACTTCGCGTTACAGCATCCCGTTTACGGCCGCTTTCGCGTCAACGTCAGCCAGCAGCGCACGGGCCTGAAGCTCACTGCGCGCTTGATCGGCGCCGATGTTCCGACGCTCGAAGACTTGGGCATGCCGCAAGGCATTCGCAAAGCGCTGCATCACCATCAGGGCTTGATCGTCGTCACCGGCCCGACCGGACACGGCAAGACCACGACGATGGCCGCGATCGTCGGCATCATCAATCGCGAGACGACGCACCACGTGATCACGGTCGAAGACCCGATCGAGTACACCCACGTCTCGACGAAGGCCGTCATCTCGCAGCGCGAAGTCGGTCGCCACACCAAGACGTTTGCGGCTGCGCTCAAAGCATCGCTGCGCGAGGATCCGGACGTGATCGTCGTCGGCGAGCTGCGCGACACCGAAACCGTGCGGATGGCGCTCTCCGCGAGTGAGACTGGTCACTTGGTGATCAGCACGATGAACACACCGAGCGCAGCAAAGGCGATCGAACGGTTGATCGACTTGTTTCCGCCGGGCGACCAGCCACAAGTTCGCATGACGCTCGCGGGCGGTCTGCGTTTGATCATCTCGCAACGCCTCCTTCCGACCGCCGATCGAAAGCAGCTCTGCGCGGCGGCCGAGCTCTTGCCGGGAAGCACGGCGCTCTGGAGCTTGATCCGCGACAACCGCACCTATCAGATCACGAGTCTGCAGCAGCGCGGCAAGAGCCTCGGCATCATTCGGCTCGACGACTCGCTCGCGGAGCTCGTTCGAAGCGGCCGCACGACGGTCGACATCGCGCGGGACTACGCCGAGGCACCACACCAGTTCGACGCGCTCGTCGCAGGCCGTCAGGTCGCGCCGCAAGCCGAGCCGCAAGCACCGAACCCCGCGGAGGAAGCGGCAGAGCGTGCCGGTGCTGCCGCGAAGCGTGGCCTCGAGATGGGGAAAAACGTGCTGTCGCGCGCGGGCAAGTTGTTCGGGAACGAAACCAAGTAGCGCGAGGCGGACGTGGCGCAGATCGATATGTTGTTCGACCAGTTGATTCAACGCAAGGGAAGCGACTTGCATCTCGGCGTGGGCATTCCGCCGATGGGTCGCATTCGCGGCGAGCTCGTGCCGTTGCTCGAAGAGCCGCTCACGAACGAAGGCATCGAGTCGCTGCTGTTCGAGATCATGACCGACACCCAGCGCGCGCACATCACGAACGAGTGGGATCTCGACTTCGCCTATCAGTTCGGTACGAAGGCGCGTTTTCGCGCGAACTACTTCTACAAGCAGACCGGTCTGGCTGCGGTCTTCCGAACGATCCCGAGCAAAGTTCTGACGCTCGCCGATCTCAAGACGCCGGAGATCGTCCGGAAGCTCGCGGAGAAACGCGCGGGGCTGATCTTGGTCACGGGCCCGACCGGTTCCGGCAAGAGCACGACGCTCGCGGCGATGCTCGATCACATCAACCGCACGCGCGCCTGTCACATCCTCACGATCGAAGATCCGGTGGAGTTCGTCCACGAGCCGAACAAAGCCCAGGTCACACACCGCGAAGTCGGCGCACACGCCTCGAGCTTTGCGGTCGCGATTCGCTCGGCTGGCCGGGAAAACCCCGACGTGATCTTGATCGGTGAGTTGCGCACGAACGAGACGATGAAGATGGCGCTGCAGCTCGCGAGCTACGGCGTGCTCGTGTTCGGAACGGTCCACACGAACAGCGCGCCGGCCACGATCGAGCGCATCGTGAATGCTTTTCCATCGGACGAACAGCCGCAAGTCCGCGGGATGATGGCGGAGTCGCTCCTGGGTATCGTCGCCCAGCAACTCCTGAAGACGGCGGACGGCAAAGGCCGAGTCGCGGCGCTCGAGATCCTGATCGGCTCGCACGCCGTGGCGTCGATCATTCGCGAGGCGAAGACGTTCCAGCTGACGAGCCTCATGCAGGGCGGTCGCGCCCAGGGCATGCAGACCATGGACATGGCTCTGGAAAAGCACGTGCGTGAAGGCACGGTCGAGGCCGCGACCGCGATCGAAAAAGCCGAGGACAAAGAGGGGTTTCGAAAGTTGTTCGGCGCGGACGTGCCGCCTGCGGATCACTGAACAGCACCGGGGTTTAGTTTTCGTTTAGCTCCGTACGCCGAAGCCTCATCCAGGCATGCGCAGGGCGTGACCTGGCGGTCATTCCCGATTTGGCGGCGTTTCTTGCGCACACAGTGAAGCGTACAGTGTGGTTTGCCGCTGACTGTCGGCACCCCGGTGGTCCGCGCGCACCCCGAAGGAGTTGCGCCATGCTGTACCGCTCGGTCGTCTCGGTCGTCTCGTTGAGCGGCCTTCTGCTGAGCTCGATGGCGAGCGCGCAAACGTTCGCAGGCACACGGCCGAACCCGTGGGCCGCGCCGGCTCAGCCGATGGCTCCGGTTCGAAAAGAAGCGCCGCCAATCGATCAGCAGAGCGCGGACACCATCGCGACTGAGCTGAGGACGCGCAAAAACTCTGCCACGAAGGTTGCAGCAGACCTCAAACAAGAAGATGCGCAAGCAAAGCTGGTCGCGCATGCGTTGCGCGTCGCGGGCTACGCGAACAAAGAGATCGGCGACGCGCTCCACGAGACCTACGACTTGAGCAAGCCCGCCGAGCTCGCCGCCACGTTGCGCGACTCCGGTTACGACGCCGTGCGCGTGATCGGCGTGCTGCAAGACACCCAGCAGCCGTCCGCGGCAGAGCTCGTCGACGGGTTGATCAAGGCAGGTTTCAAACCGGTCGAAGTCGCGCGCGGGTTATCCGCGAGCAAGCTCGACCTGGGTGAAGTCGCGGGTGCGTTTCTGAAGCAAGGTCAGGACGCCGAGGCTGTCGCAAAGGCGTTCAAAGGCGCGGGCTACTCCGCGAGCCAGACCGTGTCGTCGCTGAAGGCAGCGCGTATTTCGTCGAGCGAGGTCGCAGCAGCGCTCAAGGCGGCTGGTCTCGAGCCCGTCGCAGTCGTGAGCGCATTGAAAGATGCGAAAGTGTTCCCCGGCGACGTCGCCAACGAGCTCAAGAGCAAAGACAAGAGCTATGAGCAGATCGCGATCGCGCTCAAAGACATCGGCTACGATGTCGGCTCGATCTTGAAGGGTTTGAAGGTCGCGGGTGCGGATGCGGGCGCGCGCGCGTCGGCGCTGAAGGGGCTCGGGCTGAAGCCGGCCGACATCGTGCAGCAGCTGCAGGAGCAGAAGGCGACGAACGCGGAAATCGCGGGGGCGTTACTCGCGAGCAAGCAGTCGGAGCAGGCGTCGATCGACGCGATGCGTTCGGTAGGGTTGAGCTGGAAGACGGTCGCGATCGCCATGCACGATGCAGGTGCGCCGGTGAAGTTCGTCGCGACGGCGGCGCAATCGAAGGGTGTCGCGCCGGTCGAGATCTCACAGGGGTTGTTCGAGTCCGGCGTGACTTCGAAAGAAGTGACCGAGGGGTTGCTCGCAGCGAAGTACAAGCCGAGTGACGTCACGTCTGCGTTGATCTCGTCCGGTCAAAAGCCGCCCGAGGTCACGAACGCGTTGAAGAACGCGGGTGTGAAGCGTCCGGAGATCGTCGAGGCGCTCCGTAAGATGCGCATGTCCGACGAGACCGTGATCAGTGTGCTCAAGCAGGCCGGCTACACCGCGCAGATGATCGTGGACGACCTGAAGTCGGACAAGCTGCCGCTGCCGAAGCTAGTCTTCGCGTTGAAGAAGGCGGGCTTCGAGTGCAACGAGATCGCGAAGCCGCTCAAGGCCGATCGCGCGGAGCTCGCGAGTGCGTTGAAACAAGCGAAGTGTGAGCCGGTGGATCTCGCCGTGGCGATGGTTTCGGCCGGGACGAAGCGCAAGGAGATGGCGCCTTTGCTGAAAGATCTCGGCTACGACCGAGCGTTCGTCGTGAAGGCGCTGAAGAAGCTCGGCGCGCCGCCCTCGGAGATCGCGGGCAGCATGAAGAAGTCGAACTACACGAGTCAGGACGTGGCGGTCGCGATGCGGCTGAACGAGTTGCCGGCGACCGAGGTCAGCAAGGCGATGACCTCGGCGAAGTATCCGAAGAACGAGATCCCGGCTGCGCTCGCGTACGCGGGTTACAAGTGACCGAAGCTGCCTTCTTGCTTCGCGCGGTGTAACGTCACCGTTCGAGGGAGAAGGAACAGCATGCTGAGTGGGTTCGATCACGTCACGGTCGTCGTTCACGATGTCGAAGCTGCCGTCTCGCGCTACACGGCACTCCTCGGACGCGGGCCGACTTGGCGCGGTGAACACGATGAGCTCGGCACTCGCGCCGCGTTGTTTGGGCTCTCGAACTCGCTGATCGAGCTGGTTGGGCCGATCCCGGATGCACCCGAAGCAGAAGGCATGCGCGCGATGCTGGCGAGTCGCGGCGAAGGACTTCACGCGATCGCGTTTGCAACCGAGGACGCTGGAATGTGCAGCAAGGCGCTTCGGGAGCGCGGCGTTCGCGCAGCGCCTCCGGAATCGGGCGAAGCGCGCGCTCTCGACGGCTCGGTCCGAAGTTATCGTACCGTGGAACTGTCTGCTCGTGCGACGCGCGGCATCAACGTGCTCGCTGTCGAACGCTCGGACTCGAGCGTGTTGCGGGGTGGCGTTCCGGAGTCGAACGGCGCCCCGCACGCGCTCGATCACGTCGTGGTTCGTACCGCTCAGCCGGATGCCGCAATCGCGCTTTATGGCGAAAGCCTCGGCATTCGGCTCGCGCTCGACCGCGAGGTCAAAGGAACGCGGATGGTGTTCTTTCGGATCGGGCACCTGTCGCTCGAAATCGTGCAGGACCCGACGTGTGCGGATGCCGATACGCTTTGGGGGCTCGCCTATCGCGTGCGCGACATCGAGCTGGCGCACCTGCAGCTGACGGCTGCGGGATTTGAGCCGAGCCCCGTGCGCGAGGGCAACAAACCCGGCACGCGTGTGTGCTCGCTGCGCCAAGGTACATGTGGTGTGCCGACGCTGATTCTCCGCGATCCAGCGCGCGAGTAAGCCGGCTGCGCTGGGGGATGCGGGCGGATCGACTGCGCGCGTTCGCCGACAGACCCACGCACTCGCACGGTTCCTCACGGGCTGACCGAGGCCGCATGCCTGCCTTAGCATGCTGTTTGGTCATCTCGGAGGTGCTATGCGAGCTAAGCCGTGGAGTGTCCCACCTGTATTGCTAGCCACTATGATTCTGTCAGTTGTTGGGCACTCGCGAGCGTTGGACAACGCAACCTCGCCGGCAGTCTCGGGCAAAGTTCGTGAAGAGCAGCTGCGTACGGCGACCGCGAAGCTGCAGGGCGATGAAGCCTCGATTCGCCAGGGCTTCTCGACCCTGACCGAACTCGGGGGGGATGCTGCCGCGGAAGCCGTAGTCGCGCGCCTGCGCCGCGGGTTGCCCCCGCAGCTGATCGAAGCGGCGATCGATGACCTCGTTCTTCTGAACCGACCTGCGGTCGGTGCGGCGCTGCTCGAGCTCACCCAACACCGGCGCATTCAGATTCGGATCAAGGCGATGCAAGCGCTCGGTGCGCTGCGGCAGCGGAGCGCTCAAGCCGCGCTGCTCTACGCGCTCGACGACCCGAGCTCGGAGGTGCGAAGCGCGGCTGTCGACGCGCTCGCAGCCGTCGGCAACGCACGAGCCTTGCCAGCGCTGCTGACGGCGGCGGAGCGCGACGTGCCCGGGGCCTGGCAAGCGATCGGGAGCCTCGCGAGCGCCAACGACGTGAAGACGGTGCTCCAGCACGCACCCGCGGGTGAGGTGATGCCGATTCGGCCCGCGCTCGACGCGATGCTGGGCCGCAAAGATCTGCCGCTCGAAGCGCGCGTCCGGGTAGTTCAGCAGGTCGCGGCGCTCGGTTCGGCGAGCGCGCGCGCATGGATCTCCGATCGGATGGCGAACGGCGGCAGCGACGAGCCTGCTCGACTCAAACAAGCGCTGACGGACGGCTTGATGCGGATCGATCGCGAGAACCCGATGGAAAAGATCATCGCGACCAACATCAGCATTGCGCCTGCCAAGTCGGATCCGAAAGCGGCGAAGGGTGCTGCGGGACTTCCGGCGACGCGCCCGAACGCCGAGTCGCGCGCCGCTTCGCTCACGACGCCGGCGCCGGCCGTGTCGACCGCACCCCAGGGGAACAAGTGATGGCGCTCTGCAATCGGTTGCTCGCAGCTATTAGCTGCATTGCGCTCGCGGCTTGCGCGAGCACATCGTTTCAACCGCGGTTCAAGGCGCCGGAGACACCACGGCCTTCGGTCGTGGCGAGCGAGCTCGCAAAACCGACTGCTCGCACGGAGCGGCCGGTCGCGGTGGGGCTGACAACCGATCCGATGCGCATGTTCGCGTGGGATCTGCAGCAACAAAAGCTGCTCTGGGAGCAGCCGGTCGACGCGAAGAGTGCGCCGCTCGTAGCTGCCGATGCGATCATCACGCGCGAAGCCAACGGCGTCGTCGTGCGCGATCTCGCGACGGGCCAAGTGCGCGTCGTGGTCGACGAAAAGGGCGCTTTGGTCGGTGCGGACGGGCAGGGCGGCCAGCTGGTCGTCTCGGTCGCGTACGACAACAAAGCGGCGCCCGGTGCGGTCGCGCTCGTCGAGGGCGACCGCGTGCGCTGGAAGCAGACCCTGAACCTTCCGGTCGGCGTCCCAGCGATCTCGGGGCCCTACGTCCTCGTGCCGTGGGCGACGCAGCGGTTGTCCGTGCTCGCGGCGAGCGGCGGGGGAGAACTCGCTCGCGCCCACTACAAGAGTAGCGTGATGGGGCAAGCGGTCGTCGACCGCGGACAGCTCTACGTCGGCCAGCTCGGTTTGTTGCCGGTCACACCGCAGTTGATCGAACAGCCGAACGGCGCGAAGCACATTCCGTACACGCCGCTCAAGCGATCGCTGCCGGGGCAGCCGCCGCTCTTGCGCGACGGTTACGCACCGGTGCCCGAACCCGACAGCGCGTATCACCGGCTCCAGATGAGCTGGCGCGTGCACCGCGAGGGAGAGGCGCTCAGCACGGAGAACGACACGTTCCTCTTGCGCTTCTATCGCTTGCTTTTCGCGCTGAACGCGAGCGCCGACGAGATTCGCTGGGTACGGACCTTCGATCACGATCTCGTCGCGGTTGCGACGCAACCCGGCGGCACTTGGATCGCGGACACGTCGGGTACGCTGCGGTTTCTAGATCCGAGCGGAGTCACGCAGGCGCAGCGCACGTTCGGTCGCGAGGTTCGCGTCGTGACGTTGCGTTCGGGTGACTTCACACCTCCGCCAGAGCCAGCGCCTGCGATTCAGGCTGACCCCGCTGCACTCGCGGAACGGCCGCAAGGCACGCTGCGTGAGCAGCTCGTGGCTGCGGCCGCGCTCGAGGACGATCGACTCGGGCAAGGGCGCGCGTACGCGGCCTCGAACCTCAGCCATTTCACGGATGCGGAGACGACGGCGCAGTTGATCGCGCTGTGCTCGGCTCGCAAGAGTCCGGAACCGGTGCGCACGGCCGCGTGCATTCAGCTGCGCGATCGCACGAGCGGGCAAGACGCGGTGCTCGCCGCACTGCGCGTGCGCGCCTCGTTTCTAGAAGGCACGGACGTGCCGCCGGTCGGTCCGCTCGCTCAGGCTGCGGCAAAGCTGCAGCTGAAGGCGGCAGGTCCACTTCTGGTGTCGCACGTCGAGGACCCGAACACGCCGGCGCGCGATCTCGTCGCGGTCTTCGAGTCGCTCGAGTCGCTCAACGAGCGCTCGGCAGCTGCGAGCGTCGAACGGTTCGTGCGGCTGCATCACGCCGAACCCGAAGGCTCCGAGCTCTTGCCGGCGCTTGCGTCTGCGTTGCGTACGCTTGCGGCGCTGCGGGCGAAAGCGCAACGCGCGACGCTGGCGGACATTGCGGCCGACGCGCTCACGCCGAAGCCGACGCGAGACGAGGCCCAAGCCGCGCTCGCCCAGCTCGATGCGCCGCCGAAGCCAGCAGCTGCACCCGAGCCGCCGGCGAATGTGCCGAGCGTACAAGAAGAGGTGCAGACCGACCCGCGACCGTATGCGCTCACGGCGCAGGTCGTTCAAAAGACACTCGCTCCGGTGCGCGATCGCTTGAAGAAGTGTCTGGGCGCGGATGCAACGAGGCCCCATGCAGGTCGCACGTCGATGGTGATCGACGCGAGCGGCCGCGTGGAAGGCGTCTTCGTGATGCCGGCGACGCTACAAGCGTGCGTCGAACCGCTCCTGCGCGGCACACAGTTTCCAAGCACGCGGCTCGGGCGCCAGCGCATCACACACGTGTTCACCGACTCGAAGAAGTGAACTGACGCGGAGCCGGCCGGGGGTGGGGAACGGCGACGTTCCCCCCGGTAGCCAACAATTAACCCTCGCTCGAGTCGCTCGACGCGCCCTCGGCTTCAGTTTCCGTCCGCTCCGACTGCTCCGCCAGCTGCTTTCGGACGTCGTCCATGTCGAGTGCGCGGACCTGCGAGACGAGGTCGTCGAGCGCTGCTGCGGGCAGCATGCCGGCTTGCGAGAACAGCCGAATGCCGTCGCGGAAGACCATCAAGGTCGGAATCGAGCGCACCTGAAAAGCGCTCGCGAGCTCGGTCTGGGCCTCCGTGTCCACTTTGCCCCATGTCACGTCGGCGTGACGGCCCGCGGCGGCCTCGAAGATTGGACCAAACGCGCGGCAGGGGCCGCACCAGGCTGCCCAAAAATCGAGGAGCACGATGCCTTCTTTGGCGACCTCGCTCTCGAAGTTTTCCGCGGTGATTTCTCGGGTGTTCACGTCTGTTTCTCCCGGTTGTCAGAGGATCCTAATCACTAGGAGCCAGTTTGCTAGTACGGCTTTACCGGCGCCGGCCCCGGCGCCAGGGCATCCGACGGTCGCTCCGTTCGGCAGTTCTCGTTGCACTGCGGTTATCTGCGGTGGAGACTCGCTTCGCGCCGGTCGGTCGGCGCAGTCGGTGCTGCACCGAACTGCGTCCGTGCGACCTCGCTCAACTGCGAAGCCAGAGGAGGCATCCGTGACGATTCGACTTGGTGACATCGCTCCCAACTTCAATGCGCCGACGACCGAAGGCCCGATCGATTTCCACGAGTGGAAGAAGGGCAAATGGGCGGTGTTGTTTTCGCACCCCAAAGACTTCACGCCTGTATGCACGACCGAGCTCGGCTACACCGCGAAGCTGAAGAGCGAGTTCGAGAAGCGCAACGTCAAGGTCGTCGCCTTGAGCGTCGACTCGGTCGAAGATCACAAGCGCTGGGGCAAAGACATCGAGGAGACCCAGGGCACTGCGGTCAACTTCCCGATGATCGGGGATTCGGACAAGAAGGTCGCGAACCTGTTCGACATGATCCACCCGAACGCGAACGACACGCTGACGGTTCGGTCGTTGTTCGTGATCGATCCGAACAACAAGGTGCGTTTGATGATCACGTACCCGGCGAGCACCGGCCGCAACTTCGACGAGATCTTGCGCGTGATCGATTCGCTTCAGCTGACGGATTCGAACAAGGTCGCGACGCCGGTGAACTGGAAACAGGGCGACGACGTGATCATCGTTCCATCGCTGTCGAACGACGACGCGAAGAAGCTGTTCCCGAACGGCTGGGACGAAAAGAAGCCGTATCTGCGCGTGGTCAAGCAGCCAGGTCGCTGACTTGCAGCTGGGAGCGGCGTGGGAGCTTGGCTCTCACGTCGCGCTCGGCAATCGCCCGAGCAGGCTCTTGAACTCGAGCTCCACGAACAGCTCGCGTACGCGTTCGATTGCAGCTGCGGACGGCAGCCCGACGCGTGGTCCGAGCGGCAGCGGGACTGCCGACTCGAGCCGCGCGAGCCGTTCGTTTTGGATGATGCGCTCGCGGGCTTCGCCGAGCGAACTGCGGAGCGACTCGGGCGTCACCTCGTCGAGGTGCTGCAGCAAATCGGCGACGTCGTGGTACTTCGCGAGCAACTTCTTTGCCGTGCCGGGTCCGATGCCGCGCACGCCGATCAAGTTGTCCGACGTGTCACCGACGAGCGCCATCCACGATGGCAAACGTTCGGGCCGAACTCCGAAGCGAGCTTCGACTGCGGCCAAGTCGTAGATGATCGGCTTTTGTTGCCGCCTGCCGACGAACAACACGTCGACGCCTTCAGCAGTGGTTTGAAACAAGTCGCGATCCCCCGTGACGACGCGCACGGTCGAGCCGACTTCGCGCAGCTCGCGCGCGAGTGTCGCGAGCACGTCGTCTGCTTCGAATCCCGGAACTGTGAACGTCGGTAGATCGAGCGCCACGAGGAGTCGGTCGAGCCAGCTGAACTGCGCTGCGAGCGGGCTCGGGATCGGCGCTCGCTGCGCTTTATAGTCGCCATATTCGACGTGACGAAACGTCGCGGCCTTCGCGTCGCGCGCGAACGCGATGCCGTCGGGCTGCTCTTCGCGGAGGAGTTTCAACACAAGCGTGCTGAACCCATACACTGCGGACGTCGGCACACCACGGCTCGTGTTCATCGGCGGCAAGCCGTGAAACGCGCGGAAGAACAGCGAGTTCGTGTCGATCAAGAGCGCGCGCGGCACGCCTATCCGTAGAACATCCCAACGGTTTTGACAAAACCAGCTGGCTCGAGTGGGATGGCCACGGGATAGCGATGGCTCTGAGATGGAACCTCGTGATAATTTATCTGAGATTCATGCCTGACATCGTTGCACTGCCTCATCCACGCAAGCTCTACACGCAGCTTCGCGAGTGCACATCCGCAGAGAAGCGAGCACAAGCGGCACTCGAGTTCGTGCGTGGTTGTACGAACTCCGATGGAGGGCACCTGTTTCTGTCGCGTGCGGGAGATCTGCAACTCGCTGCGAGTACGCAAGACGGGCAACCACCTGCCGAGTTGGTGGAGGAAGCGCGTCGCACGTGGGATCGCGAGCTCGATCGTCAACCGGACGACTTCAAGACGCTCGAGTTGACCACGATCGAAGCGTTGCGCGCTGCGCAAGAAAGCCCGTTGTGGCTCAGCTCGAGCAAAGAAGTGTTCGAGCGTCGGTTGTTGAGCGTGTATCGCAGTCAGGCCTGGGTGCCGGTGGGTCTCGTAATGTTGCTGACGCGTGAAAACAAAGCGTTGGTTCCGATCCGTCAAGTGCACATCGAAGCGTTGTGCAGCGCGCTGCTGGATTCAGGCGACGTGCAAGAGCGCAGTGTGTCGCCGCAGCAACATCGCGCCTGAAACACTCGTGATTCTGCTGATGATCGGTAGGCGGGCTCGCCAATAGTGCAGAGTGCCCTTGGCATTGGGTACACTGGTCCGGTGCCTCGGAACTACGTGACCGATCTCATCGACCTGCTCGACCCGAAGGGCCAACCGGCCGCCGGTCATTCAGGCAAGCTCGCGCGCTACTTCGGGCTCGTCGTCGAGGCGGGTTCAATCATGAAGCGTGGCGAAGGCCGCTACATTCCGATGCGCTGCAGCAATCCGGTCCGGCGTAAGCCGTGCGCGTCGCAGCTGATAGCGGCGAGGCCGGACGATGGAACGGTCGAGTGGGAGTGTCCGGCCTGTGGCGAGCGCGGGAGCGTGAGCAACTGGTCCGGTACGACGTTCGATCTCGGGTCCGTGCGGCCGGTGCGAATGGTCGAAGAGAGTCGCGACGTCGTCGTGCCACTCGACGAGCTCGATGCGATGCGGCGGCTCAGCTTCACGCCGCCGCTGTTGCGAAGGCTGCTCGTGGAGGCGATCGGGATCGGGGACAACTATCTGTTCTTCCCGGCGAGCCAGGACGAGTTGATTCAGTTGCGCGAGTACGCGCAGGTAAGTGCGGACGAATCGAAGGGGGAGGATCGGCGCCTCTTGGATCGATTCGCGGCGCGAATGGACGCGTTCATAACGATGCTCCCGGAGTTCACCGAAGGCGCGGAAGAGCAGAACCGCCTGCTCAATTAGAAAACGCCGGCCCTCAACACAGGGCCGGCGTTATCAGTGAGTGGAGGCGGCGGGAATCGAACCCGCGTCCGAGAGAGATCCACACTGGCGTCTACGTGCGTATTCCGTGATTTTTTTTAATGACGATTTGCGCCCACGGACAGGCTCTCCTCGTCACGATTGGTTCTAAGTTTTGCATCTGACCCGAACCACGTTGTCAGACACTATCCAGTCTTTATAACGCGCTCATTGCGAAGCACTGGCGGGGTTCTGCACGAGCACGGCTCAGCGGTTTTTCAGGCCGCGAGAGCGACAGCGTTGTTGTTGGCTGTTGTGGTTTCCAAAGGTATTTGCGTCGTCTTTGGCCGACGGACACGCGACCAGCACTTCTTCACCCTCGTCGAAACCGGGGCGCCCCCATGGCGCACGCGGAGGACTGTAAGGCCAAAATTCGTCAAAACAAGCTCGGAAAACGTGGAAACCGTCTTGGCGCCATCTGCGATGATCCGCTACAAGCAGGGATATGTCAGACGGGCCGCTGCCGTTGAAGCGCGATGTCGCAAAGATGCTTCTGCGTAAGGGATCGTTGTTCGTGCACCTCGATCCGCGCGCGAGCGATGTGTTTGTCCCACCTTGGTTGAGACACCAAGCGCAATTAGTACTTCAGGTTGGCTTCGATATGCCAATCCCGATCCCCGACCTAAGGGTCGATGATGACGGGGTATTCGGCACGTTGTCGTTCAGCCGTAACCCTTTCACGTGCGCCGTGCCCTGGCACGCCGTCTTCGCTCTCGTCGGTGACGAGGGCCGTGGGATGGTCTGGCCGGAGAGCATGCCGCCCGAAATCGCTGCCGAGGTCGAGCGCGAAGCCACGCGTTCGAAAATCGGTGGAGATTCCAGCCGCGAGCGCGAGAATGAAGCCCCTCGCCGCAGTGACTTCGTCCGTGGTGAGTTCGAGTCGCGTCCCAATCGTGACACCGACTCCCGCGGCACTCGTATCCTTCGTGACGGCCCCTTCTCGGAGATCCCCGGGCCGAAGGAACGTGAGGCAGCAGTGCTACGGGCGGCAGAGCCGAACGGTCGCCCGCGTCGTGGCGACTCGAACCGCCCCCCGGCAGGTCGTGCAGGCGGTCGTCGCCGAGCCCTGCCGCCGTACCTCCGCGTCGTGAAGTAGAGGCGTCCAAGCGCGCGTTTCCGGTCGCGTGCGTCGACGTGTGGGCGTGCCCATGCACAGTCGCCGGGGAGTGCTCGGCGACTGCAAGTCCGAGCGCTCCAGTAGCCTGGTTTGGGGCCATACTCGCTAATACGCGCACTCTTCCTGCGCGCAGCGCGCAATGGTTTTCGAACCCAGGCAGCCGGTGCGGATCGGCGGACGCTACGAGGTGATCACGGAGCTCGGGCGCGGCGGGATGGCCGCCGTATACCGCGCTCGCGATCCCGGAACGGGCAGAGAGCTCGCACTCAAGCAGTTGCTCCCGCCGAGCGACGCAGGCAAAGCGCGCGAAGTCGTCGCGCTGTTCGAGCGCGAGTTCTACACGCTTGCCCAGCTCTCGCACCCAGGCGTGATCGAGGTTTACGACTTCGGGAACGACGCTGGCCGTCCGTACTACACGATGCAGCTCCTCGACGGCGGCGATCTGAGTGAGCGCGGGCCGTGGCCGTATGCGAAAGCGTGCGAGCTGATCGCTGGAGTGTGCTCGGCGCTGTCGCTGTTGCATTCGCGCCGGCTCGTCCACCGCGACATCAGCCCGCGAAACGTGCGCTGCACGCAGGATGGCGCGGCCAAGCTGATCGACTTCGGCGCGATGGCACCGATGGGACAGAACGCGCAAATCGTCGGCACGCCGTCGTTCATCGCGCCCGAGGTGTTGCACCAACTCTCGCTCGACGGTCGAACGGACCTGTTTTCACTCGGCGCTACGCTCTACTACGCGATCACGGGTCGCTCACCGTTCGCGGCGCGTAACTTTGCCGAGCTTCGCGAGCTCTGGCGGATGGAACCAGTTCCACCCTCGCAGCTCACGGCTGCAATCCCACCCGCCCTCGATGCGCTGTTACTCTCGATGCTGCGGATCGACCCAGCCCTGCGACCTCGCAGCGCTTTCGAAGTCATGCAGCGACTCTGCGCGATCGCGGGCATCGAGTACGCCGAGTCGGCCGAAGTCACGCAAGCCTATCTGTCGACGCCGACGCTCGTCGCACGCGACGCCGAGCTCGTCGAAGTTCGCGCAGTCGTCGCGAGAGCAGGGAAGGGTCACGGTGGTGGCCTCTCGATCGAGGGCGCGGCGGGTCTCGGCCGCTCACGGTTCCTCGATGCCTGCGTCTTGGAAGCGAAGCTGCTCGCGGCAAGCGTCGTGCGCGTGTCGGGGGGCGCCGCGTCGAGCGCTCCTTTCTCGAGTGCACTCAAGCTCGCCGAACACTTGCTCGAGGCGGACTCCGAGCTCGCGATCGCGATCGCGCGCGATGCGGGCGTCCTCGATGTGCTGTTCACTGTCGGCCCCGACGACGCACGACTCCCGCAGCTGCGAGCACAATCCGAGCTTCAAGCGGAACGGCACGTCCTCCAAGCCGCGTTCACGAGTTGGCTGCAGGCCGCAGCGCAGCGACATCCACTGGTGATCATCGCGGACGACGCTGAGCGTTTGGATCAAGCGACTCTCGGTCTGTTCGCCGGTTTGGTGAATGATGCGGCCGCACGACCGCTCGTGGTGCTGATCAGCGTGCTCACCCCGGTCACGTCTGGCGTGTCGCCCGCGCTCGATGTTCTGCGCAGTCATTGCAAGCCGGTTCCCCTGACGCTGCTGACACGCGCGCAAACCGAGAGCCTGTTCGGGTCGGTGTTTGCCGGCGCGCCGCACGTGAGGATGCTGAGTGATCGTGTACACGAGCTGGCAGGGGGTCGTCCTCGCGACAGCATGGCGCTCGCGAGCCACCTGCTCGACATCGGCCGGATCCGTTACGCCGACGGCAGTTGGACGTTGCCGGCCGAGCTCAGGGTAACCGACCTGCCGGCGGATGCCGCCGAGGCGCTGCGTCTGCGCGTCGCGAGCTTGCCCGAGCTCGCGCGGAGGTTGGCTGAGCTGCAAGCCTTGGCGTTGCCTGGTGCTTGGACGCGTGCCGACTATGCAGAGCTCGCGGGTCCGAACGAAGTCAGACACGTCGACGATGCGCTCCACACCCTGTTGCGGCTGGCCATTTTTGTCAGCGACGACGAGGCGTACACGCTCGCGCATCAAGGTGTCAGAGCCTGTCTCGTGAGTCGGCTCGACGACGCCGAGCTCGCGGTTCATCACCTTGCGCTCGCCGAACACTGTGCGCGGCGAGTGCGGTTCGGCCTACCGGAGGTCCACCATCTGCTGCTCGCCGGTGAAGAGCAACGAGCGCTCGATCGCTTCGCCGAGCTGAGGGCCAGAATCGACGACCGGGCCGACCTCACCGAAGTCTCGGGCATGACCGGTCGCGAGATCGCGGTCGTGTACGAGAGCGGGTACGCGCTCGCGGTGAAGCACAAGCGGCGTCCGCGCGAGATCTTCGAGTTGTTGCAGAGCCTCACCGCCCTGTCCGTTGTCGCGGATACGGCGCTATACGCGCGTTACGGTCAGGCTTTTGCCGAGCAGCTGGAGCGCGACAGTGGGCTGATGGATTATCGCGCTCTCGACCCGAGTCTCGCGCCGGCAGCGCGCCTGCAGGAAGCGATCGGCCGCGCGATCGCACGTTACGAGGCGACGCCGGAAGCCGAGCGTGTGTTCCGCTTCGACGAAGCGATCAAATTTCTAGCGCGTTACGTGTCAGTTGTGATCGTCCAAGGTGCGCGCACGCGCAACTCGCGGCTGCTCGCAGCGACACCGACGATGCTCGAACCGTTTGCGGTGTTGTCGCCGGTGATCGACGCGCTCTGGCAAAACGCCGTCGCAGCATACGAGATGAACTTCGGTGGGCAACCGGCCCGCGCGCGCGACCGAGTGCTCGCCGTGTACGCGCGCCTCGGCGAGCTACAGGGCGAAGACTTGCGGTTCGCTAGTGTGATTCGCAACGCGGTCGCGCTCGCGATTGGAAGTACCGGCCTGTTGATCGGCGAGCCGAGCGCGCCCGAGTGGCTCGCGATCGCTGAAAAAGATCCGATGCAGGCGGTCACAGCAACGTACTTTCGGCGCTTGCGTAGTCTGATGCAACGCGACGTGGAAGAGGCAGAGCGCTTGCGAAGGCACGCGGAAGTCCTCGCGGTCCAGGCGAGCGGACGGCAGATGTTCCCACCGCCACTGCGTTACGAGTTGGGCGAACAAGCGCAGCTCGGAGATCTGGCGGCGGTGAAACACGTGGTCGATCAAATCTCCGACATGGCGGTGGATGAGCCGGGCTGGGAGTCGCAGGCGTGTGTGGCGCGCGGCGTGTACCAGCACATGCGGGGCGACTTGGCTGCCGCCGAGCACGCATACGGACGCTGTCTCGAGCTCTCGGATCCGGCAGGAGACCCGGCTTATCCAGATATGTCGACGTGGGCGCCAGCGGTAGCGAGTTACATGAGCTTGCTCGTCGATCTAGGCCGGCTCGATCGAGCCTACGAGCTTGGCAAACGTGCGATCGAGCAGTGCGAGGAGATGGCGATCGACTTTCCAGCGGTCGATATCGCTCGCGAGCTCGCCCTCGTCGAAGCGAAGCTCGGCCTGCATGCGGCTGCGGCGCGGCGCATCGATGCGCTGATCACGTCGAGGGAAGGCGTCGTGGAGTTTCACCGCACACCCGACTACGAAGTCCGCGCGCGGGTCGCGATCGAGGCCCGAGACTCAGAGACCGCTTTGCATTACGCCAACCTCATGCGGCGCGAGAGCTCGATGCGACCGAGCGCGGTGATGGCTACTCGACAAGCGCAATTGTTCGAGCACGCGCGGCGCGCCGGGCTTGAAGTCGACGTGCCTGCGTCGGCATTCGAGTCATCCGTGTTGGGCGATTCACTGCGTCCCGAACGGCAGCTTGCGCTCACGCGTGCGGCGACGCTGCTCTACGACGCGCGCGAGTCGAATGAGCGCGCGCAGCGCTCGCTCGAAGCTTTGTGTCAGATTACGCGTGCTGGCGCAGGCGTGTTGTACGTCGCGCGAGCGTCCGGCTTGCAGCGTGCGGCCGAGTTGAACCTGGCTGTCACGCCGGAGCTCGATGAACGGATCGGTTTGTATTGGCTGCAGCAGCTGCACGGCGGGGACATGACGGCCCTGACAGTCGAAGCTTCCGATGCAGTGCTGCCGGCGACCGAGGTTTTTTGCGACCACAGCGGCCGCGAGTTCCAGTTCATGCTGCTCAAATGCGTACTTCGCGAGACACTGCTGTACGTCGGTGTCGCCGTGCTCGCGACGGAATCGGGCGCGCCGCCTAGAGCGGCAGCGTGGGAGCTGGCAAACGCTTTGAGCTCGCGCTTGCTCGAGCTCGGCGACGTGACTGGCGTGTTCCCGGGTTGATTGCGCGACCCAGGAGTGCGTGCACGGAAGGTCTGCCGCCTGGTCCGCGCGATGACGCGCGGATCGGCGGCGGGTGTTTCACTTCTTCGCGGGATGTGCGCCAGCTGGAGGTGGCTTCAAGCCGTACTTCTCCATCTTGTAGATCAACGCGCGCCTCGAGATTCCGAGCAGCCGCGCGGCATGCGTCTGATTGTAGTTGTTGTCGGCGAGCGCCTTGATGATCGCGTCGCGCTCTACCGAGCCCACGTGATCACGCAACTTGCCTTCACCCGAATCCGTGAGATCGCCCGGCAAGTGCTCCGCGAGAATCTCGCCACCGTCGGCGAGCGCAAGCGCGCGCTCCATCGCGTTCCGCAGCTCGAGCACGTTGCCCGGCCACGTGTACGTACGCATCTTCTCGATCGCACCGAGCGAAAGTTTGATCGGCTTGTCCGGCTTGAACTGCTCCGCGAAGTTCTGCGCGAGCGGCACGATGCTCTCTTGGCGCATGCGAAGTGCAGGCACCTCGATCCGACGCGCGCTGACCTTGTCGTAGAGGTCACGCGAGAACGCGCCGACCGACGACAACGCGACGAGATCGCGGTGCGTCGTTGCGACGATGCCGTAATCCTCGCTGCCTTGCGCGAACAGCTTCAACAACCTGCGCTGACCTTGCAGCGGAAGATCGCCGACGTCGTCGAGAATCAGCGTTCCGCCCTTTGCGGATTCCGCCGTGCAGTTCTCGACGTGCCCGTGCTCATCGCCGAACGCCTTCGTGACCGACTCTTGATCGACCAACCCAGCGCACGGAATTACGACGCACGGTCCACTCGCACGCGGCCCACGCTCGTGGATCAAACGCCCGTACGTGCGTTTGCCCGTGTTCGGCTCACCGATCAGCAGCACCGGCTCATCCGCTTGCGCAGCTTCAGAGAGGTCCTTGATCAGCAGCCGCGTCATCTCGGTGTGCGCAGAAGGTTCCGTGTGCTCGACGTCCGCGACGCCGGTGCGCGTGATCGTGATGTTCAAGCGAATCGAGTTCGCGAGCGCATCGCGCGCAGCGCGCACGAGGACATCTGCGTCGTCGCCATCGACCGGCGCCACTGCCAAACCGACGTGCGCACCTTCCGTCGCCGACGTCTCGAGCAGGCGCTCGACGACCGCTTTTGCGACCTTGGGCGGCGTGTCCGGCAACAAGAACTCGATCTCGTCGTGCGCGTACGTGCCGACGATGTCGCCCGCACGGAACGTGCTGAGGGCTGCATCGGCGAGCCGCGAGCCGTCGCCCGACTTCGACTTCAGCATGACCAAACACGTCACCCGGCCACCGCGACTTCCGCGCGAGAGCTCTTCGTTCAAGCGCTCCGCGAACTCTTGGTGCGTGAGCGAACGGCGGCCCTTGTTGATCGGCGCCACCGTGATGTTCACTACCAGCGTCGCTGGCCCCACGTCGATCTCGTCGCCGGGCTTGATCGCTGTCGCCCCGGAGATGATCTCGCCGTTCAAGTAGACGCCGTCGTCGGCGCCGAACTCGGTCAGCGTGATCTGCTCGCCGTTCCAATACAGCGTGGAGTGCTTGGCTGCGACTTCGGGCACATCCAGACGGATGTCGGAGTCCTGGTCGCTGCCGATGGTCAATTCGTAGTTGGCTAGGAGATCCACAACCCAGCTGCGGCCACCGACGTTCGCCGCTACGAACGCTCGGAGCTCACCGACTGGCCGCGGGGTTTCCCCGCCAACGCCCTTTGATTGCGAACTATTCAACATTTCCAAGAGCCATCAGTATCGCCCGCTCGGGCGGTCAGAAGAAATCCCATGAATCGGGTGTGGGCCGGCCACAGAGGACCGGCCGAGATGTCGTCGGCCACTAGAGCTACCGTTTCTGCGTGCACACACTGGACCAAGGCTGGGACATACATTGTCGAATTCACAGAGCCTAGAGCGTTCAAACGCCTCTGGTGGGGCGTAGCACCTCACTACCGCCAGGCCACGTTTTTTGCGAACCACGACGTATCCGCACCGGGAAAACCCGCGCACAGCTCGCCGTTTTCCCGTCGTTGAACTGCGCGGCTGAGATCCCGAGCTCCGTCGGAGCTCGAACACTCACAGATAGGGTCAGACAATCCGGGTACACCAGCCAACTGCACCAGCACAGCGACATCCACTTCTGCGCCTCGGCGTTGCCATTTCTGGCCACGACACGCCTCGACCGCACGATACCCTGGTTCCATGAGCGTCGAACCGCGGTTCATTCGGCGTCGCGGCGCCTGGGCCGTGAGTCTGGCCTGCACCGCAATCGCCTTTGCAGCCTCGCACGGCCTCTCGCAGGTGCTCGCTTTGGGTCCGCTGGCGGCTTACGCGATCGGTTTCAGCTGTGTCGTGGCCGCGACTCTCGGGGCGGCACTGTTCGCTCCGAGGACAGTGCGCGTCGTCGCTCCGATTGTGATTGCGGTTTTGTGCGCGCTGGCCTGCGCGTACGCGCTCGCAGCGCCCGCGGGGTGGCCGATCGCGCTCGCGATTTCGATCGCGCTCCTCGCGGGAGGCACAGCGCTCGGATCGCTCGTTGGAACACGGATCGAACACGCAGGACATCTGCTCTTCGTAGCGTTGGCATCAGCGCTCGCGGACGTGTTCAGCGTCACTTCACCGGAAGGGCCGAGTGCAGCGATCGCGAAGTCGGACCTTGCGCTTCGGATCGCCGCGGTGTCGTGGCCGATGATCGGCAGCGGGAGCATCGAAGCGTTTCTCGGAGTCGGCGATGTCGTGTTTACGGGGCTTTACATTGCGACCGCGCGGCGACATGAACTACCGCTTCGCCGGACGGTGCTCGCGCTCGCGGCGGGGTATTGCGCGACGATGCTGGCCGTGCTCGTTTTACAGGTCGCCGTACCGGCCCTGCCATTTTTGGGTGGCGCGATGCTCATCGCCCATCCAGAAGCACGGCAGCCGCCCGTTGCGGAAAGACGCCGAGGTTTCGTCGTGCTCTCGGTCATGGCCGCTTTATTCTTGGTATTGCTCTTCCGACCTCGAAATTGATCTGTGTCGGCTCGGACTCCCGTAGTGGATTGGATCGTGCTAACGAGTATGACTTTGCTGTGAGCGTAGGATGAACGAACCGTCAGGCACTTCTGATGAGGACCGCACCGCGCCTGCCCCCGCTGACGAGGAGATGGATGACATCGTCACGGAGGAGCAGCGGGTGCTCGTGCGCGTGCAGAAGCACTTGGCAAATCGGCCGCTTCGTCGCACTGGTCGCATCGATTACGACAGCGAGCTTCTGACGCTGCGCGACCAGATCGCGGAAGCCCGGCTCGAGGACGTGCCCGCTCTCGTCGCGCAGATGGAGCGCTTGCAGCAAGTCGCAGCCCGTCGCGCCGACGTGACCGATGGCGAAGCGGATCCTGCGTCGCCGTACTTCGGCCGCATGGTCCTGCTCGAGGGTCAGCGCAAGCGCGAGGTCTTGATCGGTCGGTCGACGTATCTCGATCAGCGCACCGGCGTTCAGATTGTCGACTGGCGCGATGCGCCGGTGAGCCGCGTCTACTATCGCTACGAAGAAGGCGACGACTACGACGAGGTGTTCGGCGATCGGTTGGTCGAAGGTGAGGTGCTGACGCGCCGAAGCTTGGCGATCTCCGATGGTTCGCTGCGTCGCGTCGGTGCGCCGCAAGGCACGTTCATGCGCCGGCACGATGGGCGCTGGGTTCGCGCAGGTTGGAGCGCGACGCAGTTGCGCGGCGGGCAGGGGACGGCCCCGCGTCCTTCTCATTACAAGCCGGTCGGCAAGCTCGGCGTCGCGCAAAACGGACAGCTGCGCGAAGACAAACACTTGCCCGAGATCGCAGCGCTGATCGACGCGCGGCAGTTCGAGCTGATCACGCGGCCCGAGTCGGGCCTGGTCGTGATTCAAGGTGGCGCAGGTAGCGGCAAGACCACGATCGGTCTGCACCGCATGGCGTACTTGGCGTTTCAGCTGCCGAAGCGCTTCCGCCCTGATCAGATGTTGATCGTCGTCTTCAACGACGCGCTCGCTCGTTACATCTCGCACGTCCTTCCGGCGCTCGGCGTGCCGGGCGTGCCGGTCACGACGTACAACACCTGGGCGCGCAAGGCGCGGGTGCAGCACTTGCCGGAGCTCCCGCGGGAGTACACGGACGAGACGCCCGATGTCGTCGTGCGTTTGAAGAAACACCCGGCGTGGTTGCGCATCATCGACGAGCACATCGCCGAGGTCGCGGAGCGCTTCGTCGAGCGCATGCAGCTGTCAGCGGCGGACCTGCCGGGGCTCGATCGCGCTCTGGAGATTTGGGCGGGGAGTAAGGCCCAAGCATTGCGCAAGCGTTTGATCGCGCTGCGGCGCTGGGCGACTGATGCGGAGCATCCGGTGCCGCTTCCGCTTCGGCATGCGGTGGAACGTGAGACGGCAGAGTTCGAGCAGCAGACGGACGTCGTGGGAGTCTGGAGCGAGCTCTTGACCGATCGCGCGGCGTTGATGGCCGCGTTCGAGAAACACGCGCCCGGTGAGTTCCGCGAGGGCCAGATCACGATGGCGTACCGCTGGTGCGTCGTACGTTGCGGTGACGCGATGGCAGTGCTCGAAGCGGACGACGAGGTCGCTCCGCGCAACGAGGACGGCCGCCGCGAGAAGGGCGATGCACCCGAACGCGAGCAACTCGAGTCGGACTTCGGTATCGATGGCCAGGCTGAGAAGCGCTCGGTCCTGCTCGACTGGGAAGATGACGCGCTTTTGCTTCGCCTGTATCAGCGGCTGCGTGGTCCGCTCTCGCGAAACAAGGAACCGCTGCGCTACGAACACGTCTTCGTCGATGAGGCGCAAGACTTGTCACCGCTCGAGCTCGCCGTCGTGCTCGACACGACGCGCGGCGAGAGCGTCACGCTCGCGGGCGATACCGCGCAGCGTCTGATGCTGGACAACGGCTTTTCGGATTGGCAGGAGGTCCTCGAGCATCTCGGGTTGGCGCACGTCGCGATCGAACCGCTGCGCGTCAGCTATCGGTCTACCGCCGAGATCATGGACTTCTCGAACAGCGTGCTCGGCGCGCTCGCGCCGCCGATGCCCGCCAAGGCGCCGCGCCATGGTGTGCCGGTCGAGTTGTTCGCATTCGCGCACACCGGCGAAGCGGTCGGCCACTTGGCCGAAGGGCTACGTGCGTTGATTCAAAACGAACCGCTCGCATCGGTCGCAGTCATCACGCGCACGCCCGAACAAGCCGTCGAATACGCCCGCGGTCTGCAGAACGCAGAAGTTCCGCACACGCGCTTGATCGCCGAGCAAGACTTTCCGTTCCGTCCCGGCATCGACGTGACCGACGTGCGGCAGGTCAAAGGCCTCGAGTTCGACTACGTCGTGTTGGTCGAAGTCACTGCAACGTCGTATCCCGACACGTCGGAGTCGCGGCACTTGCTCCACATCGCCGCGACGCGCGCAGCCCATCAGCTCTGGATCACGACGTCCGATCGCCCGTCGCCGCTCTTGCCGAAAGAGCTGGTCGATCGCGGCTACTGAGCCCGGGCTTTTGGCTGGGGCATGAGGCGGCGACGTGAGCGAGATGCCGTCTGAAGAGCAGCCGCACTGGGCGGAACATGCGTTTCGCGATCTCGATCCGGTGCGAGTCCTGTACGAGGACGACGATCTGATCGTCGTCGACAAACCAGCGGGCGTTCCGTCTCAAGCCCCGGACGCGACGCGCCCGCACGATTTGCCTTCGCGGCTGAAGAGCTTTCTCGCGCGACTGCGCGGGACGACGCCGGATCAGGTCTATCTCGGCACGCACCAGCGCCTCGATCGCGACAGCTCGGGTGTGATCCTCTACACACTGCGAGAGAGTGCGAACGCGAGCATCGCGGCGCAGTTCGAGTCCCGCACGGTTACGAAGCGTTACCTCGCCGCCGTGAGCGGCAACCCTCCCGCGCGTGGAACTCAGCTCACGCACTGGCTCGCACCGGACCGAGACGGCCGGATGCGGATCTTGCGAGCGAAAGCGCCGAACGCCAAACAGGCTAAATCGACGATTGAAGAGGTGCGTCGCGAAGGCGATCGGAGTTTGGTCCGCGTGCGGATCGACACCGGTCGAACTCACCAGATTCGTGTGCAGCTCGCCGCTCAGGGCTGCGCTCTGGCGGGGGACACGCTTTACGAAGGCAGTCCGGCCTTTCGTTTGATGCTCCATTCGGAGTCGCTGACGTTCGATCATCCAGTGACTGGACTCACGATCGAGATTCGCGCACCGGTCCCGCCGGAGCTCGAGGATTGGCTACATCACGGGCCGCGCGCCGCGTTCCTCGAGCCGGCGCTGTTTCGCAGCGCACTCGAGCACGCGTGCCAGCGACGATTTTCTGAGGGCCGCGCACTCGCGGCCGGAATCACGACGACGTTTCGCTTGTTACATGAGGAGGCGGACGCCGTGCCGGGGTTCGGCGTCGATGTGTACGATCGGTACCTCGTCGTGCGGGAGCGCGCAGACGTGTCTCGCGGCGACGAGGAGCTCTTCCTCGCGGGTCTCGCGCCACTGGCCGTGGCCGGCGTGTATCTAAAACGTCATCCAAAGCAAGCCAACGAGCTGATGCAGGCAGAAGACGATCGCGCGGCCCCGAGTGCGCCGGTGCTGGGAACCGCAGCGCCCGAGACGCTGATCGTCCACGAGAACGGCGTGCCGTACGGAGTGCAGCTTCACGCGGGTCTGCGCACCGGTTTGTTTCTCGATCAGCGGGACAATCGCCGCCGCATCGCCGAGCTCGCCTCGGGTAAACGCGTGCTCAATCTGTTCGCGTATACGGGGAGTTTCTCGGTCGCCGCGCTCGCTGCCGGCGCCGCGCACGTGACGACAGTCGACGTATCGAAGACCGCGCTTCGCTGGGCCGATCGCAACGTCGAACGCATCGGCGGCTCAGAACGGCATCGATCGATTGCGCAAGACGCGTTCGACGCGCTCGAGCGCCTCGCGTCACGAGGCGAACGTTTCGACGTGATCGTTTGCGATCCGCCGAGTTACGCGACGACAAAGCGCGGGCGATTCCGCGTGACCAAAGACTACGTCGCGCTGTGCCGCGCAGCGCTGCAAGTAATTGCGCCCGAGGGAGTTGTGCTGGCCTGTTTGAATCACTATGGGATCTCACAGGTATCACTTCGAAAATTCGTGCAGACCGCGGTGCAGGCCCAGGGCTTGCTCCTTTCCGCGCTGCGCGACACCCCAGCGCAGGTCGACTTCCCTGTGGCCGGGGGTGCGGAAGCGCCAACGAAAAGTGTGCTGGCCTGGGTGCGGTCAAATTCCCTATTGCAGCGGCAACCGGGCCGTGTATGATAAACAGCGAGATACCTCATCGGGGGCTGACTTGGTCTGCGTGTGCCTGTTGATGCTGGTTCAGGCCACGCAAAGTTAGCTCGCTCCTCCGCGCGGACCATCTGGTGTCGCGGGTCCGGTGTCCCAAAGCCCCTTGAGGGGTTGTCGCGGCAGGGCCGTTGCGACGCAGGGAACCTGGTCGAAGTCGAGGCGCGAGCGCTGAACTCAAGCGTCGAACAAACATGGCTGAAGGCCAATTCGCAGAAACTCCGGGGACGGAGTCAACTACGTTCCCGCAACACGTCGGTAGGCTTTCGGACCGCGCGATCCAGCGTTTGGTCGGCGGCAACGCGTTCTTGCGGGGGCGCATTTACGCGCGGCGAAATGCCGTTAGCGATCTTCAAGCTGATGCGCACGGTGCATCGTGTCGCGTGTTGATTCGCGCGGACGAACCGATCGACGTCAACTCAGAGTTCGCGCCCGACAACACGATCCAATCGAAGTGTTCGTGTCAGGCGTGGCGCGGGCCGACTGGCCATTGCAAGCATGTGGCTGCATTGCTGGTTGCGCTTCGCGATCGCGAGCGGCCGCCCAAGCCGAAGCAAGAAGGTCAGCCAGCGCAAGCGAAGAGTACGGGCAACGGCTCCGATGCTCCTCCGCCTCTGTCCGCTTCAACGAGTAGTTTACCTCCGCCGAATCCCGCGCTCGCATTGGCTGCGAACGGTGGCAGCAGCGCAGGACAAGGCGTCGGGCAACCGTTGGGTGCACCCGGTGCACCAGGCACAGGTAAGCGGCGTCGATCGCGTCGCCGGCGTCGCGGCGCGACGCCCGCAGTTGGTGCGCCTCCTTCTACCAATGGCGTGAGCGAGGCATTGCCCGTGTTGCCTTCGAACGGGGCCAAGATCGAAGTTCTTTCAGCACGTCAGTTGGGGCTTGGCGCAGCACGCCGCACTGCGGCTCCGCGCGATGGCCTCGATGCGTGGTTGCCGACGGGTGAAGTCGGCAAACCGTGTGCGTTCGAATACCGGCTGACGGTGCGCGCAGCGTCGATCACGGTGACACCCGTGCTCGCGGGTACGCGTTCGGCGGTGCCGATCGTCGATGCGCTGTCCGGATTCAATTCGGTTCCAGCGGTCGAGCGGCCGCTGTTGCGCGCGCTCTCGCGGCACGCGCCGCGAAGCTCGCCAGCGACCGCGGAGTTGCGCGGCGAAGATGCGGCTGAAGTCTTGTCGATGCTGCGTGGCCGTCGCGTATTGCTCGAGCCAGCCTCCAAAGAGCTGCGCTTTGCGGATGGAGAGCTCGAGCCCAAGATCGAGCTCGATCTCGCGAACAACAAGGCGGTGCGCATTCGCGTCGTATTCGAGCAGGGCAGCCGTCGCTTCCCGCTCTCGAACGGTGCGTGGTTCGAAGGCACGCCGGGCTGGCACATCGATACGACCGATGGCGTCGCGCGGTCGGTCGTCGATAGCGTGACACCGGCGTGGTTGCAGCGGTTGTATCGCTCGCCCGCGCTCGTGCATCCAATTCAAGATCTGCCGAAGCTGCTCACGGAGTACGTGCCGCGGGTAGCTGCATCGCTCGGGACCGAGTTGCCCGATTTGAGCTTGGTCGCGGACGTGATCGACGCGCCGCCGCACTTCCAGATTCGCGCGGTCGGCGATCTCGTCGAAGCCCGGGTGAAGCTGCGCGTCGACTATCAAGGCTGCGAGTACGACGTGCCGGTGGTGGGGTTCCCTTCGCCGCTCGCGTTTCTCGCTCCCGAGCGCGGCACTGCGCGCGCTCGCGTGGTGCGCCGTGACGTCGGCGCCGAGATGGCAGCGGTGCAAGACGTGCTGAATCTCGGCGGCTTCAGCTCGGATGAGACCGCGGAGTCTTTGATCGCACGTGGCGACGACGCGATTCGGTTTTGGACCGAAGGCATCGGTGCGCTCCCAGAAACCTGGGATCGCTTCATTCCGAACGATCTCGTCGACGTCACGATTCACGATTCGGCCGTTGCGCCTCAAGCGCGCGTGTCGAGCGGCATCGATTGGTTGAGCCTGGATCTCACGTTCCAGGTCGACGGCATCGCGGTCGACGAAGAAGAGCTGCGGCAGTGTCTGGCCTCGGGCCGGCGCTTGGTGCGGCTCGCGGATGGCACGTACGCGCCAGTCAAAGTCGAAGAGGTTCGCGAGATCCTCGATCGCATGGCGGAGATCGTCGCTACGAGCGGCAGTCGCGACAAGCTCGCGCTCTCGCAAGCCGGCCGCGTGCAAGACCTGCTCGAGCTCGTCGGTAAGGCGACCATCACACCGACGACGAAGGCGCTGTTCAAGAAGCTCGTCGACGTCACGCAGATCGAAGCGATCGCGAAACCGCGCACGCTCAAAGCGAACCTCCGCCCGTATCAGCGCGAAGGCTTCTCTTGGCTCGTATTTCTCCACGAACTCGCGGCCGGCGGCATCCTCGCGGATGACATGGGTCTCGGTAAGACCGTGCAGACGATCGCGCTCCTGCTCTGGTTGAAGAGCAAGAACAAGGAGCAGAAACCTCTGCACCTCGTGATCGCGCCGACTTCGGTCGTGCCGAACTGGCTGATGGAGATCGAAAAATTCGCGCCGTCGCTGAAGGCGATGGTGTGGCACGGGCCCGATCGCCACGCGATGAGCGAACAAGTCGTCGACTACGACGTCATCATCACGAGCTACGCGTTGATGCGCCGCGACGAAGACTTCCTCGCCAACGTACCGTTCTCGTACGTGATCCTGGATGAGGCGCAACACATCAAGAATCCGCTGAGCGCGACTGCGCGGGCGGTGAAGAAGCTGAAGAGCGATCGGCGCTTGGCGCTGACCGGCACGCCGATCGAGAATCGCTTGAGCGAGATTTGGTCGATCTTCGACTTCGTCGCGCCGGGGCTGCTCGGTGACTTGGCCCGGTTCGAAGAGAAGTTCGCGCGGCCGATCGATCGCGGCGACAAAGATGCAGCACAGCGTCTGCGCGCGGCGATTCACCGCTTCGTCCTCCGCCGCACCAAGGTGGAGGTCGCGAAGGATCTTCCGCCGAAGATCGAGCAGGACATCATCGTTCCGTTCGCGGACGAGCAGAGCAAGCTCTACAAGCAGATCCTGCGGCAGGTGCGCGAGAGCGTGCTGTCCGAGGTCGAGAAGTCGGGGCTCGGGAAGTCGCAGATTCAGATCCTCGCTGCGCTCACGCGTTTGCGTCAGGTCGCCTGCGATCCGCGGCTGATGAAGCTCGACGGCCCGTGGAACGAAGAGTTGAGCGGCAAGTTGAGCGCGCTGCGCGAGATCATGCAGGAGGCGGTCGCCGGTGGGCACCGCGTGCTGATCTTCAGTCAGTTCGTCGAAATGCTGAAGCTGATCCGGGACCTGCTCGACAGCGACGGAATCACGCACGAGTGGCTGACGGGCGACACGAAGGACCGCATGGCTCGCGTGGAGCACTTCAACACGGACGAGTCCGTGAGCGCGTTCCTGATCTCGCTCAAGGCGGGTGGTACGGGTCTAAACCTCACCGGTGCGGATACCGTCATTCACTTCGACCCGTGGTGGAATCCGGCGGTCGAAGATCAAGCGACCGACCGCGCGCATCGCATCGGCCAGAAGAAGACCGTCTCGGTCTACCGGTTGATCGCGAAGGACTCGGTCGAAGAGAAGATCTTGCAGCTGTCGGGCAAGAAGCGTGAGTTGATGACCAGCGTGCTCAACACCGATGCGCCGTTGAAGGGCCTGACCAAACAGGATCTCGACGACCTGTTCTCGTAATCGCGCGATCGCGATCGCGTAGCAACTCGCGGAAGCGTGTGCCGATGACCTTGAAACGCTCGGGGGAGCGTTTTCAGGGGGTATCGGCATGCGTGCGATGGATTGGGTGTGGGGCGCGGGTCGCGCTTGGGTAGCTGCGTACGTCGTGGGCCTTTTGGGCCTTTTGGGCCTCGTGGGCCTCGTGGGCGGGGGCTGCGTCGAAACCGCGGCTCCGGCAGGGCGGGATCGCGATGTTTCGGATGGCGGGCGCCTTTATCCGGGCGAGTTTGGGCGTGGACCCGACAGACCGTCGGCTTCTACCTCGCTTGCGCCCCGGGATTCGGGTGTCCCCGTCACTCGGGTGCTTCCGTCGGAGTCGGTCGGGCAGGGTGGTCGGCGGGCTCCCGTTGCCTCCGCGCTCGGCGGGGCGGGTGCAGGCAGAGTTGCAGCCGACGGCGGCAGGGCAGGTGCGTCGATGGCGACGCGTCCCGGCCTGGGTGCAGCTGATGGCGGCGCGGGGCTAGGGCTGATGCCGTCGCGTGCCGGTGTGCTCGTCATCAGCGAGCTCATGGTCGATCCGAAGAGCGTCACGGATGCGGATGGCGAGTGGTTCGAGCTGTTCAATCCAACCGCCGAGCCGCTGGACCTCACCGGATGCGAGTTTGCGGATGGCAGCGAGCAGCGGCATCCGATCTCGGCTCCGGTCGTAGTCCCACCGCACGCGAGTGTGACGGTCGCGCGCACTGATCAACCCGGCTTCGCGCCGGACATCGTGGCCTCGTTCTCGCTCAAGAACGGTGCGGATGTGCTCGAGCTCGTCTGCGGTGCAATTGCGATCGATCGCGTCGAATACGACAAAACAAACGGATTTCCCGTCACCGCCGGGATTGCGATGTCGCTCGATGCGCGAAGCCTCGATGCGGAGCGAAACGATCTCGCCGAAACGTGGTGCCTTGCGGTCGACGCGTACTCCGCCGATTTCGGGACGCCCGGCCAACCGAATCCCGAGTGTGGGGATGATGGCGACGCGGGTATATTCGCTGACGCTCTCGGCAATGAATTTATCGACAGCGACCGCGACCCATAATCGCGCGACCGGGGCACTACGGCAGTGATCGACCCGTTCTTCGAGCCATCTGCGCGCACGGTCGGTGAAACCAGCGTGCAAACTCGCGAGCAGGTACTCGATTCGTAGCCGAACCTTTCGAATTCTTTCTCGGACGGTGAAATCTTTCTCGTTCGTGACTGAAAATCGTCGCGTGTAAGGTTCGACTAATGTTCATGACACGCCTACTACAACACTTGTTCTATATGTAATTGACATGGTAGTTGTCGGGCTCGCGAAACTGTACGCACTTGTGTCATGTTCAGGTGCAGTGCAGGTGCGAGCTCATGCTATGACGTGGCGTCGATTGGGAGGAACGCCGCGTCATGAAGCAGATGTCGTGTTCGGGCCGGTTTGTTCGACCATTTCTGTTGCAGTTAGCTAACTACCCAAGCTTCGAGAGCAAGCTCGAGAAGATGAAAGCAATGCCGTCGACGGATCGAGTTCCGATCGAACGCGCATACGAAACACTTTCTCGTTGGGTGGAGCTAACAGGCGACGAAGCGCTCGGACTCAAAGCTGGTTCGCGAATGTGTTTGGGAGCAGCAGGTGTGCTCGAGTTCGCAATGCACTCTGCGAACTCGGTACGGGATTCGGTCACCGTCGCAACACGCTATTCGCGTTTGTTCAGCGACGGGTTCGTGCCCGCGCTTGAAGCAGATGGTTCGCAGGCGGTGATCCGGTTGGATCACAAGCTGCGCGCTCCGCGTGTGATTCGCGACTTCACGTTGAGCACGTGGTTTCAAAACCACGCGCGCGTGCAGGTCGGAGACGCACCGGACCTCGAAGTGTGGTTCGGCTATGACGAGCCCGCAGACATGAGCGATTATCAGCGCGCGTTCGGCGACGCCAAACTGAAGTTCGGGGCGCGTTGCGACGGGTTTGCGTTCGACATCGCGTGTCTCGATCGCCAACTCGCGAGTGCCGATGCGCTACTGCACGCAGTTCATTGTGAGCATCTCGAGACGTTGGTGGCGGGGTTGCCCGATCAGCCGAACCTCGCGATCCGCGTGCATCAACTCGTTGCCGGGGAACTTCGTCGTGGAAGGCCGACGGCGCAGGGTGTCGCGCGCCAGCTGCACATGAGTCAGCGGACGCTCGTGCGTCGGTTGGAAGCCGAAGGAACCAGCTTCAGCGCGGAACTGGACGAGTTGCGGCGCCAGCTGGCGCTGCGCTTCGTATCGACGCCCAACTTGCCGTTGAGCGAGATCACGAACTTGCTCGGGTTCTCGCACGTGCAGGCGTTCCACCGTGCGTTCAAACGTTGGACGGGGCAGACGCCGATTCAGTATCGCGAGAGTCAGGTCCAGGTCGTTCCGCGGCACTGATCCGTTCGAACGCTCCGCCCCTCACGCATCACGCATCACGCATCACGCGGCACGTGCCTGGCACCGTGCCGCGTGATCGCTGCGCACCTGCAGCCATCCGCGGCGTGTACAGGCGGTTTCGAGCAGGTTTGCGCGCGCTCGACGGCTCGTGAGGTTGGCCTGCGTCTTGCGAAAGGCGCTCGCATGTACAACCAACATCCTGAGATTTTCAAACACGTCCAGACGACGCTCAACTACTTGAAGTACGCGGGCGCAAGACCCGTCGTCGATGCGAGTGAAGCCGTCGCCGGACGACCTGCGATTCCCACGATCGCGCATCCCGTGGTGATCCGCGACGCGCGCGCCGAATCGGTGGCACCCGCGCTCGACGTGAGCGGGTTCGAGTTGCTGAGTCATCGCACCGCAATGCAAGACTTCACGGACGACGCTCGGATTCGCGAGCTGTACTACCCGGAGACCGAGCAGCTGCTGATGCGTGCGACCGGCGCCGAGAAGGTCGTGATCTTCGATCATGCGAAGCGGCTCGACGCGACTGCGCCTGGCGATGCCGGTGCACCTCCAGTTCGCGGAGTGCACTGCGACCAGACGTTCGTGTCTGGTCCGCGCCGCGTGCGCGATCACCTGTCGCCCGAAGAAGCCGAGGTTCGCTTGCGCGGTCGTCATGCGATCGTCAACGTGTGGCGTCCCATCGGCGCGCCGGTCTACACGGCACCGCTGGCGCTGTGCGATGCGCGCTCGATCGCGCTGGACGACATCGTCCCAACGGACTTTGCGGCTCCGGGCAAAGTAGGCGAGGTCGCGTTGTTCAAACCGAACGACGCGCACCGGTGGTTCTACTTTTCGCAGATGCGTCCGGACGAGGCGTTGCTGATCAAGATCTTCGACTCGGCTACGGACGGGACCGCGCGGTTGTCGGCGCATACGGCGTTCGATCATCCTGGGGCGCCCGCGGATGCTCCGCCGCGGCGAAGCATTGAAGTGCGCGCGCTGGTGTTTTGGGCGCAGTGAGGTGGTCGCCGTCGCCGTCGCCGTCGACGTAACGTCAACGTCAAGGCTGGATGTGGACGATCACTCCTCCCAAATGATCCCAGCGTCCTCATCCGGCCCGGGCATCACTGCTATCGGGCCGGAGTCGGACGGCGCCGACGTATCCAGCAGGAAGGCCACCACGTAGTGCGTGATGTCCGAGCCGTAACAGGTGAACTGCAGCTCCACGAGCGAGCTCGCCGGCCACGTGCTCGCAGCCAACAACAGCGTGAACGGCCGCTCTGCGGCGGAGATGTCGAACCAGTGCATCGCATGGGTGCTGACCACCGACACTCGATAGTTGCCCGGCACGATCGGCGTCGGCGCTAAGACCGTGAAGCGAATGTCGTTCGAGTTCCCCATCCGCACCCATTCGGCACTCGCGGTGCTGGGATCGATCGCGTTTTTCGCATCGCACTTTTCCAACCGGGGCTCGAGCGCCGGCTGATTGCTGTCCGCACCGGCGAATCCGATCGGATCGCTACGACCAGCATCGGGTGCGGCTGGCGGCGGCGGTCGCACGACCCCGGAGTCGCTGCCGCCGTGCGCTTCACCGCACGCGGCGAGCGCGAGCGCAACGACGAGCGTCCACCCCTTCGAGAGAGCCCCCACCGCAGTTTGCCTGGCATGTCCTCTCTTCAGTCGCAAGAAGGCAAAAGGTGCCTCTCGCAATTCAGGCCATTGTCGCGCGAAAGCCCAAGCAAATGGCCGGTCGAGTGCGCCGTTCTCTCGTCGAACAGCCACCGAGGGTGGGCCGAGGCTGGTGGGCCTGCTCGGCTGGTCGTGCGAAAGGATTCTCATGCGGTGCCTTCCCCTTCTACGAGCCGGCGTCCTCCTGGCACTGGGTCTGGCCGCATGTAGCGCGGACGAGGCCGCTCGAGGCACGGCAGGCCCCAATCCGGGCGCGAATTCAGGTGGTTCGCTCGCACGCGTCGACAACCCGATGGCTAGCCTACCCACCGGGAGCAATCCGACCGGGGTCGTCCCGATCATGCCGGTGACCATGAACACGGGCGGCACGTCGTCGCCGGGCAATTCCACGTCGGCGCCAGTAAAGCCCCACGATCCCATCTCGATCGACCAAACCGGCGCAAACAATCCAGCCGGCGTCCCCGATGCCGACGTGAAGAAGCTGATCGCCGGTGGCGCCCCAGGGGCGCTGAAGTGGTTGTACCCGTACGACGGGACCGTTTTTCCGCGCGGCTTACTCGCTCCGCTCTTGATGTGGGACGGCCCGGCCGCAGACGTCGTGTACCTCCGCATCAAGTCGCAGAGCTTCGAGTACAAAGGCGTGCTCAAGGCCGGCGCCGATGCCGCGACGATGCTGGCGCCGCAGCTCACGATCCCACAGGACATCTGGGTGAAAGCGGGGCAGCAGACGAACGGCAAAAACGATCCGTTCACGCTCGAGCTCACGGTGCGCGCAGCTGGCGCCGTCTCCGGCCCGATCAAGCTCACGTTCAACCTCGCGCAAGCGACCGTCAAAGGCTCGATCTACTACAACAGCTACGCGTCGAAGTTGCCTGGTGCAGCCATTGGCGGCAACGTGTTGCGCATTCCCGCCGGTGGAACCGTCGAGTTGTTCAACTCGATGCAGTGCAACGGCTGCCACTCGGTCTCCGCCGATGGGTCGAAGATGCTCTCGCAGATCGACCTGATGGGCGGAGGCAGCGCGTACACACTCGTGTCGGGTGGACCGGCGAATCCGCCCGGGGCACCGGCAGGTCCGCGCACCTCGTACGGTGCGCTGTATCCCGACGGTTCGAAGTACTTGTCGACGACGACGTCGACTTCGGTCGGTCACGCAGAGCTCGCCCAACCGGTGGGCGCTCCACCGCAGTCCGCGCTCTACGACACGACGACGGGGCAAGAAGTGCCGAACACGGGGATTCCGCCGGGCGCTCTCATGCCGATGTTCTCGCCGGACGGAACCAAGCTCGTCTTCAACGACGTCGCGATCAGCAACGCGTCGGGCCTCGCCGTGATGGACTACGACGTGAGCGCGCACAAAGCATCGAACTATCGCATGTTGATGACGGACACCGATGGCACACGTCCTGGCTGGCCGTTCATGCTGCCGGACTCGAAGGGCGTCGTGTTCGTTCGCACGATCAGCCCGGACTTCTCAGCCAACGGCGCTTACATCGGTGCGGGCGCGTTCGCGGCGTTTGCAGGACCGTTTGCAGATCTCGCGATGGCGCCGATCGCAGGCCCACCCTCGGACCTGTTCATGGCCGATGTCGCGACGGGCACTGTCGTCTTGCTCGCGAAAGCCATGGGCTTCAACACGCCGCAAGACGCCACGAGCGGCAACACGTATTTGCCGTTCCCCGACGACGTGGCGCAGAGCTACTTCCCGACGGTCGCTCCGATCGCGGCCGGCGGTTACTTCTGGGTGTTCTTCGACAGCATCCGCCACTACGGAAACCTCGGCACGCAACGCCAGCTGTGGGGCTTCGCGATCGACATCCAAGCGAACGGCAGTTACACGACCGACCTCAGTCACCCGGCGTTCTATCTACCCGGACAAGAGTTCGGCGCGGGTAACCACCGTGCGTTCGCGGCGCTCGATCCGTGCAAGCGCGACGGCGACTCGTGTACGAGCGGCATCGATTGCTGCGGCGGCGCGTGCACGTTCCCGCCGGTCGCGGCCGAGTTGGTAGAGCCGATGGGGACGTGTAATCCACCGCCGGTGAACACTTGCGCGAAGCGCGACGAGAAGTGCGCGACGGATGCGGATTGTTGCCCGCCCGCGAGCAACGAACCGCCCAACGCTTGTATCGCCGGCTTTTGCGCCTTCGTCCCGCTGAACTAGCAACACCCTGCAGCTCATGGCGTCAGCAGCCGACAGCTGCATACACCGACCGACCTAGATCGGCCTGTCGGGTGGACGGCCCCCGAGCGACCGCGCACGATCGAACTCTATCGTTCGGGAGAAGCGGCCGCCGGCACCGGTGTACGCAGTTTTGGAGGCCGAGAAGTATGCGGACGTTCCGCTCGCTGGCGACGCTGGCGTTCCTGTTCGTGGTCAGCGCTTGTGGTGGTGACAAGGGAAAAGACCCTCCGATCGCCCCCGGCATGTTCGACAACCCGGACCCGATCACTGCCGGAAAGAGCGGCGGTGAAGCCGGCAACGGCCTTCCACCCGGAACCTGCGCCAACGGTCTCGTCGTCGCCACCCGCGTCGCGCCTCGCGTCGTGCTCGTCCTCGACGGCTCGTGCAGCATGTCGACCAACTACCCGGCGAACGGCGCCCAATCTGCCTCGCAGTGCACGAACAACACGAACGGTCGCTGGGCCGCGTTACGCAGAGCCCTGGTCGATCCGCAGAGCGGCGTGGTCACGAAGCTGCAGAGCGCCGTCGAGTTCGGTGTCGTGGTGTTTGGCACTGCGCCGACCTGTCCGATCCCAGGCGAGCCGGTGCGCCCCGCGCTCCGCAACCTCGCGACGATCGAATCGAACGTGCCGCAAGTCCAACCCGGCATGTACACGCCCACGGGTCCTGCACTCGACTGGGTCTTCGAGAACTTGATCGAAGCGACCGGGCCCGACGACCGCAAGGGCCCGCAAATCGTGATCCTCGCGACCGACGGCGAGCCGAACTCGTGCGGCGGCGGTCGCAACAACCAAGTGATGACGAACTATCAGCCCTCGATCGACGCGGTGAAGAAGGGCGCGATGCTCGGTGCGAAGACGTACGTCATCAGCCTCGCCGACTCGAGCGGTCCGTTTCATGATCACTTGCAAGAGCTCGCGAACCTCGGCAATCCGGCAGCGAACGGCGCCGCGATGTTGTACGAGCCGGCGTCCCCCGATCAGCTCACGAACAACTTGATGAGCCTGGTCGGCGCCGCCGTCGGCTGCGAGATCGAGCTGAACGGAGCGGTCGAAGCGAGCCAAGCCTGCACCGGTAAGGTCAGCTTGGATGGCAAAGCGCTCGGGTGTAACGACCCGAACGGTTGGGCGCTCGTCGATGCAAGTCACATCAAGCTGCAAGGCAAGGCCTGCCAGCAGCTCATGGAGAACAACGACTCGGACATCGAAGCGATGTTCTCATGCACGGCGTTCAGGCCGGACTGATTCGAGGTTCACGCTCGTCTCCAATAGCGCTTGCAGTGCGGATAGAAGCTCGTCGCCACTGAATGGCTTGCGCAGCAGTCGATGTCGACTGCGACCCGAGAACGCGCTCGAGACGTCTTGACCCGAAAAACCGGTGATCAGCAGCAGTGGGCAGCCCGGACACTGCGCCTCCAGTGTCTGCACGAGCCTGATCCCTTCGAGCCCTGGCATGCCGAGGTCAGTCACGATCACGTCGGGCCTGGGCCCCAGCGCCAACCGCTCGAGCAGCTCCTCGCCACTCGCCACTGCAGTGACCTCACAGCCCGCTTGTTGAAGCACCTCGGCCAGCGTGCCGCGTACGAGCGGCTCGTCATCTGCGAGTAACACACGAGCGGATAGCCGCGTCGTCGCCGGGACGGGAAGCGAGACCAGGCGCGGAGTCGATCGCGCCTGCTCACTCGCTGGAAAGAACAGCTCGAACGTCGTGCCGTGACCCTCGCGAGTGTGCACTGCGATCGCTCCGCGGTGACTGCGCATCGTTCCATGGACCGCAGCGAGGCCGAGGCCGGTTCCTTTGCCGACTTCTTTGGTCGTGAAAAACGGTTCGAATAAGCGTTCGCGGACGTCGTCGCTCATGCCGCTCCCGGTGTCCGCGACCGAGATCATCACGAACGGTCCGTCGTGTCGCACGTCCGAATGAAGCTCGCGGCGTATGTGTATAGCTGCAATGCCGCGTGCCGCGGCCACGAGCCGCGTGCTCAGCCTCAAGCTGCCTCCGTCCGGCATCGCATCCTGCGCATTCAGCGCGAGGTTCAGAAGCGCGTGCTCGAGCGCGGCGGCATCCGCGTCGATGTAGAGCTGGTCTCGATCGGTGTCGACCACCACTTCGACGTTCTTGCGCAGCGTCCGCTCGAACAGAAGCGAGATGTCGTCGACCAGGCGATTGACCTCGAGCGGCTCACTGTTGAATCGATCGCGGCGACCGAATGCGAGCAGTTTTTTTGTCAGATCGGCCGCGCGCAACACCGAGGTTTGAATCAGCGCGACGTTTTCATCGACGCGCTCGAGATCGCCGCTGCGGCGCGCGATCTTCACGAGCTCGCAGCCGCCCATGATCGCGGCGAGCATGTTGTTGAAGTCGTGCGCAACTGCGCCGGACAGCTTCCCGAGCGCTTCGAGCCGGCGCGCTTGGGCAAGGAGTGAGCGCGTCTCGACGAGGTCGCTGACGTCCACGGCTTCGACGATCACGTAGCCGAGGCTGCCCGTCGCCGTGTGAAACGGCGAGACGCTGATCTGGTAGACGCCACGGGAACCGCCGGGCGACGTCAGCTCGATCTCGTGCTGACTCGAGCTACCCCGCGCTGCGCTTCGAACCGCCTCGATCAACTGCTCCCGCTGCTCATCGCGAAAACGTGGTGCGGCCGTCAGCGGCAGGCCGACCAAGTGTGCGTCTTCCGCGCCGAGCCAGCGGGCCGCGCGCTGATTGAACTGGGCGATCCGACCGTCACTGTGGAGCAAGACGAGGGCGAGGCTCGCTTGATCGAAGACGGCGTGAAACGCGAGCTCGGCTTGCGCTTCGGCTTCGCGCGCAGCTTCAGCTTCCTGCCGTTTGCGTTCGGCGTCTCGCAGCGCGCGGATCAACAGGCGCTGCGGCGCGGCGACGATGATCAACCCGAGGACGAGATAGCCGGCGTACTGCCCGAAGCTCGCAATCGCTGGGAGCTCCGGCGTCGGGGTCGTCCAGTCGAATCGCTCGAGCAGCAGCCTGCCGATGCCGGCGGCAGCCAACCCGAAGGCCGCGACTATCCCCCAGCGCAAACCAAACAGCGGTACGACCAACGCGACGAGCAGCAGCCCCGCCCAGTACGCCGGAGCCAAGATGCCGTTGAGCAGCACGGCCGAAACGATCGCAGCCGCTGCGCTCGCGCTCAGCACTGCAGCCGAGGTGAGAGCGCGCCCGGAGCGCGCCAACCAGGTCACTACACTAAACGCCAGACACGCGACGATCGATGGCACCAACCGCGACGGCTGCGCGATGCCAACTGTCGCGTAGATGGTGATCGCGGTGTAGACCGCCGCCACCCACAGCGGCCACAGCACCCAGCGGACGATGCGCTCGGCCATCGCGACGCGCACCGAACGATGCAGCGAAGGCCCAGTCCAATGCCCGGTCCATCGCGCTACGTCCATTACTCCCGCCCTATCTGCGCAAAGCACGTGTCCTGGCGTAGACCAGAGCACGTAAACATCAGCGTAGTGAAGGACGCGTTCGGCGCAAGTCGCCGAATGCGCGCGGTCTAATGCTGCGCGACTGGGTGCGAGCTGGTTGGGTGCGCGCTGGGCTTTTGGCGCGTCAGGACCCGCAGCCGATACAGCAATACTCCGACTGAAAGCACGCTCGCCCACAGGATCGCGTGCAGTAGCCCGAGTACTCCAAGTCCGCGAACTTCCGCGAGCAAGAGCCCGAGCCCCGGCATCACGCAGACGTACGCGAACACGTGACTGGCGGTGGGAAACCAATTGTCACGATGTGCGCGAAGTGCAGCCGCCGCCACAGCCTGCCCACCATCTGCAATAATGCTTGCGGCTGCGAGCGGCATTAGGCCTGCAACAAGGCCGACGACTTGGATATCCGCGGTGTACGCACCGGCGATCGATCGTTGGAACACGACCAGCGCGATCCCGATCAGCAGCATGCAACCCGTGTTGAGTCCGAGCCCGGCCCAACTCGCGCGCGCCGCGTCGCGGGTGGCGTGACGTCCGACGGCTTCAGAGGTGAGCACGGTCGTCGCTGTCGACATCCCGAGCGCGACCATGAACACGACCGCGAGGATGTTGAGTAGGATCTGATACGAGGAGACGGCGTGCGGGCCAGCACGGCCGGCGATGATCGTCATGCCGGAAAACGCACTCGCTTCCGCCGCTTGACTGAGCGCCGCCGCGGAGCCGACGCGCAAAAACTCCCGGTACGTGGGCGACACGCTGCGCGACCAGACGCCGAGCTTTCGTGCGTCTTTCATGCAGAGCACCCAGATTGCGAGCGCAACCGCGAGAAAGCCGCGAGCGCCGCACGTCGCCCATGCCGAGCCGATTGCGCCGTGCTCCGGAACCCACGCCAAGTTGAGGCCAAGGTTTATGACGTTCGCCCCGACCATCACGATCGTCGACGCCATCGGCCTCTGGATCGCTTCCATGAAAAATGCGCTCGCAACGTAGAACAAGTGCAGCGGCACCGAGAACGCAAAGATCTTCATCACCTCGGCGGAAGGCTCGGCGAGCTCGGGGGCGATCCCGAAGAAAGTGAAGACGCGACTTCCGGCCCACCACATGCCGGCGGTCGCGACCGTGCCGGCAATTGCAGACACGACCAGCCCGCGGTGCCAGGCAGCACCCGCAACTCGCGGATCGCCCGAGCCAGTCGCGCGTGCGGCCAGAACTTGCACGCCCGCGAGCGCGCCGATCGCGGTCACGAGCCAAACTGCGGTGGGTGCCCAACCGAGCGCTTGATGCGGCAGCTCGTCCGGCGCGAGTTGGCCGATCACGATCGCGTCCGTGACGCCCATGCTCATGATTCCGAGCCGCGCCAACGTCACGGGCCATGCCAACTGAAACAGCTTTCGTACCAACGTCCGCATGGCCGGCAGGCGTTGTAGCAGGCCCGGCCGCTTGCGCCAGTCCTCGACTGCAGCTTGCAGCTGCATGATTTCGCTGGCTTATCTCGCCGCCGTCAGCGTCAGGCGCCGGGCGCCTTGTCGCCGCCCATGAGTGAGACGTACTGGCGAATCTCGTTTCGCGCTGCTTCTGGAAGCTCGCGGAACTCGAGGCCGATCACCGGTGCACCGCGCGCGACGCGACTCCAACGCACGAGCGCAGGCGCGGCGAGGACTCGGCCCGAGATGGGTAAACCAAAACGCACACGCAGCGTTTCGCCGGCGGCGTACGTCTCGCGCGTGACGAGGAGCACGCCGCCTTCGGACAAGTCTTCGATGCGTGCGTCGTTCGATGCGCCCGTCGTGCGCTGCAACGTCGCGAGCGCAGCGTAGGGTGCACGCGGATGCACACGCCGGGCTTGCGCTTGGGCGGGTGCAGCAGCTGCGGGCGCCCCACCTTGTTTGCTCATCGTCGGCACTGCAACGATCGGGCTTGCCGCACTCGCCGCAAGCAGATCGACGCGATCGGACGGCTGTCGCGCCAGCGCTCGCAGCTGGTCGCCGAGCTCTTGCATGCTGTCGTACCGGTTCGAAGGATCTTGAGCGAGGCAGCGCGTGATGATCTCGGCGAGTTTGGGTGGCGCGTCCGGTCGAATCGCCGACACTGCAGGAACGCTCCCCGTGCTCAGCTTGACCAAGATCTTCGCAAGTGGGCCCTCGCACGGAACGACGCCGGTCAAACACTCGAACAGCGTGACACCGAGCGCATACACGTCGACGCGATGGTCTGCATCCGGTGCGCAGGTCAGCGCTTCGAGCGGCATGTATTCGAGCGTGCCGAGTAACGCGCCACTCGCAGTCAGTTTTTGCTCGGACACACCGAGGCCATCCCGGACGCGCGCGATCCCGAAGTCGCACAAGTGAACCTGCTCGGCCGGCGACCGCGTGATCAAAATGTTGTCGGGCTTCACGTCGCGGTGCAGAACGCCCGCGGCATGCGTAGCGGCCAAGCCGGCAGCGAGTTCGACGCCGATCTTGATCACGGCGTCGGGCGACAACCGCGCGCGCGCTGCGATCAAGCTCGACAAGCTGCGGCCTTCGAGCAGCTCCATTGCGAGGTACGGCAAGCCTTCCCACTCGCCGGCATCGACGACGTCGACGACCGCGGGGTGACGCACGTGTGCAATTGCGGCGGTCTCGCGACGCAAACGTGCGGACACGAGCTCACGATAGTCGGGATGGATGAGGGGTAACTTCAGCGCAACCCAGCGCCGCACGCGTATGTGCTCGGCCGCAAACACGACGGCCGCACCCCCGCGCCCGACGATGCGCCGCAGCTCATAGCGGCCGTCGACCAACGCACCTGGAGCACAGGGATCGTACGCCCCCGCACTGGGCTGGCTGTTCGATTGCACCATTCGCTCTTCCACGACCGTGTCTCGATCAGGGTATCATGGGCGCGGTGAGTTAACTGTGGAGTTACAGGTGGCCAGAAGTGCGGCCAATGAGCGCAAATCGTGAAGTCGAACGACCCTCGGCGGGGGTGAGCCCAGACAGCTCGACTCTTATGGCCGCACGGGCTACTGAAAAGCCATGGAAGAACAGCGCTGGATAGCTGTGTCCCCCCGCCACCGCGTGCGGCTCGCGAGCGAGCTCATGCAGCTGATCGAGCGCCCGCCTCAGCGCGACTTCGTAGTGCATACGATCGAGAAGCGCGAGGCGAACGGCTTGCCGCTGATGGCGGCCGAGATCGTGGTCGCGAGCGCACAGACGCGCAGCGAGTATCCGATGGCGGCGTCGTACCCGCTCCATTTTCGGAAGACCTACTTCGCGGCGCGGTTGCATGGCGATCCAAAAATCGAATACGACAGCTCCTTGAAGGCGAGTGAGCTCGCCGATCTTCCTCCGCCGATCGGTCACACCGGGCACATCTTTCGGAGTTGTTTGATCCCGGGCTCGCCGTATCGAAGGTTGTCGCCGTTTCAGCAGGACGCTGAAGACAGCAACCTGCGGCGTGCGAGTGACGTGCCGCTCACAGCTGCAGCGGGTTTGTGGCGATTGTTGGAAGAGGCGAGGGCGATGCTCGAAACGCTGCATCGCGGCGGGCTCGCGCACGGGGATACCGAGCTGCAGAACTTCATCGTCTGCCCGGCGCCGCTCGAGGTCGTGTTGATCGACTTCGAAACTTCAGTGTTGCGCGAAGCGGTGGATGAAGAGGGTTGGAAGAAGCGCTGCGAGCTGGATCACGCGCCGCTCTTGCGCGAGGCGATCTTCTTGCAGGCAGCACTCGGTCGGCAAACGAGCGCACTCGGCGAAGCGTCGTGGGATGCGGCGACTACGCTGTTTCGCGACGGCGCAAGGTTGCGGCGAGCGATCGAGCAGCTCGGAACGCTGAACCCCTAGCGGACCCACGAATTAAAAAACCGGCCGTTCACCTGGTGAAGGCGAACGACCGGCTGGGTGGAACATCCGCTCTGAACAACAAGCGGAGTTGGGTGTCCTTGCTCAGTGGCTCCGCGGCTCAGCGAATGAAGAGCATTTCCTGGTAGGTCGGGAGCGGCCAGAGGTCGTCAGCCACCAGCGTCTCGAGCGCGTCCGAGATCTCACGGACCTTGTTCATCGACGGGAGCACCTTGTCCGAGAAGAACTGGGCTTCCTTCAACGAGTCGCCGGCATCGTGTGCGCCGCCGAGCGTGGTCTCGAGCGAATCGATCGACTTCTCCAAATCGACGATCAAGCCCGCGAGCTTGCCCGTCAACTTGAGCTCCGAACTCGGCAAGCCGAGCGACTTCGCAGCGGTCGCGCTGCTGACGAGCTCGGTCTGATAACGCAGCGCCGCCGGCAAGATCGACGTCCTCGCCATCTTCACGGTGACGTTCGCTTCGACCTTCACGCTCTTGTTGTACTGCTCGAGATAGATCTCGTAGCGGCTGTGCAGCTCGCGCGGCGAGAGCACGCGGTATTTGTCGAACAACTCGACCACGTCTTGCTTCTGCAGCGCGGGGAGCGCGGCCGGTGTGGTCTTGAGGTTCGGCAAACCACGGCGCTCGGCTTCGGCGTGCCAAGCAGCGGAGTAACCGTCGCCGTTGAACACCACCGAACCGTGTTCGGTGATGATCTCTTGCAACACGGTCTGGATCGCGGTGTTGAGCGGCTTGCCCGCCTTCGTCGCGTTCTCGAGCTTCGATGCAATGTAGTCGACCGACTCGGCCAACATCGTGTTGAGCGCGATCAGCGGGTCGCCGATCGAAGCGCCACCACCGACTGCGCGGAACTCGAAGCGGTTGCCGGTGAACGCGAACGGGCTCGTACGGTTACGATCGCCCGGGTCCTTCGGGAGCTTGGGCAACGAGTCGACACCGATCTCGAGGATGCCTTTGCCCTTCGACGTCTTCGCACCGCCGGCGCGAATCTGGTCGAACACGTCCGCGAGTTGATCGCCGAGGTAGATCGAGATGATCGCCGGCGGTGCTTCGTTTGCACCCAAGCGGTGATCGTTGCTCGCCGACGCGATCACGGCGCGAAGCACCGACGCGTATTTGCTGACGGACCGAATGACCGCTGCGCAGAACACGAGGAACTGTGCGTTTTCGTGCGGCGTGTCACCCGGATCGAGCAGGTTGCCCTGGGTGCCGTTGCCGAACGACCAGTTCACGTGTTTGCCGCTGCCGTTTACGCCGGCGAAAGGCTTCTCGTGAAACATGCACTGCATGCCGCGGCGCTCTGCGATCCGCTTCATGATCGTCATGACGAGCTGCTGGTGATCGGTCGCGACGTTTGCGTTCTCGAATACCGGCGCGATCTCGAACTGACCCGGCGCCACTTCGTTGTGACGCGTCTTGGCCGGAATACCGAGCTTGAACAGCTCGTGTTCGGACTCACACATGAACGCGAGGACGCGCTCTGGGATCGCACCGAAGTAGTGGTCCTCGAACTCCTGGCCCTTCGGCGGCTTGGCACCGAACAAGCTGCGACCCGACGCGATCATGTCCGGGCGCGCGAGGAAGAACTGACGATCGATCAGGAAGTACTCCTGTTCGGCACCGGCGTACGACACGACCTTCTCGATCTTGTCGTGACCGAAGAGCTTCAGAACGCGCGTCGCTTGCGTATTGAGCGCCTGCATCGAGCGGAGCAGCGGCGTCTTCTTGTCGAGCGCTTCGCCGGTCCACGACACGAAAGCGGTCGGAATACACAGCGTCGTGTTGTCGAGCACGTACGCCGGGCTGGTGACATCCCACGCGGTGTAGCCGCGGGCCTCGAACGTCGAGCGAATGCCGCCGTTCGGAAAGCTCGAAGCATCGGGCTCGCCTTGCACGAGCGCCTTACCGGAGAACTCACTCATCGCGCCGCCGTCCATGTCCGGCGATAAGAAGCTGTCGTGCTTCTCGGCAGTCGAGCCGGTCAGCGGCTGAAAGACGTGCGCGTAGTGCGTCGCGCCTTTGACGACGGCCCAATCCTTCATGGCCGCTGCGACGACGTCCGCTGCTGCGGGATCGAGGGGCTCGCCCGTGTCGACCGTCTTCTTGACCGCCTTGAACACGTGCTTGGGAAGGTGAGCCTTCATCGCCGCGAAGCCGAAGACCTCCGATCCGAAGAGTTCTTCAGGCTGTTTGCCTGTGCTGTTCACGAAAGGTGCGTACGTCTTGTTCGCGATCGCGGCGACCGCTTCCTGCCTGATGGTCTTTCCCATGAATTCTTTCCTTGCTCGACCGTGGGTCGACAGCCCACAGCGCCTAGTGCCGGGCAGGTCCTAACAAGAACCCGGCCCGGTTTCATGAACGCCTTGTTTCCGGCTTGTTGATACAACGTATGGTTCCGTCGCAGCACCGGTTTTCACCGTGCTTTCGAGGGGTCCGTGCCGACTTTTCGCGCCGAGAAATGCGCAGTTGCAAGGCTCAACGGACCCCTAGACGTCTCCAGAAGGGGGCGTAGAGGCCACGAGCCAGGACTTTCGCCTCGGTCGCGGCGGGTGCCCGAGTCATGGCGAACGGGTCAGGCTGCTCAATCGTTCATCAGCGCGGCGTAGGCGATCTGATCCGTGTACAGGCGTTGAAACACAGCGTGCTTACGCTGGTGATACTTGGCGGTCGCACCAGTATTCGCGCGCACTTCACCCGCAACGGAGTTCATCGCGCGCATCGCATCGAGCACGCTCGCGTGATCACCACTTGCGACGGCACCGAGCACCGCCGAGCCGAGGAGCACTGCTTCGGGCTCACCCGGAATCAGAATCCTGCAACCACTCGCGTCCGCATGTTCGCGTAGGAACACCGGATTCTTCGTGTCACCGCCGCAGGCGAGCAGTGTGTCGATTCGAAAGCCTGCCCCATTCATCGTGTCGATGATGTGACGCGTTCCGTGCGCGATCGCTTGGATCGTCGCGAGGTAGGTCAGCGCGAGCGAATCGAGACTGTCGCTCTGACGCAGTCCCGAGATCATGCCGCGCAAGGTCGGATCGGCGCGCGGACTGCGGTTGCCCCGGAAGTAAGGAAGCACGTGCAGCTCGCGCGTCAGCTGCGCAGGAAACTCCGCATGCGCCGATAGCCGATCGAGGTGCGCGTTCAGGATCGCATATGCAGTGGTGGCCTCGCGTTTCGCGTGCGCGCGCAGCTCGACGCCGCGAGCGTGGCTATCGATCACGTGATCGATCAGTGCGCCGGTCGACGACTGTCCACCTTCGGTGAGCCACAACCCGGGAATCATTGCCGAGAAGTAGGGACCCCAAATGCCGCGCGGATAGAACGCTTCGCGCGAGCAGGCCATGTGACAGCTCGACGTTCCACCGATCAACGCCAGCCGCTGTTCGAGCGCGGCAGCATCGGGTGCCATGCCGTCCACCGTCGCACCGAGCATGCCTAGGCCGCCCGCGTGCGCGTCGATGATCGAGACGCCGACGGGTATGCCCTCGACCAGCCCGAGCTCCGTCGCGGCTCGTTCGCGCAAACCTCCGATGGGTTCGCCCATCGGCCGCACGCTCGTACCGATGCGTGCGAACTCCTCGTCGGCGAGCTCTCGCAAGCCGATGGTCCGAAAGTACTCGGCGTCCCAACCGCCGCCGTCCGCGGCCTCGTGTGCGAGGTACGTCCACTTGCACGTCGTCGTACACAGCGAGCGCGTATCGATGCCGGTCGCGCGATAGGTCAAGAAGTCCGGCAGATCGAGAAAGCGCCGCGCGCGACCGAAGCTGACCGGCAGCCGCTCCTTGAGCCAGAGCAGCTTCGGGGTTTCCATCTCAGGCGAGATCACGCCGCCGACGTACCGGAGCACGCGCTGCCCGGTCGCGTTGATCCGATTTGCTTGCTCGATCGCCCGGTGGTCCATCCAGACGATCACGTTCCAGCGATCGAGCCCGTCCGGGCTGACTGTCACCGGCGCGTCTTGTTCATCGAGCAGCACGAGTGAACACGTCGCATCGAAGCCGATGCCGCGGATGGCTGCAGGGTCGAGGCTCGCAATTTTTAGTGCGGCGCGAATGGCCTTGCCGCAGGCCTGCCAGATGTCGTCGCTCGACTGCTCGACGAAGTCGTCGGCGGGCCTCCACATCTCGATCTCGTGCGTGCCGGCTCCGACGAGCTTGCCGCGCGCGTCGAAGATGCCGGCGCGCGCACTTCCAGTACCGACGTCGACTCCGAGGTAGAAGCGCTCCACGTCGGGCCTCACTTCGATCCGAGGATTCGCAGCTTGAAACCCAACTCTTGGCTGAGCGCGATCATCTCTTCGAACACGTCGCCGTACGCGACTGCGACGTGGTTGCTCAAGTAGTGGGCCATCAAGGTGTCCCGGCCGATGCCGAGGTCCGCCGCCATGAACGGCCACTCGCGTGTAGTACCGGTCCACCACGCGTCGCGAACGGCCGGCGGCAACCGCACCACTTCACCTTTGCCGACGTCCATCCACAACGTCGCGCCTTTGATGTACGCGCGCGCCCAAGTGATCGCGCCCGGCAAACTCTCGCCCGCAAACGTGCCACCCGGCACAGGGAAATACTGGCGCGGCTGCCGATAGCTGTGCACGCCCTTCAACGTGGACGGGTCGTGATTGAACGCGTATGCACCGCACGAGCCCGAGTTCAGGAGCACCCACAAGAAGCGACCATCGTGCTCGGCGCCCCAGCGCACGTCGTGAAACATCACCGCTTGATGCAGGCCCTTGTCTTTGAGCAAGCGCTTCAGCATCTCCATCGGGACCGCGTTGCCTTGATCGGCTTCGGTCGCGCACGCGATCGTGTCGCCGTTGCTCTCCGGGCGACAGACCGAGTTGAACAGGCCTTCAGCAAAATCAGACGGCGCGCGCAAGCTGATCAAGCCCAGCTGGTATTGCCAGCCGATGCAGTCGGCTTTGAACTCCGACGCCATGTCGAGCACGGTCAGGTAGTCGCGTAGCTGCTCACGGGTGTCGAGCTCGGTGAAATCTTCCGCGCCCGGCTCGCCCCAGTGAAACTGAACGCCGTGCTCTTGAACGAACTTGAACGCGGCTTCGATCCGCGACTCCTCGATGCGCTTACCGCGATCGAGCAGCCACGCTTGATCGATCTTGTGCTCGGTGAAGCCGTGTTTCGTGAGTAGCCGCGGGCCGAAGTAGCCGTTGATCATGCCCATCGACGTGTCGCCGAGCATCATGATCAACGCGCGGCGAGCACGAAAGCCCGCTGCGACACGCGCAGCGCTCGCGCGTGCGGTTGCGCTCGGCGTCGCTTCGTAGCGTAAGTCGCTCGTGTCGTATTCGATGCGGCCCGACGTACACCACTGATCGAGCCGTTCCATGAAGCCCGGATCGGCGCTCAAGTCAGGGGCATCGCTCCAGATGCGCGAGTGCGGGCGATCGACACTTTCGAGGCATGCGCCCGTATTGAGGAGACCAACGAGCCCGGGCCACTTCCCGGAGAAGTTGCTCGCGAGCAGCAGCGGGTTGTCCTTGCCGACCACGCCATCTGTCGTGTGCGGGCCGTACAGCCAGTGCACGCACACGCCGAGCAGCGGGTCGTCGACCGGGCCGAGCTTCTCGATCGCGTGATGCGGCTTCGAGAGGAACCCTTCGATGCGGTAACTCGTGCGACCGAGCTTTGCGAGCGCGCGTTCGAGTTGTTGCGTCGTCTCTTCGACGTTGGGCTGCGCGAGTTGGTTCGGCTTCGGCCGTTCGTCCCCTGGCCAGAACAGCGCGATTTTCTGCGTCATGGCAGCACCTTTTGCTTTCGTTCACCGACCCGACGCGGACTGTACCCCGCGCAGATCAGTTACGAAACGGAAAGCGCTGCGGTGACCTGGAGCGAGCAGAGCGACCCTCAACCTGGAACGAGGGCCTATCCCCAAGGGAAGAAGTCGCGGCCGCGCAGCACCATCAGCTCGGCGAGCAGGTCGCGACCCGCGGTTGGAACGCCCGTGACTTCACGCAGAGTCTTGAACTCGTCCAGGGCGGATACGAGCTCCGCGCGCGCTTTGTCGATCAGTGCGTCGACGCGTTCGAGCGCGCCTGTCAGCACCGTGACATTCGGAGGCTCTTCGTTCAGCGCTCGCACGACTTCAGCGCGAACGCGAGCCAACTCGGAGTAGTCGTCTCGAGCGTAGTCAGTCTGCGATTTTGGTTGGGTCACGATGCCATCCTTCCGGTCAGGTCCTCCCGAGAATGACGAGGGAATGTGAAGGGACCTCGGGACTGATTGTGAAGAAGTCTAAAGCGCGGCGAGGCCTGGCTTCTGCGGCCTGAGTTCGGACGGCCGACGTCCTGTTCGTCCGGCGGTCGGGCGAATTTGCATCTCGAACGCCGTCGAGGGCGTGGATCGGTGATTGCAACGCGTTGCACCGCCGCAGGGAGGGAAGACCATGCCGAAACATCGCGCGACCGCACCGATGAACCGAGATGTTTTGAATACCCGACGTGCTGGAGCGGTGAGCGCTCCGGTGCCGACGACTGCCGCGCTCCACCGAATCGCCTTCGAAGCAGTCGTTTGGGGCATGCCCATCGTCAGCGTGGACGCGATGCGTCGCGCCTATCGCCGCGACGCAAAGGCGCGCGATCACGACATCGTGTACTTCTCGAGGCCGGCCGACTCGAAGCTGCAGCTCACGACGCCGAACGCGTCCTCTCACTATGTTTATTTCAACTTCAACACGCAGCATGGGCCGGTCGTGTTGGAGGTGCCCGCTGCGAAAGGTGCCGGCCTGTTCGGATCGATTCTCGATGCCTGGCAGGTCCCGCTGACGGATATCGGCCCTGCGGGGGCGGACGAGGGGAAAGGCGGCAAGTATCTCTTGCTGCCGCCGGGCTATCGAGGCGCGGTACCCGCCGGCGTGATTCCGATTCGACTCGAGACGCTCAACGGCTACGCGTGCTTCCGCGCAATCCCGGAGGGCTCGTCGGCCACGGACGTGGAAAATGCACTCGCGCTCGTCAAACGGCTGCGCCTGTATCGACACGCGGATCTAGAGCAGCCGCCGGAGCAGCGATTCATCGACATGGCAGGTAAGCCATTCGACGGCATCGTCCGGTTCGACACGACGTTTTACGAGAGCCTCGCGCGGATGGTCGACGAGGAACCCGCGCTCGTGCGCGATAGCGCGATGCTGACTCGACTGAAGGGGCTCGGGATCGAAAAGGGGAAGGTGTTTACGCCGGACACGGCGATGCAGACCATCGTGTCGAGTGCTGCTCGCGATGCACAGCACAAGTTCATGAGCCGGGCTCCGAACGACGGTAAGCCGTTCTGGTCCGATCGCGAGTGGCGTTGGCCTAACCCGATCGGCGGCGAGACTGGATTCACCTTCGAGAAGGATGGGGAAATCGATCTCGAAGCACGTGCCATCGTGTACTTCTTGGCTTGCGCGCCGCCCGCGAAGCTGGGGAAAGCGACCGCCTATCTCACGTCGTTCGTCTGCGCTGCGGGCCAGCCGCTGTCGGGGGAGCACATCTATCACTTGCACGTGCCGGCGGATGTTCCGGCGCGGCAGTTCTGGGCGGTGACTGTCTACGATGCCGAGACCGCTGCGTTCATTCGCGCCTCGCCTCGCGTGGAGATCAATTCCTATGATCGAGGGCTCCAGCGAAACCCGGACGGATCACTCGATCTGACTTTCGGCCCCGCCTCTGAGGGCGGCGGCCCCAACTGGATCCCAACCGTCGCAGGCCGGAAGTGGTTCACGATGTTCCGCTTGTACGGCCCCGAACCTGCTCTGCTCGATCGGACGTGGAAGTTGCCGGACATCGCGAAGGATCTCGGCGCGCCTGCCACCGGTCGCGCTTGGCAACGCGCGCCGCACCAGCGCGAGCAGGAGCTCTACGAGATCGTCAAAGACGCGTATGTGTACGCGTATCCGCTCGTGCTCAACGACGTGACCCGACGTCAGCTGACGAACTTTGCGGAACCCACGGGGATCCCCGGGCAAGGCCCAGTAAATCGGTTCAGCCACTCGCCCGCATTTCCGACGCCAGACTTTCGCGGGGTGATTCGAGCAAACGTCGATACGCTCTACTCGGTCGCGTGGCTCGATCTCGGTCCAGAACCTCTCGTGCTCTCAGTGCCGGCGACCGATCGCTACTTCCTCTTGCAGATGTCGAGCTTGTGGACGGACGTCTTTGCTGTGCCGGGCACTCGGACGACGGGTCGAAGTACGGCGCGAACGTTTCTCTTGGTCGGTCCGCGCTGGCTCGGCGAGGTCCCGATCGGGTTGGAGCTCATTCGAAGTCCGACCCGCTTCGCCGCGATCGCGGGGCGCACGCAAACGAACGGCGTCGCCGACTATGGGAGTGTTCACGAGATTCAGCAGCGCTACCAACTGACTCCAGTCTCGGCATGGCACGTCAACGCCGACGTTCAATCGCAAGCGATCGTCGATCCGAGTCTCGACATGAAGACGCCGCCGCCGATTCAGGTCGAGCAAATGAACGCCGAGACGTTCTTCGCGCGCTTCGCCGACCTCTTGAACGACAACCCGCCAGGTCCACACGACTATCCGATGATTCATCGGCTCGAACGCATCGGCTTCGGGTCGGATCGTTCGTTCGACCTCAGCGAAGTCTCAGCCGAGATCCGGCAAACATTCGAGCGCGCAGTCGCGGATGGGAAGGCACTCGTCGCGGAATTGGGCAGGCAGGCCGCCGGCGAAAGCACGCGCGGTTGGGAATACACGACGACTGGCGGCGCGTACGGCGTGAACTATGCGTATCGCGCAGCCATCGCCAAATGCGCGCTCGGTCTGAACCTCGCGCAGGACGCGGTGTATCCATCGGCTGCGACCGACGGTGAAGGGCGGCCGCTCGACGGCAAACGTCGCTACACCCTGCGGTTCGAAGCAGGCAAGCTGCCACCCGTCGCCGCGTTTTGGTCCGTCACTGCGTACGACAAGGACGGCTACCTCATCTTGAACGCGCTGAACCGGCAGGCGCTCGGCGATCGCGACGCGCTCGCGAAAGATACTGACGGATCAGTCACGCTCTACATCCAGGCCGAGGCACCGGATGCGGACAAGGTGGCAAACTGGCTACCGGTCGCCAGAGAACCTTTTACTCTGCTCTTACGGTTGTATTCGCCCAAGAGCGAGGTGTTAGACGGTTCTTGGAGGCCGCCGCTCGTCAGCATGACGTCGATGGGTTGAACGCTCTAGCAGCAGCGCAACATACGCGAGAGCAGGCCATCGCTAAGTCTCTCGCATGTCGCGACACCCGCTGCTCGTGTATGCATCAAGGCGAGCTAACTCGCCTAAGTCAGTCGTGAATCTGCAGTGAGAGCTGCAGAAAAATTTCGACTGACTTACGATGCAGCGAGCTACTCGGGTGGCTTAATCCAGCGCTGGGCTAGAGGAGACCGAACATGCTGATGTTGCGGTTGGGCGTGATTGTCCTGTTTATCGGTGCGATGGCATGCGGGGACGATGATGAAGGTTCATCCCCTGACGCCGGCGATGCCAAAGACGCATCGGATGAGAAGGATGCGAGTGAGGACGTCGACGCGAGCGTCGACTCGGGCACCGCGGAAGATCTCAAAGACTTCGCGATCGCGAAGGTCGACACTCCGTGCAAGAAGAACGAGGAACGCGCCTGTACCGCTCACAACGGTACCGAGCGACTCGTGTGCACGAGCGGCGTTTGGAAAAAAGACGCAGCGGCCTGTACGGGCAACAACCGATGCGACACGAAGCTCGGCTCGACGCAAGGCACGTGCCTTCCGATCGCGAGCGAATGTGTCGGGAAGAAGCCTGGCGAAGCGGTCTGTGATGCTGCTGCGCGCAAGAACTGCGACAAAGACTTGCTGCGCTACGAAAACAATGCGTGCAGCGGCGAGAACCAGATGTGTTCCGACGCCGACGGTGTGAAGTGTATCTGCGCGAGCGGATACGCGGAGAAAGACGGCAAGTGTGAGGCGATCCCGGGTTGCGAGGACAAGCCTTGCGGCGATCTGCCGAACACGTGTGGTGAGGCCAGCGATGGCTTCAGCTGCACTTGCGGGACGGGCTTCGTTGGGACGGGCTCGGACTCGTGCGAAGACGTCAACGAGTGTGCAACCGCCAACGGTGGTTGCGACGCTCTGACGGAGTGCACGAATACCGAAGGCGGTCGCACGTGCAGCGCGTGTCCGTCGGGTTACACCGGCGACGGCGCGAGCGGTTGCGACGAAACCGACGAGTGCGCGACGGACAACGGCGGTTGCGCCGATCACGCGACTTGCACGAACACACCGGGCGGTCGCACATGCGGATGTGCGGCGGGTTATAGCGGCGATGGCGTCGTGACCTGCGATGACGTCGACGAGTGCACGACCAGCAACGGTGGTTGCGATGCGATGGTCAGCTGCACGAACATCGATGGCGGTCGGACGTGCGGTGCATGCCCGATGTACACCGCCGGCACTGGCGAGACGGCGTGCACGCACTTCTACACGCAGCAGTTCGGTACGAGCTCGGAGGATCGCCCCCAGGGGATCGCGACGGACTCGGCTGGCAACGTCTACGTGGCTGGGTACACGACGGGGGCCGTTGCTGGCGCCACCAACGCCGGTGACTACGACCTGTTCGTCACCAAGTACAACGCTGCTGGCGTGAGCCAGTGGGCGAGTCAGCTCGGAAACGCGAACGCCGATTACCCGTACGGCCTGGCTGTCGACGGAAGCGGGAACGTCTACGTCACGGGAACCACGTCGGGCGCCTTCGACGGCAATACCGCGGCAGGCCAGCAGGACATCTTCCTAGTCAAGTACGACAGCGCTGGCGCGAAGGCCTGGTCGCGGCAGTACGGAACCGGCACGACCGACTGGGCGCTGGGAATCGCGGTCAGCGGAGCGGGTGACGTCTATGTCGCCGCGGCATTCGACGACGACATCGATAGCTCTACAAACGCGGGCGGCTTCGACGCTGGCGTCATCAAGTACAACACGGCCGGCACGCGCCAATGGACTCGACAGTTCGGCACCGTCGCGGACGACTACTCATACGGCATCACCCTCGACGGATCCGGCAACGTGTATGTCGCCGGAACGACCGAGGGTGACCTCGACGGCGCGAACGCCGGTCAACGCGACTGGTTCGTACGCAAGTACGACAGCGCCGGCACGGCCGATTGGACGCGTCAGGTCGGTTCCGCCGCTCTAGACTACGTGCGCTCGGTCACGACCGATGCGGACGGGAACGTGTTCGTCGTCGGTTCGGGTGGAGCTGACTTCGACGGCAACACGAGCGCGGGTGGCTTCGATCTCGTCGTCGTGAAGTACAACAGCGCGGGCGTGAAGCAGTGGTCGAAACAGATCGGGTCGGACAACTACGACTACGGGCAAGGTGTCGCTACCGATGCGAGTGGCGCTGTCTACATCACGGGTTACTCCGAAGCCGGCTTCGACGGTCACACGAATCTCGGCGCGGGCTCCGATGCCGTGCTGGTGAAGTATGACGCCGCGGGCGTGAAGCAGTGGTCGCGTCAGTTCGGCACGAGCACGATCGACGTTACTTCCGGCCTCAGCTCCGTGGGTGGGAACGTGTTCGTCACGGGTTCGACAGACGGTACGCTCGAGGATCGGACCAACCTTGGTTCCTACGATGGGTTCGTGATCAAGTACGACGGCTCCGGTAACGAGCTCTGATCCCAGCTCGCGCGAAGGCCTGCTGCTGGCGTACCCATGCCAGTGAGCAGGCCACGCGCGGGATCAGTTTCGGCAACACGGCAGGCCTGGGAGCAGTAGTCCCAGGCCTGACCGGTAGCGCTCGACCGACGACTCAAACTGCGCTTCACTGAGCCCCGTACGCATGGCTCGGCGCAGTCTTTTCAACGTGCCTCGGTGTTGGCACGCGGTCGTGATCGGTTGGGGGCTTGCGGCTAGCGGCTGCAATCCTGGTGCGTTCGACGAACTCGCGAACCGAGTCGAGGATGCAGGGGCGGAGCGCGAGCCCGACGCATCGAACGGCGACGGTGGGCGAGCAGGTTCCGACGACGACCGCGACGCTGCTGCCAATGGCGGCGGTGAGATGCCGCAAGCTGGCTCGAGTGGATTGGGCGCCGCGGCGGGGGCCGTTGGAACGACTGCGGGTGAGGGCGGCGTTGCAGCGGGCAGCGGCGGAGTGCTGGCGGGTGCTGGGGGCTCGGGCGGCGTGCCGGATCCAGGTCCCGCTCCGTGCACGCATCCGACCGATCTAGCGCAAGTCACGTTGTCGACTTCCGAAGTCGGTGAGCTCGCGATCCCGTCGTGGGTAAGCCAGCGAACACTCGCGGCGAGTGCGCCGGTGCGGGATCGTGTGCTGCTCGTGTTCTCGGTGCCGAATGGGACCGGCATGTCGGCGTGGGGCACTGCGCAGGGGCTACTGGCGTCGCCACCTCGGCTCGACGAGCAAGGCCCGCTCGTTCCGCTATTCGACGCGAGCGCGGTGCCAGCGAATCGACTGGTGTCGATCGGGAGCGCAGTGCCTGACGGTGACAGCGCGCTCGTGTACTTCCTAGCGACGACGCCGTTTCTCACCGTGGATGGCGAAGGAATCGCGCGGCTTCCACGCAACGGAAATCGCGCCGAGGTGCTGCGCGGGGCCGGCGCACTCTTTCCGGCAGCGAGCGGGACCGATTCTGCGCCATGGCGACCGATCTTCGGCAGCGGTGCGGTCGTCGTCACGGAAGGTGACGTCGATTACGTGTACGTCTACGGCTGCCAGCCGAATCCCGGCAATCCGGATGAAGCGCAAAATGGTCTGCATGCGTCGCCCTGCCGGATCGCCCGCGTGCCGCGCAACGACGCTGCGACGGGCGAGAGCTATCGCTACTGGACCGGAATGACATGGTCGGCGGACGTGAGTCAGGCAGCCGTGGTGCTCGATCACGCGTCGAGTGGTTTGAGCGTTTCGTACAACGCGTATCTGGCGAAGTATCTCGCCGTCCACAGTGACGTGAACTCCGTCGTCGTGCGTTGGGCGGATCGTCCCGAGGGCGCGTGGAACATGCTCGGCAAGTTCGACACGATCATGGCGACCGGTGCGTTTGGCAGCACGTTCGGCGCGGTCGAGCTTCCTGCGCTGCGCGACGCCTGCCAGCGCGTCACCTACGTGAGTTACGGGACCACGCTGTCGGCGCCGACCGCCTCCGACCCGATGGCCGTCGATTTCGCGTCGCGGTTCGTGCGCGTCGAGTTGCGCTGAGACACGTGAGACACGTGAGACGGTTACGCCGGTAGAAACTCGCGCGTGAGGTTCCGCATCGCGCTCGCGCCGCCGGTCACGACCAAGTCATCTTCGATTCTCACGCCGCCGTACGTCGCGAGCTTTTTCACCAGCTTCCAATCCACGTTCGCCGCGTGCTCGCCGTGCTCGAGCTTTTCGAGCAGCGAGCCGATGAAGTAGATCCCGGGCTCGATCGTGAAACACTGACCTTCGGTGATCGTCGACGTGTTGCGCAAGAACGGATTGTCCGGCCGCGGCTTGATCAGCGCACAGCCGACGTCGTGACACTGCAACCCGAGCGAGTGCCCGAGCCCGTGCGGAAAAAACGTCCGCGTGATGCCGGCTGAAACCGCTTCCTCGTCCGAGACGTTCGTTACACCGGCCGATCGCAACGCGCGCGCAACCTCGAAGTGCGCGCGGTCGTGCAGCGCTTCGTATTTATCACCGACGGCGACCGCCGCGCACAGCTGCTGCTGAAACTTCTCGACGGACGCGACCAAGCTCGCGAATGCGCTCGCCGCGGCGGCATTGCCCTTCACGTACGTGCGCGTGATGTCCGAGCAGTAGCCGAAGTACGTCGCTCCCGCGTCGACGAGCAGCGACTCGGAGCCGGCACCGCGCTCGCGCGTCTTTCGGTAGTTCACGTGGTGCAAGGTCGCCGCGTTTTCGCCGAGCGCGACGATGTTCTTGTACGGCGTCTCGGTCGCGTCTTGCTGCGTCGCCCGCAAGAACTCGATGTGCATCTCGAACTCGGTCGGATCGCCGGAGCGAAACGCCTTTGCGAGTGCAGCATGCCCGACTGCACCGCGACGGTTCGCTTCGGCCAGGCACAGCACTTCGTAGTCGGTCTTGCGCGCGCGCAGTTGATCGAGCTGTTCGACGACCGCTTTGGGCGTCACGTGTTCCGGCGCGAACCCCCAACCGGCCGCGCGTGCTCGGTCTTCCCCGACGAACACCGTGCGTCCCTGCGGAAGCAATTCGCGCGCGGCGTCGGGCGAAGCGACCTCGGCGATGTCGAAGCTCGATTGCCAGTGGCTGCCTTCCAGTTCCGCCGGTGTCTCCCAAAAGTCGGGCGGACGGTGCCAGATCAGCTTCGGCCGCTTGCCGGGAGTGATGACGAGCGCACAGTCGGACTCTGCGAGCGGCAACCAATGCTGGAAGTGCGGTGTCACGCGCAGCGGCCAGAACTGGTCGTCGAACTCCGTGCGCGGCTTCGGCAACCCCGAGTGGATCACGACTGCGTCGTAGCCGTGTTCGCGAAGCGCCTCGGCGTACGCCGCTTCCAGCTGCCGGACATGCGCAGTGTAGAGCTGAGTGAGGCGTCCCTGGTCCATACCCAAGCGTAGTGCAGCGCGGGCGCGGCGCCAACGTGACCCCGGCAGGCGATTGCGTTACCGTCCCGCCCATGAATCGACTGTGCTTGGTGGGAGCGCTGTGCCTTTCGTGTCTGTCGTTCGTCGGGTGCAAGAAGCCGGAGCAGTCCCCCGAACCCACGTCCGCACCACCCGCAGCCACTCCCGCGGAACGAGCCCAACCAGCTGAGCCGCCGAAAACCAAGCGCAAGCTCGCCGTGATCCCAAAGGGCACCACGCACGAGTTTTGGAAGTCCGTCCACGCGGGCGCGAATAAGGCGGGCCAAGAGCTCGGCGCCGAGATCGTCTGGAAGGGCCCGGTACGCGAAGACGATCGCGACGAGCAGATCAAAGTCGTCGAGAACTTCATCGCGAGTCGCATCGACGCGATCGTGCTCGCGCCGCTCGACGACAGCGCGCTCGTTCCGCCCGTCACCGAAGCGAGCCGCGAGGGCATTCCGGTCGTGATCATCGACTCGGACATCAAGTGGCAGGGTCGCGCGAGCTTCGTCGCGACCGACAACTTCAAAGGCGGCGTCACTGCAGCCCGGCACTTGGGAATGCTGCTGAACGGATCGGGCAAGGTCATTCTGTTGCGCTACCAGGAAGGGTCTGCGAGCACAGCAGAGCGCGAGCGCGGTTTCGTCGACACGCTGAAAGGCGAGTACCCGAAGCTCGAGCTCGTCTCGAGCAATCAGTACGGGGGCGCGACGACCGAGACCGCTTACAAGACGTCCGAGAACTTGCTCGTGAAGTACAAGCAAATCGACGGCGTGTTTTGTCCAAACGAATCGACGACGTTCGGAATGCTGCGCGCGCTGCAAGATGCAAAGCTCGCCGGCCACGTGAAGTTCGTCGGTTTCGACAGCAGCGCGAAGCTCGTCGAAGCGCTCGAGAAGGGTGAGCTGAGCGGGCTCGTCTTGCAGAATCCGTTTCGCATGGGCGAGCTCGGTGTGCGCGCGGCGCTCGACACGCTGGACAAAAAAACCGTCGAGCCGCGCATCGACACCGGGGTGCAACTCGTCACGCGCGAACGGATGAACGAGCCGGAGCTGAAAGCCTTGTTGTCGCCCGACCTCGGCGCATGGCTGAAGTAGCGCCGCTTCTTGCGATGCGCGGTGTGGCCAAGCGGTTCGGGGCCGTGGTCGCGCTGGAGAGTGTCGACCTCGAGGTGGGACGAGCCGAGGTGCACGCGCTCGTCGGCGAAAACGGTGCGGGTAAGAGCACGCTGATGAAAGTATTGTCGGGGGCGATCGCAGCCGACAGCGGCAGACTCGAGCTCGCCGGCGTCGCGTATGCGCCGCGCGATCCGCTCGCAGCGCGGCGCGCCGGCGTCGCGATGATCTATCAAGAGCTGAGCCTCGCACCGGATTTGAGCGTGCAGGCGAACGTGCTCCTCGGCGCGGAAGAAACACGCTTTGGTTTTCTGCGCGCGGCGAGCATGCGCAAACGTGTCGCGGATGCGCTCGCGGTGCTCGAGCATCCGGAGATCACGCCCGAGCGTAAGGTCGCGGACCTCGGCCCCGGCGCAAAACAACTCGTCGAGGTTGCGCGCGCGCTCGTGAGCGACGCACGGCTCGTCGTGATGGACGAGCCCACGAGCTCGCTGTCACACGCCGACAGCGAGCGGTTGTTCGGTGTGATCCAGCGGCTGCGCGCTCGCGGGGTCAGCGTCATTTACATCAGCCACGCGCTGGAAGAGCTCGAGCGAGTCGCCGATCGCTTCACGGTACTGCGCGACGGGCGGAGCGTGGCCCGCGGGACGCTCGCGGAGACTACGCGCGAGAAGCTGATCGAATCGATGGTCGGCCGCGCGCTCGACGAAGCGTTTCCGAAAGTTCCGCACACGCTGGGAGAACCGCTCCTCGAGCTACGGGAAATTGCAGGGCGGCGCTTGCCGCAGACTGCGACGCTCCGCTTGCGACGCGGTGAGATCTTCGGCCTCGCCGGGCTCGTCGGTGCGGGTCGCACCGAGCTGCTGCGTGCGTTGTTCGGGCTCGATCCGATTGTGCGCGGTGAAGTCAAACTCGCAGGTCACACCGATCGCGGTGCGGCGCCGTGGACGCGCATCGAACAGCACGTCGGATTTTCGTCGGAAGAACGCAAGCAGGAAGGGCTCGCGCTCGCGTTGAGCGTCGCGGAGAACCTTACGTTGCCCAAGCTGCAGCGCTGCAGTCACTGGGGCGTCGTCGATCGTGCCGAACAGCTGGCACTCGCGCAGCGCTACTGTGATGAGATCGGCGTTCGCTGCGACGATCCGCAACGTGCGGCAGGCACGTTGTCCGGCGGGAATCAGCAGAAGCTCGCACTCGCGCGGCTACTGTACTGCGATGCGGACGTGCTCTTGCTCGACGAGCCGACGCGCGGGATCGACGTGGGCAGTAAAGCCGAGATCTACCGGCGCATCGGCGAGCTCGCAGGCGCTGGCAAAGCCGTGCTGCTCGCGAGTAACTACTTGCCGGAGTTGCTCGGGGTATGCGACACGCTCGCAGTCATGCACCGAGGGCGGCTCGGACCTGCGCGTCCGGTGAGCGCGTGGACAGAGGCCGAGTTGATGCGTGAGGCGACCGGTGTCGCTTAAGCGCCTGCTCACGCTGCTCGGCCCGTTTCTGGCGCTCGGCATCGCGCTCGCGTTGTTTGCGGCGCTCCTGCCCGATCAATTTCTGTCGGCCTACAACCTGAAGACTGTCGCGACGCAAACCGTGATCGTCGGCTTGTGTGCGATCGGGATGACGTTCGTGATCGTGTCGGGCGGTATCGACCTATCGGTCGGGTCGAGCATTGCGCTCGCTTCAGTGGTGACCGCGTTGCTCTTGCGCGATGAACATGGGCCGCTCGTCGCAGTGCTCGGCGGCGTCGCTGTGAGCGCGCTACTCGGTATGTTGAACGGGTTTCTGATCACGCGGCTTCGCATCGTGCCGTTCATCATCACGCTCGGCAGCATGGGGATCGCACGCGGCCTCGCGAAGTACCTCGCGGACGAACAAAAGGTGGACGCACCCGCGCGCGGGCTTTCCGAGCTCATGGCGAAGACGCCGGATCCGGCCTGGTTGTTGGTGTCGCCGGGTGTGTGGCTCTGGCTGCTGCTTGCCGCTGCAGCTGCGGCGCTGTTGTCGCGCACGGTGTTCGGCGTGCATACGCTCGCAGTTGGCAGCAGCGAGGCGACTGCGCGCTTGTGCGGCATTCGGGTCGAGCGCGTAAAACTGATCGTGTACACGCTGTGCGGCGTCTGCGCCGGGCTCGCGGGTTGCTTGCAGTTTGCGCGGTTGACGGTCGGCGATCCGACGACGGCGTTCGGCAAAGAGCTCGATGTGATCGCGGCGGTGGTGATCGGCGGCGGTAGCCTGTCTGGGGGCAGTGGCAGTATTTTGGGTTCGATGATCGGCGCGTTCTTGATGACCGTGCTCGCGAACGGGTGCACCCTCCTGGGCGTGCCTAACTACGTGCAGGAGATGCTGGTCGGCGCGATCATCATCGCGGCCGTGAGCGTCGATCGCTGGCGGCGGCCGGCTGTTTCAGCCAACGTTTGATTACGCGCTTGTTCGAGCGCGCGAACAGGAGTGAGCATGCGGCAGTGCATACCGGTGGGTTGGTGGTGCGTCGTCGTCGTCGTCGTGGTGATCGGTTTCGCAGGTTGCAAGTCGGGGGGCGGCGTGAGTTCTGATCACGCGCAGCTCAAAGCTGGCGAGAGCTTCGCGGACGACTTGGCGTTCTTGCGGCGCTACAGCGAAGTGATCCAGCTGCAGGACGTCGCAGGTCAGGCGCGAGTGGCCGTCGCCCCGGAGTATCAAGGGCGTGTGATGACATCGACGGCCGGCGGGGACGCGGGGCCGAGTTTCGGGTTCATTCATCGCGAGAACGTCGCCAAGCGCGAGCGCGTGCCGCACATCAACGTGTTCGGCGGCGAAGATCGGTTTTGGTTGGGTCCCGAATCGGGACAGTTCGGGTTGTACTTTCCGGCGGGTTCGAAGTTCGAGCTCGCGAACTGGCAGGTGCCCGAGGCGGTCGATTGGGGCCCGTGGCTCGTGCTGGCGCACACGCCGCACGAGGTTCGGTTGCAGCGCGACATCCAGCTTCAGAACTACAGCGGGACCACGTTCGTAATGCACGTCGATCGCGCGGTGCGCGTGCTCGAGCGACCCGCAATCGCGAGTGCGTTCGGGATCGAGCTCCCGGCGTCGGTTTCGCTCGTCGGGTACGAGTCGGAGAACTTGATTCGCAACACCGGGCCGGAGCCGTGGACGAAAGAGACTGGCCTCGTCTCGATCTGGGTCCTCGGCATGTACAAGCCGTCGGCGAAGACGACGATCGTGATTCCGTTCGTTGCGGGGCCGGAGACGGAGCTCGGGCCGACGGTGAACGATGCGTACTTCGGAAAAATCCCGAGCGATCGATTGAAGGTCGAGACGCGCGCGCTGTTTTTTCGCGGGGATGGGCAGTCGCGGGGGAAGATCGGGATCTCGCGGCCTCGAGCGCGGCCGATCGTGGGCTCGTATGCGGCGGAGGGGAGGATGCTCACGCTCGTGCAGTACACACTCGATCCGGCTGCGACGGACTACGTGAACTCGATGTGGCAGGTGCAGGAGCATCCGTACGCCGGGGACGTCGTGAACAGCTACAACGACGGGCCGCCTGAGCCAGGCAAGCGTCCACTCGGGCCATTTTATGAACTAGAGACTTCGTCGAAGGCGGCGGAGCTCGCGCCGGCTGAGGCGCTGACACACGTGCATCGCACCTTGCACGTCACCGGTCCGCGAGAGGCTCTCGACGCGATCGCGCAGAGTGCACTCGGTGTAACGTTGGCCGAGATCGAGAACGCGTTTCCTTGATCTAGGAGGTCGACATGCGGTGGATGATTTGGGGTGGAGTCGCAGTGGCGGCAGTGGTCGGGTTCGTCGCGTTGCCGGTGGAGGCCCATCCGAAAGATGCTTCGGCGAAGAACAAAGAGAACGTGACCGCGTTCTACAACCTGATCTTTCGCGATCATAAACCGACCGAGGCCTTCGAGCGCTACGGCGGCGACAAGTACATCCAGCACAACCCGCGCGTGCCGGACGGGAAGGACGCTGTGATCGGTTACTTCACGCCGTACTTCAAAGCCAATCCGGATGCGAAGAGTGAGATCAAGCGCGCGGTCGCGGAGGGCGATCTCGTGTGGTTGCACGTCCACGCGAAGAAGGATGCGAGCGACCGCGGGCGCGCGATCGTCGACATCTTTCGCGTCGAGAAGGGGAAAGTCGTCGAGCACTGGGACGTAGTGCAGGATATTCCCGAGACGGCAGTGAACACGAACACGATGTTTTGAGCGCGTTCGGGACAGCCCTTACGGCGTGTATTCGAGCTCGAAGAACGATTCGTAAGCGGCGCCCGGTGCGAGCTCGAGAAGCTGTTCGCCAGTGTTGAGCGCGTTCCCGGGCGCGGTCCAAGGTTCGACGCAGACGAACGCGCGTTCCGCGAGTGACCACACGACCCAGCGACCGAACTCTCGTGAGGCGCGCAGGTCGATGCGCGAGCCGTCGCGAAGCTGAAGCACGCTCGCGCTCGAGCCGTGATCGAGCAGGTGCAGGTCGACTTCGGGTTCGCCGAAGTCGAACCTCGTAAACGCGCGGACCTGCTTGGTCACGTTGTCGAACGCGCGCGTCGCGAGCGTGTCGATGCGGAGGTCCGTCTTGTCGTCGACCTTGAAGTAAGGGTGATAGCCGAGTGCGAACGGCAGTGGGTTCGCATCCCGGTTCTGAAGCTTGAAGTCGATGCGAAGGCGCATGTGCTCGAGCGTGAAGTCGAGCTCCGCGTGGAACGCCCATGGAAACTGAGCGAGCGTTCGAGCGTTCGAGTCGAGCTCGAGCGAGCAGCGTGCGAACTGAGGCGCGAGCTCGCGGGTGCGCCACGCTTCAGTGCGCGCAAAACCGTGTTGCTTCATCGAGCCACTGCGACCCGAGTGTTGCCACGCGTCGCCCTCGAGCTTGCCGGGTGAGGGAAACAAGACCGGGATCCCGCCGCGAACGTTCTTGGATGGATCGCGAAGCGTCGCGTCATCCATGAAGATGAGCTCGCGATCGGCGACGCGAAACGACGTGACGATCGCGCCGCGCTGCGGGGCGACTACGACGCGTGAGGCGCTGCGTTCGTCTTCGAGAACGATGAGCTCGCCGAGGGCGGATGGCTCGGAACTGGCGGTGCTGGCGTGGGGCATCGGGGGGAGCATAGTCGCGGGTAGGTCGCTCGCAATCGCTGGTGGGAGGACCCAGGTGGGCGGGGGTAGGGCCACGCGCTTTAAACTGAATTGGCCTACAGTGATCGTGCTTGTTTAGGGAGGCTCGAGGGTGGAGCTCGCGCTAGTTGCGATCGTGCTGTTCGCGCTGCTGATGTTCACCCGTCGGCGGTTGGCGGAGGTGGAGAAGCGCGCGCGCGAGCTCAAGGGCAGCGTCGAAGCGCTCGAGTTCAATGCTCGCCTGCTCGAGCAGCAGCACGCCGCTCGAATCGCAGCGATCGAAACATACCTTGCTGCGCTCGGAACCGATGCGCGTAGCTCGGAGGTGCCTGCGAGCGGGCCGCTCCTCGGCGTCGGTGGAACGGTCAGCGCCGCGAACGATGCTGCGGAGGACGCGCGATCGGAAACGCTGCCCGATGCGCTCAGCAACGTGCCTGCCAGTCGTGCAGTTCCGGAGCGCATCGGCGACGGACTCGCAGCGCGTTCGGTCACTGCCGGAACCGTCGCGGGTCAGAGTGACTCCATTGCAGCAGCTGCGAGCAGCGGGCTGATCGTGGCTGGCCCGGGCGCGACGATCGTCGCAAGCACCGCTGCGAGTCCCGGAGGTGCCGGCGTCTTCGGATCGCCCGCAGCTGCGAGCGGCCTCGGCGGAGCAGCGGGTGGTGGCGGAGTAGGAGGCCCGCCTGGGCCGCCCGATGGCTACCAGCCTGCTTCGCCCCCTAAACCCGATCCGATCCACGTCGCAGTCGAGTTTCTGCGCGAGCTGCTGTTCGGCGGGAACACCGTAGTACGTGCGGGAATCGTCGTTCTGCTCGTCGGCATCGTGCTTTTGCTTCGCTGGGCGTCCGAACACGCGCTCTTTCCGATCGAGCTGCGCCTCGCCGGAGCCGCCCTCCTCGCGATCGCACTTGTGATCGTCGGTTATCGACAACGCACTGCGCGGCCCGGCTTCTCGCGCACGCTGCAAGGCGGCGGCATCGCGGCGCTCTACCTCGTCGTGTTCTTCGCATTTCGCACGTACGAGCTCCTGCCGGCCCCGCTCGCGTTTGCGCTTCTCGTCGGCATCGCAGTATCCGGCGGCGTGCTCGCGGTCGTCCAAGACAGCACGAGTCTCATCCTCATCGCCCAAGTGTTCGGCTTCCTCGCGCCGCTGTTGGCTTCGACCGGCAAAGGCAGCCACGTCGCACTCTTCAGCTACTACTTGCTGCTGAACCTCGTGGTCGCAGGCGTCGCGTGGTTCAAAGCCTGGCGCTCCCTGAACCTCGTCGGCTTTGCGTTCACGTTCGGCGTCGCGAGTGCGTGGGGCGTGCTTCGCTACGAGCCTCAGCACTTCGCCACGACCGAACCGTTCCTGATCGCGTTTTTCCTCCTCTACGTCGCGATCCCGGTGTTCTTCGCGCTCCGCCATCCGGTATCCCGCGGCTGGGTCGACGGCAGCGTCGTCTTCGGGACACCGCTCGCGACGCTCGCGTTGCAATGGGCCCTCGTACACGAACGCCCGTTTGCGATGGCGTACTCGGCGCTCGTGATGGGCGCGATCTACGTCGGCCTCGCGGCTTGGATTCGGCGTCGCGCGCCGGATCACCTCGCCGCACTCGGCCAAGCGTTCCTTCCCATCGGTGTCGGCTTCGCGACCCTCGCGATCCCGTACGGCCTCGATGACCACAACCTCACCGGCGCGGCTTGGGCGATCGAAGGCGCGGGCTTGTATTGGGTCGGCGTTCGGCAAAATCGCTGGCTGTCTCGCGTCGCCGGTGTCGCGCTGCAGTTCCTCGCCGGTGCTGCGCTCGCGCAGGATCCAGTTCGGCCGAGCGGAGCGCTTCCGCTGCTCAACACGTGGTTTCTCGCGGGGTTGTTGCTCGGCGTGTCGAGCCTGTTCGTCGCGGCGCAAAGTTACGGCGCGCGCGCGACACTTCAGCGCGAGTGGCGCTTCGTCCAAGTCTTGATTCCGTGGGGCTTACTGTTCGTGCTCGGCGCCGGCTTTGGAGAGATCGACGCGCGCGTCACGCACGACCTCCAGCCCGGCGTGCAGATCGCATGGCTCGGCATCGTTGCGCTCGCGCTCGAGCTCGTCGCTGGGAAGATCGCCTGGCAAACCGGTCGCTATCCGGGCCTCGCGCTCTGGATCGTGATGATCGGCCTACTCGGTCGGCATCACTACGACTTCGACGTCCAACCATTCGCACGCGGAGGATTTGTCGGTTGGCCGATCTACGCGCTCGCGATGGGGCTGATCTTGCGCCGCTTCGTTCCGCAGGCGCACCCGTACGCACGTTATGCCCATCCGGTCGCGCTCTGGCTGTGGGCTGCGTTTGCCGTGTCCCTCGTCGATCAACTCGTCGCGGACTCGGCTGCGCTGGATCGCAGCTACGTTGTTTGCGGCAAGTCTCACGATGCTGGTGGCGGTCGTGCTCGCCGTTCTAGCGCTCGCACAGCGTCCGAGCTGGCCCGTCGGCCGCGAGCCCGTGATGTACGTGCGCTTTGGTTTGGGCGGCGTCGTTGCGGTGCTGATGCTCCGCAGCTTGCAGGCGAATCTGACTCAACCGGGATCGAGCTCACCGATCGCCTATTTGCCGATCGCGAACGCGCTCGATGTGTCGCTGTTGCTCGCGGTTGCTGCAGTATTCGCGTGGATTCGGCGCGGAGCGGATCCTGCGCCTGGAAGCGAGCCAGTGGCTTCGCTCGTCCGAGCGGAGATCCGAAAGCTCGCCGGAATCGCGCTGGCTGCGCTGGTGTTCGTCTCGTGGAACGGAATGCTCGCGCGCACGGTGCAGATCTACACCGGCATCCCGTTTTGGGCGTACACGTTGTGGAACTCTACGCCGCTTCAAGTCTCGTTCTCGCTCTCCTGGACGCTGATCGCGCTACCGCTGATGATCTTCGCGCACCGGCGTCGCGTTCGGCCCGCTTGGTGGACCGGTGCGGCGTTGCTCGCCGTCGTCGTCCTGAAGCTGTTCGCGCTCGATCTCGCAGAGCTGAGCGCCGGCGCGAAGATTGGAACGTTCATCGGGGTCGGGCTGCTGTTGCTTCTGATCGGAGCGCTCGCGCCGGTGCCGCCGGCAGCTGCAACGACTCCCACCCCGGAACCCGAGCCGCCGCCGCGGCCCAGTCACAGACCGGAGGCTCCGACGTGAGCGAAGTGTTTTTGCCCCACTGCGGCGCGCCTAGGCCGAAGCGACTCTTCATGTTAGTGGCGATCCTGAGTCTTGCGAGCGCGGCCTGCGTCGGGCAGGCACTCGCAGAGCCAGAGGAAGTTCTTCGGCCTGCCGACTTCGCGTACGGGCGCGAGATCCAGCTGTCGGACAGCCCGCTGCCGGTAGTGAGTGTGCAGGTCCCGCTCGACCTCTATCGGGTGATGCGAGCTACGGATCTGCGTGAGCTCATGGTGTTCAACGGTCGCGGTGCTCAAGTGCCGCACGCGATTCGAAGCGTACGCACCGGAACACCGCGCGAGCCCGACACTTTGGAGCTGCCGATTTTTCCGCTGCATGCAGGCCCGTCGCAGACGGGCGGGAGCGGCGAGGTCGTGTCATTGGAGATCGAGCGCGACGCGGAGGGGCGCGTGCTGAAGCTCGGGCTCAAAACCGAGAGCCACGGCGCGCAGGCGCCGGTCCCACCCGTGCAGGCGCGCCCGAAGCACGGCGCGAAGTCGACGCGCGCGCAGCCGGGTGAAGTCGGCGGAGCTCAGTCGGCGTCCGTTGCAGGCGATGCTGGTGCAGCGGCTGCGAGCGATGGCCCGCCGCAGCCAATAGCGGCGTACATCCTGGATGCACGCGCTGCGAAGCGCGCGATCGCGGCGTTGCAGATCAAGCTGCTCGAGTCAGCAGATGAGCGCGTCTTACCCATACGCGTGGAAGCGAGTGAGGATCTCGTCCGCTTCTACGAGGTTCCGACCGAGGGTGCGCTCATTCAACTCGGTCACGGCGGACAGCGCATCGATCGCGATCAGGTGGGGATCCTCCGCCCGACCACCGTTCCGTTTTATCGGCTGAGCGCCGCGCGTGAGGGAAACTTTCCGACTAAACTCGTGAGTGTCGTGGCGACCTTGGCGGATCTCGAACCGGTGCGCCCGGTCGAACAGGTGGTCTCGTCCGCGCAAGCTACGTCGAAGCCGCCGGTGTTCGACTTCGATTTGACTGGGCCGCTCCCTGTCGATCGTGTCGAATTCAAGCTTCCGGAAAACAACACGATCGTGAATGCGGAGCTGTTTGCGTCGAGCTCGCGCCAAGGGCCGTGGGACAGCGTCGCGCGAACGCGCTTGTATCGAATCGCGGGTTCAGACGCCGAGTTCACCGGACCGACGCTCGAGGTTGCGCGTCGCAACGACCGCTACTACCAGCTGCGGGTGGAAGCTACGGGCGGCGGGCTCGGTGCAGGTGCGCCCAAGCTCGTCACGTACCACGCGCCCGATCAACTGCTGTTTCTACGCCGAGGCGAAGGCCCGTTCACGCTCGCGTACGGTCGTTACCCCTCGGCAGTCGGCGTGGGTTTATCCGACGACTTGCTCAGCCTGTTGCCGGATAAACCCACGCCGACTGCCGAGGGCACGTTGGGTGAGCGGAAGACGCTCGGCGGCAAGGAGCGCTTGGTGGAGCCGAAGGCGCCGCCTCCGTACAAGACCTACGCGGTGTGGGCGGTGTTGATCGCCGGCGTGGCGCTTCTAGGAACGATCGCGCTGCGTTTGGCTCGAACGCAGAAATCGTAGCTCGTATACTGACGTCGATGCCGCGTTCCAAGCGTCCCGTCGAAGACGACCTGCCAGATGTGCGCGATGGCCTGACGCGGGTCGAGCGCATCATTTTGACGGAGTTGCGCAAGGCGCAGGAGGAGTTCGGCGATCGGCACGTGCCGGTGCCGTTGCTGTACGGCCGCGTCGTAGAGTCCGTGAACATCGACATGCGAGAGTTCCAGTCCGTTCTCGCGCGCCTGGCAGGGCGCTGACGGCGCTTGGGCACTGCTGGCGATCAGCAGTCACCACCGACCTTGCACGTCGCCACCCCGCCCTGCATCACGCAAACATGGCCAGGATTGCCGACTGCGGGGCCGTCGATGAGGTTGCAGGTCGCCGTGCAGTCGCTTCGCTTCTCCCACTGGCCGACGCTGTTGCAGAACGCGGTGTAGACCACGTCTGGAGCGGTCCAGGTGTAGCGACAACCCTCATTCAGACACGAGCCGACCCAGCCGGGTTCCACGGTCGCGGCGCATGACGTTTGGTTGAGCGCTGGCGTGCATTTCGCACCGCACGCACCGGCTTTGACGTCGCCCGTGATCAACGCTCCGTCGGTGGAGCAGGTCTGCGGCGTCGCGCTGGCGGTGCCGGTGCAATAGGTCATGCCGTCACCGGGAGTGCACTCGGCATTGCACGGGTTGCCCTTCACGATCTTTTGATCCACCCAGGCGGTGCCCGTGTCGTTGCAGATCTGTTGCTTGTAGTTGCGAGCCCCGACGCATTGAGAGTCCTTGGGCGTGCACACGGCACGACAGACGAGCTCTTTGATCGGTCCATCGACCCACTGCCCCGTCGGACCGCAGCGGATCGGTACCGTTCCTCGGCAGTCGTCGGTGCCGGGCGTGCAAACTGCTTTGCACATGTTTGCTACGATCTTCTGCTCGTCCCACTTGCCAGATGCATTGCAGAGTTTCGGGGTCGGACCATTGCAGCCCGTCATCCCTGGAGTGCAGTCCGCATTGCACATGCTCTCCGTGACCTCGCCGGGCACCCATTCACCTGCGTCGTTGCACATCGACGGCATCGTGCCGGTGCACTTCAGCATATTGGGAAGACACTGGCCGGCGCACTTCCCGCCCTGACACAGAAACGGGCACGGGGTGCCTGACTTCCACACTCCGTTCGGATCGCAGCTTTGCGGCAGCTTGTCGACGCACTGCGTTTCGTTGGGGTTGCACGTGCCGATGCACGCGCCGGCCTTGCACACGAACGGGCAGTCGCTGCCCACATCCCATTTGCCATCCGTGCCGCAGGTCTGCAGCTTCTTGCCGCTGCATTGGGTGTCTTCGGGCGCGCACTGGCCCGTGCACACACCGGAGGAACAGACACTCGGGCACGCAGTGGCGCTCATCCAGTTCCCGGAGCCGTCGCATGTCTGTGGGCTGTTTCCGTCGCACTGCTTCGAGTCGGGAACGCAAGAGCCTGTGCACTCGCCGTCCTTACAGACGTACGCGCATTCCGTGCCGCCGCTCCATTTGCCGCCGGAACACTGAAACAGCGTGAGTCCGTCACACTTTGCTTCACCGGCCACGCACTCACCGGCTGGCGCACTCGCCATCGGTGATTGCGCATTGCTGCCGCTCGCCGATGTGCCGGCAGCCGACGGATCGCCTTTCCCGGGGGAGCCGTCGGAAGCGCCCGCGCCTGAACCGCCGGATGATGACGGTCCTCGGCCGCTCATCGTAGCGTTGTCGTTGCCGGTGCCGCCGCCATCAGCGGCGGAGCCAGGCGTTCCATTCGCGTCCGCTACACCGGGAGCCTCTTCGGCGGGTCCGATCTGCTTCGCGATCGGACTGCACGCACTGATGGCGGCACATCCAAGAGCGACTAACGCATAGTGACGAACGCACATGCCAAGCCCCCGACGGTGTATTCGCCGCTCCTAGCATGCGTGATTTAGCCAAACAAGCGGATGTTCTTCGTGCCCGCGCAAACTACAAACGTATGTGACGCGAACGGTCAAGAACGAAGCTATTCCAGCAGGCGCCGTCGCCGTCAGCGGCGGAAGCTCCAGGCTGCGATCATTGCGATCATGAGTAGCAGCACGCTTACCTCGCGCGCGATCGCGAGTGCGCGTTGCTTGAAGAGCTCGGCGGGTGAGGTCTCGTCGCTGACATCCGGCATCGTGCCCTCAGGAATAGGCAACCCACACGCGCCGTAGCCCATCCACAGACTCACCTGCAGCCGGTTGTTCGCGACCTGCATGTACGCTGGCTCGGCGATCTGCCGCAAGCCGGGCAGCTCCCACGGAATCGCGACCAGAAATCCAAACGGCAAGCTTCGCAGTAACGCCGCGAACGCTGCCGCTCCGCGCTGCACGCGACCCGTCGTCGGCTCCAATGTCGTGATGCTCTCGTTTGCTTGTGCGATCGAGATGCTCCGCGGCAAACGATCTTGATCGGCGTTCGACGCAAACTCGAGCCGCTCGAGCACATCGAGCCGAGCGAGGATTCGCCCGCACCACATGCAAAACCCGCAGTCTTCATCGACGAACACCACGCGACGTTTGTGCCAGCCTGCCACGCTCTGCGCGATGCGTCGCCAGTGTGCATCCTCGAGTAACAGCCAATAGAACGCGAGCAGCGAGATCGTGGCGATTCCCAAGTCGACGAACACGGCGAGGGCGATGTGCAGCAGCGGCATGACTACGGCTGCAAAGCCTCGCGTGTACCGCCGTGCAAACGGGCTGAGGATCGCCACCGTTCCTAGCGCCGCGACGACCCAGGCTGCCCGCGAAAGCTCGGCATCGCCGCGAAGCCACGCTGGCAAGCTCATCAGGTAGATCGCGATCACCTGCGCCAAGGTCGCAAAACTCGCGAGAGAATAGAACCGCCGTGCCGGTGTGCGAATCGGCCGGCGGTCATTCAGCTCTTTCGGCGATTGCTGCTCACGGCGGCGAAGCGACGCGATCACCGAATCGACCGAAAAGCGCTCGCCGAGCGGCATGAACAACGACCAGACGCAGAGCGACCCGAACACCATATCAGCTTTGCCGCCGAGCGCATCGAGCGCGGCTGAGCTCGTCACTCCAAGTAACGTGAGCGCTTGGGCCCACTTGGTCCGATAGCCGAGCGAGAGCGCTGTAAAGGCGATCGCGCACAGCACGATCACGATCAGCGACGCGTGCTGCAGCAATGCGCGGTAAACCCACGAGAACGCCGACCCCGGGACGGTGGGGAGCGCGGCCTCGCTCACGCGAAACCGGATGACGCGAAAGCGAAGGCACAGTTCGGCCCAGCACGTGAGCCCGAGCGCGATCCGGAAGGCCGCAAGGCTCCGCGTATCGAAGCCGAAGTACGTCTCGAAGAGCTTGCTGCGGAGGCCTTGCATCTCGCCGCGCCGGTAATCCTCGGGCGCCTCCAGCGGCGGCATCCCGACTCTCTCGTATATAGGGCCGATTGTCGCGCGGCGCTTTTCGGCTACAGTGCCCGGCGCTCGACATGCGATATCACTGCGTACAGTGTGACCAAGAATTCGAAACGGCCGAGGGCGATGACAAGCCTCGCTGCCCGAAGTGTCTTCGCCAACACGGATTGCGCCCGCTCGAGCGGGTTGCGGCGGCGCCAACCCGAGCATCGCGCGCCGGTCTGTTCGTCTTAGTCGGTGCGATCGTCGTCGCTGGTGGCGGCGGCTATTGGTACTGGCAGAAGTCGCAGACTGCAGGCAAGTCAGCAGCGGCGGTCGATGCGGGCGACCTGCGCGAACGCACGCGGCAAGCGACGGGGATCGACGTCGGCGATGCTGCGGATCTGCTGCAAGCCGACGCCGCAATCGAAGCGTTCGCGAAGAAAGCGACCGACGGCAAGAGCTCGGCCGACGACAAAGCCAAGGCGATCGTCGCGGCGATCCAAGCCCGCGCGAAGAAGCAGGCGTTCGTGCCGTCCGCGCTCCTCGAACCTCGCGACACGCTTGCGCAGACTGCCGCCCAGGCCTTCGCGGCGCTCGCGAAAGACGGTGCGCGCCAGGAGCTGTATCCGCTCGAGGTCGCAGCTGTCGGCGTCGCGGCGTTACGCAGTCAGGATGTGCCGGCACAGCTGGTCGAAGTTTCGGGCAACGCTGGCGATCGCGCTCCGCTCGATCCTTCCGGCCGGCTCGGGTACTTCGCAGTCGGTGTGGCGAGCAGCGGCTCGGGCGCACAGCTTCACGCGTACGACGTCTACGGAGGCCGTCCGGAGCTTCCCACCGCGGACGTCACCGGTCTGAGCGATACGCAAGCGGTCGGCAGTCTGCTCGCGTTGCGCGCGATGCATCGATTGGTCCACGGAGGCGACCTCGGCGGTGCACTGCAATACGCAGATGCGGCGACGAAGCTCTCGCCGAGCTCTGCAGCTGCGCGCGGCATTCGTGGTGCGGTGTTGCTCGCGACTGGTGGCAAAGACGAAGGTGCGCGCGAGCTCGAAGCTGCCGCGCAGTTGAAGCCAGGCCCGGCGCAACAGAACAACCTCGCGATGTACTCACTCGCGACCGGCGATACCGATCGCGCAGCGAAGCTCGTCGCGCAAGCGCTCGCCTCGGCACCCGACTACGCGTCCGGGCATCTCACGCTCGCGAGCGTGCACCTCGCGCGGCTCGATCGAGATCTCGCTGCCGGTGAGTTGACACAAGCCGAGCGCCTCGACCCGAAATTACCTGCATTGCCCATGGCGTGGGCCGAGATGTACGCCGCTACCGGCGACATGCTGCAAGCGCAAGCGCGCGCCGAAGAAGCGGTTCGCGCGCGGCCGAAGAGCCCCGAGACTCACTTGCTGCTCGCACGAATTCATCGCCAAGCAAGTCGGTACGACGCGATGCGTGCCGAGGCGCGCAAGGTGTTGGAGCTCGCGCCAGCCTCGCAGAAAGATCAGATTAGCCAGGTTTTGAAGGCCGTTTTGGGCCCGACCGCGCTGGAGGCCGACTCGCCCGAGCCCGAGAATGGGACCGCGACAGCTCCTACACCCGGCGCTGACACTCCGCGGCTCACACCACCCTCCTCGGATCCGGGGAGCTTGCAACTCGGCGCCCGTGAACCGAAACTTCAGCTCGGTGGCGGTTCGAAGCTCAAGCTCGATCTCTCGCACTAAACGTGCGGACCCTGGGTCTCCGCAGATTCAGTGGAGCGCGGCCTGAGGTGATGATCATGGCGACCTCGCAAAACAAGGCCGGGCTCGCAGGTTCCTTCGCCGATGACGAGGCGGCGCTCAAGCGCGGTAAGGGTGGGGTGTTCGGCGTCCTCGCGGTGATCGTCGTGTTGGGTGCAGCGGGCTTGTGGTTTCTGATGGGCAAGGGCGACGACGCCCGCGTCTACGGCGAGCTCGGCAAACAGCTGAACGGCCTCAAGCAAGCGCACTTCGATCAGTTCTTGGGCTGCGCGCTGTCGGGTGCAAATCTCGCGTCGATCAAATCCAACTCCGACTTGGCGGCGCAGTTCGAGGGTCGCGCGCGCGAACGCGGACAAAACTACGCGCTCTACTTACGCGATAAGTGCGCGGGCAAACTGACTGAGATCGAGCCGACGCTGGACACGCTGATCGTTCCCGAAGACTTGAAAGCGTCAGTGACCGAGATGAAGGCGTCGACGAGCAAGCTTCGCGCGGCTGTGGGCGGTTTGATCTCGTACTTGGACAACCCGGGGTTGCACTACGACGAAACGTCTGCCGGCGTGTATCTGCAAAACATCACGCGCGGGTGGTTCGACTTTCGCAAAGCGCACGCGGATATGAACAAGGTCGTGAAGTCTCGCCTCGAGCAGCACTGACTCAATCGCAGACGGCGCGCTGCGCCGCGGGCCCAGTCAGCGCGAGCTCGAGCGGCAACTGCAGATCGACGAATCCAGCCGGGTTCGGCGTGGGAAACTTCAGCGCGCGCGCGGCTTCGATCACGCAGCGACGTAAGATCGACTCGCCGATCGTGTCTCGCACCATGCAGAGCTCGCGCGCGCGACCGTCGGCACCGATGCGCAAGCCGAGCTCGAGCCTGCCGCCTTGAAGTGCGAGCCCTCCGGTCGACAGCGCGCACTGAAGCGCTGCCTCTCGCAGCGGCGCGAGCGTCGCGCGCAAGTCGGCGGGCTCGAGCGATCCTTCTGGCTCGTCTGCGCTCGGCTCCGGCAATCCATCCGGACACAGCAGGTCTTGGCTGCGCTCCGTCGCTGCGGGAAAACGAGTGCCCTTCGGCAGTACGACCGCGAGCGCGACCTCGAAGCGATTTGGAACGCTGCGCAACGCCGCCACGAGCTGCTCAACTGGAATCGCCGACTCCGCAGTGACGTACACGATCGCCGGATCCGGCAGCTGTGCGAGCAGCGCTCCAGCCGCGCCAGTGTCGAGCGCTTCGGGATGCGCGCGCAACGGCATCGGCGCACCGCGCACGAACACGCCCTGGCGGGTGATGAACAGAGCCAGCGGGACGGCCTTCGCGGAGGCGGGGGTCGTCGTGGTGAACGCCGTGAGCGCGAGATCCGGCAGCTCACCCGAGCTCACGCCCCAGGCCGTGAACACTCTGGCGGGCCCCGCCGCCTGCAATAGCACCGACCCAAGCTCTTTCGGCACATCGGGCAGCGGGCGAGTCGCGATCAGCAGGTCGGCGGCGAGCCGGCCCGGCGGCGCGCCGGCGAGTAGACAACCTTCCTGACTTTGCGTGTGGTTCGTTGCATCCAGGTTGCGCGCAAGGTCCGCGACGTCCGCGAAAGTCGCGTGTTGTGGGAGCGCGCGCGACGGAGCTGCAACGCCGGCGGCTGCCAGCGGCGCTGCAGGCGGCGAGGACGTTGCCGCTGTCGGCTGCGCGGGTGCCGGCTGGCTTCCGGCACAACCGAGTGCGAGTCCGAGGACCAGGCCAGGTGCGCCGCGTGTTGCGCGCCTCGGCACCACACAGCGATCCAGTCTCGAGAGCGAACGAGTTGAGCTCACGGCGCGAGAGCATACAGGGCCGACGCGAGGGAACGCGGTCGCGTCTCAACGTTCGGATGCAAACCGCATCGCGACTGTGGCGGCGCTGCAAGATCAGCGCGTTTCGCTGCAGGCAGCGGCGTGGGTTTCACGCGAATCGAAGCATGCCTCGCGAGTTTTTCACAGGTGTTCAGCTTGACACTCAGCCCCAAAAAGTTGCACCTCACCAAGAGATGGTTGAAGTCCGATCCACTTCAGCCGTCCCATCGACTCCGATGAACCACTCGGGCCACGTGCTTCGCCTTCTGCTCGTCTGCGGACTCTTTGTCGCGTCGGCGCTGGCGATCGCGCCAGCGGCCGCATCGCCGAGCGCAAACGTCGAAGCGAAGATCGAGTCCGCGAAGATCGCGCGTCCGGCATTGCGCGGGCGATCGCGCTCCGTGAACTACCCGTGGGACGGCCAACTCAGGAACGGGCAGAAGATTCGCGAGTCGAAGTTCACCCGCTACATCCCCGAAGACGTCCCCGCCGGTCGCTTCTTCGGCACGTCACAGATGGTCCAGTTGATCGACCGCGCCGCGCGTCGCGTCGCGGCCAAGTATCCTGGCGCAAAACTCTCGGTCGGAGAGCTCTCGAGTGCGCAGGGAGGCGACATCGGCGGGCACCGCTCTCATGAGAGTGGCCGGGACGCCGACATCGGCTTCTACGTCAAAGGCACCGATGGTCGCCCGTTCGCATACCAGGCCAACATCGCGTTCACCGCGGCAGGTCGCGGGACTGGCCCGTACGCCGACCTGCGCTTCGACGACGCGCGGAACTGGGAACTCGTAGCCAGGCTAGTCAGTGATCCGGATGCCCGGGTCCAGTACATCTTCGTCGCGCGCGTGATCAAAAACCGCTTGTTGCGCCAAGCTGTGCGCAGAAAAGCATCGGCCCAGACGATCGAGCGCGCCGAAGCCGTCCTGCTGGAGCCAGCGCGTGGCAATCCGCATCGCAGCCATTTCCACGTTCGGATCTACTGCGCGCCGTCGGATCGGCCGATGTGTCGAGACGTGGCACCTTTCTGGGCGTGGTACCCCGGTGTTGCCCCACTCGATCAGAGGTCCGCACACGCCGACTCCAATCCGGCGGTGCGCGTTGTGCAAAAGCAGCCCGAAACACTCGGGCAACGCGCCTCGTACAATTGAGGGCGTAGGTTCAGCATCGCTGAAATCGCGGTCGCAGTAGTCGCAGGGGGCGACGCGCGACACGTGGTTTGGAGTGGCGATTGTGAGTTCGTTCTGCAAAACTGCCTTAAAGATGCGTTCGGTGTTCGCTTCGTCTCGCTTCGTGATCGCGCTCGGTGCAGCTTCGCTGCTCACGGCCGTCGCGTACGCGGGTAACGGCGGGTCACGTGAGCTGTCGCAAGAAGAGCGCGCGTCGCTCGACAAGGGTGGGCTGGTTCAGCGGCCGATCGTCGAGAGGCGTGGCTCGCTCGATCTGATGGGTGGCACGAGCTACCAGGTGATCGACGCACCGTTGAAGGTGGTGTGGAACGCGCTCCTCGACACCGACCACTACCACCGCATGATGCCGCGCGTGCTCGAAGCGAAGGTCGTCAGTACCGACCCACGCGAACGCACCGTGTTCATGCGCCAGGGCGCAGGGCCGTTCGAGCGAACCTACTATTTGAACGTGCGCGCTTACGCCGAGCGCGGAGACATCACGTTCAGCGTCGACGAGCGGCGGCCGCACAACGTGCGCGCTGCCTGGGGCTTCTACACCGTGCGTCCGTATGCCGATGGCGCGAAGACGTTGCTCGCATACGGCGTGATGGCGGATCTCGACATCGGTGGCCTCGGCGCGTTTCTGCGCGACGACATGCACGATTGGTTGTTGAAAGTGCCCTGGACGGTGAAGCGCTTCGTCGAAGGCAGCGGCCGCTACATCTACAAAAAGGTCTGGGGCGAGCACGCTACGGCGTCGCGCGGCTGAGTCACCGCGTTTCGCCGTGAATCGCAGCGCGCATCACACGCGCTCGCAACGCGTCACAGCCTTCGCCGTTCTCTGCGCTGAAGCCGATGATCTCGCGGGTACTCTTGCGACCGAGCTCGATCAGCGCCGGCTTGCGGCTCGCCTTCGGTAGCTTGTCGAGCTTCGTCGCGACCACGAGGGCCCGGTGGTTCAAGCTGTCCAAGAACTCGAGAAGCATCGCGTCTTCGTCTTCGATCCCGCGACGTACGTCGACGATCACGATCGCGAGTGCGATCCCGACGCGCTGGCGCAGGTAACTCTCGATCATCGGCCCCCAGCCTTTGCGCTCTTGCTTGCTGCGTTGCGCGTAGCCGTAGCCGGGCAGATCGGTGAAGTGCAGGACAGCTTCGCCGATCTCGATGCGAAACAAGTTGATCCCGCGCGTCGCGCCCGGCGTTCCGCTCACGCGTGCGAGACCTTTGCGCGCACACAGCGCGTTGAGCAGGCTCGACTTGCCGACGTTCGATTTGCCGGCGAATACCACTTCGGCAAACGTTGGCGCTGGTAGTTCGCCCACGTCGCGCGCCGAGAGCACGAAGCTCGCGTCTTTGATGATCGGTGTGCTCATCTACTTCTCCGTTTTCCAATCGCGGCCGAGAGCTCGATCAACTCCGGCGACTTCAACAAAAAGCACGCGGCCAGATAGACCAGCGCCCCGAACACCACTGTACCCCCATAGACCGCGATGTTCCGCCCGACGCTCGAAGGCTCCATCCAATTGCCGAAACGCGCCACGTCGTACACGACTGCGCCCATGATCAAGCTCGCGATCGTGCATCGCACCGCAGACCGATAGACTTCGGCGGCTCCGATTGCACCGACGCGCTTCGGCAAAGCCCACATCAGGCCGGCCAGCTGCGCGATCGAACCGGCGCTCGTTCCCGCTGCGATCGCGGCGTGCCCGAGCCGGCTCGTAAATGCGACGCTCACGCTTACGAACGCGATCAGGTTGAGCGCGCTGCACCAGACCGGAGTCCGCGTGTCGTTGTACGCGTAATACATGCGCGTGATCGGGTGGATCGCGGCCACGGCCCAAGTCGATGCCGCCATCAGCGACAAGGCTTCTGCGGTCTCGCGCACTTGGTAGTTGCCGAACTCTCCGCGGCGAAACAGCACGGCGATCGTGGGCTCCGAAAGCACGACGAGTGCGACCGACGCCGGGATCGCGACGAACAGCGAAAGCCGCAAGCTGTAGCGCAGCGTGGCTTTGGCTTCTTCGTGGTGGGCTTGGCTGCGCATGCGCGCGAGGCTCGGCAAGGTCGCGGACGCCACCGCGAGCGCGAACAAGCTCTGCGGGATCTCGACGAGTCGCTGGGCGTAGTAGAGAAAGCTCTGCGAGCCGGTCGGCAGAAACGAGGCAAACAGCCGCGAGAGCATGATGTTCAGCTGGTAGATGCCCGACCCCAACACGAGCGGAACCATCAGCTTCAGCGTTTTTTGGACCGCCGCGTCTTTGAAATCGAGGCGCGGCATCGGCAACAAGCCTTCGCGCTTGAGCTCGGGCCACTGCACCACCACTTGCAGCACGCCGCCGACCAAGGTCGCGAGTGCGAGTGCTGCCACGGGCGGTAGTCCCATCGCGATCGCCGGCGGTACGAACACCCACGGTGCGACGATCACGACCACGTTCAGCAGCGTCGGTGCGAATGCGGCCACGCCGAATCGCCCGACCGAGTTCAGCAGGCCCATGCCGAGCGCGGCCATGCCCACGAACAAGATGTACGGGAACGTGATCTGCGTCAGCTGAACCGTGATCCCGAACTTGACCGGGTCGTTTTTGTAACCAGCCGCGTAGAGCGTCGTCCACAGGCTCGCGCCGAGCACGCCGATCGCGCTCACGATGCTGAGGATGAGGAGCATCGTTCCGTTGATGGCCGAGACGTAGCGCCGGGCGCGCTCGTGGCCCTCGGTCGCGCGGACCTCGGAGAACACCGGAACGATCGCGGCCGAGACCGCGCCCTCGCCGAGGACGCGGCGCAACGTGTTGGGGATCGTCCAGGCGACGAAAAACGCGTCGGTCGCGGCGACGCTGAAGAAGGCCGCGATCACGGCATCGCGAACGGCTCCGAGCACGCGAGAAAACAGCGTGCCGATCGCGACGACCCCGGCTCGACGCGCGATGGCGGTCTTCTCGCGATCCGGTCGCGCGTCGGGCGCATCTGCGCTGTCGGCGGGCGCGTCGGGCATGGCCCCATGTAATGGTAAGGCTAGATCTGCGCAAGGAACGCGCGGAAACTGCAGGCAAAATCGCGGTGGGCTCGCGAGAGGTCAGCCATGGTTCGGGTCGGGGTAGGGGGAGCTGCGCAACCCCATCAGGTTGACAAGGACCCCCAGGGCGGCTACCAGTGCCGGCCCGAGTTTCGTTTTTCTGGAGCTAATCCGTGGCCAGCCATGAATCCGCGCGCAAGCGCATTCGCCAAACCATAAAGCGCACCGAGCGCCTACGCAGCATTCGCAGCGAAACGCGCACGTACATCAAGCGGCTGCGCGCTGCCATTCACAAGAACGACAAGAAGGGCGCGGAAGACTCGCTCAAGGTCGTGATTTCGCACATCGATCGCGCCGTTTCGAAGGGCGTGTTCCATCGCCGCACAGGTTCGCGCTACATCGCGCGTCTCGCGTCGCAGGTCTCGAAGCTCGGCCAAGCAGCTGCCGTCTGAAAAGAGCACGCCTGAACGGGCCTGTTGAACGCTGAAAGAGCTCGCTGCAGGTCGCAGCGAGCTTCGCGTTCAGCTTCGCGTGAGCTCTAAGATCGCGTTCTCGAGCGCGATCGCGCCCGGTGGCCGGCCGCCTTTTTGGATCATGTCGGCCTCCGCGAGGACGCGGAATGCTCGGCTCAGCTCCTCGGGGCCGAACCGCCGTGCTGCCGCACCGAGCTCGCGCGCTTTGAACGGAGGCGCGCCTGCAGCCGTGGTCGCTTCCTGCGGCGACATGCCACTCGCGAGCCCGTCTCGCATCCGGGCCACGATTCGGATCTGGCGCGCGAGCATCGCGAGGATCCGCAGCGGCGGTTCGCGATCGCGCAGCAGTGAGCTCGCTGCTTTCATCGCGGCCCGTCGGTCGCGCATGCCGACCGCATCCACGAGCGCCCAGATCGTGTCGACACGCACGCGCGACACGCAGGCTTCGACGGCCTCGCGCGTGATCGGCTGCCCGTCGCCGACGTAGAGCGACAAGCGCTCGAGGGCGTCGTCGAGCGCGGAGAGATCAGTTCCGATCGCATCCACCAAACTCGCCGCCGCATCCTCGTGGAGTGTGAGCTTGCGGCGCTTCACTTCGCGCCACACGAACTCACGCATCGCCGGCAGCTTCAGCGGCTGCGCTTCGACGTAAAATCCCTTTTGTTTTGCGGCTTTTACCAGCTTCGAGCGGCCGTCGAGCTTCTCCGCCGTGAACACCACGCACGCGCTGTCGACGGCTGCGCTCAAGTACGGAACCAGGTTGTCGATCTCCTTGTCCGCGAGCTCGTCGATCGCGCGCACCAGGACGAATCGAGCTCCGCCGAGCATCGGAATCGTGCGAGCGGCGTCGATCACGCGCGCCGCGGACGTCGACTTGCCGTTGAAGAGCTCTTCGTTCCAGGGGTCGCCGTCGCCCACGGTCGCTCTACGGAGTGCGGCTACAGCCCGGTCGATGAAGAGGCGTTCGGTTCCAACGATCACGGAAACCAGGGGGCGTTCTCCACGGGTAACCGCGTCGATGAGCGCGTGCACGTCCATGGCGCGGTGTGTATCACGAACCGGATCTGCCACCTAAAACTCGCACCGATAACGCGGACGAGAAGAGCTCGACGATCGTCGCGCTTATGGCGAGTTCGGGCGTCATCGGCAAACTGACCAGGGCTCCGCGTCGGCCGCGGTCCGGAGGGGCGCCGAAAACTTGGCTCGCGCGCGCATTGACGGGTATCCGAGGGGCATGGTCAACGCGCTCTCGAGCACCTTGAAACGGGCCAAAGAACTTGCACTCAAGCGCCGGCAGTCGGTCTCGACGGCGCACGTGCTGGTCGCGCTGTATCAAGGGGACGCAGACACACGCGAAATATGCCTCGGCCTCGGTATCGCCGAGCACGCGCTGCTGCTCTCGCTCGACAACGTCTACGAAGAGCGCACGAACGCGATCGACCTCGCAGTCGAACGCGCGCGCAAGCTCGCTGCGACGCTCGGCGTAGCTGAACTGTCCGCGCTGCACGTCGTGCTCGCACTCGCACGCGAGCCGCGGTGCGCTGCAAACATCAGTTTGCAACAACTCGGTCTGTCGTCCGAACATGTGAGCGCGACCTGCTTGCAGTGGCTCGAAGATGTCGCGCGCCTGCACGCCAACCCAGCCGATGTTCCGGCGCTGCGTACTGCTGCTGGGACCGAACGCAGTGGGACCAAGAACTCGGTCCAGCTCGCGATGTGGAAGCCGGGTCGGCGAGAACGGATGCTCGAGCCGACGGCGATTGCCGCGGATGGCGGCAGCGCCGGCGCGGCGCACGCGGTCGAGCAAGAGCTGTCGCAGCCGCACCCGCTACATCGCCACAAGCGCATCCAGGAAGGGCGCCGTCGTGCGCTCCTCGCACAGGAGACGGAGTCGAAGCTCTCGCGTCGTTCGTCGGCGCCCGATGGACTCGGCGCAGTGACGGGCTCGGACCTCGACGCGAGCGAGGAAACTTTTGCCGACGAAGAGCCGGCGGAACGCGAGACGCCGACGAGCTCGTTCGAGCCGGTCGCGAAAGCTGTGCCGCCGCGCGAGCTGCACGAGTCGCGCGAGCCGCGCGAGCCGATCAGCGCAGCGCGGCCGCGCACGGCTGCAGCCCGCACCGTGTCACGCGTCGTCACGGAAGAAGCCTTCCTGCTCGACGCCGAGCGATTCCCACTGCTTGCAGGGATGGGCCAGAACTTGACGGCGCTCGCAGCCGCAGGCCGGCTCGATCCCGTCGTCGGCCGCGATGCCGACGTCCTACGCGTGCTCGACGTCCTCGCGCGCCGGCGTGCGAATAACCCGATCCTCGTCGGCTCGCCCGGCGTCGGCAAGACGGCGGTCGCACACGGCCTCGCACACGCGTTCGTCCGGACTGCGCGCGAGTCGGCGACGGAACCGCGCGTGTTGATCGAGCTCTCCACCTCGAGCTTGTTGTCGGGCACGGGGGTACGCGGGGCCGTCTCCGAACGCGTCTTGCAACTGCGTGCCGAAGTCGCCGACAGCAAAGGGCGCGTGTTGTTGTTCATCGACGAAGTGCACGGCCTCCTCGGTGGTGGCGAAGCCGATTCTCTCGCGAACGAGCTCAAGACCGCCCTCGCGCGCGGCGAGCTACCGCTATTGGGCGCGACGACCGAAGCCGAATACCGGCGCGTGTTCGAACGCGACGCTGCCCTCGCGCGCCGTTTCACCCGGATCGAGATCGCGGAGCCGAGCTTGCACGATGCGGTCGAGATTCTTCGCTCGCTCGCACCGACCTACGCGCAACACCACGGTGTGCGTTACGAGCCGGCAGCACTGGAAGCCGCCGTCGAGCTCTCTGCGCGGTACTTGCCGCTGCGTCAATTGCCGGACAAAGCGATCGCGTTGTTGGACCAAGCCGGCGCTCGGGCGCGGCGCAATGGTCAAGCCGTCGTCGATGTGCGGGGTGTCGCGAGCGTGGTTTCCGAGCTGGCGGCTGTTCCGGTCGACCGCCTCTTGATGCAGGACGCGGACGCGTTGCTCGGACTCGAACGCGATCTCGCGGGCCGAGTGGTCGGCCAGACTGCCGCCATCAGCAGCATCGCGAACGCGCTTCGCAAGAGCGCAGTCGGGTTTCGCGGTGCACGTCCGCTCGGCACGTTTCTCTTCACCGGTCCGACCGGCGTCGGTAAGACCGAGCTCGCGCGTGCCATCTCGGAGGTGCTGTTTCCGGGTGTGCCGTGGACGCGCATCGACATGAGCGAGCTCGGCCAAGCGCACGGTGTCGCGCGCTTGTTGGGAGCGCCGCCCGGGTACCTCGGGCATGACGAAGGCGGACAACTGACTGAAGCTGTTCGTAACCGGCCGTATCAGTTGGTCTTACTCGATGAGATCGAGAAGGCGCACATCGAGGTGATGCTCGCGCTGTTGCCGTTGCTAGATGAGGGACGCATGACCGTGCGACCGCGGCCGTCGGTCAT
>Ga0193752_1000170_pt1 | contig 84311 bp, 55 predicted proteins | sample H1c1metaG_FD_144924 | JGI IMG/M metagenome (GOLD analysis project Ga0193752, IMG submission 144924) | Soil microbial communities from a riparian zone of the East river system, Colorado, United States - H1c1 | ecosystem: Environmental > Terrestrial > Soil > Riparian zone | place: USA: East River... | reverse complement strand
TCCTACGGATTTCCCCTGTCCCGTTGCACCCGCCATTAATAAATGCGGCATGGTGGTAAGGTCAACAATGAAATTCTCATTATCTATCTTTTTACCAATGGCGATCGGGAGTGAGAAATTATTTTTTTGGAATTTCTCTGAGGACAGCAGGGTTTTCATGCTCACTATCGTCTTCTTTGCATTGGGAACCTCGATACCAATGGTTCCCTTACCGGGAATGGGTGCAATGATGCGGATGCCCAGGGCGGCAAGGCTCAGGGCGATATCATCTTCCAGGTTTTTGATCCTTGATATCCTTACACCAGCGGCGGGTATGATCTCGTATAAAGTAACCGTTGGCCCTACCGTGGCATATATCTTTTGAATTTCGATATCATAATTTTTCAGCGTATTGATGATCTGGTTCTTATTATTCTCCAGTTCATTGGGATCCTGGACGATCTTATCGCTGCCATGATTTTCCAAAAGGTCAAGCACCGGGTATTTATAATCACGCAGGTCAAGAATGGGATCGTAGGGTTTTGTTACAGGTGTTTTTACTGCAGAAGCCGCTGCGCTTTCATCTGCAATCTTATCAGCAACAGTTTTAATTTCCAGCGGAAGGTCACTAACAGCTTTCACCGGCTTTATCTCTGCAACAGGAAGAGGTACCGGCTCTTCTTCTTTTATTACCGGCGCTTGTTGTGGCTCTTCCCTTTCAATAATATTGATATCATGATTCAATGCCGGGTTATCCTGCGGCGGAATTACCAGCAGCCCCACATCTCCTTTCATTGAATTTCCTTTTGTAACAAGGGGTTCATCCGTTCCGGCCCATTCTACTTTTTCAGATAGGTTTTCTTGAACGATCATATCATCTTCCGCTGTGACAACCTGCTCTTTTTTGGAAGGCAGCTTAAACACCGGGTTAAAACGCCATATCACATAAGAAAGCACGGCCACGGCCAGCACAGCAATGGTTCCTATCTCGCCGATGGTTTTATACATCCAGTCCCTGCACATATCCCCAACAGCGCCGCCCCATGGAAAGGGCATTCCCTTAAAGATCGCCGCGGCGGTTACACTGATGACCGGCAGGCCAACGACCAGGTATTTTATATTGCGGGAAACCGAAAAAACTTTTTTCCCAAAGAACAGGTTTATGCCAAAAACAAAGAAAGTAGTACAGAAGAGAAAAGAAGCAACGCCAAATCCGTGACGGATAAAGATCTCGGAGATGAATGCGCCAAAAGTTCCCAGCAGGTTCTGAACTTTTATATCATTGGCAAGCAGCATGCGGTAGCTGAACTTGTCCTGGTCCTCACCCCATGTAAATAAATAAGAGGTGAAAGCAATAAAAAAAAGAAATGCGAGGAGCAATAAAATGCTGCCGGCTATTTTATGTGTACGCTCGTCCTTCAGCAGTTGTTTTACTTCAACGGTCTCTTCCTTTTCCTGTTTCAATTGGCCAGGATCAACAGGTTTGGTTTTTGCAGATTTTAATTTATTCGCCATCGGCAACAAAGATATAGAAAACCCCCTGCTTCAAATGCATGGCAAAAAACAGTGTAGTAGTCGAAAGGCCGAAGGCGATTTAGAATAGTATCTCCTGGTGGCTTCGACAAGGATAGCTACAAGACTCAAGCCGCAAGGGATAAGCATGCTGACTAAGGACTGCACCCTTGTGGCTTCTCCCCTTGCAGCTCAAACCGACAATTAGGACCAAGGCTGACAATAAATTTCAAATTGAGGCAGTTTCGAAATATGTGGTATCATTGAATTTATGTAGGTTTGATAAAACTGCCCGTTTTGAAAAGATCAATCGCCCTGTTCATCTTTTACTTTGTACTTACATTTTGTAAGGCCCAGCCCCCGGGAGATACCATCCCGGTAAATATCGCCTCGGTAAACGAGGACAGCAGCTTACTTGCCCAGGCACAATTATATATTGACAGCAGTTCATCGCTTTCTCCCGCAGAAGCACTGCAAAAAACCTTTTCACCCTTAAAAGATTTTAAATTCCGAAGGAGGCTCCCTCCGGGAATGATCAGCTCTACTTATTTCTTAAAGATCCCTGTGTCCAATGAATCAGCAAAAGAGCAGTCTGTTTACCTGTACCCGGGTTCTTATTTCAGCAAGACAGAATTATATAAAAGCGGACACCAGCTTTTGGAACCTGAAGATGACGACAGCGTTTCGGGCTACCGCAAACTCACGCTTGCCCCGGGAGAGAGGACTTTTGTTTTATTCCAGCTTAAACCCCTGAAAAATGAATTCAATCATATCGCCCCCCTCCTTATCACTAAAGATTATGTAAGTGAATACAAGGAATCTGTACTGGGAAATAAAACAGACATCCAGCTCGTTGGTCTGGTATTGTCTGGCGTATTATTGATGATGATCTTATTCATGATAGCGAATTTTATCTACGATCGGAACCGGGAGTTTTTATATAATGCTCTTTATTCCTTGTGCATGTTCCTGCTGATCTTACTTAACTCGTCAGTTGCAAGAAAGCCCAGCCCTTTTACAAATTTCTATTATAGCTATTTTGATTTTTTCCTGCTGGTTGCAGGCACTATCTTTTATACTGCTTTTACCCGCCAGTTCCTGAATACAAAACAGAACTACCTGCAGCTGGATAAGGTATTAAAACGTAGTCAATATTTTATATTGCTGCTATTATGTATCTATACTTACCTTAATTTTTTTACGAATACTTACGAACCACAGTTTTACCTGGAGAATATCATGAAATTTCTGATATTGGCGATCGGCATCGCCTTTATTTACCTGGCGCTAAAAAGACGGAGTGACCTTTTAAACTATATAGCAGCGGGCAATGTTATGTTGGTGGTATTTTCTGGCATATCACTAGCTATATTATGGTTTGGTGTCAGAGCAACAACTATTTATAAGTCTGCCCTGTTCTGGTATTATATAGGTATTGTACTTGAACTAATTTTCTTCTTATTGGGCCTTATCTATAAAAACAGGACTGAACTGATACGTAGCATCAGAGAACAGGCAGCCATGAAGCTGGAAGCAGAAAAAAAAGAATTTGAAACACAGCTTGCCATTATTAAAGCGCAACAGGAAGAGCGCAACAGGATAAGCGCCGACATGCACGATGACCTTGGTGCCGGTATGACAACGATCAGGCTGTACAGCGAGCTGGCAAAAAATAAACTGACTGACAATCCCATACCCGAGATCGATAAAATATCATCCTCGGCCAATGAGTTATTGAATAAGATGAATGCCATCATCTGGAGCATGAGCAGCAGTAATGATTCACTGGGTAATATGGTGGCTTACATACGCAGCTATGCATTGGAATATTTTGAGAATACAGGCGTCAACTGCCGCATCAGCATACCGGAGTACCTGCCCAATATTGAAGTGATCGGTGAAATAAGAAGAAATGTTTTCCTGGTGGTGAAAGAGGCGCTGAATAATATCCTTAAACATTCAAAAGCTACCGAAGTAAGCATTACACTGGAAAGGGCGCCCGACGGACTTACATTATATATACAGGACAATGGTGTTGGAATCGATCTTGATGCGCTTCGCCAGTTTGGCAATGGCTTAAAGAATATGAAAAAAAGAACAGAGGATATTGATATTGAGTTCAGCATTGAAAAGAAGAACGGCACATTGATCATACTACACCGGAAGATAGATGCGTTTTAGTTTTGTTTAAATATTCCCCAAAAAAGCATTACCCATCCTGCAATAAATGCCGCGCCGCCAAATGGCGTGATAGCTCCAACCCAGTTCATATTCAATTCCTGGTGCTTTATATAACAAAGAAAATATAATGAGCCGCAGAATAAGATCATGCCGGTAATAAACAGCCAGCCAGCCCAAAGCAGCGTTATACCGGGAAAATCCTTGTATAAAATACCCACAGCCAATAATGCAAATACATGATAGAACTGGTACCTGACAGCGGTCTCAAAGACCTGCAAAGTATCCGCCGGCAATGTCTTCTTTAAACTATGCGCAGCAAAGGCTCCTAATACTACCGATAAAGCGCCTATAATTGCAGCTGCCTGTAAAAATCCTTTATGCATGGGAAAAATTATTAGTTATGAGTTATAAGTTTTTTGAGGCTGGCAGCATTTAGCCCTTCAGTTGGTAAGCTATAAGTTGCCTTACTATAAAAAGGTTCCCGCTCTTTCAGTTTGTGTTCGATAAAAGAATACAGATCGGAGGTACCTAATTTTTTTACGAGTGGTCTTTTATCCTGTTCCTGCAAAACCCTGTCAAATATTTGCTGCACTGTTGATTCGAGATACAGCGTTGTACCCTGTTCATTCATCCATTTCATATTATCATGGTAGCAAGGCGTTCCTCCCCCACAGGCAATGATGCAGTTGTTAACCGCTGCAAAGCTTTTCAAAATCTTTGATTCGATCTCCCGGAAACGATCTTCACCATCCGTCTCAAAAATATTCGTGATGCTCTTTTTCTCCCGCTCTTCGATCATTTCATCAAGATCAAAAAAATCCAGGCCACTCTCTTGCGCCCATATTTTACCCCAGTGCGACTTTCCACTACCCATAAAACCGACCAGGAAAAATTTCATGCCTCAAATGTAAGTGGCGGAGCAGAATCAGCGAAATCAAATAAATTGTAAATAATGAACCACACAGGAGCATAGATAACATAGGTGTTTTCTATGTGCCTTATGTTCCTATGTGGTTCAAATTAATTTTTCTTCTTGTAATCACCCCGCTTCCACGCCTTGATGAATTCGGCCCAGGCAAAGGGATTAAAAATATTTTGCGGGGGGGTCTGGCCCTGGTAGTATGCCTTGTTGCCGGCCTGCTTTAAATAATGGTTGCTGGCTTCCCTGCCATCAACCGGAAGGTTGGCAGCCAATATTCGCCGGGTGGCTTCATTGGTGTTCTTTCTGGCTACTGTAATATTATCGTCGGGTACGTTCGCATTGATAAAATCTCTTTCAAACTGCGTTCTTGAGGGCCTTGATTTGATAATGGTTGCAGCTAAGTAAACCGTGTCGTTCACCATCAGTTGGATCACGCTGTGCTGGTTACCCTCCAAATTTGCGGGAATATTGATCGTTTTGGGTTTATAACCAATGCTGGTGAATTCTATTATATCGCCCTTTAATACCACGATGCTGAAAATGCCTTTTTCATTGGTAATGGTACCACGGTTCTGTCCCTTTACAACCACGCTTACCGATTCCAGCCCTTTCAGGCTGTCGGCGGTCATTACGATGCCATATAATTGTACAACGGAATCTTTAAAGGTTTCAAACTGGGCTTTGGCAGCAACAGGTAAAAATAAAGATGCAATAATAAAGTATGGTATAAGTTTCTTCATTCAAAAAAGATCAGTATTGGTATGCCTTACATCCCGATAACTATCAGGGAGAGTAACACAACTATGATGCCATTACCTCGACCCCACTCAGTATTAAATGGTTACCAAAATAACAACATTCCGTAATTAATAAACAAAGTAAAGGGATCAATGGCTAATTTTGCCCTTCAACCCGGGTTTTAACAAATAATTGAACGATGACGAACGAGGATATTTTAAAGGCATTGAGTAATGTACAGGAACCTGATCTTGGCAAAGACCTTGTGACACTGAATATGGTGAAAGACATCAGGATCGATGGCAATAATGTTTCATTTACAGTGGTACTTACTACACCTGCATGCCCGCTGAAGGATATGATCATGAATGCCTGCATCAACGCGGTGAAATTACTGGTGAATAAAGAGGCGGTTGTTACCGTAAACTTCAGCAGTAATACCAGCAGTAACCGGAAAGACGCAAAAACAATTCTGACCGGCGTAAAAAATATCATTGCCGTGGTAAGCGGTAAGGGCGGCGTGGGTAAAAGCACCGTCGCTTCCAACTTTGCTTTGGCCCTTGCAGAAGGTGGTGCAAAAGTTGGCCTGATGGATGCAGATATTTATGGCCCCAGCCAGCACATCATGTTTGGTGTGAGGGGTGAAAGGCCATTGATGAAGGAAGTCAATGGCAAAGGAATGATCGTACCCATAGAAAAATTCGGTATCAAAATGATGAGCATTGGCTTACTCATTGATGAAAAGCAGGCCGTGGTTTGGCGTGGCCCCATGGTGAGCAGCGCTATCCGCCAGTTTGTGAGTGATGTGGACTGGGGTGAACTGGATTACCTCGTAATTGATATGCCCCCCGGCACCGGCGATATTCACCTGACCATCGTACAAACCGTGCCGGTTACAGGTGTTATCGTAGTTACCACGCCGCAAACCGTGGCGCTGGCAGATGCTAAAAAAGGAATTGCCATGTTTAGCCAGGCACAATTAAAAGTGCCGGTCATTGGCCTGGTAGAGAATATGAGTTATTTCACGCCATCAGAATTACCCAATAACAAGTATTACATTTTTGGTAAGGACGGTGGTAAAAATTTAGCCGAAGAATTCGATATTCCTTTCCTTGGACAGATACCCATTGTTGAAAGCATACGTGAGGGCGGGGACATTGGTGTTCCGGCGATGTCAGGTGATGATGATATTACCAAAAAAGCATTCATGGATTTTACCGCCAACGCCGTAAGAGGAATTGCGATGCGCAATGCCAACATGGAGCCGACAGAGATACAGGAAGTAATTGCTTAAATCATCACAATCAGCAATTCATTCATTATTTTCGCAACATGCCTTCACTATCACAGCAGGAATTAATTTCTATAGCAAATGAATTTGGTACACCGCTCTATGTTTACCATGCAGCGCATATCACGGCGCAACACAAAAAACTTACGGACGCTTTTGCTCAAACAGATACTAAATTCTTTTATGCCTGCAAGGCATTGACCAATATTCATGTGCTGAAGCACATTAAAAGCATTGGCTGCAATGTTGACTGCAGCTCCATCAATGAAGTAAGGCTTGCCCTGCATGCCGGCTTTGCGCCGGCAAATATTCTTTATACCAGTAACGGCATTCATTTTACAGAAATAGAAGAAGCGCAGGCCCTCGGTGTACACATTAATATTGACAGCCTCGCAAACCTGGAAAAATTTGGAAAAAAATTCGGCCATAGCTACCCGGTGGGTATCCGCCTGCGGCCGAATATCATGGGTGGAGGAAATATAAAAATTTCCACGGGCCATGATAAAAGCAAATTTGGTATCCCTGTAGACCAGTTGGATAAGATCCTTTCACTGGTATCACAATACAACCTGTTCATTCAAAACCTGCACATACATACCGGCAGTGATATTAAGGACGTGGATATTTTTGTAAAAGGCATTGAAGTATTGTTCGACATCATTCCCAAATTCAATGAACTGGAATCCATTGACCTCGGCGGCGGCTTTAAAGTTCCTTATAAGGACGGCGATACGGAAACAGATATCCCTTTGCTGGCCCAAAAAGTGAACGGGGCATTCAATAATCATCCCAACCCAAATGGCAGGCATTTACAGGTTTGGTTTGAGCCGGGGAAATTTTTGGTGAGTGCTGCCGGCTACCTCTTAACAACTGTAAATGTGATGAAGGAAACCGCTGCAACAACATTTGTAAATGTGAACAGCGGGTTCAATCACCTGATACGGCCCATGTTTTACGAGGCCTATCATAAGATCGAGAACGTCAGCAATCCCGGCGGGGCCATAAAAAAATATTCTGTTGTGGGAAATATCTGTGAGACGGATACTTTCGCCTGGGAAAGGAAGCTTAATGAAGTAAGGGAAGGCGATCTCCTTGTTTTTTATAATGCCGGTGCCTATGGTTTTGAAATGAGCAGTAATTTTAACTCACGGTTAAAACCGGCTGAGGTACTGGTGAAAGACGGAAAAGCCCAACTGGTAAGAAGAAGGGATGAATTTGAAGACCTGCTGAGGAACCAGGTATTTTGAGCCGTTAGCTATTAGCAGTTAGCCGATAGCAAAATGCACCTGCTAAAAGCTAATGGCTAAAGGCTAACAGCTTTATATTTCTTTTAACTAAAAATATTTTTCCACGTTCTTGCAGATATCAAAAATTCTTTCAACATTTACATAGCAAATAAAAAATGCCGACTTTGGTGATTCCACCAGGGTCAACCAACTTCAACAAACAATTTCAATTTTATGGACCCCGACCGTGAACCTCGTAACAAAAAGTTCGAAGCAACTTTTTTACGGACCTTGCTATGCTTAACAGTGATCCTTTCTTTATTCTCCTGCAGTAAAAAAGAAAAATGGATCGATGTTGACCCCGCATTCAGTAAATACATTGATGCCTATACCACCGGCGTCATTTCAAAAACAACGGCTGTACGTATCCAGTTATCAGCCGAAGCCAACACCACCCATGCTGTTGGTGAAGAAGTAAAAGAATCGCTCTTTAGCTTTTCGCCTGCTGTAAAAGGGAAAGCCTTCTGGCTGGATGCAAGAACAATTGAATTTAAACCGGAACAGCATTTAAAGCCCGACCAGCTTTATGAAGTGAATTTTAAACTGGGAAAGGTAAGCCGCATGCCCGACAAGTTCTCCAATTTTAAATTCAGTATGAAAACGGTTAAGCCTTCTTTTAAAATTTCTGATGAAGGGCTGCGAAGTGCGGGTACAAAAAATAAAATGAGCTTTAGCGGAGACATCGAAACCGCAGACGTGGAAACCGGCGCACAGGTAGAAAAACTTTTGACCGTAACACAAAATAATAAACCTTTAAAAATAACCTGGCAACACAATGACGCAACCAAAACACATCATTATACCATCGAAAATGTTGAGCGCTTAAAGTCTGTAAGCAATATGATCGTTCTCTGGGATGGCAAGCCGATGAACATGGAAGTAAAAGGAGAAAATGCTGTTGCCGTTCCTGCGGTTGGTGATTTTAAAGTGCTGGAAGTAATGGCCATGAATGAAGCACAGCAATATGCTTCTGTACAATTCAGCGATATGATAGCAGTGGGACAGGACCTGGAAGGCCTTGTTACGATCAGTGGCCAGTCTGATATTTCTTACACCATCAATGGCAGCGAAGTAAAGGTTTTTGGTAACGGTAAATTAGATGGCAATTATACGGTGAACATTAATCCCGGTATAAAAAACACCTGGGGCGATATATTGGACAAAGGATTTACTTCCAACATCAACTTCGAAAATAAATTACCATCCGTAAAAATTCATGGCAAAGGAAATATATTACCCAACAGCGGAAGATTGGTATTGCCCTTTGAATCCATCAACCTAAATGCTGTTGACATCAGCATCATTAAGATCTTTGAAAATAATGTTCCGCAGTTCTTACAGGAAAATGACCTGGGTGGAAATAATGAACTGAGAAGGGTTGCCAAACCCATCGTACAAAAAACCTTAAGGCTGGATGATGATAAAACAATGGACCTGCATAAGAAGCAGCACTTTTCTTTAGACATTGATAAGTTCTTAAAAACAGAACAGGGTGCTATCTACAAAGTAACCATCGGCTTCCGCCCTGAATATTCTTTATACCAGTCTGCCGATACTTCTGCCCAAACAAATACAGAAAATGAGGAGGAAGGCTATGACGAAGGATATAATGATTACAGGACAAACGGTGTGGATGACGATGATGCATTTTGGGACAGGTATGATTCTTATTATCCTTATGGCTATAACTGGGAAAGAAGGAATGATCCGGGCAGCAGGTCATATTACAATAAGGACCGTTGGGCAACAAGGAATATCCTGGCCAGCAATATCGGCCTTACCGCAAAGCGTGGCAATGATAACAGTTTGAATATTGCGGTGAGTAATATTCTTACCACCGAACCGATGGGTTCTGTTGAAATGGAAATAATGGACTACCAGCATACCATCATCGCTAAAACTAAAAGTGGCAGCGACGGGTTTGCAACTGTTGACCTGAAAAGAAAACCTTTCTTATTAATTGCTAAAAAAGGAAATGAAAGAGGTTATTTAAAACTTGACGACGGAAGCTCATTGCCCCTTAGCCGTTTTGACGTAAGTGGCGAGGAAGTAAAGAACGGCATCAAGGGATTCATCTTTGGAGAGCGTGGCGTATGGCGCCCGGGTGATACCATGTACCTGAATTTTATCGTGGAAGATAAAGAAGGGAAATTACCGAAAGATCATCCTGTTGAATTCAGCTTATTCACGCCGCAGGGACAATTATACAAGCACACCGTACAAAACGACGCTGAAGATGGATTCTATCTTTTTAAAACCACCACAGATGCGTCTTCACCCACCGGCAACTGGCTTGCAAAAATAAAAGTGGGTGGTGCGTCATTTGAAAAACGCATCAAGGTAGAGACCGTAATGCCAAACCGCTTAAAGATAAATGTTGATTTTGGTAAAGATGCTGTGCTTGGCGTTGGCAGCACTTCTGCGGGAACCATCAATGCCAAATGGCTGTTTGGCGCTTTGGGAAAGAATTTAAAAGCAAAGATCGACGCTTCATTGTATTCCAAAAAAACCTCCTTTGCAAAATTTACAGGCTTTGATTTTGATAACCCTACTTCGGATTACGCCACGCAAATGAAGACCATTTACGAGGGCACATTGGATGAACAGGGCAATGCTGCACTAAAAACAAATTTCGAAATTGATGAAACCGCCCCCGGCATGCTGAGTGCAAATATGGCTGTAAAGGTTTTTGAACCCGGTGGAAGCTTCAGTATTGATAATGTTACCATCCCTTATAGTCCTTATGCAAGCTATGCAGGTATAAAATTACCCGATGGCGAAAAGCCTTTTGATTTCTTACTCGCCGGAAAAAAACATACTGCACAAATTGTAAATGTTGACGGCCGCGGAAATTTAATCAGCGGCAGCAATGATGTGGAAGTTCAGTTCTACCGCATTCAATGGCGCTGGTGGTGGGATGATAACGGTGACAACCTCAGCAACTTTACGCAGAACGAATACAATAAACTGTTGAAGAAAGAAACCGTTAAATTGAATGGGGGGCGTGGGCAGTGGACATTTGGCACGTCAGAAAATGAATGGGGACGTTATTTGATCCTGGTAAAAGATCTCAAGAGCGGGCATACCACAGGCTCTACATTATATATTGATGAACCGGGCTGGCAAAGCAGGGAAGGTAATGATGACCAGACCGCGGCTTCCATGCTATCCTTTACATCCAGCAAAGAAAAATATAATGTTGGCGAAGAGATATCCCTTACCATTCCCAGCAGTAAGGGTGGCAGGGTATTGGTGAGTTTGGAGAACGGGACTAAAGTAATAAAGTCATTCTGGGAAGAAACAAAGCAGGGACAAACCGTAATAAAATTCAAAGCAGATGGTTCAATGGCGCCCAATGTATATGCAACAGCGAGTTTGTTGCAGCCACATTCGCAAACCATTAATGACCTGCCCATACGCATGTATGGTTCCATTCCCATTTTTGTAGAAGACAAGAACACGGTTTTAAACCCTGTCATCAATATTCCAAACTCTATACGGCCCGAGAAGGCAGTTGAATTTTCTGTAAGCGAAAAGCAGGGAAAGGAAATGACCTACGTTGTTGCAATTGTTGATGAAGGTTTGTTGGATCTTACAAGATTCAAAACACCCAACCCGCATGATGCATTTTATGCAAGGGAAGCGCTGGGCGTAAAAAGCTTCGACATGTTCGATTACGTGATCGGCGCATGGGGTGGTGACCTGGAGAGGATCTTAACCATTGGTGGTGATAATGAAGGCGGGCCTGTAAAACAAAAAACAGCCAACCGCTTTAAGCCTGTTGTAAAATTCCTCGGGCCATTTCATTTGAACAGGAATCAAACACAGAAGCAAACATTCACACTACCGTCTTATATCGGTTCCGTAAGAGCTATGGTGATTGCGGCTCATGATGGCAGTTATGGCGCAACAGAAAAAGCTGTGGCCGTAAAAAAACCATTGATGATGCTGGCAACGATGCCAAGGGTACTTGGCCCGGGCGAGACCATTAAATTGCCCGTTACCGTTTTTGCGATGGAAAATAATATTAAGAAGGTAAATATTTCACTGCAGTCAAACCCTTACCTGGAAGTAGTTGGAGGCAATTCACAGGCAATTAATTTTTCCCAAACGGGTGAGCAGATGATTTATTTTGATGTAAGGGTAAAACCCAATGTTGGAATTGGAAAAGTAAAACTTCTTGCAAGTTCAGGTAATGAAAAAGCAGACTATGAAGTTGAGCTGGATATCCGTAATCCCAACCCTCCTGTTACCAGTGTAACAGAGATCACATTGGCACCCGGGCAGCAATGGAAAACAACAGCCTCTCCCATCGGCGTGCCGGCAACAAGCACCGCCGTTGTTGAGATCTCCAGCATTCCTCCCATGAATTTGCAAAAGCGGCTGAACTATTTAATTCAATACCCGCATGGATGTATTGAGCAAACGACCTCATCAGTTTTTCCGCAACTGGTATTGAGCCAACTGATGGACCTGGATGATTATAAAAAAGCGCAGGTAGATAAAAATGTGAAAGCCGGTATCTCAAGGCTGCAGAATTTTCAGCGGCCAGGCGGTGGCTTTAGTTACTGGCCCGGTCTCTCCGATGCTGATGAATGGGGAACAAATTATGCCGGTCATTTTTTAGTGGAGGCACAGGCCAATGGCTTTTTGGTAAGTGAGTATATGTTGCAGCAATGGAAAAATTATCAACGCGGAAAGGCAAATAGCTGGGTACCCTCCACCACTAATTTTTATGGCGGAGACCTTACACAATCTTACAGGCTTTATACACTCGCATTGGCAAAAGCACCCGAACTGGGCGCCATGAACCGCTTGAAGGAATTCAAATACTTATCCGCAGAAGCAAAATGGCGTTTGGCGGCAGCCTATAAATTAACCGGGCAGGACAATACAGCACTTGATCTCATCAGCGGTTTACCAACAACATTTAATGAGCGTACCTCCCCGGGTTTTACTTATGGTTCAGATACGAGGGACGAAGCGATGGTATTGGAAACGTTGACCCTGCTGGGCAGAAAAGCCAAAGCTGAAGAATTATTACGCAGCATTTGTGCAAAGCTTTCACAGGATTATTGGTACAGCACACAAACAACGGCTTACAGTTTAATCGCTATTGCGAAGCATTGCGGCAAAAATCCATCGGGTGCAAAGATCATTGCCAATGGAAATATAGATGGCAAAGCGGTTGACATCAATTCGGCTTCTTACATACGCCAGTTACCGGTCGTATTTAAGAATACAGGCAGTAATGTTGTGGTTACCAATAAAGGCAGCAATACCCTGTATGTTCGATTGATAACACAAGGGCAGCCATTAGCGGGTGACAGTTTAAAAGTGAATAATAATCCTACGGTGCTTAGTATGAATGTTAGTTATGTTTCGCAGGACGGAAAGCCCATAGAGATAAATAGTCTTACCCAGGGAAGTGATTTTGTTGCGAAAGTCATCATTACAAATCCCGGCAACAGGGGTTATTATTCAGAGATGGCATTATCGCAGATCTTCCCAAGTGGCTGGGAAATATTGAATGCAAGGATGTTTGATGGTGAAGGCGCATTCAAATCATCGCCATCCACCTACCAGGATATCCGGGATGACAGGGTTTACACGTATTTCAATATACGCCCTAAAGAAACGCTTACTTATTATGTACAGCTTAATGCGTCATACCTTGGTCGTTTCTTTTTACCCGGCACTTTTTGTGAAGCGATGTATGATAACAGCATAACGGCCGGTGTTAACGGGAAGTGGGTGGATGTAGTGAGCCAATAATATTTATACAACCCTGTCGGCGGTAATCCTGAGCGAAATCGAAGGGACCCCGACAGCGGTTGTATTTTTTATACCGGCATTTGTTTTCATGGCATCACCTTTGCAAATGAAATTTTGTTATCAATCCTTTCATCAGCTGAATACCTATTTAGCTTTAATCACATTTTATGATAAATTATGCCACCCCTCCGGGGTTATCCATCATTTTAAAATTTTACTTTCGTTCTATAGTATTGTCAGCCTTTCAGGCTTAAATCCCGAAGGGATGTTATTACTATAACAACCGAAATAAACAACAACGAAAAAGAACCCCGAAAGGGTGACAACAGAAAAAATAACCAGGTATCTGAAAAAGAAATTATCCCTCATATCATTCAAAATAAAGCCCCTACGCAACAGGACAAAAATAATTTTAGCTGTGCTGCTGGGCCTGTTGGTATGGTTCTGGCTTTCTCTTCCAAAAACATTGTTTAATGCTCCTACAAGTTATGTGATAGAAGACAGGGATGGAAACCTATTGAATGCCACCATCGCCGCCGACGGGCAATGGCGTTTTCCTTACAATAAAAACGTACCGCAAAAATTCATCGATTGCATCACGGTATTTGAAGACAAGCGTTTTTTTAAGCATCCCGGTGTTGACCCGGCTGCTATTGGAAGGGCGATAACAAAGAACATAAAAAATAAAGGCATTGTTCAGGGCGGCAGTACCATCACCATGCAGGTGATACGGCTTTCAAAAAAAGATGATAAGCGGAGTATCTGGAATAAATTAAAAGAAAGCATTCTTGCATTGCGCCTGGAAATGTCTTATTCAAAAAAAGAGATCATTGCGTTGTATGCAAGCCATGCTCCCTTCGGGGGAAATATCGTGGGTTTGGATGCAGCATCATGGCGTTATTATGGAAGAAGCGCCGAAAATTTAAGCTGGGGCGAAATGGCGGCGCTGGCCGTTCTGCCCAATGCCCCTGCCCTTGTACATCCCGGTAAGAACAGGAATGTATTATTAAGAAAAAGAAATTTATTGCTGGATAATTTACTGGAAGCGGGAAAGATAGATAAACCAAATGCAGAGCTGGCCAAGCTGGAACCCTTGCCTGATGAGCCTTTACGGCTTCCGCAAAATGCATCGCACCTCCTCCAGCGTTTCATAAAAGATAATAAAAAATGGAAGCAGGAAACAAAGATCAAAACAACACTGGATGGCAACCTGCAGAAAAATGTATCCGCTATCATACAACAACACCAATCCGTTTTAAAAGGAAATGGCATTAACAATGCATGCGCACTGGTACTTGATGTAGAAACAGGAAACGTGTTATCCTATGTTGGCAATATCGCCGACCCCTTCAACAAAGAAATGGAAGCCGATGTGGATGTGATCGCAGCGCCAAGAAGTCCGGGCAGTATATTAAAGCCAATCTTGTATGCATCCATCTTAAGCGATGGAACGATACTGCCCAATTCCATTATTGCAGATATACCAACACAGATCGGGAGTTATGCGCCTAAGAATTTCGATCTTGGTTATGATGGCGCTGTACCGGCAAACAGGGCCCTGTCAAGAAGCCTGAACGTGCCTGCTGTAAAAATCCTGCAGCAATATAAATACCAGCGCTTTTATGAAACGCTTCAGCAAATTGGTATCAGTACATTAAATCGGGGTGCAGATACTTATGGATTAAGTTTGATACTTGGTGGTTGCGAAGTAACGCCCTGGGACATTGCAGGTGTTTATGCATCCATGGCAAGAACTTTAAATCATCAAACAAAAAATCATGGAAAGCCAGATCCTGATGATTTTCATAAGCCAAATTATTCACCTGGCCGGACAACGGGCAACGAACAACCAACAACCAACAACATTCCGCTGGATGCAACTTCAATCTATTTTACTTTCCAGGCCATGCAGGAAGTAATGCGCCCCGGTGATGAAGGATTGTGGCAACAATTCTCTTCTTCACAAAAAATAGCATGGAAAACAGGAACAAGTTTTGGTTTCAGGGATGGATGGGCAATCGGCGTTACGCAAAAAAATGTTGTAGCAGTATGGGTGGGTAATACAGATGGCGAAGGCAGACCAGGACTCATCGGTATAGAAACAGCGGCACCAATTCTCTTTGACATTTTTCGCCTTTTACCCAACAGCAAATGGTTTGAAAGACCAAAATATAATTTTACCTATGTTCCGGTATGCAGGCAAAGCGGCTACCGTGCAAATATCGATTGTCCTGATACGGATACTTTGTTCATGCCGCCCAATGGAACAAAAGCAACACTTTGTCCTTATCATAAAATGATACACCTTGACGCTACAGGAAATTTTCGTGTAACAGAGGAATGTGAAAGCCCTTCCAGCATGCAGCACAGGAGCTGGTTCATTTTATCACCTGCAATGGAATTTTATTATAAGCAACGCAATGCAGACTATAAAATACTTCCGCCTTTTAAAGCCGGTTGTGCATTTTCAGAAACTGGAAAATTAATTGAGATCATTTACCCACAAGCCGATGCAAAAATTTATGTACCGTTGGAAATAACCGGCGAAAAAGGAAGAGCCATCTTTACAGCAGCTCATCGCAGGGCTGGCGCTAAAATTTTCTGGAGCCTCGATGACGAATTCATTGGTACAACAGAAAATTTTCACCAGTTGGGATTAAGCCCTTTACCGGGTAAACATATCATCACATTAGTAGATGAGAACGGCGTAAGTGTATCGAGGCAGTTTGAGATACTCGAAAAAAATAATTGACGCAGTACTTCCAAATTAATTTATGTAAACCTTTTAAGCCCTGCATCATGATAAAAAATTATCATGAAGATTTTAATATCAAAACTATTGATGCTGTTTGGCTGCATTTTATTTTTACAAAGCACCGGGGCACAGATCACGCAGAAAATAATTGACAGCAAAATTGAAAAAGCCACTGTCTTTTTAAATGGCGCTCAAATTAACCGTTCCGGAAAAATAACAGTACCACCTGGTAATTCTGAGATCATATTCAAAGGCATTTCTCCTTATATCAATAAGCAAAGTATACAGGTCAAGGCTGAAGGGAGTTTCACCGTACTATCTGTTGTTCATAAACTCAATTATCTTTTGGAGCAAGCCAGGCAGGAGGATGCACAAAAAGTAGAAGATCAAAAAGAAATTCTGCAGGATAAGATCAACATGGAAAATAACATGATGAGTATCTACCAGAACGAAGAGACCCTGTTATCAAAAAACCAGGATATTGTGGCACAGAATACCGGTTTAAAAACCACGGACCTGAAAGAAGCTGCCGATTTTCATCGTGTACGTTTAACAGAACTTAAGCTGAAGGAAACTGAAATAAATAAAGTTCTTAAAAAACTGAGGATGGAGATGGCGAAACTGAATAAGCAGCAGGACGAATTGAATAAGCAGGCCAGTACTGCCACCAGTGAAGTTGTAGTTACTGTACAAAGTAAAGAAATGGCGGGTGCCGATTTTATTTTGAGTTACTTTATTGATAAAGCGGGATGGTACCCGACTTACGATATCAGGGTGACCGATATTAATAACCCGGTTACCATGATATACAAAGCGAATGTTTACCAATCATCCGGCGAGGACTGGAAAGAAGTGAAACTTACTTTATCAACTGCCGATCCTAAACAAAATGCTGAAAAGCCTAATTTACCTACCTGGTTCCTTCATTATTTTACACCGCAGTTTTATGGAATAGACAACGCAGGCAATAATTCCTTTAATCCTAATGTAAGAGAGGTCAGCGGCAGGGTAACAGATCAAAACGGCCATCCTGTTCCATTTGTAACTGTTATGATAAAAGGAACAAGGACCGGTGTTTCGGCAGATGTAAATGGCAATTTCAGAATAATAGTTCCTTACAACGCAACAACAATTGTTTTTTCGGGGGCTGGCTTCCAAAACAGGGAATTATTTATTTCTTCCAACGTAATGAATATTGCCATGCCGCATTCTGCTTCTGACTTAAAAGAAGTAGTCGTATCAGGTGGCTATGGTATTAAGCGCTCAGATGATGATTTCTTAGCAGGCAGGAAAGAAGCGAGTTTACCGTTAACTGTTTCAGAAAGACAGAACACTACCAGTTTTTCATTTGACATAGAAACACCTTATACCATTTTAAACGACGGCAAAATTGCCACGATAGAAATGAAAGAAATGAAAGTAGCTGCATTGTATGAATACTATTGCGTGCCAAAACTGGAACAGGATGCTTTCCTTACCGCAAAAATCACTGACTGGAGTGACCTGAATTTATTAGAAGGTGAAAGCAACCTGTTTTTTGAAGGTACTTTCATTGGCAAGGCATTGATCAGTCCGAAGACCGCAGGAGATACTTTAAATATTTCCCTGGGCCGTGACAAAAATATTTCTGTAAAAAGAACAAGAATAAAAGAGTTCAGTAAAAAACAATTCCTGGGTAACAATAAAATCGATTACCGGGCATTTGAGATCAATATCCGCAACAATAAGAAGCAATCCATTAATTTGATCATTGAAGATCAGTTTCCCATGAGTACCATGAAAGAGGTTGAAGTGGATCAAACAGAAAGTAAAGAAGCTGAACTGGAAAGCGAAACAGGGAAATTAAAATGGACGATCCGGCTTGAACCAGGTAAAGAAAAGAAAGTTGGCTTCAAATACTCCGTTAAGTATCCTAAAAATAATATCGTTGCATTGGATTAAAGCATAAATGACAGGCATAGTGTATAAAAGCGGCAGGAGAATATCAAATTTCTGACTATTTTTAAACCCTAAACTTTATACTATGCCGATACGTATGGAAGATGATCCGCAGGATCAACAGGACTTCGATGACAGTCAAACCTCCGGCGGAAGAAGCGGCGGTGGTGGCGGTGGATTATTAGCTTTCCTTCCCTTACTCCTGGGATTGTTTGGCAGGAAAGGTGGCGGTGGTGGCGGAAAAGGAATACTGATCCTGTTGGTACTTGGCGCAGCTGCTTATTTTTTCTTCTTCAGGGATGGATGCGCAGGTGGTGGTGGCGGAACAGATATCGTTAAAAATCTTTTTTCCCAGAGCGGGTATAATTTTAAGCCTGACGAATTTAAAAAAGCCAGTGTTTACGAAGGGCTTGCAGATGACAATACAAAAAATCCTTTACCGGAAAGTGTTTCACTTTTAAAATTTGCGCCCGACAGGGGAAACCAGGGACAGCAAGGCAGTTGTGTTGCCTGGAGCAGTACCTATGCTGCCCGTACCATTGTTGAAGCAGCATCAAAAAACATAAGTGGAAACAGTACAAAATTCAGCCCGGCATTTGTGTATAACCAGATCGGCCTGGAAGGTTGCCAGGGCGCTTACATTCAAAATGCCATGGAGTTTATGAGTACCAAAGGTGTGGTTGCTTATGATGATTTTCCCTATACCGACCAGGATTGCAGCAGGCAACCCAATTCAGCATTGGAAACTAAAGCTGCACAAAATAAATTACATGGTTTTACAAGATTGACTGATGGCGAAAGTACAGAAGGAATTAATGTAAGGGCAGTAAAAGAACATTTGGCATAAGATGTACCGGTTGTAATTGGGATGATGGTAGGCGGCTCTTTTATGCAGGATATGAGGGGAAAAGAAATGTGGGCACCAACTAATGAAGACCGCAGCCAGATGGGTTTTGGCGGCCATGCCATGTGTGTGATCGGTTACGACGACCGTAAACAGGCTTTCCAGATCATGAATAGCTGGGGAGAAGATTGGGGCGTTAACGGAATTGGCTGGGTACGCTATGCTGATTTTAAAGAATTTGTACGTGAAGCTTATGGTCTTGACCCCATGCCCAAGCGTGGCGCAGCAGTAAATGTTGCATTTGAAGCAGCCATCGGTTTGGTAAAGAATGATGACAAACAATATATCCCCCTTAAATTAAGAGCAGATAATATTTTTGAAACAGTGGGTACTGTTGCACCGGGCACCAAATTTAAAATGGAAATAAAAAATTCAACGGAATGCAACATTTATATTTTCGGACAGGAAACAGATGGCAGCAGTTATACTTTATTTCCTTATCCCAATAAAGAAGATCCGGCCAAAACTTCCTTCTCGCCTTATTGCGGCATCACGGGCTATCGTTTGTTTCCCCGCGGAAAAAGTATGGTGCCCGATAATGTCGGCAATAAAGATGTATTTGCCATCGTGGTAACCAAACAGGCTATTGACTGGTATGCTGTTAATAATGCGGTCTCCAAAAGCACACAACCCAATTATGGCGCAAAGGTTGCAGAGGCATTGCAGCAAAATAATATTTCAAATACCAGTTTTTCAGCCGGTGCAGGAGGCTCCATCAGCTTTAAAGCAGGCGATGATCAAAATGCCGTAATTTGTGTGGTAGAAGTAAATAAATAAAAAAAAATCTTATGAAAAAGATCCTCGTTATTTTTCTGTGCCTTGTTACTTATATAAGCAATGCCCAGACAGAAGGAACCAAATTATATCATCCTGATGCCGATGCGGAAAAGGACATTGCTGCTGCAATAAAACAGGCAAAGGCTGAAAATAAATATGTACTCATACAGGGTGGTGGCAACTGGTGTGGCTGGTGCATTGAATTTGCCAGGTTTTGTAAAGCCGATGCAAAAATTGATTCTGTTATAAATGCAGGCTTCGTCTGGTATCATTTAAACTATAGCAAAGAGAACGAGAATAAAAAAATATTCGCCAAATATGGCTATCCCCAACGCTTTGGCTTCCCGGTCTTCATCATATTAAATGAAAAGGGTGAACGCATTCATACCCAAAACAGCGTTTACCTGGAAGATGGCAAGAAAAGTTACACCAGGGAAAAAGTGCAGGAATTTTTAGAGATGTGGGCGCCAAGAGCGTTAAATCCGAAAATGTACGGAGAGTAGTTCTCGATCATTAAATTAATTTATGAGTAACGCAGCCGGTTTTCTCCGCCTTATCAATAACCCTTTTAAATTCAGGATATTTTTATTTACAAAACTGCCCAGTGCTTTTTTTGCGGGTGTAAGGGTATTGACGGCCGATGAAAGAACATGCGTGGTCACCGTTCCCTACAAATGGTTTAGCCAAAACCCTTTTAAAAGCACTTATTTCGCCTGCCTCAGTATGGCGGCTGAAATGAGCACTGGCGTATTGGCCCTGGCACATGTTTATAAGCGCACCCCGCAAATAAGTATGCTGGTATTGAAAGTACAGGGAGATTTCAGCAAAAAAGCCATTGGTAAAACCACGTTCACCTGCGACGAAGGTTTGATCATTAAGCAAACCATTGAAGACGCCATTGCCAGCAATGAAGGAAAGGTCATTACGGCAAAATCATATGGAAGAAATAAAAGCGGCGAGATCGTGGCACAATTTGAAATAACCTGGAGTTTTAAAGTAAAATCTAATATATCCTGATATAAACCTGATCTCCTCCTATTTATGTAAATTGCATCTCCCTGCTAAAATTATTCAAAATTCAGGGACCCAAAAAAGTTCAAGAGTATTAATAGTGTACAAGAGTGCGACGCCAATGAAGCGGAATAGAATTGCTTAAGCTTGTTACTATAAACCAGGAACTATGAACCATTAACCACCAGTTATGCCAAAAGACTTACGCAAACAACAGGCATTAGAATATCATTCCAAGGGAAGGCCTGGCAAGATAGAAGTAGTACCAACAAAAGAAACCAAAACACAACGTGACCTTTCATTGGCTTATTCTCCCGGCGTGGCAGAACCCTGCCTGGAAATTGCGGCAAATCCCGAAGACGTTTACAAGTATACTGCAAAGGGAAACCTCGTAGGTGTTATCAGTAATGGAACCGCGGTTTTAGGCCTTGGCAATATCGGGCCCGAAGCCGGCAAGCCGGTCATGGAAGGTAAGGGCGTTCTCTTTAAAATTTTTGCAGACATAGATGTATTTGATATCGAGATAAACGAAACTGACCCGGAAAAATTTGTACAGATCGTTCAATCCCTTGAGCCAACATTTGGCGGTATCAACCTGGAAGATATTAAGGCTCCGGAATGTTTTTACATTGAACAGGAATTAAAGAAGCGGTGCAAAATCCCCATCATGCATGATGACCAGCATGGTACGGCCATCATCAGTGCTGCTGCCCTGCTTAATGCACTGATCCTTCAAAAAAAGAAAATTGAAAAAGTAAAATTCGTTGTGAATGGCGCCGGCGCTGCAGCCATGGCCTGTATCCAGTTGTATGAATCACTGGGTGCAAAGCACAGCAACTTTATGGTATTTGACCGCAAAGGAATTTTATACAAAGGCCGGCCCGATGTGGAAGACCTAAAGCTAAAATTCTGTGTGGATGAAAAATATGCATCTTATGATCTTGCAAAAGCTTTAAAAGATGCTGATGTATTTATCGGTTTGAGTGTTGCCAATGTAGTAACAGCAGATATGGTGAAGAGCATGGCAAAGCACCCGATAGTTTTTGCAATGGCAAATCCTGATTCCGAGATCAATTATGATGTTGCCGTTGCAGCACGTAAAGACATCATTATGGCAACAGGCCGCAGTGATTATCCTAACCAGGTGAATAATGTTTTGGGCTTCCCTTATATTTTCCGCGGCGCACTGGATGTTCGTGCCACAACTATCAATGAAGCCATGAAGCTGGCTGCTGTAAAAGCATTGGCCGAGCTGGCAAAAGCCGCGGTACCGGATATGGTGAACCTGGCTTACAATGAAAAAAATATTTCCTTTGGTCCAAACTATATTATTCCAAAGCCATTAGACCCACGTTTATTGTCCACGGTGGCTCCTGCTGTTGCAAGAGCGGCGATGGAAAGTGGCGTGGCCAAACATCCTATTATCGATTGGGAAGCATATACTACAGAACTCAACAACCGCCTGGGCCTGGATAACCAGCTAAGCCGTGTTATTGGCACCAAGGCAAGGAAGGATCCCAAGCGTGTGGTATTTGCCGATGCTGAGAACCTGAAAATATTAAAAGTTGCACAACTCGTGCTGGAAGAGAATGTTGGTTATCCCATCCTGCTGGGTAAGGAAGAGCGGATCTTAAAGATCGCCGCAGAGAACGGTGTTGACCTGGAAGGAATGCCTATCATTAATCCCAAAGATGACAAGCACGAAGAATTAAGAAAGCAGTTTGGAGAAGTGTTCTTTAGCAAAAGACATCGCAAAGGTGTAAATAAATACGAGGCCAATAAAGCCATGAAGGACCGCAATCATTTTGGTTGCATGCTGATAGAGAACGGTGAAGCCGATTGTATGATCAGCGGGTTGAGTAGAAATTACCCCGATACCATCCGGCCTGCCCTGCAGATCATCGGTACGGAAGAAGGCGTTAAAAAAATTGCCGGGATGTATATCATGTTCACCAAGCGTGGGCCGCTGTTCCTGGCAGATACTACGGTAAACTTTAACCCAACCGCAGAGGAACTTGCGGAGATAACTTTGCTGGTTGCCAAAGAAGTAAAACAGTTCAATATCAAGCCCAGGATCGCCATGCTTTCTTACTCAAATTTTGGCAGCAGCGATTCACCGGAAGCAGCCCTGGTGCGTAAAGCAAGGGAAATCGTAAAGCTAAAAGAGCCTACCCTTACCTGCGATGGCGAGGTTCAGGGGATACTGGCTTTCAATAAAGAAATATTAAAAGAGAATTATCCTTTTACTGAATTGCTGAACGGCGAAGTGAATACACTCATCTTCCCCAATCTTGCTGCGGGCAATATTGCCTACAATTTATTACAGGAAGTTGCGGGTACTGATTCTATTGGCCCTATTTTATTGGGACTTAAAAAACCGGTACACGTATTGCAGTTGGGTAGTTCCATCCGTTCCATCTTTAATATGGTGCTGATAGCCGTGGTGGATGCACAAACAAAATGCAAGGGCAATACACAGGAAGAGATACAAAAAAGTAAATGGTGGAAACGCAGAAAGAACATATCACATGATGTATAGAATTTTTTTATGTTGGTTGTACGATCATACTCGGGGCACAAACCAATGAAATAGTCTTAAATTCGTACATCTGACAAACCAGCTTACATGAATTTCTTCACTCATCTTGGCCGCTACATATTGATGATAAAGGGCATGTTCACCAGGCCGGAGAACATGCGTATGTACTGGAAAGAATTCATGCACCAGTGTGTGGAAATAGGCCTTGGTTCCTTAGGTATCGTTGTTATCATTTCGGTCTTCATGGGTGCGGTTAGTGCGGTTCAAACAGCTTACCAGATCGTAAGCCCCCTCATTTCAAAATCAACCATTGCACAAATTGTACGGGATACGGTAATACTGGAATTTGCTCCTACCGTGGTTTGTATCGTATTGGCCGGCGTGGTAGGCAGCAAGGTTGCCAGTGAATTGGGTAATATGCGGGTATCTGAACAAATAGACGCACTGGAAATAATGGGCATCAATACCAAGGCTTACCTGGTAATGCCAAAGGTTGCCGCTTCGTTAGTTACTATTCCAATGCTGGTGATCTTATCTATGGCACTCGGTATCTGGGGCGGAAGAATGGCGGGTGTTGCATCAGGTATTTTATCAGCTGACACCTATGATAAGGGCCTGCTGGAAAATTTTGTGCCATATAATGTAAAGTTTGCATTGGCTAAGGCTTATACCTTTTCATTTATCATCAGCAGCATTCCAGCTTATTTTGGCTATCATATTAAAGGCGGGGCGTTGGAGATCGGGCGAAGCAGTACAAAGAGTGTTGTAGTGAGTTGTATAATGATATTGTTTGCGGATTATATTTTGGCGGCGCTGTTGTTATAAAACACAGCGGCAAGGGGAAAAGCCACAAGGGGATAGTCCAGGTTTTGAAAGACCTTTCAAGTTTTTAACGTAAAAATGAAAACATGAAAGATTTTAAAGACTGATTATTTGGCAAAAAGGCTTTCAGTTATTTATTGATAGTCATAAATTTTGCAGGAAACTACCCGCTGAAGAAAAATATGAATTGGGATCGCAGTTAAGACGTGCAGCTTTTTTCTATACCTGCAAATACAGCGGAAGGCAGTGCGAAATTTACTAATGCTCACAAGAAAATTTATCTTGAAAACGCATTAGGCAGTTCTTATGAAGTTGAAACGGCAATACTGGCAATTATTGAACTGTATCCTGTATATAAACAGGAATGTGAGATGTATTTAGGTGTTTGTATGGAGGTACAGAAAATGCTTGTTGGCCTGATTGGTAAATTAACGTGAACCTGTTTTAATAGGATAATTCTAACTTGAGTCTCAAAGGGAGAAGCTATAGGATGAAGTATAATTATTAAAGGCTATTATAAAAAATTGAAAACTTAAATAAATTTAAAAGGAGTAGAAGTGGCGGGCTTGTCCCTTGCAGCTTCTCCCCTTGCAGCTTCCCATGATCGAATTTAAAAACATAAAGAAAAGCTTCGGCGATAAAGTTGTGCTTGATGACGTGAGCCATGTTATGGAAACCGGCAAGTGCAACCTTATCATTGGCAGCAGTGGCAGCGGCAAAACAGTTTTACAAAAATGCCTGGTAGGATTATTTGAACCGGATAAAGGAGAGATCATTTATGACGGGCATAGCTTTACAGGAATGACCGAGGAGGAAAGAAAACAATTACGCCAGCAGATCGGCATGCTTTTCCAGGGCTCGGCATTGTTCGATAGTATGACGGTGGAACAGAACATCATGTTTCCATTGGATATGTTCACCACCCAGCACTTCCCCGAAAAATTAAAGCGTGTCAATGAAGTTTTGGCCAGGGTTAATTTAGAGGACGTGAATAAAAAACATCCTGCTGAACTTAGTGGCGGAATGAAAAAAAGAGTGGGTATCGCCCGTGCCATCGTCCTCAATCCAAAATATTTATTTTGTGATGAGCCCAACTCCGGCCTCGACCCGCAGACCTCCATGGTAATTGATAAACTCATCCTCGATATCACCAAAGAGTTTAACATGACCACCGTGATCAATACCCACGACATGAACAGCGTAATGGAAATAGGTGAGAATATCCTCTATCTCTATGAAGGCAAAAAAGAATGGAGCGGAAATAAAGATGATATCATTTTCTCCAAAAATGACCTGCTCAACAGTTTCATATTCGCCTCCGAATTCTTACAGGACGCCAAAGACATGCGTATGCTTGAGGCAAAGGGAAAAATTGATAATGACAGGAATATGGATGAGATGATAAAGTAAAATAAATTCGCTCCACATTTATAATATCCGTTCCAAAGTACCAGTGTTGATCACAGCACAAAACGAAAACCTATACCTAGCGCATCAAGAACTGTCCCGTTCATATTCGTATTAAAACCAAATGAATCCTGTTTGAAATTGTCCGTTACAGACCGGGTTTTTGAAACAGTGTAATGTATCCCGGCAATTTGGGGAATGCTGAGTTCCAGGTGTAATTTTTTATAAACCCGGTAGGATAATCCCGGTGTAACATTAAGCTCCGCCCCGGATTGATAAATCCTGAACTCATTAATGCCAAATCTTTTTTCTGTTAAACCCATGTAGCCGGTACCAATTTCTCCAAAAAAGTAAAAGTCCTTTGCCAGTTTATGAAATTTCCTGTAAAAAAATCCAGCCTTATAATAGTCTGCTGTAAAACTGCCCGATACGCTATAATGGGTATATTCCGCATACAGGCCTAAGACGGAATTCTCTTTATAAGCCTTCCCGGCAGCAATATGGAAGACAGCCGAGCTTTGATCCTGTGCTGTATTATTGTCTTCATCAGTGTGCTGGAAAGAGATCTGCCCACCCAGGAGCGTAGACCCTTTCTTTATCTGTGCTGTTGATGTTAAGCTGAAAACCGAAATTAGTGTAGAGAGTAAAAGTGTTTGTTTCATATAGTTATGTTTTGTTTTTCTAAAAGTAAGCTGGCAAACAATAAAGCAATGTTAAGGTTGAACCAAAGCATTCATTCAGAATGTTAAATCACCTAAAAAATATTCTTTTCCTGCAATACCCATCTCCCCTATCTTTGCCTCAATTCTTCATTTTTCATTCTTAATTTTTCATTGACCTATGTCAGTTCTCGTTAATAAGGATTCTAAAATAATTGTACAGGGTTTTACCGGTACCGAAGGCACTTTTCATGCCACGCAGATGATCGAATATGGAACCAAAGTTGTTGGCGGCGTTACGCCGGGCAAAGGTGGCAGTACACACCTGGATAAACCCGTTTTTAATACCGTTGCCGATGCGGTTAAGTCAACAGGAGCAGACGTAAGTATCATTTTTGTGCCACCTGCTTTTGCCGCAGATGCGATAATGGAAGCCGCTGATGCAGGAATTGGCCTGGTGGTTTGTATCACAGAAGGTATCCCTGTGCAGGACATGGTGAAAGTGAAAAATTATTTACAAAGTAAAAATACAAGGTTGATAGGGCCCAATTGCCCGGGTGTTATAACAGCCGATGAATCCAAGGTGGGTATCATGCCCGGCTTTATTTTTAAGAAAGGGAGGATCGGTATTGTTTCCAAATCAGGAACGCTCACTTACGAAGCTGCAGACCAGGTTGCAAAAGCGGGTCTTGGTATTTCAACCGCCATTGGTATTGGTGGCGACCCGATCATTGGTACAACAACAAAAGAAGCAGTAGAATTATTTATGAATGATCCGGAGACGGATGCCATCGTCATGATCGGTGAGATCGGTGGTGGCATGGAAGCTGAAGCAGCCAATTATGTTAAGTCAACCAAAAATAAAAAACCGGTTGTTGGTTTTATTGCCGGGCAAACAGCTCCCCCCGGTCGCCGTATGGGGCATGCCGGTGCAATTGTTGGCGGCGCCGATGATACCGCTGCTGCAAAAATGAAGATCATGCAGGAATGTGGAATTCATGTTGTGGCAAGTCCTGCAGATATTGGCAAGACAATGGCAGAAGTATTAAAGAAATAAAATTTAAAATATTTTTTATCGATCCCGGTTCTTCCGGGATTTTTTATTGCCGGAAAGTCAGTGAGACGGAAAGAAGTGATAATTTTAATATCGTCTTTCTGTCTTCCCGGCATATAAAAAGAACCGGGACTCTCGTCCCGGCCCTAAAAGTATAGCCATAAAACTAACTTTAATTATACTACAATAGCTTCAGAGGTTTTCAGCGCATATAAAATGGCTAAACTTATTTTCTATAGTACATTAGTCAATTGGCATGCCACCATGCCGGCATATGCCCAATAAAACGTTAAAGAAAATTGTGAGGCTTAAATGTGCAAAATGCTTTTCATTTACATCTCATTGCTGGATAATATAAATTGTATCTTGTAATTAAAAATTGTTAACATGTTTTTTAAGAAATTATTTTGGTCATTTTTATGCTTAACCGGTTTTTCTTTATCTGTTTTTGCGCAAAAAAAAGAGGAGTATGCAAAGAACTGGAAGAAAGTTGAAGAGTTCGAAAAGAAAGGACTCACCCAATCTGCCCTGAAGGAAGTGATCGGTATTTATAACCTTGCCATCGCAGCAAATAATGATGCCCAGCAGATAAAGAGCGCTATGTACCAGGTAAAGTATCGTAACATGGTGGAAGAGGACAGCCGTGAAAACAATATTTTTTTTGTTGATACACTTATAGCCAAAGCAAAAGCGCCGGCAAAGAATATTTTACAAAGCATGCACGCAGAAATGTTCTGGCATTACCTGCAGAACAACCGCTGGAAATTTTATGACCGCACGAAACTATCTGAAGAAAAAAGTAAAGACATCACTACCTGGAGTATTGATAAGCTGAATGCCACGATCACAAAATTGTACACGGCCTCTTTACAAAATGAAAATCTTTTGCAGCATACAAGGCTGGATGGCCTGGATGCCATCATCATCAAAGGAGAAAATACACGCCAGCTCCGGCCAACACTGTATGATTTTCTGACACACAGGGCGCTGGAGTATTTCATGAATGATGAGAGTGACCTGACAAAACCTGCTTATGAATTTAAGTTAAGCGACAACAAAGTTTTTGTCCCTGCTGCTGATTTTATAAAACTCTCTTTTCCAACAAAGGATACGGCCTCTTTACAACACAAGGCTTTACTCATCTTCCGTGATATATTAAAATTTCATATTGCAGATGCTGATCCTGCTGCACTGATCGATGCTGATCTTATCCGGTTGAATTTCGCAAATACTTATGGCGTAATGGAGGGGAAAGAAAAACTCTACGAGGCGGCACTTAAAAATATTGAAGAGAGATATCCAAATAACCCGGCTATTGCCCAGGCGATGTACCTGCGGGGCATGATCTATTATACACGGGGTGAGGAATATGATCCTTTGACAAAAGCAGGGGACCAGTACGAAATAAAAAGAGCCAAGGAACTTTTTGAAATGGCTTATGCAAAATTCCCCAGATCAGAAGGGGGTATAAATGCAAAAAATACGGCCAGGCAAATTGAACAGCCATCATTGAACCTGGAAACAGAAAAAGTAAATGTGCCGCTCCAGCCCTTTCGTTCACTGGTAAAATATAAAAATGTAAAGACCCTTTACCTGCGGATCATTAAAACATCAAGGAATGAAATAAAAAATCTTGATAAGCGTGACTATGAAAAATTATGGAAGGCTTATACCGAAATGAAGCCGGTAAAAAGCTGGTCTGTTTCCTTACCAGACCCACAGGATTACCAGGAGCATTCAGCAGAAATAAAAATTGATGGCCAGCCAAATGGCATCTACATTATCCTTGTCAGCCTTGATGAAAATTTTTCGCTTTCAAAAAACATAATTGCCCGCCAGCTTACCTATGTGAGCAATATCAGCTATGTCAATAATTATAACAGTGAATACTATGTACTCAACAGGGATAATGGCCAGCCCCTTGCCAATGCGCAGGTTCAATTATGGGAATCATCTTACAATTATACCAGCAGGGCCTATGAAGAAAAGAAAGCAGAAAAATACACAACGGATGAAACCGGTTTTTTTAAGCTGAAAGAAAGCAAAAGTTACCGTACTGTTTTAATGCAGGTAAACCATGGAACTGATGAATTATTCATGGAAGATGGGAAGGGCTACAGTACTTACAATGACATTGAACCGCAGATCAAACCACAAACCTTCCTGTTTGCCGACAGGTCAATTTACCGCCCCGGCCAAACCATTTATTTTAAAGGGATCGTAATAAAAAAAGATAATGATGTTGCAAAAACAGCCATAGTTCCGGGTTTTAAAACAATGATCTTATTGCGGGATGCCAATAACCAGAAAGCAGGAGAAATATCCTTAACTACAAATGAGTTCGGCAGCTACAAGGGCTCATTCCGTTTACCGGAAGGAGTAATGAATGGCCAGTTCAGCTTATTTGATTCTGTAACAAATGCTGTGTATTTTTTTAATGTAGAAGAATACAAGCGCCCCAAATTCTTTGCAGAGATACAAAAGCCAAAAGGTACTTACCGTGTGAATGACAGCATACATATTACCGGCACAGCAAAAGCCTATGCAGGAAATAATATCGATGGCGCCAAAGTAAGCTACCGCGTGGTACGCAAAGTGCGTTATCCCATTTGGTGGGAATGGGGTTTTTACAAACGCTTTCCTATTGGCAAGGCTGAAGAAACAGAGATCAGCAATGGCATAACCACAACAGATGCAAAAGGCGAATTCAAAATAAATTTTAAGGCATTGCCGGATGAAGACGTTGATAAAAAAAGTCAGCCGACATTTTATTATGAAGTGAGTGCCGACATTACAGACATCAACGGAGAAACAAGAAGCGGCAATACTACAGTTGCGGTGGCCTACCAGTCATTAAAACTTGATATTGATATGCCTGAAAAGATGCCGGGTGATAGTTTGAAGGCTTTCAAAATACGCAGCAGCAATCTTAATGACATTTTTGAAAAGGCAACGATCAATGTAACCTTTACGAAAGTAAGATCACCCGACAGGATATTTCGTGAGCGCTATTGGAAAATGCCCGACCAGTTCGTGATGAGCAGGGATGAATACTATAGTTACTTTCCGCATGATGCCTATAAGGACGAAGATAAAATTCAAAACTGGCCGCTTGCGGAAAAATTCATCGACAAAACCGATTCTACAAGGGAGAACGGCAACTGGCCCTTACCGGTCAGCGGCTGGCAGCCGGGCTGGTATAAGATCGTAGCAACTACAAAAGATAAATATGGCGAGGACGTAAAAGCTGAAAAATTCATCCGCATAACGGGTAGCAATGATAAAGGAACAGAACCCGTAACTATTGATGTAACAAAAGGAAGTGCAGAACCAGGCGAGAAGATAAGTTATAACATAAGTTCGGGCTATTCCAACGTATGGATCATCCAGGCCATGAGCCGGATGGGTAATAACGGTAAGCCCGGGCATAAGAATATTTCTTCCGTACTGCCTTTTGCAACAGCTATGGAAGTTACTGAAGCCGATCGCGGCGGCATGGCCATGAGTTATGTATTTGTAAAACATAACCGTGTTTATACAGGAGCTGAGGATTTCAGCATTCCCTGGAGCAATAAAGAACTTAATATCAGTTATGAAACATTCAGGGATAAATTATTACCCGGCAGTGAAGAAAAATGGAAGGTGAAGATCAGCGGTATTAAGGGAGAGAAAGTTGCTGCCGAGATGCTGGCGGGCATGTATGATGCAAGCCTCGACCAGTTCAAGCCGAATAACTGGAACAAATTAAATGTATGGCCGGTATTATACAATACGGTCAGGTGGGAGGAGGATGGATTTGAAGCTGTGAATTCGGACGAGTATAATAAAAGAGATATTGATTATGTAAGCGCCCCGTCAAAATCATATGACAGGCTTTTATTTTCGGGTGGTGACCGGGTTTATTTTTCACATGATATGAATCCTAGCGTGAGATATGACGCACCATTAGCTGTAACAGTGGCAAATCAAATAAATATAAAGGGAGCTTTGGCAGGCAAAGTAGCTGGAATACAACTTAAAAAAATAGATGATTATGCAACAATGTCAGACACTGTTTCTTTCAATATGAAAACAAGTAGAGAAGAATCAAATAATCAACAACCAACAAATGATGTAGTTCAGGTTCGCAAGAACTTTAACGAAACCGCTTTCTTCTTTCCTGATCTCAGAACAGATGCAGAAGGTAATGTAGAATTTTCTTTTACCATGCCCGAAGCACTTACCCAATGGAAGCTGATGACCATGGCACATACCAAAGACGCGGCAAGCGTGTATTCAACAAAGAGCCTGGTAACACAAAAGCCGCTGATGGTGCAGCCCAATACCCCACGCTTTATGCGGGAGGGTGACAGAATGGAATTCAGCGCCAAGATCGTGAACATGGGCGAGACTGAAGTAACCGGCACGGCGCAACTGGAATTACTGGATGCAGCAACCAATAAGCCCGTTGATGGCTGGTTCAAGAATGTTTTTCCCAACCAGTATTTTACGGTGGCGGCGGGGCAAAGCGAAGCGGTTAAATTCCCGATAGAGATCCCATTCAATTTCAATTCTGCAATGACATACCGCATCGTTGCCAAAACATCCAACCATTCAGATGGTGAAGAAATGGCGATCCCTGTTCTGACCAACAGGATGCTGGTAACAGAGACGATGCCCATCAACCTGCGCAACCAAACAACAAAAGATTTTAAGTTTGATAAATTGATAAACAGCGGCAGCAGTACTACCCTTACCAATCATGCCTTAACCGTTGAATACACAAGCAACCCGGCCTGGTATGCTGTTCAGGCCCTTCCCTATTTAATGGACTATCCTTATGAATGTGCTGAGCAAACTTTCAATAAATATTACGCCAATACCCTGGCTTCTTATATCAGCAGGTCAATTCCTAAGATCAAAACTGTTTTTGAGAAATGGAAGACACTGGATACGGCAGCGCTGCTTTCCAATCTTCAAAAGAATGAAGAATTAAAATCAGCCCTTTTGCAGGAAACCCCCTGGGTACTTGAAGCACAAAATGAGAACCAGCAAAAGAAAAATATTGCACTGCTATTTGACATGGTGCGTATGAGCAGCGAACAGGCGGTGGCTTTTAACAAGCTGAAAGAAATGCAAAGCAGCAACGGCGGTTTTGTATGGTTCAAAGGCGGCCCCGATGACAGGTACATGACGCAATACATTACAACCGGCATTGGTCATCTACGTAAACTGAACGCTTTAACGGGAGATCACTACCAAACTATAAAAGTTATTGTTGATAAAGCCATCCCTTACCTTGATAAAAAAATAAAAGAAGATTACGACAATCTTATTAAATACAAAACCAAATTAAGCAACAACAATCTTAGCTATATCCAGGTCCAGTATTTATACATGCGTAGTTTCTTTCCTGAATATAAAATTGCGGCAGCTTCTCAGACGGCATTTAACTATTATAACGGACAGGCAAAAAAATTCTGGCTGAGCAACAGTAAATACATGCAGGCAATGATCGCATTGGCATTACACCGTACAAATGATGAGATCACACCTAAAGCGATCATGAGGTCATTAAAAGAGAATTCAATTAACAAAGAAGAACTGGGGATGTACTGGAAAGAATGGACAACAGGCGGATATTACTGGCACCAGGCTCCCACTGAATCACAGGCCATGATGATCGAAGCATTTATGGATATCGATAAGAACACATCAACAGTTGATGACCTGAAGACATGGCTGCTCAAGCAAAAGCAAACACAGAACTGGAGAACGACAAAAGCAACTGCTGAAGCATGCTATGCATTATTGCTGGGTGGCAGCACCCCGATGGCTATCGGGGGGCTGGCGGAAGAAAAAGAAGTGGTCATCAGTTTAGGTAACACAACAATAAAAAGTACCGATAACGCAACCGAGGCTGGTACCGGTTACTTCAAAAAAAGAATTGAAGGGGATAAAGTAAAAACGGAGATGGGAAATATTGCAGTCTCTGTAACATCATCAGGCTCCAAAGTTTCTCCGCCAACCGGCGGAGGCGGAGGGAGCAGCTGGGGTTCTGTCTACTGGCAATACTTCGAAGATCTCGACAAAATAACTTCAGCAGAAACCCCATTAAAACTGAAAAAGCAATTGTTCATTGAAAAGAATTCTGATAAAGGCCCGGTACTTGTTGCTTTAGCAGATGGTGCCGAGTTAAAAGTTGGCGATAAAATAAAAGTGCGCATTGAATTAAAGGTTGACAGGGATATGGAATACGTGCACATGAAAGATATGCGTGCAGCCTGCATGGAGCCAACGAATGTAATAAGTCAATATAAATACCAGGGCGGACTTGGATATTACGAAAGCACGAAAGACGCCAGCACCAATTTTTTCTTTGGCTGGTTGTCAAGGGGCAATTATGTTTTTGAATACCCCATGTTCGTAACGCATGCCGGTAATTTCAGCAATGGCATTACAACCATACAGTGTATGTACGCCCCGGAATTTACAAGCCATAGTGAAGGGATCAGGGTGAATGTAGAATGAGTTGATTACACGGATTAAAACGAATTGCACGAATTGGCTTAACTGTCAATTCGTTTTTTTATTTCCGCAATTCGTGTAATTTGTGTGATCAGTAAAATTCGTGAAATATGTCAAATGAACAAGCTTATAACATTCCTCTCCGCTATCGAAAAATGGAGAACCTGCACATCGTTTTCTGGCTATTTAAAGACATAAGCTGGTGCATGCTGTGGCGGCCACTGGGGATACTGATGGTATTTCCCACTTTGATCATTGCCATTGTAATTACCTGGCGCAACAGGCAGTATATGAGCGAGGTTTGTCATAACGTGGCGATCATATTCTGGATAACCGCCAACTCCTATTGGATGATAAGCGAATTCTTACATTTCGAATCGATGACCCTTTCTGGCAGTATTACTTATAAATATTTAGCCCTTTTACCTTTCAGTATTGGCATTCTGATCCTGGCTTATTATTATTTGATATGGAGGCCAATGCATAAAAATGTGCCGGAAACGATGTGATCCAATTAAATTATCTTTGCCGCTCATTATTCAGATCGATATGTACAGAACTCACACCTGCGGCGAATTAAGGCTAACTGATAAAACCAAAGAAGTATCTCTTTCCGGATGGGTACAAACCGTTCGCAAATTCGGCAGCATCACTTTTGTTGACCTCCGTGACCGTTACGGTATCACCCAGTTATTATTTTCTGAAAGCCTGAATGCAGACCTGGAGGCCAACCCGCTTGGAAGAGAATTTGTATTACAGGTGAACGGAACAGTAAACGAGCGCAGCAGTAAAAATGCAAATATTCCAACGGGTGAAATCGAAATTGTGGTTACCGCTTTTAAAATACTGAACAGGTCAGCTACTCCACCTTTCACCATACAGGATGATACCGATGGCGGTGATGACATACGGATGAAATACCGTTTCCTCGACCTGAGAAGAAATGCGGTGAAGAAAAATCTGGAGTTGCGCTATTCTGTCAACAGGTCTGCAAGAAATTACCTGCATGAAAATAATTTCATGGACATTGAAACGCCCTTCTTAATTAAAAGTACGCCCGAAGGTGCAAGGGATTTTGTTGTGCCGTCAAGAATGAATGCCGGGCAATTCTATGCATTACCGCAATCACCGCAAACCTTTAAGCAATTATTGATGGTAAGCGGCTATGATCGTTATTACCAGATCGTAAAATGTTTCCGTGATGAAGACCTTCGTGCCGACCGACAGCCCGAGTTCACACAGATAGACTGCGAAATGGCATTCGTGGAGCAGGAAGATATCATAAACATGTTTGAAGGTTTAGTGAAACGAATTTTTAAAGACGTAAAAAATATTGATTATACAGATAAGGTGGAACGCATGACCTGGGAAGATGCCATGTGGCAATATGGTAATGACAAACCCGATATCCGTTTTGCCCTGCAGCTTTGTAACCTGAAAAAACCGGCTACTGTTTTTTTAAATAAAAATGATAACGCTGCATTAATTAGCGGCGCAGATTTTAAAGTATTTGACGAAGCGGAAACCGTTGTTGCCATTGCCATTCCGGGCTGCAGCGAATACAGCCGCAAACAGACAGATGAACTGACAGAATGGGTGAAGCGTCCGCAAATAGGGATGAAAGGCCTGGTGTTCATCAAGTGCAATGCAGACGGAACTTTTAAAAGCAGCGTAGATAAGTTTTATAATGAAGAGAAATTAAAAGCCATCGCTGCTACCGCTAATGCAAAACCCGGCGATCTTATTTTAATACTGGCCGGTGCCGAAGAAAAAACACGCAAAGCCACCAGCGACCTGCGCATGTATATGGCAGAAAGGCTTGGCCTGCGCAAAGCCACTGAATTTAAATTATTATGGGTGGTCGACTTCCCCTTGTTTGAATATGATGAGGAAGGCAACCGCTGGGTAGCAAGGCATCATCCGTTTACTTCTCCAAAGCCTGATCATATTGAAATGATGATCAGTAATAACCCCGCTATTGAAAATGCAGAAAAATATTTAGAACACCCTTACGCCAATATAAAAGCCAATGCCTATGACATGGTGCTGAACGGAAATGAGGTTGGCGGCGGCTCTATACGGATCTTCCAAAGGGAATTACAGGAAAAGATGTTTGCCGCTTTGGGAATGGATGCAGCAGAACAGCAGCATAAGTTTGGTTTCCTGCTCGGTGCATTTGAATACGGCGCACCACCGCATGGCGGTATTGCATTTGGCTTTGACCGGCTTTGTGCGATCATTGGCGGAAGCGAAAGTATACGTGATTTTATTGCCTTCCCTAAAAATAATGCAGGAAGAGATGTTATGCTTGATGCACCGTCAACTATTGATGACAAACAGTTTGAGGAGCTACAGATAAAACTGGACCTGAAAAAACAATAGTCTTAGTTGAAAAATGGTGCTGGCAAACCTCTTATTGCAAAAAAACGGTATAGAGAATTTGCCTGACGTACAGCAATTTGTATAGATATTTTTCGTTAAATTTTCAGGGTCACTACTTTTTTAGAGATTTTAATCTTTATTTTACTGTACAAAAAAGTCTTATGAAAATAAAAAACATATTGTTTGCCTCAGTTTCTTTTTTATTTATACTGTCTTCCTGCTCAAAAAGTGACGACAATTCAGGAGGAAGTAATAGCGTGGCTGCGAAGACAATGCCAAATGTTTCTTATGGCACAGACCCCTTACAAAAAATGGATATTTATTTACCGGCCGACAGAACTACAACCAGCACCAAAGTAATTATTGTTGTACATGGCGGAGCATGGATAAGCGGCGATAAAGCAGACCCACAAATGGTTTCTTTTATAGATACATTAAAAAAGAGGCTGCCAGATTATGCCATTTTTAATATCAATTACCGTTTGGCAGCATTACCTGCCGTTAATACTTTCCCGACCCAGGAACTTGATATGAAGGCAGCAGTTGAATTTGTTTATAACAACCGGGCGTCTTACCTCGTTAGTGATAAGTTCGTGCTTGCGGGAGCAAGCGCAGGGGGCCATCTTGCCGCACTACATGCATACAAATACCATGCTCCGGTAAATATAAAAGCCGTGGTTGATTTTTGCGGTCCAACAGACATGCTCGATATGTATAATAACCCGGGGGCTGTTTCATCAACAGGTATTGCCTTATTATTGAACGGCACACCAGCAACAAACCTGGCCCTGTACCAGCAATCGAGCCCTATATTTTTTGCCAATGCATCAAGTTGCCCAACTATTATTTTGCAAGGCGAGGCAGACCTCCTTGTAAATGCCACTACGCAGTCAGTAGCATTAAAGAATAAATTAACAACGGCAGGGGTAAATAATCAATATGTTCCATACCCCGGTGTTGGCCATGTTGATACCTGGAGCACTGCTACCTTTACAGATGCCTTTAATAAGATACAGGTCTTTTTAGCGGCAAATGTGCAGTAAGGGTTAAGAAATTAATTTATAAGCATCGATCAGCAGGAGGTGCTTTTTTTTATTTTACTTTTGTACCTATGAAAACCAGGTCCTGTACCATAATAGTCATTGCATTATTTTTTTCCCTCCCGGTATTTGCGCAGGATGTTGCCATCTATGCACCGGATGCTATTAAAACCAACCGCACTCAGCAGCATCGCAACATTATCAACAACCTCATCAATAAAAATCTTTCCTTACAATTAACAGATTCAACAGAAGAATTCTGGCAGGATGCTTTTTATGCCCTCGAACTGATCAATTATAAATCAATGTGGGTGGATGGGAGGATAAGCATGGCCTTTGATTCCATTGAAAAGAGAAGTACGGGCTTTCAACGCTCATTACTGGAACTGGCCTACTCAAATTATAAAGGAAAATTTGTGCAAGCCGCAGAAATATTAATGCAAAGGACCAGGGTGCCGAAAATCTTTGCCATGGCTGCAGAATATTATATCACCTCAGTTAAAGATCCGGGTGCATGGAATAAGGTTGTACAATATTTTTCAAAACGTGCAGACAAGGATGATAACGTTCCTGTTTTTTATGGCTTACTCACGGGTCTTATATCCGGGTACGCAGACAAAGAAAGTGTTCCATGGCTGATCAGGAATGTAAGTACAATTGTTCCCCGCCAGGTATTGCTTATCAGCTTCCAGCGTAAGAACAGGAATTTTCCGGGTATTGCCATTATCCGTGATGGGTCGGGAAATTATATTAAAGATGAAACAGGAAATGTTTTTTCCGTTCCCCAGCTTGCAAGAAGTATGAGTAACCTGCCATTTTATTTATCACGCGGCAATACACCCCAGGGCCTGTTTCGCATGACCGGCTTTGATGTTAGCAAGAGCATGGCTATCGGTCCCACCGCCAATATCCAGCTGGTGATGCCTTATGAAACAACTCCCCAGTATTTTTTAAAAGATTATTCTTTTACAGACACCGCATGGACAGAAGATGTGTACAAGCGGCTCTTACCGGAAAATTTAAAAGAATACATGCCGCTTTTAGAATCCTTCTATGCCAGCAAGGCGGGCCGTACCGAAATAATTGCTCACGGCACTACTATAAATCCAAACTATTACCTGAACAATCCTTTCTATCCCATCTCTCCCACAGAAGGCTGCTTATGCACAAAAGAAATATGGAGTGATATTGATGGAAGAAGAATAGAAAGCGATCAGCAAAAGCTTGTCAATGCCTTAAAGGCAGCCGGTGGTGCAAATGGTTATTGCGTTGTTATCGAACTGGACGACAAGCAGGAAGCCATTACCCTGGAAGAGATCCGTCCTTTTCTCAAAGGGGGCGAAAAATAATTTTACACGTTATCTTTACGGAATGAGTACAGCGCCTTTAGCCGAAAGATTGCGTCCCAGCAGCCTGGATGAACTGACCGGCCAGCAACATCTTACCGGCAAAGGAAGTATTTTAAGAACTGCTATCGAACAGGGCAAGCTCCCCTCGCTCATTTTATGGGGGCCGCCGGGTGTTGGTAAAACAACCATCGCCAATATCATTGCACATACTTTAAAAGTTCCGTTCTATACATTAAGCGCAATCTCATCAGGAGTAAAAGAAGTGAGGGAAGTAATTGAAGCAGCCAAAACACAAACAGGTGTTATTCTTTTTATTGATGAGATCCACCGTTTCAATAAAGGCCAACAGGACGCTTTGCTTGGGGCTGTGGAAAAAGGGATCATCACATTGATAGGCGCCACCACCGAAAATCCATCTTTTGAAGTGAACAGTGCCTTGCTCAGCCGCTGCCAGGTTTATGTATTAAAGCCTTTGGGCAAAGCAGAGCTGACCGGCTTATTGAATGACGCATTGAAAAAAGATAAACTGCTGCAGCAAAAGAATATACTGCTGAAAGAAACCGATGCATTGATCACCATTTCCGGTGGTGATGCAAGAAAACTTTTAAACCTGCTGGAACTGGTGACGGATACCCTTGGAAAAAATGCTGAGATCACCGATAATATAGTAATGGAAATTGCCCAGCAACGCATTGCGCTTTATGATAAAAAAGGAGAGCAGCATTACGATATCATTTCTGCATTTATTAAAAGTATGCGTGGCAGCGACCCCAACGGCGCTGTTTACTGGCTGGCAAGAATGATCGAAGGTGGCGAAGATGTAAAATTCATTGCCCGGCGTATGCTGATATTTGCAAGCGAGGATATTGGCAATGCCAACCCCAATGCATTGTTACTGGCAAACGCAACATTTGATGCCGTGAATAAGATAGGTTACCCCGAATCGCAACTAATATTATCACAGTGCGCAATTTATTTAGCCGGCAGTGCCAAAAGCAATACTTCAACTGTTGCCATTGGTGCTGCACTTGAGGCTGTAAAACGCGGTGGCGACCTTCCTGTACCGCTACACATTCGTAATGCCCCCACAAAACTGATGAAAGAGATGAACTATGGTAAAGGCTATAAATATGCCCACCAGTTTGATGATAATTTTACACTGCAGGAATATTTACCAGACCAGCTTAAAGGCACCGCATTTTATACACCTGCTAAAAATGCAAGAGAAGAAGAGATGAGGAAATTTTTGAAAGAAAGATGGAAAGAAAAATATGGATATTAAATGGGCCTTTAAAAAATTTGATGAGCTCAGTACTGCCGAGCTTTACGCTATCCTAAAGCTCCGGAACGGGGTATTTATTATCGAGCAGAATTGTATTTACCAGGATGCCGATGATAAGGACCAGTTATCCTGGCATCTAATGGGATGGGATGGAGAAAACCTCGCGGCTTATGCCCGTATAATTCCCCCGGGTATCTCCTATGAGCAGGCCAGTATAGGCCGTGTTGTAACATCTCCCGCTTACCGTAAGGCAGGGTTGGGCAGAATATTAATGCAGACCAGCATAAGCAGGACCTTAGGACAGTTCAACTGTGCCGAAATAAAGATCGGCGCCCAGGTTTACCTCACAAAATTCTATGAATCTTTGGGCTTTCGTCCCTGCAGCAGCCCCTATCTTGAAGATGGTATCCCCCATATTGAAATGATCCTGGCCAAATAATTTTCCAAAAACGCAATATTCAGGCAAGATTCCCGTTTTAAAATCGTGGTTTATTAATTTTATCCTGCATACTTAATACCAGGATGATATATTAAGCCAAAATTTATCCAATTATCTGTAGAAAGACTAAATCTGTTTCTGATGAAACCATGTTTACACAAGTTTGTGGGAAAGTGTACCATACTGCTGGTCATCTGCATTACAATTCTCTCCAAGTCATATTCGCAATCCCTTCTTTTTGGTGAAAAAGTAAAATGGGAAGTTGGTTTCAACTTTGGACCAAGTTTCTTTTTGGGCGACCTCGGTGGTAACTCCGGTAAGGGAACCAATGACCTTAAGGATATCAATTTCGAATTTACAAAATTCATGAAAGGCGCATTCATAACCATGTATCCAAAAAGCTGGGTAGGGTTAAGGGTGGCTGCAGATGTTACCTATCTCGAAGGTGAGGATGCCATAATAAATACAATGGGCATCAACGAGCTATGGCGTAAGCAGCGCAACCTTGATTTTAAAACCACTGTTTTAGAAGGATATATTGCTTTGGAGATCTTTCCAACCATGCTTTTTAACCGTAATTCAGAGAACGAGCCAAGGTTAAGGCCTTATGTTTTGGGAGGAGTAGGTATATTTCATTTCAACCCCAAAGGATCCATCACGGATGCTGCCGGGAATAAAACCTGGTATTACCTGCACCCATTACGCCTGGAAGGACAGGGCATGCCGGAATATCCATACAGCAAACCTTATAAGCTCACACAAATGAATATTCCGTTTGGTGGCGGTTTAAAATACTTTCTATCCGACCGTATAAATGTGAGTATGGAAGTATTATACAGGAAAACATTTACAGACTATATCGACGATGTGAGTCAAAAATATATTGACCCGAATAATTACACAAAATATTTATCAGGACAGGAAGCAACGCTGGCCTATAAATTATCAGATAAATCGATAGGCATTATTTACCCCGGTATGACGAGGTATCCTGCAGGCACACAAAGAGGTGACCTGAAAAACGGGGATACTTATTTTTCCATAGTGGCAAAGGTGGGGGTAAGATTAGGACAGATATATGAGAGTTCTTTTGCACGCAGGGCAGCGAGACAAACAAGGTGCCCGGCAATTTATTAAGAAGAAAATCCAATATCATGAATAATAATTTTCAATTAAATCCGGGAGCATACAAGGCTGCAGTAATATTTGCAACCTGCCTGTTACTTGTGATACAAATTTTAAAATAATCAGTATTGTATAAACTTTACAAGTGTAATTGATACAACTGAAGTCAACCCCCGAGGATAGCTATGGATATTTTAATATCCAAAGATTACCCCTGAAACCACAATCTTAGGATTTCGTTGACATCATTACGCTCTTTTTTTCTAAGTGAAAAAATAACAATCCATGTTTATGAGGCATGGATTTTTTATTTTAGCTCGGCTGCTAAAAATTTACCGGTAAAACTTTGCTTTACATTCACCAGGTCTTCCGGTACACCTTCAAATAAAATAAATCCGCCCCCATCTCCGCCCTCTGGCCCGATATCAATGATATGATCGGCAACTTTTATCACATCCATATTGTGCTCGATCACTAAAACCGTATTCCCCCGGTCAACCAGTTTATTCAATACATCCAGTAAATGCTGGATATCCTGGAAATGAAGACCCGTAGTAGGTTCGTCAAGAATATAGAATGTTTTGCCGGTATCTTTTTTCCCAAGCTCGGTAGAAAGCTTAACCCGCTGGGCTTCACCTCCACTCAGGGTAACAGCGCTTTGCCCCAGGGTGATATATCCCAATCCAACTTCCTGTAATACTTTTATTTTGCGGTAGATATAAGGCACGGCCTGGAAAAATTCAACCGCTTCATCAACCGTCATATCCAGCACATCGCTGATGGATTTTCCTTTGTAACGGATCTCCAGTGTTTCCCTGTTGTAACGCCTGCCATTACATTTTTCGCAATGCACATATACATCGGGTAAAAAATTCATTTCAATGACCCTCATGCCACCTCCCTCACATACATCACACCTGCCGCTCTTTACATTAAAAGAAAAACGGCCTGCTGTATAGCCCCTTATTTTTGCTTCAGGCACCGCGGCAAATAAGGTTCTTATGTCGGTAAAAAAACCACAATAGGTTGCGGGGTTGCTTCGCGGCGTTCTGCCTATCGGGCTTTGATCGATCTCTATCACTTTATCTATCTGCTCCAGCCCTTTTATTGTTTTATACTCCAGCGGGTTTGCCTTTGAATTATAACAAAATTTACTCAGTAAAGGATACAGGGTTTCATTCACCAAAGTTGATTTACCGCTTCCGCTTACACCGGTGATCAATATTAATTTACCCAGCGGAAATTTTACATTCACTTCTTTTAAATTATTTCCCTTTACGCCTTTTAGTTCTATGAATTTACCATTACCCTTTCTTCGTTCCTTAGGCACGGCAATACTTTTTGTTCCGAGAAGGTATTGTGCTGTTTCAGATCTTGAATCCAAAATAGTTTGCGGTGTTCCCATGGCAACGATCTCGCCGCCATGATTGCCGGCCTTTGGACCTATATCCACCAGGTAATCGGCAGCCAGCATTATATCCTTATCATGTTCAACAACCAAAACACTGTTCCCTATATCACGCAGGTTCTGCAATGCCGCGATCAGCCGTTGGTTATCTCTCTGGTGCAAACCAATACTTGGCTCATCTAAAATATAGGTGATGCCCTGCAGTTGCGACCCGATCTGCGTGGCCAGCCTGATGCGCTGTGATTCCCCGCCACTAAGGCTTTTAGAAGGGCGGTTCAAAGAAAGATAGGTTAATCCCACGTCAAGTAAGAACTGCAGCCGCTCCCTTATTTCTTTTAATACATCCTTTGCTATTGTATTCTGTTTGTTCTCCAGCCTCAATTCAATACCATCGAACCAGGCGGCAAGGTTATCCAGATTCATCTGGCACAGTTCGGCAATATTCCTGTTGTCTACTTTGAACCAAAGACTTTCCTTTTTTAAACGGGCGCCATTGCATGTTGTGCAATTGGCAAGCTGCATATACTTTTCAACCCATGCACGCAATGCCTCATTGCTGTAGGGAGATTTGAACCAACGCTTGAGCATCGGGATTATTCCTTCATAGCTACCTGTATATTCCAGCGGAACACTTTCATCACTCAGGTCCATTTCCAGACCAGCACTAATGTTCTGGTCGCCGTACAAAAGCAGGTCAAGCTGTGCTTGTGAAAGATCCTTTATTGGCTTATCTAAATTAATCTTATATTTTTTTGCGAACTGCACCACCTGTTGAAAAACACTTGCATCTCTTTCTTCACCTAATGGTATAATGGCGCCCTCTTTTACACTTATGGTCTTATCAGGCAATACAGCATCCATATCAATGGTGTAAATACTTCCCAACCCTTTGCAGGTTGGGCAGGCGCCATAAGGAGAGTTGAAGGAAAATGCATTGGGCGAAGGTTCTTCATAACTAATGCCGGTATCTTCACACATCAGTTGTTTGCTGTACTGAACAACTTTGTCGTCATCATTTATCAAAAGGAACATCAGGTCTTTTCCCAGTTGTAATGTTTTTTGAACGCTCTGGCTCAACCTTACCCTCATGTCATCGGTAACGGCCAGCCTGTCGATCACCACTTCTATATCATGTATCTTGTAGCGGTCTATCTGCATGCGTGGTACGAGGTCCATCACTTCGCCATCAACCCTTACTTTTAAATATCCTTTCTTGCGGATGTCTTCAAACAATTCGCGGTAATGCCCTTTTCTTCCTCTTACCAGCGGCGCCAGTACACTTATTTTTTTATTCTTAAACTTTTCAAAGATGTTCATCACGATCTCTTCCTCACTGAACTTCACCATCCTCTTCCCGGTATTGTAGCTATAAGCCTCTCCCACCCTTGCATACAGCAACCGGAGAAAATCATAGATCTCGGTAACCGTACCAACCGTGCTACGTGGATTTTTGTTGGTTGTTTTTTGTTCGATGGAAATTACGGGGGATAAGCCGGTGATCTTATCAACATCGGGCCGTTCCATATCACCAATGAACTGCCGTGCATAAGCACTGAAGCTTTCCATGTAACGGCGCTGGCCCTCGTTGTAAATGGTATCAAATGCCAGTGATGATTTCCCGCTGCCGCTCACCCCGGTAAATACTACCAGTTTATTCTTTGGGATCTTTATATCAATATTCTTAAGGTTATGCTCCCTTGCGCCAAATACTTCAATAAAATCGTTGTGTATTATTTCTTCTCCCGAAGCTTTTTTTTCTTTCGCCATGTGTACTTACTTGCCCTAAAGATACGAACAAAACAGGCGACGATCTTGCAGGGAACTTTCTTAAGTTTGCAATTCAAAACATATACATGGCCTTTAATTTATTTGGTAAGAAAGAAGATACGGCAGGTAATATCTTTATTGACAGGGCCTACGTGAGTACGCCCGCTAAAATGAATGCCTGTGTTGAATTGGCGAAGAAAGATCCCGGTTATTTATTCATAAGCTGGTTCAGCGATACTGCCAGGAAGTTCAAAGAATTCTTCAGGCAGCAGGGGATAGATGAAAGCAGGGTGACCGAAGCCCTTTATGTAAACACGCCCATGCTCCTGCATAAGACACCCGTATTTGTTGAACACCACCCGTTGCATGACAGGGAAATAGCATTAATCAAAAACTGGGAAGCAAAAAAAATAATTGTTTTTAGCGCCCTCGATGAACCATTGTTTAAGCATTTTGGCAGCGACAAAGTAATTCCCCTGATGAAAATGCTGGGCATGAAAGAAGACGAAGCCATTGAACACAGCATGGTATCAAAATCCATTATAAAGGGACAGGAAAAAATTGCAGGCCTCGTCAGCCTGGAACAACCTGCCCATTCACAGGAAGAATGGATGCAAAGGAATATAAAAAAATGATATACCCCGGCAGGATCATGGCTAATTAACAAAAGATACGGAAAATAATTATTCGCTGAAACCCTTACCCATCTTTATTTTTAGCGTTGGTTTTCTTTTTTATAAAAAATAAATTTGGAAATTAAATTTTTCGGCCATTATCTTTGTACCAGTTCTTTAGTTATCACTTATCAAGAAAGGCAGAGGGTAATGGCCCGATGAAGCCTTGACAACCTATCCCGATTTTATCGGGAAAAGGTGCCAATTCCATCACGCTTAAAGCGTGACAGATAAGTCAGATCCAAAGCTTAAAATATCTCAACATATTAAAGCTCATCTGATTTACCGGATGAGCTTTTTTTATGCTCTCCCGGTAAGGTTGTTCACTGGTAAGTGATTAAACAGAACCTGTTTAACACTATTTAATTAAAAATTAAAACCAAGGAAAATGAGCAACGCAACAGAACTGATCCACAGTATTCCCGTAGATCCCTTAACAGGTGCAATCAGCGTACCTATTTATCAAACCAGCACCTATGTGCAGGAAGCCCCGGGTGTGAACAAGGGCTATGATTATGCAAGAACAAACAACCCCACAAGGGCAACACTGGAAACCGTAATAGCAAAACTTGAAAAAGGAACAGTGGGTATTGCATTTGGCAGCGGCCTTGCAGCCATTGATGCCGTTGTTAAATTACTGAAAAGCGGCGATGAGATCCTGGCCGTTGATGACATTTACGGTGGCGCCTTCCGTCTCTTCACCCATGTTTACGAAAAATTCGGCATCACGGTGAATTATGTTGACACAACGAATGTTGAAAATGTTTTTAATGCCATTACGCCAAACACAAAACTCATCTGGCTCGAAACACCCACCAACCCAACTTTAAAGGTTAGCGATATTGAAGCCATTGCAAAAATTGCCAGGGCCAATTCCTGTTTACTTTGCGTGGATAATACTTTTGCTTCACCCGCCCTACAACAACCTCTCACGCTGGGAGCTGATATTGTAGTGCACAGCGCCACTAAATACCTGGGTGGGCACAGTGATCTCATCGCCGGCCTTGTGGTTACTAAAGAAAAAGAACTGGGTGAAAAAATAAAATTCATACAAAATGCAAGCGGCGCAATACTGGCGCCTTTCGACAGCTGGCTGGTCATCCGCGGCATTGAAACATTACACCTGCGTGTTCAACAACATTGCCGTAATGCACAGTCCATTGCTGAATTTTTAGAAACGCATCCTGCTGTTGATAAAGTTTTTTATCCCGGTTTAAAGACACATCTCAATCATGATATTGCAAAAAAACAAGGTAAAGGATTTGGAGGCATTGTATCCTTCACCTTAAAGAACGATACGGAAGAAGCTGCCACCGCTTTTGTAACCGGCACGCATTATTTTAAACTTGCCGAAAGCCTGGGTGGTGTAAAAAGCCTGCTTTGTCACCCGGCTCAGATGACGCATAAAAGTATTCCTGTTGAAAAGCGTCGGGCAGCCGGGATTGCTGACAGCCTCATCCGCCTGAGTGTTGGCCTGGAAGAAGCAGAAGACCTGGTTTCAGATCTTGAGCAGGCTTTTACAAAACTGAAAGAACCGAAGAAAGATTTTGTTTCCAGCGTAAGTGCATAGCTCAGCATTGTTGTGTCACTCACTTGTACCACAACAAATCATTCAACCATCCAATTCATTAATTCGTGTAATTCGTAATAATTCGTGTAACAAAAATAAACCATGGCAAACAATAACTTAAATATCGGGCTCTTCGGCTTCGGCGTAGTAGGCAAAGGCTTATATGATGTGCTGCACAGTACACCTACGCTGCAATCCTCCATCAAAAAAATATGTATAAAAAATGCAGGCAAGAAAAGAAGTATCGCTGCCGAAAATTTTACAACAGATGCGTCATTGCTACTCAACGATGAAAGCATTAATGTAATAGTTGAATTAATAGATGACGCCGACGCCGCTTTTGAAATTGTAAGAACGGCTTTACAAAACGGCAAGGCGGTAGTGAGCGCCAATAAAAAAATGATCGCTGAACACTTTGAGGAGTTGCTGCAATTACAGCAGGAATACAAAACAGCTTTTTTATACGAGGCTGCCTGCTGTGCCAGTATGCCCATCGTGCGTAACCTGGAAGAATACTATGACAATGACCTTTTAAAATCCATCAGGGGTATCATTAATGGCTCAACCAATTTTATACTTACAAAAATATTTGAAGAGCAACTGGAATTTAAGGAAGCGCTGGCACTGGCCCATCAAGCTGGTTTTGCAGAAAGCGATCCCAAACTGGACATAGGTGGCTTTGACGCCGCCAATAAACTCAGCATCTTACTGGCCCATTCTTTTGGTGTGATCGCAAAACCAAATGAGTTTATTTTCAACGGCATCGAAAATATTTCCCTGCCCGATGCCATTGTTGCCAAAGAAAAGAACTACAGCATAAAGCTGGTGGCCAATGCAAAGAAATTAAGTTCCGGGAAATTAGCGGCTTTTGTCCTGCCACAGTTTGTAACCCCCAAAGACGACCTGTACCATGTGCAAAATGAATTCAATGCCCTGACCACGGAAAGCACGTTTGCCGACAAGCATTTTTTTAAAGGCAAGGGTGCCGGGGCATTTCCTACTGCTTCTGCCGTGCTAAGTGATATCTCTGCATTGCGCTATAATTACAAATACGAATACAAAAAGATCTTTCATCAAACGGATACGCAGCTCAGCAATGATTTTTACTTAAAGGTCTTTTTAAGTGTGGATGATATCAGCAAAATAAACAAGGGCGATTTTGAATGGATAGAAGAATGGCACAATGAGTTCAGGTATAGCTGGCTCATTGCGGTGATCCATGCAGAAAAGCTATTTGCTGCCGACTGGTGGAAACAGGAAGGCGTATCCCTCATACTTTGCCCCGATGCTGTTATTGAAACAGTTGACTATAAAAAGATAAGTAAACGTAGCCTGGAACTGGCCGGTGTGGTGTAAATAAAGGATCGATCTACTGAGAAATATAATTCTGCAGGTGTGCGATCGTTTCTTTTTGGGATTCGATGATGGCGTTTACCACATCACCGATTGAGATCATCCCAAGAACCTTGTCGTTCTCAACAACAGGCAAATGGCGAATATGTTTTTCGCTCATGATGGCCATGCATTTTTCAATGGTATCCTCACCGGTTACGGTCAATACATTCTCTGTCATGATCTCCTTTACCAGTGTCTCACGGGAGGATTTGCCCTTTAATACTATTTTACGTGCATAATCCCTTTCTGATAATATCCCCGTGAGTTTTTCTTCTTCCATTACCAGTATAGCGCCTATATTTTTTTCTCCCATTGATTTTATGGCTTCATAAACACTCACCTGCCCTGTTACAGAATAAACCTTACTTCCTTTGATCTGGAGAATATTAGAAACTTTCATAAGCTGTCGTTTAAATGATGCAATCGCGTTTAAAGTTAATAAATTTTCAGAGGATTAAATAGCGCCCTTTATAATAAGATTTAGTAGAATTTATTCCCCACTGTCTAACAGAATACTCATCCAAACTAAAGATTTGCTGTTTTTAATTGGAAACCTTGTTGGCATAGTTTTAGGAATATCCATTTAAAATATATTATTATGGAAACAAATGAAAAATTGACCGAAGTTTTAAATGGCCTTATCGAGATCAACAACGACCGTGTAAATGGTTATGAAAAAGCGGTTGAAGAAACAAGGGATCTTGACCTGGATATGAAAGCCATTTTTCACAGCATGGCAAATGACAGCCGTCAATATGCATCTGAACTTTCAAACCTGGTAACCCGCCTGGGCGGAACACCTGCAGATGGCACTACCAATAGCGGCAAAGCATACCGTGTATGGATGGATATAAAGACCACTTTTACCGGGCATAACCGTCAATCGGTATTGGAATTATGCGAATTTGGTGAAGACGCAGCACAAAAGGCTTATAAAGCAGCCATAGCTTCTGATGCAGAGATGACTGCTGATACCCGCCAATTGATTGCGGAACAACAGGCCAAATTAAAAACATCGCATGATATGATCAAAAAATACAGGGACATGCATAAAGCAGTACATGCCTGATCAACTTCTTTTGCTTTGTATACACAGAAAAGCCCGGGTAGATTACCCGGGTTTTCTTTAACTAACTCACTATATAGAAGGTTGTAATGCTGTAAAATAAAAAAGCACCAAGTCTGTTTCTTACGTCCTAATTGCTTATTTCGTAATCTTACTAACCCGATGCTTTCGTTTGATAGGCTTCCATCTGTTTAAAAACTTCCGCTTCTCAATTGTAAAATAAAGATACGTTTTACGATACACCGTTTCCAAATTTTACGGGCTTATGTTTTGCACCTGTTTTGCACAGGTTTATGCACACCCCTTAATGAAGAGAGATGGGGTGGCTAAGGGTTACAGGTACCTGCTAAACTTTTTAATGATCATTTAATGGAAGGCCTCTTTTCTGAAATTCTTTCCAGTTAAGGTATTCATCACCTACCCTTTGTTCAACCATGGTGATACAATCATTGACAGGGCAAATCAATTTGCAAAGATTACAGCCAACACATTCTTCTTCTTTGATGGCATAGGTATTATAAGGCTTACCATAAGTAAGGCTGATGGATTGGTGTGAAGCATCTTCACAGGCTATATAACAGAGACCACAATGGATACATTTATCCTGGTCTATCCTCGCTACGTGATGAAAATTGATATCGAGGTCTTCCCAATGTGTTATTTTCTCTACCGACTTACCAATGAAGTCATTCAATGTACCGAATCCCTTTTCATCCATCCAGTTATTTAGTCCTTCGCACATATCTTCAACGATCCTGAATCCATAATTCATTGCAGCGGTACATACCTGCACATTACTTGCGCCCAGTAACATAAATTCCACGGCATCTTTCCAGGTACTTACACCACCTATACCGGATACGGGAACTTTTGAAGTAGTTGGATCCTGCGAAATAGTGGTCAGCATTTTTAAGGCAATGGGCTTTACTGCGGGACCGCAATAACCACCAAACACCGACTTACCTGCGACATATGGATTGGGGACAAGTGTATCCAGGTCAATACCTGTTACCGACTGAATGGTATTTATTAAAGACAATGCATTGGTGCCCGCTTCCACACATGCTTTGCCCGTGGGTACGGGAGAATGTACATTAGGAGTAAGTTTTGTAATTACCGGTATCGTTGCTGCTTCCATCACCCACTCTACTACCATACGTGCAATTTCGGGATCCTGTCCAACTGCAGCGCCCATACCTCTTTCCGTCATGCCGTGCGGACAACCAAAATTTAATTCCAACCCATGAGCGCCGGTATCCTCTACTTTTTTTATCAGTTCGTGCCAGCTCTCCCTGTCGTTATCGGCCATTAATGAAACGATCATTGCACGATCAGGAAAAAGTTTCAGGCATTCTGCAATTTCCCGCAGGTTCAGGTCAAGCGGACGGTCGCTGATCAATTCAATATTATTAAAGCCCATCAGTTTATGTCCGCCAAAATTTACAGCCGAATAACGGGATGAAACATTTTTCACCTGGCTGCCTAATGTTTTCCATACCACACCGCCCCATCCTGCCTCAAACGCACGAAGCACATTTACTTTTTTATCCGTTGGAGGTGCACTCGCTAACCAAAAAGGATTAGGAGATTTTATTCCAAGAAAATTCGAAGATATGTCTGCCATAAAATTATTTTTTTGCCACAAAGACTCAAAGACACAAAGTAGCACCAAGCTTAGTGCATCTTTGTGCTTTCGTGGCTTAGTGGTTATTTCATTATATAATTTAATATTGCTGCTGCGCCATCTTTTCCTGCCTGCACCGCATCAACAACTTCTTTGCCTCCATTAACTGCATCACCGCCTGCGAACACGCCGGGTATATTGGTAGATGCCTTATCTTTTAAAATGATCCTTCCGCTCTTATTTTCGATGTTATTATTTTTTACCAGTTCCTCAAAAGGCATTTGCCCTGCTGCTTTGATCACCATGTCCACATCCAGGGAAAAGGTCTCACCTGTATCAACCGGTGAGCGGCGTCCGCTTTCATCCGGCTCGCCAAGTTTCATTTTGCTGCAAAGCAATTGTTTTACTTTTCCTCCTTCGCCGATGACCTCTTTTGGCGCTGCAAGCCAGATGATCTCGCATCCATCAAGCATGGCAATATCCAGTTCAACCTGTGTACAGGGCTTTTCATTTTCTGTTCTGCGATAAACCATGGTAACCTGTTTTGCCCCCAGCCGCTTTGCCTGCGTTGCAGCATCTATCGCTGTCATACCCATGCCTATAACCGCAACACGATCGCCAACGGCAACCTTCCCGTAGCCCTTATCCCGGATATCATAAATGAATTTTATGGCGTCTTCAACGCCTTCCAGGTCTTCACCGGGTATATCCAGTTGCCTTGCCAAACCAACACCAATACCCAGGTAAACAGCATCATAATTTTTTTGCAGTTCTGCCAGCGAAATATTTTTTTCCAGTTCCTGGTTGTATTTTATCTCAATGCCGCCAATACCTAAAATATAATTCACTTCATCTTCGCAAAATTCAGGCGTTACTTTATACGCGGCAATGCCGTAGGTCATTAATCCCCCACCTTTACTTTCCTTTTCAAAAATTGTTATATCGATCCCCTCTCTTGATAAAACGTGCGCACAGCTTAAACCTGCCGGGCCGGCACCAACAATGGCAACTTTTTTACCTGTTGATTCTTTGCGCTTGAACAGTTGCCAGTTAGCTGCCATTGCCTTGTCTGTGGAATAACGCTGTAACCTGGCAATTTCTATCGGCTCTTCTTCCATCAGGTTATATACGCAGGCGCCTTCGCATAATTTTTCTACGGGGCAAACCTTACTGCAACCTGCACCCATTATATTGCTTATAAAAATAGTGTGTGCCGAGCCTTTAATATTATCTGTAGATATCTGTTTAATGAACTTAGGTACGTTGATCCCCGTAGGGCAGCTCTTTGTACAGGGTGCGTCATAACAAAACAAACAGCGGTTGGCTTCCACCAATGCCGCATCTGCTGTTTCAAACGGCGGATGAATGTCGCTGAAATTTTCTTCGTACTGTTCTTTGGATAGCCTGTTATTCTGGATCATATTTTTCAATTTAGCTTAGAGTTCCGTTAACCTTCCATAAGTCTCCGGCCTCCTGTCCCTGTAAAATTGCCAAACACTTCTTACTTCGTCGATCATATCCAGGTCGAAATCAGCAACCAGCAATTCATCTTTATCCTCGCTGGCCTGCGCAAAAATTTGTCCGCGTGGATCAACAAAATAACTGCTGCCATAAAATTTACCCAGGTTCCATGGCTTCTCTTCACCAACGCGGTTTATGCAGCCCATAAAATACCCGTTTGCAGCGGCATGTGCCGGCTGTTCCAGTTTCCATAAGTATTGAGATAGGCCTGCAACAGTTGCCGAAGGGTTATAAACGATCTCTGCGCCATTCAAGCCAAGACATCTTGCGCCATCGGGGAAGTGACGGTCATAGCAAATATAAACACCAACCTTAGCGTACTTGGTCTGAAACACAGGATAGCCAAGATTACCCGGCTTAAAGAAGAATTTTTCCCAAAAACCTGAAGTATGCGGAATATGATTTTTCCTGTACTTGCCTAAATAAGTTCCATCAGCATCGATCACAGCAGCGGTATTATATAAAACACCTGCCTGTTCTTTTTCATAAATGGGAACGATGATCACCATCTTATATTTTTTTGCATAAGTAGCCATAAGGTCGGTTGTTGGACCAGGAACAGTTTCAGCACTTTCATACCATTTCTTATCCTGGCCCGGACAGAAATAAGGTGTATTGAAAATTTCCTGCAGGCAAAGTATCTGTACGCCCTTTTTTCCCGCCTCTTCTATCAGTGGAATATGTTTTTGAACCATGGCATCAATGATTTCGGGTATCGTGCCTTCGCCTTCAGTTTTTGGAAGACTCATCTGGATCAATCCCGATTTGATAATTCTTGGCATGTATGTTTGATTTTAAGTTATAAGATATGAAAAGTATCAATCAAATTTCCTGTTAACCACGGTCATTAATTTTATTCCATATTCAAGATATGCTTTTAGCCAGGTAACCATAAATACCCAACCCTGGGTTTGCTCTGCCAAACTCGCAATACCTGTATCTGTTTTGTCCCAGCCATCTTCTTTAACCCTGAGTTCTGTTGTTTTTCCATCTATCGGTTCCAGTGTGATCTCTACCAAAGTTTCTATACCTGAAGCCGGCCATTTAAACGATATAAACTTATCCTTCTCTATTCTCTGTACATGGATTGGAAATGATACATTATAATATTCCCAGTTCCATGTTATTGTTTTACCTTCCTCCAAACGCCCGCTGCCACTGGTTATAAAATACTTTTCCATTTTTGCAGGATCCACGATCGCTTCAAATACTTCATGTACCGGCTTTAAGATCTGCACCTGTGTCTTTGCCTGGAGCTGCATTTTATTTATTTATATTTTTCCCGACACTTTATTTCTCTTTACATATTTTCCATTTCCTTTTTCCACCAGGCATTCACCGTTATCGATCACAATTTCTCCCCTTAATAGAACAGTTTTGCATTTGCCTGTAAGTTTCCAGCCCTCATAAGCTGAATAATCGGTATTCATATGGTGTGTTGATACACTGATGGTATGCTCTTCATGGGGATCGAACAAAACTATATCTGCATCAGAACCCGGGGAGATACAACCCTTCCTGGGAAACATACCGAATATCTTTGCCGGGTTTGTTGATAATACCTCTACGAATTTATTAAGCGTGATCTTTTCTTTTAGCACTCCTTCACTGTATAATAATTCAACCCGGTGCTCTATTGCTGGATGACCATTTGGAATCTTCGAAAAATCATCCTTGCCCAATAATTTTTTCTCCCAGGTAAAAGGACAATGATCTGTCGCCACCACCTGTATCAATCCCTGGTTAATGCCGGCCCATAATGCTTCCTGGTCTTTCTTTTCCCTCAAAGGCGGACTCATTACCCATTTCGCCCCATCAAAATTTTGTTCGTATAAAGATGCATCGAGTAATAAGTATTGGATACAGGTTTCTGCAAATACTTTTTGATTGTGGCTGTTGTTGGTACGCACTGCATTCAATGCACCTTCGCAGGTCATGTGAACGATATAACCCGGGCAACCGGTATAACCTGCAATTGATGCAAAGCGTTCTGATGCTTCTGCTTCTGTAATTTCCGGCTGGGATAAATAGTGATAAAGTGGTGCAAGATTTCCTTCTGCTTTATTCTTCGCTATTAAGAAATCGATCATGTCTCCATTGGTAGCATGAACGGTAACCATTCCCCCACGTTCTTTTACTTCGTTCATCAAGCCTACCATTTGCTTATCATCGATCATCAGTGCGCCTTTATAAGCCATGAATATTTTAAAAGAAGTGATCCCTTCCTTTTCAACAAGGTCAATAATTTCTTTGCAGGTATTTTCATTGAAATCAGTAACTGCCATATGGAAACTGTAATCACCAACACAATTATTGTTGGCACGTCCGCTCCATTCTTTATAGGCTTCGTATAATGAATGTCCTTGTTTTTGTAAGATAAAATCTATCACCGTAGTTGTTCCGCCAAAGAGTGCGGCACGGGTGCCTGTTTCATAATTATCGCTGGAGAATGTGCCCATAAACGGCATTTCCAAATGAACATGGGGATCTATACAACCGGGGAAAACAAGTAAGCCTGTGGCATCAATAGTTTTATCGGCCTTAATGTCGAGGTTCTTTCCAATTGCAGCAATACTTTCTCCCTTGATAAAGATATCGCCGTTATAATTTTCTGCTGCCCCGATGATGTTGGCATTCTTAATGAGTATCGACATGCTATGCAATTTCTTTATTATCCAAATTTACAATACCCGTTTTATAATTCCGCATCAGTAATATATAGATAAGTCCGCTTACAAAAAAGCCTACAAACCATGCATAATGATACAGGTCAGATATCCATCCCGGGAAAGTTGTGGGGGAAACCAATTTTACCTGCAGCAAAAACCCGGGAATATTGGGTACGATCCCGATCAGCAATGCAATGATGGCCGCTGAATTAAATCCATTTCTGAAACCATATTGGCCTTTATGACTATATAACTCTCCAACATTCAATTGTTGTTTGCGGATAAAATAATAATCAGCGATCATGATGCCGCCCACCGGGCCCAGCAGGCTTGAATAAGCGATGTGCCATGTAAAAATGTAGCCATTGGGATCTGCAATCAATTTCCATGGAAAGATCAAAATACCGATGACGCCGGTCATGTATCCGCCTGTTCTGAAATTGATCTTCTTCGGTGATAAATTAGAAAAATCATTTGCCGGGCTTACAATATTTGCCGCAATATTGGTGGCTAATGTAGATATCGCAACAGCGATCATCGCAAGACTCACCAGTAATTTATTTTCAAATTTTCCCGCAAGCACAACAGGATCCCAGATGGTTTCTCCGTAAATGATAAATGTTGCCGATGTAACTACTACACCTATGAATGCAAATAGGGTCATGGATGGTGGCAATCCAATGATCTGCCCGTTGATCTGTGCTTTCTGGCTCTTTGCATATCTTGTAAAATCAGGGATGTTCAAAGACAATGTTGCCCAGAAGCCAACCATGCCTGTAAGCGCAGGAAAGAAATAATTCCAGAAAGCAGCGCCGGATAATTTGGAAGGCTGATCAAGTATAGGACCCAATCCATTGCCGGCATTGATGGCCCAGAATAATAATGCAAGTGCTGCCAGTGGCAAAAAGAAAGCTTTGAAGACCAATAATTTTTTTATGCTTTCCACGCCCAGGTAAACAACCCACATATTCAATAACCAAAAAAGAAAAAAGCAAATGGCAGGACCTGTTTGTAACCCGAATGAATCAGGAAATACCTGGGGCATAGTTGCGAGTGCAGGGATCCAAAGCTTCATCATCTGGTATAAAGCAAAACCACCGATCCAGGTTTGAATGCCAAACCAGCCGCAGGCAACAATGGCCCTTAATATCGCAGGGATATTTGCGCCCTTTGTTCCAAAGCTTGCTCTTGCAAAAACAGGGAATGGAATACCATATTTAGCTCCCGCATGTCCATTTAATATCATTGGAATTAAAACAACCGTGTTACCGATGAAGATGGTGAGAATGGATTGCCACCAGTTCATACCGCCTTCTATCAATGAGCTTGCAAGCATGTAGGTAGGTATGCATAAACTCATGCTTATCCATAAGGCAGCATAGTTCCATGTTCCCCAGCTACGCTTGTTTTGGGGGATGGGAGCAAGGTCTTCGTTGTAGAGAGAAGGGTCAGTTAGGTTTTGGTTCTCTATCATGATATTTTTGGCTAAGAGGTCAAAGGAGAAAAAGAGCTGAAAGAGTTTTGCTCTCCTTTGCCTCTTTCTCTCTTTTATCCTCTTAGTTAATATTTTCGTCAGCTATTTTTATTGCCTCACTGATTATCGCCAGCCCTTCATCTACCTGTTCTTTGGTAACACAAAGCGGCGGCGCAATAAATATATAACTCCAGCGCACAAAAGTGTACATACCCAGCTCTTTTATTTTTGCAGCCACTTTATTCATCACGGTCATTTCATCAGGCTTTGCATTGAATGGCGCCATGGGCTCTTTGGTATCCCTGTTCTTTACCAGTTCTATGCAACCCAGCAAACCCGTCGTTCTGAAATTACCGATGGAAGGATGCTTTTGTTTTAAAGCTTCTACTTTCTCCGTTACATATTTGCCCATTGCTGCTGCGTTCTCTATCAGGCCATCGTCTTCATAAATTTTTATGGTTTCCAGGGCAGCAGCACAACTCACAGGATGAGCAGAATAAGTAAGTCCGAGCGCCAGCATATTATCATCATATTTTGCTGCGATCTTATCGGATACCATCAAACATCCGAATGGAAGATAGCCACAGGTCAGCCCTTTGGCCATACAGATCATGTCAGGTATGATACCATGGTTCTCAAAACCAAACCATTTGCCGGTACGGCCAAAGCCACTCATTACTTCATCCATGATTAAAAGGATCCCGTGTTTGTTGCATAATTCTCTTACTGCCTTTAAATAACCCGTTGGGTATTGCAAACAACCTGAAGATCCTGATTCACCTTCCAACAATATTGCTGCAATATTTCCGGGACCTTCATAAGCGATCATCCTTTCCAATTGTGCAACAGATTCTTTTAATAGATTTTCTTCACCATATTCCCAGCGGTATAAATAAGGGAGATCGAAATGTACAAAATTAGGCGCCTGTTGTGCATCGGCAGGGATCCTGCGCGGATCGCCGCTGGCAGATATGGCACCAATGGAAGCACCGTGGTAAGACTGGTAACGGCTCAATATCTTATGCCTGCCTGTATAAAGACGTGCAAGCTTGATGCCATTCTCTATAGAAGTTGCGCCACATAATGTAAAGAATGCTTTGTTAAGGTCGCCTGGGCATATCTGTGCAAGCTTCTTTCCAAGTTCGCCACGGACTTTTGTTACACAGCTTGGCGTAACATAACTCACTTCCTGCATTTGTTTTACAACAGCTTCCGTGATGCGCTGGTTGCCATGACCGATATTCACATTCATCAGCCCTGATGAAAAATCAATGTATTTTTTATCATCATAATCGTAGAGATAAACACCTTCGGCATATTTTACAGCGATGGGTGTAATGCCTTTTTGCTTGCTCCAGCTGAATAAAGTGTAGTCGAGATTATTTTGAATGATCCCTGTTGCCTCGGAAATTGTAGTTTGTGACATGTTTTTATTTTTAATATTCAATTGTTTGAACCTTGGTTAGCCTGATTATGTATCATGATCAGGATCAGGATCATCAGCTAAATCATTTGAATCATGGTTCAGACTAACTCATCCAATTCACCCCGGCCTCTGCATTCCACTTTGTTGTGCTCTTCTTTAATTTCGTCCAGAATTCGATAGAGCTCTTTCCCGTAATATCTCCCACGCCAAATTTACTTTCATTCCATCCGCCAAAAGAAAATGGCTCCCGTGGCACAGGCACACCAACATTCACACCGATCATTCCTGCACTTGCATGGTCAATAATATAACGTGCCATAGCACCGTTTTGAGTAAACACACTGGCAGCATTACCATAAGGGTTTGCATTTTCAATGGCCAATGCTTCATCAACTGTATTGGTACGCATGATAGAGATCACCGGGCCGAAGATCTCTTCTGTGGCAACACTCATCCCCGGTGTTACATAGTCAATAACTGTTGGGCCAACATAAGTGCCGTTCTCTTTTCCATTGACCTTCGTGTTTCTTCCATCTACTAAAATTTTAGCGCCGTCTCTTTCTGCTTCGCCAATATATCTTTCGATCCTTTCTTTACTTTCTTTGCTGATGACTGCTCCCAGATTCTCTCCCGGAATTATTTTTCTTGCCTCTTCACATATCTTATCAATGATGGCATCTACATTTCCGACGCCGATCATTGCGCTTGCAGCCATACAACGCTGTCCTGCACAACCACTCATAGAAGCGGCAACATTTTGTGCTGTCATGCCCGGTATTGCATCCGGCAACACCATGAGGTGATTTTTTGCGCCGCCCAATGCAAGGCATCTTTTGTAACTAGATGTCGCCCGCTGGTAAACGATCTTTGCAACCTTTGTTGATCCTACAAATGAAACAGCTTCAATTTGCGGATGATCGCAAATGGCTTCAACAATTTCAACATCTCCATGTACTATACTAAACACGCCATCGGGCAGGCCGGCTTCTTTTAATAATTCCGCCAGTCTTCCGCAACTGAGCGGAACTTTTTCAGATGGTTTCATGATCATACAATTACCCAGGGCAATAGCATTGGGTAATGTCCAGTTAGGCACCATACTGGGGAAATTAAATGGAACGATAGATGCAACTACGCCCAAAGCAACATGCTCTGTTCTGCATTCCACTCCCCTGCTTACTTCCAGTACTTCACCGGTAACCAATTGTGGCAGGGAACAGGCAAATTCCGTAAGCTCAATGGATTTTTCTATTTCTGCAACAGACTCTCCATAGGTTTTGCCATTTTCTTCACTGCAGAGTTCTGCGAGTTCCTTTAAATGCTGCTCCAATAGGGTTTTATAGCGAAAGAAAACCTGTACCCTTTCCTTAATGGGTGTCCGGCTCCAGCCTGCAAATGCGGTTTTTGCTGCTTTCACCGCATTATCCAGGTCTTTGGCTGTGGACATGGGCACGGTTGACAATAATGTGCCGTCAATGGGGGAAACAACATCCAGTTTTCTTTCAGTTGTTGGGTTAACAAATTTTCCGCCGATAAAATTCTGTATGGGACTGTATTTCATATATCGTTAATTGAGTAACTTTTTTGAAAAAGAGCAAACCTAAAAATAAATGATTTTGAGAAGAATAAGTAGAAATAAAGCTGATCAATTCAATGCATATAAATTGATCAGCAGAAGTAAAAAATAAAAAACCCCGCCAGAGGCAGGGTTATGTGAAAAGTGTCGGGATGGCAAGATTCGAACTTGCGACCTCCTGGTCCCAAACCAGGCGCGATAACCGGGCTACGCTACATCCCGAACTATTGGTTACCGATCTTTAAGAACTTTTTTGTTGCGGAGAGGGTGGGATTCGAACCCACGGTACAGTTTAACCCGTACGACGATTTAGCAAACCGTTCCTTTCGGCCTCTCAGGCACCTCTCCGTTGTAACCTGCCCTTATTTGTTAAGGGGTGGCAAAAATACAATCCGTAGCGCTAATACCCAAAACTAAATGGAAAAACAGGCATAATTTAATGAGAAAGTCCAGGTTACTGCATGGGTTTACGTCTTAATACTATGCCTAAAACAAAAAATCCAAATACATTGAAGTATTTGGATCGATATCAGTGCTTGATCAGGTTCTACATTGCTGCAAGGTGAACTTTCTGCTGCAGTTCCAAAACGCTTTCTTTAAAGAGGCTGTCTGTATCCATCAGGTCCTTTACGGTCTGGCAACTGTGAATTACGGTAGTATGGTCTCTTCCGCCAAAGTGCTCCCCGATCGTTTTAAGTGAATTCTTGGTAAATGCCTTGGCAAGGAACATGGTTATCTGGCGGGCCTGTACAATTTCACGCTTGCGTGTTTTTTGTAACAGCTTATCATACGGTACATCAAAATACTCACACACCATTTTTTGAATAGCATCTATCGTGATCTCCTTACTTGAAGATTTTACAAAATTGCGTAATACTTTCTTTGCCAACTCAAGGTCTATTTCTCTCTTATTTAGCGAAGATTGTGCCAATAATGATATTAATGCTCCTTCAAGCTCACGCACATTACTGTTGATATTATAAGCAATATACTTAACTACTTCACGCGGCATCTCCAGCCCGTCGCTCTTCATCTTCTTTTCCAGTATCTCTATCTTGGTATCGTAATCCGGTACCTGAAGATCGGCACTTAATCCCCAGCGAAACCTGCTCAATAATCTTTCCTGTACACCTTCAAGGTCTTTCGGTGGTTTATCACTGGTCAATATCAGTTGCTTACCACTTTGGTGCAGGTGATTGAATATTGAGAAAAAAGCGTCCTGTGATTTTTCGGCACGGTTAAAGAACTGTACATCATCAATGATCAATACATCTATCAATTGATAAAAATGAATGAAATCATTGATCGCCCCGTTACGGCCATGATCTATGAACTGGTTGATGAACTTCTCGGAACTTACATATAGAACTACCTTATTTGAATGAAGCCTTTTTACCTCGTTGCCAATGGCCTGGGCAAGATGGGTTTTGCCTAATCCAACACCACCGTAAATAACCAGGGGGTTAAAAGAGGTGGTTCCGGGCTTTTCGGCCACGGTTTTGCCGGCACGGCGGGCCACACGGTTGCAATCTCCTTCTATAAATGCCTCAAATGTATATGCCTGGTTTAATTGCGGGTCGATCTGCATTTTTTTCAGACCCGGGATCACGAATGGATTCTTGACAGGATTATTTATGACTAAAGGAAAATCCATTTCGTTGTTTGAATATGATTTGTAACCTTGTCCCGGCACATCTACTGTAAGTGGTTTGTTTTTACTGTTACCACTATCTACCATGATCCTGTATTCCAAACGTGCTTCTTTTCCTAATTCTCTTTTTAATGTTTTTGCCAAAAGCGAAACATAATGTTCTTCAAGGTACTCATAAAAAAACTGGCTGGGTACCTGGATGGTTAATATTTTTTCTTTTAACGCAACCGGCTTAATGGGTTCGAACCATGTTTTGAAATGCTGCCATTCTACAATGTCTTTGATTATCTCTAAACAATTAATCCATACTTTTTCAAAAGCTTTATCCATTAGTCCTTGAACAATTTATATGTTGAGTTAAGAATAGTTTCTCTTTGTATTTGCCTTGTAAAATTTCTTTTCAATTTTAATTGAAAAAATCTTTAGCAGGACAGCGAATATCGAATAAAATGTTGAAAAAAAAATTTTTTATTCATTTGTTTTTTTCCATGCAGCCACAGTATGCATTTTGGCCAAGCTTTTCTTTTTTCAGGTACCGAACGCAAAACCTGCCACTGCCAAAATAATACCTGTCTAACCCTGCTGATTTACAACTACATCACTCTTTAACCTCTTTTAAAATACCACCTGTTCGTCTTTAAAACAACCAGGAGTCTTTCAAAACTACCAGCAAAAATTTTTATTTTTCTTTGCTGATGGATTGTCAAAATTTTTTCTTATTCCCTTCCGGTGATCCACTTCAACCTTCTTTGCACGTAAACAGTATTATTGTTCCCGCCTGTGTTTGAAAAGGATCAAATAATTTTTTTTTCGGCAAAAAAAAATTATCGTTAATGATCTTCTATTTCATTAAGGCTGTTATCAAGGCAACTACAGGATACCTGTTTATGCATTGGCGTGGTGGTAGTATTTATATAATGTACGGATCGGGTTGGAAGGCTGGTCTGCAGAAAAATAAAATGCAATTGCAATTTTATCCTGCTAAAGAACTATGCATATCTTCCTCATGCTATACTTTAAAAATATCCGAAAGGAAGATAGAGAATTTTATCAATAACAAAGAAAAGAATCAACAAAATATTTATAAGAAAAATAAGGGTTACTTTTGGATACTAAATTATTACTATGAGTTATGAACTGACCGGCAAATTAGTTGCCAAATATGATATCGTTCAAAGGACAGAAACCTTTAAAACCCGGGAATTTGCAGTTGAGAAATCAGAGGAAATTAACGGGCGTACCATTACCAATTATGTTAAGTTCCAGTGTGTGCAGGATAAAACCGCCATTATTGACCGGGTAAATATCGGGGATGAGATAAAAGTGTATTTTAATATCAAGGGCAGTAAATGGGAAAAAGACGGCAAAGTGAATTATATAACCAATTTAGATGCCTGGAGAATTGAACAGATCCTGCAATCGGGCACCTCTAAAACAGATAGCGACTACCTGGAGCCACTGGATACTTTTTCAGAAACACCTCCCGATGCTGTGGATGATCTGCCGTTTTAGGCTATCGTTCCGCTGAACATTAAATTATACACTGCTTTTTGGATAAAAACCAAACGCATGCAACAAAAGATCTCTCTTAAACTTCTACCTTCAGAAGCAGCTGACGATTTAGCTGTAAAACGTTTGATTTCCCGAACTACTGGTAAAAAAATAGCCGCTGTTTCCGGTTATCAGGTCTTAAAACAATCCATTGATGCCCGGGCAAAGACCATTTGGGTTAACCTTACCATCAATGCTTTCATTGACGAGCCTTTTCATTCAAGGTTAATCCAGCAATTTGACTTTAAGGATGTTCATAAAGCCGGTAAAAGGGTTGTCATCATCGGTGCCGGCCCGGCAGGCTTGTTTGCAGCAATACAATTAATAGAACTTGGCATTAAACCCATCATTTTGGAAAGGGGCAAAGACGTGAGGGCAAGGCGAAGGGACCTGGCCATACTAAATAAAGAGGGTATCATTAACCCTGAAAGCAATTATTGCTTTGGCGAAGGTGGTGCAGGGACTTACAGTGACGGTAAGTTATACACCCGCAGTAATAAAAGAGGAGATATTGACAGGATACTGAACCTTTTTGTAAGGTTTGGGGCAGAAGAGGAGATTCTGTACCAGGCCCATCCCCATATTGGGACCAATAAACTGCCGCATATCATTACAGCCATGCGCAAACAGATCGTTGATTGTGGCGGAGAATTTTTATTTGAAAAAAAAGTTGTTGATCTTTTAGTTGATAATGAAAAACTGAAATCTGTTAAAACCGCGGATGGAAATTCATTTGAGGCTGATGCTTTTATCCTGGCAACAGGCCATAGCGCAAGGGATATTTTTGAATTGCTGCACCAGAAGCAGATCTTAATTGAAGCCAAGCCCTTTGCCCTGGGTGTGCGCATAGAGCATCCGCAAACTTTGATCGACAATATTCAATATCATGACCCTTTAAGAAATGAACACCTGCCGCCTGCTTCTTATAGTCTCGTGCAACAGGTAAATACCAGGGGTGTGTTTTCGTTTTGCATGTGCCCCGGCGGTATAATTGCCCCTGCCGCAACCTCCCCGAATGAACTGGTGGTAAATGGGTGGAGCCCATCCAAAAGAAATAACCCTTATGCCAATAGCGGAATGGTGGTACAGGTGGAATTAGCTGATGTAATGAAGGATGGAAAAATTAAAAATGATCCCCTGGCCATGATGCATTTCCAGCAAATGGTTGAGCGCAACTGCTTTGACAGCGGTGGTGGTAAGTTTGTTGCCCCCGCACAACGCATGGCCGACTTCAGCAATGGTAAAATATCCTCTTCATTACCGGCCTGCTCTTATTTACCCGGGCTTCATTCGGTTCAGCTTGCTGAAGTTTTGCCGCCGTTCATTTATCAACCCCTTGCCAAAGGATTTATTGAGTTTGGGAAAAAGATGAAAGGCTATTTTACCAATGAAGCTGTAGTGGTTGCAACCGAAAGCCGTACATCATCACCGGTTCGTATTCCGCGAAATGAAAATTTAGCCCATCCGCAACTGGCCAATTTCCATCCCTGCGGCGAGGGCGCCGGCTATGCGGGTGGTATTGTAAGTGCTGCAATGGATGGCGAAAGAATTGCAAGGCAACTGGCGCTTATCCTGGCATAAGGATGCCGTTAATAAAATCAGCCAGCAATTTTCATCTTTACATTCATACATTTGACATTCCAAAAAAACAACTTCAGGCCCATGAACATTTTAGAAGTATATAATCTTAAAAAATATTTTGCCACCCAAAAAGCCGTCGATGATATCAGCCTCGAAATTCCCAAAGGATGCATATTTGGCTTATTGGGACCCAATGGAGCAGGCAAAACAACCCTGATAAGGATGATCACCGGAATCTTCTACCCCGATGCAGGAGAGATCATACTAAAAGGAAAAAAATTCGACCCCGAAAATGACGCAAAGTATATTGGTTATATGCCCGAGGAAAGAGGATTATATAAAAAGATGAAGATCGGTGAGCAGGCTTTATACCTTGCGCAGTTAAAAGGGTTAACCCGCAGCGATGCCATGTACAAGATCAAAGACTGGTTCAGGCGATTCGAGATGGAGAGCTGGTGGAACAAAAAAGTGGAGGACCTGAGTAAGGGTATGGGGCAGAAATTACAATTCGTGATCACTGTTCTGCATGAGCCCGACCTGATCATACTGGATGAACCCTTCAGCGGCCTGGATCCTGTTAATTCCAATTTAATAAAAGATGAGATCTACCGCCTTGCAAAGAACGGCGCTACCATCATTTTCAGCACACATCGCATGGAACAGGTAGAGGAGATATGTGATAAGATCGTTCTTGTAAATAAAGGAAAGAAGATACTGGATGGCAGTGTTCATTCGGTGAAGCAGGATTTCAAGGAGAATTTATTTGGTATACAGCTCGAAAAAGTTCCGGATATCATTAACAGCAGCTCCTTTGAAGCGATCAAAACAAACAAGCAGGAACTTATCGTAAAGATCAAAGAAGGACATAACCCAAATGATGTGCTGGGGTATTTTATTAAAGAAGGGATCAATATCGTTTCTTTTAAAGAGATACTTCCTTCCATGAGTGATATTTTTATCCGCCTGGTGGAAGGCACGCCATCTGCAAGACAGTTCCAGGAAATTGACGCTAAATAAACAAAAGATCCAACCAAATAATTTTTTCCATGAATAAGATATTACTGATCATACAAAGAGAATACCTCACCAGGGTAAGAAAAAGAACATTTATAATTGGCACCATTCTCTTCCCTGTACTATACCTGTTGCTCATTTTTGGTACCGGCTATATTGCAGGCAGGAACAAACAGGACCTGAAGGTGGGCATCATTGATAAGTCAGGCTATTTTACAGAGCAACTGGTGGCAAATGTCAACCGTGAAGACACAGCCAATAAACTCATACTCATAAAAACCAGTGAAGAAGAATTTAAAAATGAATATGATTCACTTGGCTATACTGGCTACGTGGTGATACCTGAGAATACGGATTGGAAAAAAGGACTTGATAGTCTTGAACTGAACACCAACCAGACATTTGGGGCGGGCGCTACGAATCCTTTAGAAAAAAAACTGAATAAAATATGGGGCGAAATAAAAAATGACAAGCTCGGGATCGATACAGTAAAAAAGAATATCCTGGCTAAAAGCAATATCAACCTACAGACAAAGAATATAAAAAATAAAGACGCCGATGCAGTCGCTGCAACCTGGATAGGTTATATCTGCGGCTTTTTGATGTACCTGATCTTATTATTATATGGGAGCCAGGTAATGATGGGTGTTACAGAAGAGAAGACCAGCCGCATTGCCGAGGTGGTTGTTTCTTCGGTAAAACCATTCCAGCTGATGCTGGGCAAAATAATCGGTATCGGCATGGTGGCACTCACCCAGTTCCTCATCTGGATTGCCTGTATCTTCCTTATCTATAACATCGGGAAATTATCCGGCTCTGATGAAAGTACCATGGCCGTCGCTGTCGGGAACGTTCAAAAGGTATTTACCAGCGTTCATATTTTTACCGTGGTAGGCTGCTTTATTTTTTACCTGTTAGCTGGATTCTTCTTTTATTCTTCTTTATACGCCGCTATCGGCAGCGCTATTAATGAAGATATGAGGGAGGCGCAGTCACTGAGTTTCCCCATTACCATGCTCATCATTTTCTCCATTGCATTAATGACACCGGCAATATCAAATCCCTCCAGCCCGATCGCTGTATGGACAAGCATTATTCCTTTCAGTTCACCCATCGTAATGATGGCAAGGGTTCCTTTCGGGGTCCCTAATACCGTTCCGTGGTGGCAATTGGGATTGTCAATGGCATTACTGATCGCCGGCTTTATTTTCACCACCTGGTTTGCGGGAAGAATTTACCGGATAGGAATATTAATGTATGGTAAAAAACCAAGCTGGAAAGAAATGATAAAATGGGCTTTTAGAAAGCAATAAAAAAAGATCCCCCGCCTGCGGCGGGGGATCTTTTTTTATTTAAGTGGTTCCACCTGTGGAACAGGAATTTCTCCTTTAGGCTTTGAAGCTTTTTCGATCGCCTTGTTTAATTCATCGCCCAAGTACCTGTTGATTATTTTCCAGCTAACAAGCAGTACGCCAATCAGGGAACCCAGTAATACCCCTATAATGGAATACATCAGCCCGGATTTTTGTACGGGATCATAAGGAGGCTCGGGCCTGTCAAGGGGTTCAATGATGGGGGTTTCTTTTTGCAGGCGGTATGCGGCAGATTCCCTGTTATTAACTGCATAATAATACTGTGACTGTACAGTTGCTTTATCCTGTGCAAGATTTAATTTTGGCAGGCTATACCTTTGTAATTCCTCGTTGGTGAAAAAAGTACTTTCATCCAGGGCAACAGCACGTTTATCCAATGTCTTCAAAACAGCTAGCAAGGAATCAGCCTTTTTTACGGAAAACTGGTAATCGATCTCCGCTTTTTTCTTTTTCAGGTCAATATAAAAACTTGAAAGCTTATCTATATAAACATAGCTGACTTCCCTTACGAGCTGCTGGTTGCTATTTGTAAAATGCAATTCAAGGATGCCATTCTTATTGATCTTGGCATTAAATGCAAATTTTAATAAGGTACTGGCAATATTGATCTGCGCCAAACTGTCCCTGGGCGGTTCTATTTCCCGGTTCTGCATAAAGCCGGTATGCTTATTATTTTCTTCGATCAATAATTCGGAGATCATTTTATTTCGCATGGAAGGAATTCTTTCCATGGCAACGGCTTCCCTGGTTCTGCGGCTGTTTGCCAGTTCTACTATGTTGATAGAGGCTTCTTCACTAAAAGATTTTGGCACATCGGAAAGGCCCAGCAGGTTACTGATCGTGGAACTTGGGCTGCTTTCATTTGCGCCACTTAAAGGAAACACGGTGGCTGTGGAAGTAAATTGTAAAACACTTTGCTTTGCCATGTAATAAAAGAAACCGCCAAACCCCACGGCAAAGATCGCAATAAGCCAGCTGAATTTTTTTAGCCTTTTAATGAGTTGTTTTATAAGTTCTATATTGTTCATTCAGGAAACATTATTTTATCAAAGAATTTTACTGTATTAATTTAACAATGAGCGCTGCTGCCACAATGGGTATGCTGGATACAAGCACCTGCAACATCGTATCTGTTACTTCTGCGCCTTGAGGTCTTGAAGGCACATTGACCGTGGCGCCTTCTCTCACTTTAGGATAAAAATGTATAAAGAAAAGATTGGTGGTTCGTTTACTTTTGCCATTGGCGTATGTTACAAAGATCCTTTTCTTCCATGGCCTTATGCCAAATCCACCCGCCTTATCTATATAATATCCCACACGGGTATGTTCTTTATCGAAGGTTAATTTCAATGGCGACTGTACGATCCCTTTTACAACTACAAAAGGATTGATCTCAGGGATAAAAATAATATCTCCTTCCTGTAAAGGGATATCATACTTTGAATTCTTATATTTCATTGCCCTCGCCAGGTCGATACTAACAGGTTCTTTTGCAACTTCGTTAATGCTTGCCATAGAAGAGTCTAAAACAATACTGCCAATTGAATCTGTAAGACGGGTGACCTTGCTGGTAACATTATCCCGGTAATACTGTACCTTCTTCCTGTACAATATAGCTCCGCTCAGGTCAGCATTCTCCCTGATGCCTCCTGCACGTTCTATATAAGATGAAAGACGTTCGTTCTTATTGAGCCTTGGATATGGGCCCGGGTATTGAACCAACCCGTTTATCTGGATGAGTTGCTGTAATTCAAATGTCGGGTTCTTTCTCACATATATCTGGTCATATGGTTTCAGTTGTATGGTCCCGGATATACTATCTATTTCAAGGTTGGGTGATATTTTTATCGTTCTCAAAACGGTACGGGTGGGTTGCTGCTCTCCCTTGGCCGAATCAATATCAACAACACTGGATATCTCGATCCTGCCATATTCCGCAGATTGTTTTAACCCGCCTGACAGGTACAGGAGATCCTGTAATGTCATTCCGCCATACCTGTTTACTTTTCCTTCTTTTCTTACCTCCCCGAATATTTCCACGTATTGCTTATCTGCAAACTGGTTAGTGTTAAAAAGAAGTACCTGGTCATTGGCAAATAATTCCACGTTATATACGCTGGCAGTATCATTAGTGGTTATGCCCGATAAATTCACTTCCACCTTACTGGCTTTAATATTGGTACTATCGCCTCCTCCCCTGAAAATATAAGCACGAGGTAAATAAGTATTCCTCGTAATACCGCCGGCCCTGTTTATCAGGTCGAATAATTTGTCGCCTTTCCTGGTTTCATACTGGCCGGGATAAGAAACTTCTCCCTTCATATCAACCTTATTAATTAAACCGGGATTAACCGCTATTACTTTTACAATATCTCCGTCATTCAGCGGAAAATCCTGTCCTGAAAGGCGGGCATCACCTGTAGGATTTACAATGGCAGTTACATTTACGTCTTTAATGATCTGCTTTTCCAGTTCTGTACGATACACTTTAACGCCACTTGAAAAGGCATCTCTTTGCAGACCTCCTGTATAAGTCAAAAGCGCCTTCATCCCTTCATCTCTTTTCAACTGGTAAAACATGGGGCGCTTGAACTTACCCTCTGCTTTCACTTTTTTATCTACTGTTTGCAGGATAACAAAATCATTATTTTCCATGTAGATATGCTTTCCAAAATCGCCGGTAGTCAGGTATTTGTATACATCAAGTTGGTCTATGACACGGCCATTGCGCTTAATAAGTATGTCACGAAGGTTGGCCAGCTCGGTGGGGCCGCCTGCCAGTGCAATGATATTAAAAGCATTGGTAAATGCAGAAACGGTAACCGGGCCCTGTCTCCTTACCTCACCGGCCACATTTACCGAAATGGTACGGGGCTGTCCAAGTGATACAGATATATTTGTAGATGGGGGCACAAAAGCTTTAAACCTTTGTGTAAGCATCGATCTTACATTTTCAAAAGTTAAACCCTGCAGGTAGATCTTACCTATGCTTGCAGGAAAGATGGAACCATCTCTTGCAACGGTATAATCCAAAGTTGCTTCTGCGCCATTCCATAAAGAAACGATGATCTGGTCGTATACACCGATGGGATAATCCAGTGGTGGTGTTGACAATTCGGTAATGGATGCTACCACACCCCCCCTGAACAGGTGCATGCCATAAGTGTCCTCGGTAACATTCATTGATTGTGGTGTACTTTCTTTTACAAGGCTGTCTTTCTCGATCCTGTCTTTAAGTGCCTTATTATTGTCTTCGCCCGTTGTTTTGGCATCGGGATTCTTGTCTTTTAACATGTTATACAACTGGGCCGGGGGCATCGTGGTTGGTAAATTAGGGACATCAGGGCTGCTGGGATCTTTTATAGGAGGAACCTGGGCATTTGCCATATTTGTAAGAAAGAAAAAAAGTATACTGAAGATGGCCGTCACTTTTTTAAAACCTGAACATATTTGCCCTGAGATTAATAACATTAGTTGGGGATTGATTTACAAAATTTTAATAATGCGCAAAGATAATAAGTTTATTTAAGTGGCTGCTTTAATGCTGCTTCAAACTCACTCCATATCTCTTTCACGATGTCTGCTGCCGGTATTATTTTTTTTATGATAGCACTAACCTGTCCTATTTCCAATTCTCCTTCATCCAGGTCACCTTCAAACATGCCGCGTTTTGCCCTGCCTTTTCCCAACAGATCCTGTAATTCTTCTGTTGAAGCGCCGCCCTGTTCTGCTTTTTCAACCTGTAAGAAAAAATTATTCTTTATCATTCTCACCGGCGTTACCTTTTTTAATGATAGCTGGGTATCGCCTTCCTGTGTTGTAATAACAAGTTGTTTGAATTTATCATGTGAAGATGCTTCAGGGCTTGCAACAAAACGGCTGCCTACCTGTACTGCATCGGCACCAAGCACCATTGCCGCTAACATTTGTCTGCCGGTTGCAATACCACCGGCTGCGATCACGGGAATATCAACTGCTGCACAAACTGCAGGTACCAGCACCATCGTTGTCGTCTCTTCTCTTCCATTATGTCCGCCCGCCTCAAATCCTTCTGCAACTACAGCATCGCAACCTGCGTCCTGTGCTTTTATGGCAAACCGGCTGCTGCTCACTACATGCACCACTTTTATCCCCTCCTGCTTTAAGATCGATGTCCAGGTTTTAGGATTACCTGCGGATGTAAAGACCACAGGAACTTTTTCGTCGATTATCACCTGTATGTGTTTGTCAATATCCTTGTATAACAAAGGAACGTTCACACCAAAGGGCTTTTGTGTTGCGACCTTACATTTTTGTATATGTTCTCTTAATGTCTCAGGATACATGCTGCCACTCCCGATCAAACCCAATGCCCCGGCATTACTTACTGCACTTGCAAGCCGCCAGCCGCTGGACCAGATCATACCTGCCTGCACGATCGGGTGATCTATATCAAAAAGTCCTGTAACGCGGTTTTGCATCTTGTTAAATGTACTTTTTTTCAAATATCGCAAAAAATAAGTAAGAATCAGAAAGTACTTTGAAACGCAAAGTAAAAGGTTTTATTTTAAAATGCTGCAGTTTTCTTTAAAAAATTGATTGAAAATCAATAAAAAGACCGGAAAATAAGATCAGGGTGAGATCATCCCCTGCCACCGCCACTGAGGTCGATAGCAGTATTGTCGCCAATATTCAAGCTGCGGTTTACGCCTTTTACTTCTGCATCGCTGCCGATAAGTGACTTACTTAATACAATTTCCTGTAACCTGGAGTAAGCGCCAATGATGGAGTCTTTAACAATGGCATGGTTAACACTGGTGTACTCGCCAATGGCTACATTGGGCCCGATCACGGAATTTTTTATATCGCAACCTTCGGCAATATTTACGGGAGGAATAATGATCGTGTTCTCAAAAAAATGGTTTTCGGCTATATTGCCGCCAAATTTTTTCAATAGTGTGGCATTGGATTCCAGCAGGGTTTCTTTTTTCCCGCAGTCAAACCAGTTCTGCACCTTGAACGACTGGAACTTTGCGCCACTGTGTATCATACATTCCAGTGCGTCTGTTAAGCTGAACTCATCATAGCTTTTTATTTCTGTAGCTATTATTTTTTGAAGGCAGGTGAAGAGGAAACCCGTTTCCTTTATTTTATATACGCCTACCAATGCCATATTGCTTTTTGGAATAGAAGGCTTTTCAACCACGCGGCTGATGAATCCATCATCCTCGATCTCAGCCACACCAAAATTCCTGGGGTCATCAACCCGCTTTACGCCCAGCATGGAGTAAGGCGCATTCATCACTTCTTTTACGTCGTACTCGGCAATGGTATCGCCCAAAACTATCAATACTTCATCTGAACCCACCATTTCACGTGTAAGGTTGATCGCATGGCCAATACCAAAACGCTCGCTTTGCTGAATGAACTGGCAGTTTAAATGCGGGTATTTGTCTTTTACGTAATCCTGTATCTTTTCTCCCAGGTAACCGATAATAAAAATAAAATCCTTTATCCCGGCCTCATTGAGCTGATCCACAATGATGCTAAGTATCGTTTTTCCCGCAAGGGGGATCAATGCTTTAGGTTGTGTATATGTATGCGGACGAAGCTTGGTACCGGCGCCTGCTACTGGGATTATTGCCTTCATTGTGAAATACTAATCTGCACGTTGGCAGAGCATTCAGTTTACAATTGAATCTTTCTAATAACTTGAAACGGGTGTGAAAGTAGTAAATTTTTAGTAATTGTAATATATATGCACAAACCTGTTTATAATGAATTTAACAAAGTAATAAGTGCTGCTTATATTTGCCTTCTAATATTGAAACATGCAAAAAGATACTTTGGTTTTTGACCTGATCAATAAAGAGCTGGACCGCCAGCGCAATGGTATTGAACTCATCGCTTCTGAAAATTTTACCAGCCTGCAGGTGATGCAGGCCATGGGAACCGTGCCTACCAACAAATATGCAGAAGGTTACCCCGGCAAAAGGTATTATGGTGGCTGCGAGGTAGTGGATCAAATAGAACAACTGGCCATTGACCGCTTAAAGAAGATATTCAATTGCTCATGGGCCAATGTACAACCGCATAGCGGGGCCCAGGCAAACGGCGCTGTATTCCTGGCCGTAATGAAACCAGGCGAAAAATTTTTAGGGCTGGACCTGAGTATGGGCGGACACCTGACACATGGAAGTCCTGCCAACTTTAGCGGCAAAACATACCAGGCCATACATTATGGGGTAACAAAAGAAGGTATTGTTGACTACGAACAACTGGAATCTAAAGCAAGGTCAGAAAAACCAAAGATGATCATCTGCGGCGCTTCTGCCTATAGCCGCGACTGGGATTATAAACGCATAAGGGCAATTGCTGATGAAGTTGGCGCTGTTGTTTTTGCAGACATTGCACACCCAGCGGGTTTAATTGCCGCAGGTTTATTAAATGATCCCTTTGACCATTGTCATATCGTTTCATCTACCACGCACAAAACACTCCGCGGCCCAAGAGGAGGCATTATTATGCTACGCCATGATTTTGAGAATCCCTGGGGTATTAAGGATCCTAAAGGAAACGGGAGAATGATGAGCTCATTACTTGATCTTGCCGTATTCCCCGGCACACAGGGCGGGCCGCTTGAACACGTGATCGCTGCCAAGGCTGTTGCATTTGGTGAAATATTATCAGATGATTTTAAGAGCTACGGCAAACAGGTGATCAGTAATGCACAGGCAATGGCCAAAGCATTTGTAGCAAAAGGATATAACCTGATAAGCAACGGCACCGACAACCATTTGATGCTGATAGACCTGAGAAATAAGAACATCACCGGAAAAAAAGCACAGGAAACCTTAGACAAAGCGCATATCACCTTAAATAAAAATGCAGTTCCCTTCGATGACAAAAGCCCGTTCGTAACATCCGGCATCCGTGTTGGCGTTCCCGCCATCACTACCAGGGGTATGAAGGAAGAACATATGCAGGTAGTAGTTGATCTTATAGATAAGATCCTTATGAATATTGAGGATGAGAAAACAATTGCATCGGTGAAGGAAGAGGTAAGATCATTCATGTTACAGTTCCCGCTTTACCCTGGTTTATAAATATAATTTATAGTTTATCTTATCTATATCTAAGTAACGCATGCCCGTATAAAAGCTAACCAGTTTAGGGTATTTGTTGCGTTTGCAATTCTTTTTATTTTTACCATTATTAAGTTTAGTGGCCAGCTTTCATTCATAAGAGTGAGTGGCAGTATCCACATTTGGTTAATAAATAATTCGTCCCGCTTAAATTTTTTTATTGATAAAAAAATTAATTTCCGGTAATAATTACTCTAATACATCCTGTATTCAGCAAAAGACCATTTTCTCTAAGGTTCTTTTAGTTAAAAATTCTAACATCATTACCATGACTAAATCTTTACGTTTAGTGTTTGCAATCATTATTGCAGGTACTATGCCTCTTCCTGCTTTTACGCAATCATTAAGTATCAACACATCAGGTAATGCAGCTCATGCCAGTGCGATCCTGGATGTGGAAAGCACGGTTAAAGGAATGCTTGCTCCACGCATGAGTAAAACAGAGAAAAACGGTATCGCCTCACCGGCAACGGGTTTGCTGGTTTTCCAAAATGCTCCCGATAGTATAGGTTTTCATTATTATAATGGTACAGCATGGGTTTGGTTGGCAAATACAAATAATAGTGTTGGCTGGCTTACTACCGGTAATGCAGGAACAGATTCTGCCATTAATTTTTTGGGGACATTAGATGCCAAACCACTTATGCTCCGTCAAAATAATCTGTGGATGGGGCAATTAAATACCAGTATGCATAATTATTTTATTGGCGCAGGTTCAGGATTTAATAATACTGCCCAGCGGAATACAGGCATTGGTGACAGTACATTATTCAATAACACTACCGGTATTGGAAATACAGCCATCGGTTATCGCTCGATGGTTGGAAGCGGACCCATTACGGGGGGTGTAAATGTTGCTGTAGGCCATAATAGTTTAGCAAGCATAACCACCGGTGCCCAAAATGTTGCTATTGGTGATTATGCCATGACCAATATGAAAACCGGCGGTATCAATGTGATCATTGGCCCCGGCGCCATGGAAACCGCAACAAAAGGAAACGGGAATATAGGATTGGGCTTATGGGCATTACGGACCAATGACAGTGCAAGTAATAATATCGCAATAGGCGCCAGTTCTCTTTTTTATAATGATTCGGCAAGAAATATTGCTATGGGAATTGAAGCGCTTGCTTATAATAACCGGAACGATAATATCGCAATTGGGTTCCAGTCGGGCTTCACCAACAATTATTTGCAGACCGGCACAACACAGGGTATTGAAAATACCTATATTGGTTTTGGAACTGGTCTAAATGCAAACACCGGCAGCAAGAATGTTTCATTAGGATATCGTGCTTTACAGGGAGAAGGATACTTTGGTTCTGATCAACCTAATAATACTTTTTATAAAAGAAATGTTGCCATTGGTGATTCATCAATGACCTTTTCTTTCGGAAGTGATAATGTAGGTGTAGGATACAGGACCTTGTCTAAAAGTACCAATACTGGTCAGCATGTTGCTGTAGGCAGCCGGGCACTATCAAATACAATTGCCAGCTACCCTAATACCGCCGTTGGTTTTATAAGCCAGGACAGTGTTACTACAGGTTGGGCAAATACAACGCTGGGCAGTTATACTTTAAGTTACAATAAGGGGGGCTATAATAATACGGCCATTGGTAATGCGGCTATGTTCCAGGCGGGTAATACTGCAACCCCTGCAAATCTTTTTGATAATACTGCAGTTGGTAATGACGCACTGAGGCTAGCACGTTATTACGGTCAAACGGCTATTGGCGCCGGTGCATTACGCAATGATACAGCAGGCACATACAATACTGCTGTTGGTTATTTGTCTATGCACAGGAATCTCAGCAGTGATAATAATGTAGCAATTGGTACCAATGCCATGTATTATGACAGTACGGGTTCAGCCAATGTTGCTGTAGGTGTTAATGCACTTACTATGTTTACTGGAAGTAATGTGGTAGCAGTAGGTTACAGGGCACTGGACTCGCTCTCTACTGGTACAAGGGCAACCGCTGTTGGATACAGGGCGCTTTCACAAAATACGGCCGGTGACAGGAACACAGCCGTCGGTTTCAGGTCCCTCGACAGTAACAAAGTAGGGAACTATAATGTAGGCGTAGGTTATGCTGCCCTTTACAGGAACACATCATCCTTTGGAACAGCAGTTGGTGAAAATGCCCTGGTGAATAATACAACCGGGGAAGCCAATACAGCGGTGGGTGCAGAAAATATGCCCTCCAACACAACCGGTGAATGGAACACTTCTGTTGGTGTTAACACCATGTTCCTGAATACAACAGGTTCTTATAACAGTGCTTTTGGATTCCAGGCCCTCCTCTCTAACAGAACAGGACAATTGAATACTGCTGTTGGTATGCGTGCTTTATATTCAAATGATAGTGGAAGCAATAATGTTGCCATTGGGCACAATAGTTTATATTCTCACAGGAGGGCTGGCTCCAGTTATAATACAGCAGTTGGCAATTCTTCCCTGGAACAGGATACGAGTGGTTATTATAATGTTGGGATAGGTGTTAGTGCTATAAGAAACAACATCAATGGTATTGGCAATACAGCCCTCGGTACAAATGCCATGTATTTCCACAAACATAATAACTACAATACATCCATTGGTTTTGAATCGATGTTTTATGATTCTATTGGTGATGCCAACACCGCCATGGGCTGGCGATCTCTTCGTTATAATATTGCAGGTGGACAAAATACGGTCGTGGGTGTTGGTGCACTTGAATTCACCGACAGCGCTTTTGGTAACACAGCTGTAGGGAGAGGTGCAATGATCGGCAGTTTTAATAACACAACTAATCTTGGATATAATACGGTGATGGGATATTATGCAGGTGCATTAATGGATAGTGTTGAATATAGCACCGCCATTGGCAACCAGGCGGGCTACAACAACCGGGGAAGAGAAAATACTTTCCTGGGTAGTAACGCGGGTTTTGGGGCCAGTGGAACCAATCTTACAGGTATCGAAAATACCGGGTTGGGCACCTATTCCCTTGTTTATAATAATACCGGCAGAACCAACACTGCTGTTGGTTTGGGAGCGATGTATGGCAACAGGACGGGGAGCAACAATACGGCAGTTGGCGTACGTTCCATGCTTAACGGGCAAACTGGAAGCAATAATGTAGCTGTTGGCGATAGTACCCTTATATTTAATACGGCCAGTGATATAACCGCAATTGGGCATTTTGCTTTAAGAGATAATACTTCAGGCAATGATAACGTAGCTGTTGGCTCAAATGCATTAGAAGCCAATCAAAACGGTAACCAAAATACTGCAGTGGGTTCATATGCTTTATCTTCCAATACCAATAACGGGTTTAATACAGCAGTAGGTGCAAATACACTGATAGTTAGTTCAGGTTCCAATAATACTGCAATTGGTTCCAACGCCATGGGAGGTTTTTTAACAGGTGGCAGCAATACGGCTGTTGGTGTAAATACATTGTTCAAGGCAACAGGCGGAAGTAACAATACAGCTGTTGGCTTGCAAGCCATGTTTGAAAATTTAACCGGCGCCAATAATGTAGCTATGGGATACCAGGCGCTTTATAATAATTTAACAAATGGCAATACGGCTTTAGGTTACCAGGCAGGCAATACAAATACAACAGGCACAAATAATACCTTAATCGGTAATAGCGCAGATGTTTCATCTTCATCATTTACCAATGCAACAGCGATTGGTTATAATGCCTTTGTTGCACAAAGCAATTCACTCATTTTAGGTAACAGCACTGTGGATGTGGGCATTGGGCTTTCAGCACCGCTTACCAAACTGCATATTACCGAGCCAACTGCTGCAAATGTAAACTTGCGGATATCTTCCCTCAATAGTACTGTAGAACCCGGGATTGAACTTACAAAAGGGTCCGGTGGTGCTGATTGGAAAATGTATAATAACACCGGGAATCTTTTAACATTGGCGAGGGCAACGGATGATTTTGTTGCGGCTCCAACGGATTATTATGAGTGGGGTGTTACCTCCTATAGACCATCAATTGACAATAATAATTCCTTAGGTCAATCAGGAAATCGGTGGACTGCTGTTTGGGCTGTTAACAACGTTATACAAACTTCAGACGCAAGAGATAAAGAAAATATTATCAATCTTAATTATGGTTTGAATGAAATCATGAAACTACGCCCCGTTAGTTTTAACTGGAAAGAGAATCCACAATGGGGTAAAAAAATAGGATTCATTGCACAGGAAGTGCAACCTATTTTAGGTGAAGTGGTCCAGGTGGGTGATCTTAAAAGCAAACCTGGGACAAAAACCGACCAGGAAAATGCAGCAACTGATAAAAGTGATAAACTGGGTATCTATTATTCCGACATCATACCCGTTACCGTTAAAGCCATACAGGAACAACAGCAACTGATCGATAAGCAACAAAAAACAATTGATGATCTCTTGAAAAGAATTAAGAAATTAGAGGAGAAATTGGAGAACAAATAAATCTCTGATCATGAAAAAACAAATCAAAATATTAATTCCGCTTGCCTTACTTGCTTCGGCAGGCAATAGCCAGCAACTGGTGAGGGCAACCGATGTACAACTGGTTTCTACAACAGGAACCAAGATCGTTGTGAACGGCGGGATAACTTTTAAAGGAACGAGTATCCTCAAAAGCACAGCCGATTCAATTTATATATACAAGACCACGGCTGCTGCAACAGAGGGGTGGCTTGACTCAACAGCCACCGGTGTAATAGATCTGACCAGTACCGGAAATGTTTTTTTCAGGGGTAATTTTTTACAAAGTATTTACGGCAAGACAAGATTTTATGATCTTACCATACGCAATGCGATAGGTGATACCTTGCTTTCTTCCATCGAAGTGAGAAACCAGTTACGGCTTGATACGGGTTTTGTTTTTACCAGGAGTGGTTATGGCAATGACAGCCTGCTCGTTTCCAACCCGGCTACTACTGCAATTTCATCCACGAGCAATTACACCAGGAGCTGGGTTAATGGAAGGCTCAGCAGGGTGGGTAATGTTAGTTCTCCTTTTTATTTATTCCCGGTTGGAAAAACAGATAGCCTTTATGCAGACATAACACTTCTTAAAGCAAATACAAATACCGCAACATGGACCGCAGAATATTTTGACGGGTTGCCCTTCGATCATACAAATGTTTTCTTCCCTCCCATCGATCATATCAGCAGGGTTGAATACTGGGAGATAAGCAGTAATGTTGTTGGTGCGGATGATAATGCAAATGTTACCTTATCCTGGAGAGGCCATAGCAGGGTAAGTTCCAACCCTGTGACAAGAGACAGCCTTTTAGTGGTTCAATATATAGATCGACCCGGATTTGTTTGGGATGCGCCGGGTGGATGGGTACCCGGTAATGCAGTGGGATTTGATAGCCTGGCTGGTTATGTAACATCAAATGCTTATGCCAGCTTCCCTTCCCCCGAAAGGAGATTTACGCTGGGTACATTCAGCAAATTGAATGCACTGCCCGTTAAGCTTGTATATTTTACTGCAATCGCCGATGGAAATAAAGTACGCCTTAACTGGGAAATAGCGAATGAGCAGGACACAAAGCTATACGAGGTTGAGCGGTCGTTCAATGCAATTGATTTTTCAAAGTTATCGGCAGTTAATTCCCTGCAGCAATTACGGTCGGCCTATACCGATCATGACTTTGCTCCTGCAATGGGATGGAATTATTACCGGTTGAAAATAATTGACAGGTCAGGAAGTTATTTTTATTCTCCTGTGCGCCCGGTCAAATTTGAAAAAGGCCTGGAACAGGTAAAGATATTTCCAAACCCGGCTGCCGATGTGCTGAACATTCAATTGCCTTCATCATATGTTAACCAAACCACTTTACAGGTTTACAGCATAGATGGTAAATTTATTTCATCGCTAAAACCATCCGTCAATATGATACGGTTAAATGTATTGCCTTTATCATCCGGCTCTTATATTATCCAGGTAATTAAAAAAGACGGAACTAAAGAAAGCTACCATTTTGTAAAATAATAAAACAGGATCATTAAAAAATAAATTAGCATACAATGAAAAAGTCAATCGTATTACTGATCTGCACAGCCTGTATTTTTTTTACCTGCCTTACTGCAAATGCACAACAGGTGCAGGATAAATCAAACCCGGCAGCAGGCAGAGGTAATCATGAGATACCAAAAAAGCCAGCTGAACAGTACAGGATCAGCGAAGATAAAAATCCCAACGCCGCTGCAATAGGTAGCGGATCTAAAGCTGCAAACAACAATAAGCCAGCTGCGGTTATAAATATTGTTGACCCGGATGACACTAAGATAAAGCCTGCTATGGTACCTGAAAAAAAATTAATTGAAAAAAAATCGGTCTCTACCGTGGCTGTTGAAATACCTAATACTGTTCTGCCAAAACCGGTAATGACCGATATGTCTCCCACAATAACCACTACAGCACCCGTAAAAAAGAAACCATCACCTGTAATTGCAGAACAGCAAAAACAAAATTAAAAACAGGCCTGCAGGCTTTGTTATAAAAAAAGTTCCTTTGGAGGGCTTTTTTTTTGTGCATCAATTAAATTAATTTCGTTAAAATAATAACCAGCTATGATACAACGCATCCAGTCTGTATGGCTTTTACTGGCTTCGGCCTGTGCTTTCGCAACTTTTAAACTTCCGTTCTATACCGGTATCGATAAAACTGGTCTCGCCAATGCAAAGCTGATCGCTACAGACAACATCCTCATCATGATCACAACGATCATTGTTGGAACACTTGCGCTGCTTATCATTTTCCTGTTTAAAAAAAGAGCCTTGCAATTACGGCTTTGTGTATTGGGAATTTTATTGGAGGCCGTTCTCATCTTTTTATATTATCGCCAGGTGCTAACCTTTACAGATGGCACCTACGCTCTATATGCACTTTTGCACAGCCTTGTTGTTATCTTCTTTTTCTTAGCCGCAAGGGCCATCAATAAAGATGAGAAGCTGATAAAAAACAGCGACCGCCTGAGATAGCATCACATTTAGGCATAAAAAATGCCCCGGGTATGGGGCATTTTTCTGGGTTTATACTGATCTCTTTGTATTTATTGTTTTGTAAATCTAACGGTATTGGTCTCTCCATTTCCGAATGTGCCTTTGATCATATAAATGCCTTTTTGAAGCGCACTTACATCCAGGCTTATGATACTTGAGCCAGCCTGTAACTGTACACTGTTGCGTTGTACTACTTTACCGTCCATTGATATCACTACCAGGCTTACCAGTTCTTTTTTAGGCGTGGTTATATTTAATTGGGCCTGGTTAATTACCGGGTTAGGCAATACGGCTGTTAACAGCATATCATTTTGCTGCTCGGCTAGTTTTACAATTGTTGAATAACTAACCTGGCCGGTGATCTCAGTTGATTTTATGCGATAAAAAACAGTACCTGCTAAATTGGTATTGTCTGTATAATCAAATGGCTGTGCACAACGTGCCTGGCTTGCTGTAACAGAACTGATAGCGGTGAAGTTCCGTCCGTCTGCTGATCGTTCAATACTAAAAGTAACTTCAGAACTGTTGCATGCTGCTTTCCAATGGAGAGTATTATATCCATTTCCTTTCGCTGCATTGATGTAACTGAATTTAACCGGCAGTACATAAGGTGTTTTACCTACAGCAAAAGGAGAAAATACAGTTATACCTGTACGGGTTGCTGTATTAGCGGAATTATCGCCGGTTCCTGAACAATTTCCCCAGTTAGGATTATCCCAGTGTGCTATACCCATCTGCAAAGTGGTGTAGGCACTGAAGTTTGCGCCTTCCAGTGATGCAGGCCATCCTAAGGTCATTGCAACCCCGGCTCCTGCTGTTCCACCAACTAAATTAACGGTATAAACAGCATCAACAACATTGGATTTTTGCCCCGCCGTAAATGCTGTTCCATCAGGTTCTCCGTTAGTGGTGATACCGTTAAAAACACAGATATCATAACTATTGACATTTGATGGCGTGAGTGTTACAGGCAAATAAACAGAACCATTACCAACAGGTATGAGGTACGGTGTAGCTGCAGCCATATTATTTACCTGGAAAAAACCTTTAGCGCCATTACCATAATTAACAAGCGTTGCAATATGTTTAGCAGCGTCAAAACCTGAACCACCGATCACATTACCATTTGTAAGACTTACAGTATTTCCTACAGGAATGGTTAGCCTGCCATTTGTTAGTGTTAAAGAGCCTTCTATAGCAGTGGAACTCGAAAAAGTAACACCCGTTCCGCCACCGGTATTGTTTACAACGATGTCAATTATATTTACCATCGCACCTGATTGATTGAAATTTTGTACAGCAGTACCATTAAAGTTTATTAATCCTTTACCGGTTCCTGTGGCAGTTTCTCTTATCACACCAAAACTCGTAAAATTGCCGCCAACATTCAATGTGCCAATATTGCCTGGGCCACCGATACATAAGTCTAAATTTCCACCACCTGAAACAAATGCATCCCTGACAACTGTAAGTGTCCTGTCAGTTGTATTTGAAATGGTAAAAGCAGCATTTATCGCCAGGTCTCTTCCTACAGTAAATGAGCCTGCCGTCATAAGCAAGCGTGCCGATCCTGTATTATTAACAGTGAAATCCCTGGCAACCGAAACGCCACTTGCCATTGTTACATTGGCGGTCATCCCGTTACAATCATAATTAAGATTACCAAATGCCTGGTTTCCCCCGGCAGGATGCGTAGTTACGAGTCCTGTAATATTACAAAATGAATTAGCATCCCAGTTGGCTGTTGGAAGAGTGCCTCCATCCTGGTTATGAACATAAGCACCACCGCTTCCGAATGTTAATGTACTTATAGTGCCATTGATCGTACCCTGACTACTAACTGTACCAAAAATATTTGTAGAAGCATTAGCTGCGTTAGAATTGAAGGTTCGGCCGGTACCAATAAAAAAATCACCGCTGACATTTGCTGTAGCATTGGCAGCCATCGTTAGGGTAACATTCGCTCCTATTATAAGTGTTGCGCCCCCGGATATGAAAAAATCAGGATCTGGAACTGCACTTCCGATTGTTAATGTGGATGGTGTTACTCCATCGGCAAAGGTTACTATCCCCTGAGATATGGTCAATGAACCGTATGAAATATTCCCTGGCATTACCGTAAAGGTGATCGTACCTGCAGTATTAAATACGATATCATCACCCGAAGCAGGCACTCCGACAGGCGCCCAGTTACCGGCGGTATTCCAGCTCTTACCTCCTCCCGTACTTCCATTCCAGGTTTTGGTTGCGGCAAAACCTGCAGTAGCGGTTAATAAAAAAAGACCTGAGATCACCAGAGTCTTGACGATCGATTTTAAATTAGGTAATTTTTTTTTCATGTTGTACATTTTTAATTTTTAAGATAGGATTCGGAATGATCATGCGGTTAAAAAACTAATATTTTCATGTTATACTATACAAACTGATGGTTGAACCTGGTGCAATCAAAATGGTTTCAGTTTCAGATTGGGGGTATTTAGCAGCAATTAGCACAAAACTTTATGTCTATTTATTGACATCCGATATTAAAATTAAAGCGAAAAATCGAAAAATCAAAGATTAATATTTTTACAGTATAGTGACATATTCCCCAAAACATGGGTATTCTCAGGGAGATACGCATTAAGAAAAAGACGTGAGATCAGTATATAACGTTGCTTTGCAAATCAACTTTATTTTCTGTTTTTATGATAGGCAGGGATCTGTTTTTATTCGGTAATCCCGGTATAAAATTCACAAAAAAAGCGCCCCTTACGGGGCGCTTACTTGCGCTGTAAATCAACGTGTAGTCTTTATTTTTTTGTGAACTTGATCGTATTTGTTTGTCCATCACTGAACACGCCTTTGATCATATACATACCTGCAGGTAAATTAGCGATATCAAGATTAACCATGCTTGTACCGGCCTGTAGCTGCACACTGTTTTGGTATACTACCTTACCATCTACTGATAAGATCGCAAGATCCACAACATCTTTTTTGGCTGCATTGATCTTTAACTGAGCAAAGTTTACAACAGGGTTTGGTGCTATACCTTCCAGTTGCATGTCTTTTACCTGGCTGGTTAATTTAACTATTGCTGAATAAGAAGCCTTACCATCCACATCAACAACTTTTAAGCGGTAATAAACAGTACCTGATGCTGCTGTGTTATCGGTATAGTT
>Ga0193752_1000169_pt1 | contig 84359 bp, 80 predicted proteins | sample H1c1metaG_FD_144924 | JGI IMG/M metagenome (GOLD analysis project Ga0193752, IMG submission 144924) | Soil microbial communities from a riparian zone of the East river system, Colorado, United States - H1c1 | ecosystem: Environmental > Terrestrial > Soil > Riparian zone | place: USA: East River... | reverse complement strand
CGCCGCGGGCACGCGACAGTCATTCGCCCGCGCGCCTGATCCACGTGGCCAGTCTCAATCGAGTCAAGGACCAGCCTACGTTGTTAGGCGCGCTGGAGCGGCTGGCGGCGAGGCAGGTGGATTTCCAGCTCGACGTCGTCGGCGAAGACACGCTCGATGGCGAAATCCAGCGGCTCGCTCGGAGCCGCGGGCTCGGCGCGCGCGTGACGTTCCATGGCTTCCTCACGCAGCGCCAGCTGCGGCCGGTCATGGAAGCCGCGCACATCAACCTCGTCTCATCGCGCCACGAGGCCGGTCCGCTGGTGGTGCTGGAAGCCGCGGTCGCCGGTGTGCCGACCGTCGGCACAGCCGTTGGCCACGTGCGCGAGTGGGCGAATGACGCCGCGATCTGCGTGCCGGTGGGCGACGACGCGGCGTTCGCGCTCGGCGTGCTGCGTCTGCTCGAGGATGACGCCGAACGGATGCGGCTCGCCGTGGAGGCGCAGCGCCGCGCGATCGTGGAGGATGCGGATTTCACGGCACGATCCTTTGACGCCTGCTATTTGCAGCTGGTCACGGCCCGGTGCCGTCGCGACGTGGCCGGGCGTTGAATGCTTCGAGCACCGTGGCAATGGTCCGCACGCGCGGCGGCGGCGTGAACACCCAGCGCAGAATGCGCGTGGAATGGCGCTGTCCGTACCACGGCACAGTCCGCAATTGGGGCAATGTCTTGCTGGAGTATTCGAGTTCGTCGAGGGCGACATTGCTCGGCGCAAAGGCATCGATCCGCAGGTTCGACCAGGAAACTGCGGTCAGTTCGTGCTGGTCCGCCGCGCGTCGCAGCAGTGCCGGGCAATTGTGGCTCCGTCGTGACATGGAGCGCGGTGCGCAGGGTCGTGAACGACGGCAGGGCGTCGCGCGCGATCATGGGCGCGGTTCGCTCTTGCACCGCATGACGATGAGAAAGTGATCGCCGGCGTTGCGCAGCACCGGCCATCCGCCTGCTGCATCGTCGATCAGGCCTAACAACTCGAGCAGCCGCGGGTGCCGTTCGTACCAGCGAACCAGGTAGGGTGGCGGCATGAACAGGCTCAACGCCCGGTATTCGATCAGGTCGAACCGCCGCGCGAATTCCGCGTAGAACTCGCGCGGAGTGAAGTAGCGCGTCCAGATCGTCTGATGATTCATCGCAACGGCCACCGGGCCGCGCAACGCGCGAATCTTCGCGCGTTCGGGCCGGCGCCAGCGGTAGTACAGGTATTCCCACGGACAGATTCGCCCTATGACCGAGAACACCAGCTTGCCGCCGGGCCGCAGCAGCCGCGCACACTGTGCGGACAGGGCGCCGAGATCGGGTACGCAGTTAAGAGGACCGAAGTTCGAGTACGCGCCATCGAATCCACCGGCCGCGTCGATCTGCTCGAGCTGGTGAGCGCCCACGCGCCGTGCCTCGATGCGCGCGGCGAGCCCTGCTTGGGCCGCGCGTTGTACGGTGCGGCCGACCATGCCCGGTGACCAGTCGGTGGCGAGCACGCTACGTCCGCTTTGCGCCAGGTGCAGCGCATCGAGACCCGTGCCGCAGCCGAGATCGATGAGCCGCGCGTCGTGCGCGAAACGCCGGTCCAGTTCGCGCCACATGGTCGCGCGCATGCGCTGGATCAAGGCGTTGTTGCCGCGCGGGCCGTCGTAGTCTGCCGCCACGCTGTCGAACGCGGCGCGCGTCTGGTCGAGTTCGACGACCGAAATCGCGCGCGGATTTTTCCTGGCTTGTGTGTTCATCAAAGGCGCCGATGCAACGCCGTCGAGATCGGATTCGTTCATGGTGCTTCAGCCTGCACCGCCGCGGCGATTGCCGAGATCGTCTGTACACGCGGCGGCCGGGTGAAAAGCCAGCGCACGACGCGTTCCGTGTGGGAAATCCCATACCACGGCAACTGCATCAGCGCGGGTTGCGACACGGCAGTATCCGCGAGCTCGGCGCGCGCCACACGATCGGGCAACAACCGGCTTCGGACAAAGCGCAAGACGTCACCGGGCGTGCGCGACCATTCGACTCCCGGCAGCGCAGCGATACGCAGATTGCACCAAGTCACGTCGTGCAGCTCGCGGCTCGCATACCGCAGCCGCAGCCAGTGCGTACACAGGTCGCGGGAGTGCGCGAGGATTTCTGCCGGAACGCTCCCGGGTACGTATCGCGACGCCAGTGCGAGTGGAGGAAACATCCACCAGGTTCGCTCGCCGTCATCGCCCAGCAATCCGGTCCAGTCGGTGGCCTTCATACGTTTCGCCAGCAGCGCTATGTCGTAAATCTGGATGAACCGGGCGGCGTTGGCGCGGAGGCAATTGGCGGCGTGCAGCAACACGTGGCGCAACAGCGCGGCGGCGCTCGCGTAGGAATTGAGGCCCGCGTGCGGCATCTGCGACCATATCGCATGCGTGATGTCGATTTCCCGCACGGGCAGCAGCTCGTAAACGCGCGTGTGCACTTCGACCTTGAGCGCGTGATTGCGATGTTCTCCAAATTCCCGCACGAGTTGCCGAGCACGTGGGGCGAACACATCGTGTCGGCGCGATGAATACAGCAGTTCGTAGTCGAGATCGCCGAGCACGCGCGCGCATGCGGCGGTATCTGCGGGTCTCACCAGCAGATCGATGTCGCCCATGGGCCTCTCTCCCGCGCCGTGCAGGCCGAGCGCGCGCATCGCGGAGCCTTTGAGTGCGACGGCAGCGACGCCCAGGCCGCGCAAGGCCGAATCGAGTTTGCGGAGCAAAACGTCCGCCTGCTCGTGGCGCGCGCGGCCATGTGCGAGCTGATCGTCGAGAAAAGCCTTGAATGCCGAGGGTGGTTGCCACCGCAGTCGGTTGGCCAGCAATGCGGCGATGCCCTGCATGTCGCTCACGGACTTCGCGACGATCCACTCGAAGTCGGTCCAGGCCGGTGTCTGCGGCGAGGGTGCAACTACTTCACGTACCAGGTGTTCTGACGTACGGCGCAGCGCCGCCTGGATGACACCGAAGGAAGGCAGTTTTTTCGCTGGGCGGGTCATGCGTGGCCCCAGTGCGTGAGCTGGATGTCAGTCATGGCATCTGCTTCTCAGCCGAACGTGGCGGCGAGGTCGCCGAGAACTTCGCCAGCCGCCGCGGGCGCTGGCCGGTAGTTTGTCTCGCTCGCGATGAGCGCGTCCCAGCGCCGCCCCACCTCGGGCGAATACGGATCCTTCACCTGGTCGTGCAGCAGGTTGCGCACCGTGCGGTAGAAATCCGAGGTGTAAGTGCCCTCGAACATCATTTCGAGGTCGCTGCTTTCCTGCCAGTGGGTCTTGACGCCGAGCTGCTGCTTCACGGCCTCGTAGAACTTCGTGCCCGGCAGTGGATAGGACACGCTGACGCCGACGTCGTCCGGGCGCGCTTCGTCGACGAGCCGGCGGGTCGCGAGGATGTCGTCGAGTTCCTCGCCGAGATAACCGAGCTGCAGGAAATACCCGACGCGTATGCCGACGTCGCCGAGCAGGCGACGCGCCTTGATGTTTTCGGCGACTCGTGTGCCCTTGTTCATGGCGTCGAGAATTTTCTGGCTGCCGCTTTCGGCACCGATCCATACCTCGCGGCAGCCGGCGTTGCGCAGCGCCTCGGCCATGCGCGGGCTGACGAGATCGGCGCGCAGCTGGATGGTGAACGGCACGCCACCGCCGCCTGCTGCGAGCGCAGCCGCGAATTCGTTCACCCAGGCCACTTTGAAGCCGAAAATGTCGTCGGCGAACCAGATGTGATCGGGGCGGTAGTGCCGGCGCAGATGAATCATTTCCGCCGCAATCTCGCGCGCCGGTCGTTGCAGGTACTGATTGCCCCAGATGGGCTTCGCACACCAGTTGCAACGGAACGAACAGCCGCGCGAGGACGCCATGTTGAGGCTGAAGTAGCCATGCGCGCGTTTCCATACGCGCCGGTATTTTTCGATGTCGATGAAGTCCCACCCGGGCAGGGCGGCGAATGCGGGTTCGGGCAGGGCTGCCGCGCCGCGCGAGCGTGGTACGCCTGGCGCGCTCACATCCGGCAAGCCCGCGATCAGCGGGCGCGCCGCGAGACTGACATCGCCGTTCAGTCGATCCACGAGCGCCATGAGCGTTGCCAGCGCCTCGCCGTGCAGCACCGCGTCGGCGCCCGCGGCGAGATACTTGTCCGGCGCGTCGGAAGCATCCGAGCCCGCCGCGATCAAGCGCGCGCCGCGCGCGCGTGCGACCTTGAGCATGTCGAAGCACGCGCGGCGCATGCGCCCCAGGCACATCTTGCTGAGGAAGTTGTAGTTGTCCTCGTAGAACAACACCACCTGTGGCTTGAGCACTTCGAGCTGACGCTCAAAACGCGAGTAGTCCTCCGCGAGCATGGCGTCGAAAAAGCTGACTTCGTGGCCGGCATTGCGCAGTACGGAGGCGACCTGCAGCGTCGCGAGCGGTGGATAAGGTTTGGCGCGTTGCTGCTGTTTCGAGTCGAACCGCAGGAAATACGAATGGCAGACCAGTATGGAAAGCATGCGGAGTTCGCTCGTCCTTCAGGTTGTTCAGACAAATACCAGCCCGTTCCGTCGAACCGGTCCCGTCTCGTGAGTGGCCCGGGCGGCAGATCCGGTTCCCCGGCCTGGAACAATTCGCGCCGTTGCCTCATCTGATTGCAGGAGCCGCTCACCGAGGAGAAATCCATGTCTTTCCTGACTTTAGGACGCGAACTCGTCCTACCTTCCGGTCGCGCCTTTCTCGGCGTTGCGGGCGTAGCACTCTTGGCGGGCAAAGAGGCGCTGGCCGCGGCGGCGAGCCGAACAAGCCTGAGCCGGGTTACAGCTTTCCGGTCGAAACGCTGAAGTCGCAGAACGACGTCGGCGACGAGCCGATGCCCGCAACTTTTCGTGTCGTAAGGATTCCTCCTTCGAAGGGCAAGAAATAGTTGTTTGCCAGGCGCATGGGCGGCGCGGCAAAGTGCCGCCATGCTCGGCATTCATCATTACGGGTGGTTCCTGGCAACCGCCATTGTTCTCGTCATCACGCCGGGGCAGGACACTTTTTTCATTCTTGGACGCAGCCTTTCGGGTGGCCGCGCGGCCGGTATCGCCGCTGCACTTGGTATCACTGCCGGCAGCGTGATCCACACCTTCGCCGCGGCGCTCGGCCTCTCGGCTTTGTTGGCGACGTCGCAATACGCTTTCATGGCCGTGAAATTCGCGGGCGCGGCGTATCTCATCTACGTGGGCGCACGCGCGTTGTTGAGCCGCGCGAGTGGATTGCCGGGCGGGCACGCGGCCGGTCAGGACGCGGGACGAGGGACCGCCTTCCGGCAGGGAATCCTGTCGAACCTGCTGAATCCCAAGGTGGCGTTGTTTTTTCTGGCACTGATGCCGCAGTTCATCACCGCGGGCAGCGCGAACAAAGTTGGCGCATTCCTCGCGCTCGGTCTTTCCTTCGTCGCGCTGGGCCTCGCCTGGTGTGTATTGCTGGCGATCGCCGCAGCGCGGTTGCGCGGCGCGTTCCTGCGGCGCCCGTCGATGGCGAACGTGCTCAACAAGGTTGCGGGCGTCATGTTCATCGCGCTGGGCTTGAGACTGGCGACCGCGCGCCAGTGAGTGGTGCCGGGCATCACTGCTACCAGCGGCGGCGGGAAAGATCCTGCAGCAGTTTGGCGCGAATCACTTCGGCGATTTGCGGCGACGCGGTGCCCTGGATGCCGCGCTGACGCTGCGTGAGATGCGCGACGGGATCTCCGCCGGTCTGAAACACGTAGTGCTCGAACACCACGCGCCAGATCTCGCGTTTCTCGGGCGGCAGCGACCGGACCGACAGGAGGCCGTGCAGCAGCGCCTCGAATGGCGAGCCCTGCCACGCGGGCGTTTCCTCCCACCAGTAGTTCACCAGCACGTTGAATCGCTCGCGCGATTCGACGTGATGCCACCACATGTACGGAATGAACAGCGCGTCGCCGGGTTCGAGCTCGGCGACCTGCGCGTGCTCGAGCGCGGCGGCAAAACGCGGGTACTTTTCCAGATCCGGCGCGTGCAGCCTCACCATGCTGATCGGTTGACCGGCGAGCGTGAACTCGAGCGGCCCGACATAGAGGTTGACCAGTTGCTCGGGCGGAAACAGCGTGAAGCGCCGGCGACCGGCGACCACGCAGGCAACGTTGTGCGAAATGTCGTAGTGCGTCTGCACGGTCACGCGGTTGCCCAACCACAGCCGCGGCACGATGGCGGCGTCGAGCAGCGGCAATACATTGTCGCGCACGAAGCCGGGCAGGCTCGCCGGCAGCGGTACGGCGCCGACATACAGCGCCGGCGGCGCCGGCGCCTCGAGCAGCGCGAGCAGGCGTTCGAGCGAGGCTGCGATGCGTTCCGGCCGGCGTTCGAAATTGAGGCCGGTCAATTCGTCGTTGTAGAAAAAGTGGCCGCCGATCGCGGGATCCGCGTACATCGTGTCGGCCGAGGCGCCCGTGTCGAAGGCGCGCAGGTAGTTGGCCATCGCGGCGGGCGATTCGCGTCCGGCGCGCACCGCGGGCCAGTCGCGCACCGCGCCGCGCAGCAACGCCGGCTGGCAGCCAGGCAGGATGCCATTGCGAAATACGTCGGGACTGACGTCGCGCCATTCGCGTACCGGTGTGGGAGCTTGCGTCGACATGAAGAGGCGGCAGCTTAACGGCTGCGGCCCGGCGTCGGAAACTGAATTTGCAGACGGCTCAGCGCTGGACGATGCGCGAGGCGTTGCGGTCGCCGTACATGCTCACTTCGTTGCGGCGATAGTCGATCACCAGGCGATCGAGCACGCCGAGCATGTCCATGCCGATCAGCATCGCGGGCTGCTGGTGCAGGCCCCAGAGCTTGAACACGTGGAAGTCGGCGAAGATGACTTCCATGTTGGTGAGCGTCATGTCGCCCATCGTGGCTTCCTTGATCTCCTGCACGTCGCCGTCGGCGATGTCCGGGGTGGCGCCATGCACGACCGCCGAGACGACTTCGCGTTTCCTGCGGCGATGCTTGTTCATCTCGTTCTGCAGCGCGAGGTTGCCGAGCGTGCGCTCCGCCCCGGTGTCTATGACGGCCTTGACCTTGATGCGCCGGCCGACGCGCACGTCGACGATCATGAGGCCATTGTCGTTTCGTTCGGCGCGTGCGGTCACCATGCTGTAGTGCGGACGCTTGCCATTCGACGTGAGTACGCTGACGCGATCGCGCTTGAAGTCGACGTCGATGCGCTGATCCTGGAAGCCGGCGACGCCCAAGATGCCGTCAGCGTTGCCCATGATGGATGTGAAGATCACGGGCAGGTCCTGCTTCTCGAACCGCAGCGCGCCGATCTCTATGGTGTCGACGGCGACGGTGAAGACCTCGGCCGCGCCGGTGACGCCATTCAACATGACGTTGCGGCCCACCGAAGGTGACAGGTTCAGCGCCTTGGCGAGATGCGGTGCGAGCGTGGAACGGCTGGCGCCGGTGTCGATGACGAAACGGAACGGACCCTTGCCGTTGACCATGACGTGCGTCATCACGCGGCCGATCCGGTCGAGGCGTGTGGGCGCGGCGAACAGCGGTTCGGGATCGGCCAGCGCCCCGGAAAGATCTTCGGGAGTGCCGGGAATGCGCGAGGGAAAATTGGGTTCGGCGAACAGGTCGCGGGAGCAGAATCCCCCGCCCAGTGCCAGCAGTGCCTGGAGTGCCACGCGACGGTTTGTCGGCCCGACCCTCATAGCCAATCAAGCTACGCCTGAATCTGGTCGAAGGAAACAGCGCCGCACCAAAACGTGCGCGCCGCACGGTGGCGTGTCCCAGTTTCGGCGCCCTGGTTCGCTTGCGTGGGGCGGCGGTCAGGGAATCGCAGGGTCCGGCAGCGCGTGGAATGCATTACGTAACGACTCGCCCCAGCCGTCGCGGATGACTTTGAAATAGGGGTCGTCGGCGCCGATGCTTCGGTGCAACGAAACCTGCAACGCATCGCGGCGCACGATGGCGAGGTCGAGCGGCAGACCGACCGAAAGGTTGGAGCGGATGGTGGAATCCATCGAAATAAGCACGCACTTGGCCACCGCCGGAAGCGTGGTTTCGGCCTTCACGACCCGGTCGATGATGGGCTTGCCGTACTTCGATTCGCCGATCTGGAAATAACGCGTGTCGGCAGTGGTCTCGATGAAATTGCCGGCCGAATAGACGTGAAACAGGCGCGCCGCTTCACCGCCGATCTGGCCGCCGATGATGAAGGTGGGGTTGAATTCGATGCCGTGTTCCTTGAGCGGCTCGGCATCGCGGTGAAACACGTCGCGTACGGCGTCGCCCACGAGGCGCGCCGCATCGGCCATGGTGCGCGCGGTGAGCAGGCTGTGTTTGGCGCTGGTGACACGCTCGCGCAGCAGACCGGTGACCGACTGGCTCACGGCGAGATTGCCGGCCGACAGCAGCACGATGACGCGCTCGCCCGGCATCTCGAAGAAAGTCATCTTGCGGAAGGTGCTGACGTGATCGACGCCGGCATTGGTGCGTGAGTCAGAAAGGAACACCAGGCCATCATCGACCTGGACGCCGACGCAATACGTCATCGAAACTCCCTGACTATCTAGTGCGTTCGATACGCGTTGCCGCCGAGATCGTTCATGGTCGCGGAATCGAAGCGCCGGCCGACGCCGGTGAACGTGGAGCGCGCGACGTAGATCTCGGCGCCTTCGGACGCCTCGTACGAGCCGCGCGTGCCGCCGATGCTGCTGTTCACGATGTGCACGCGCGCCTGGCGCGCGATGATGCCGACGCCGCCGGCGCGAATGTTGGTGTTGCTGATATAGAGATCGCAGCCCTTCTCGACGATGAGCGCATCACCGGTGAACTCGATGGTTTCGCCATCGATACGCATGAGGCGATCGCCCTGGCAGATGATGGGATCGGTGCGCTGTTCGACGTTCGAGGCGACCGCTTCGGCATTGGCCGTGTTCGGTCCCTTGGCGGGTTCATTGCGCGTGATGCTGTAGCCCGGCCCCTCGAGCGTGGCATCTGCGCTCGCGACCTGAGCGCTGGCACCGCGCGTGATGCTGTACCCCGGACCTTCGGCCACAGGCTTGCCGTCCGCCGGGGGCACGGCCTTGACCACTTCAGTAGTTTGGTCGGCGGGAGTCTCGGGAGTCGCGGATGTGGCGCTCGCGTTCTGATCGGCCTCGGACATGGTGGCAGCGGGCGTGCCTGCCGGATTGGGGAGCGCCGGTTGGGCGGTTCTCGTCGCGGTTCCGGCTGGCAGCGGCGTGGCGATCAGATCTTCGAGCCGCAGCGCGTGCACGGTACCCGTGGTGGTATCGCGCACGGTGAATACGCCGGCCTGTTCGTCGGTCGCGACGATTTCGAAGGCCGGGTTCCGCGCCAGCGCAGCCTTGGCCCAGTCGATTTCGCGCACCCGTTCTTGTTTGGCGCAGGCGCCAAGGACAGCGAGGGCGACGGCGGCGCCAAGCGTCGCGATACGGGTTTTCATGTCCAGAATCGTAGGCCGTTGCACGCCGTCTGCAAGGGGTATTTCGAGTAAAGTGCGCGCCGGTGACACCGGAACTCTCCGCCTACTGTGAGCAGCAGCTGACACGCGTGCGCGAATCCGGCGCGCTGGCATTTTTCGAGGCGGCGGCGCCCGAACTACGCGAATCCCTGCCGGCAGTGCTGGCCGCGAGCGACTTCATCTGCACGACACTCGCCCGTGACCCATCAGTCGCCAAATGGCTGATTGACGACGCGCAGCTCTCGGAATTGCTGGCGCGCGGGGAGCTGGCGCGGCGTCTGACAGTGGCGTTGGCGGGCGCGGCGGATCTGGCGGCCTTCATGACGGCGCTGCGCCGCCAGCGCGAGCGGGAGATGGTGCGCATCGCCTGGCGCGACCTGGCGGGTCTCGCCACCCTCTCCGAAACCCTGGCCGACACCAGCGCCTTCGCCGATGCCGCGATCGCGGCTGCGGTCGATCACGCCATGAGCGACCTGTCGCGCACCTACGGGGAGCCGCGCAGCCTCGAAGGCGTTGCGCAGCCGTTCATCGTGCTCGGCATGGGCAAGCTCGGCGGCGGGGAGCTCAACTTCTCATCCGATATCGATCTCATCTTCGTGTTTCCGGAGAAGGGCTCGACCTCCGGCAGCCGTAGCATCGACAACGAAGACTTCTTTACGCGCCTGGGCCGCCTGGTCATTCGCCTGCTGGGCGAACGTACCGCGGACGGCTTCATGTTTCGCGTCGACATGCGCCTGCGCCCGTTCGGCGACTCAGGTCCGCTCGCGGTGAGCGGGGCGTTCCTCGATGACTATCTGCAGACGCACGGCCGCGACTGGGAGCGCTACGCCTGGATCAAAGCGCGCGCGATTACGGGTATCGGGGAGTACCAGCTGATCCACGCGGAGAGCGTGCGGCCGTTCGTCTATCGCCGTTATCTCGATTTCGGGGTGTTCGAATCCCTGCGCGAGATGAAGGCGCTGATCGAAAAAGAGGTGGCGCGTCGCGATCTGGCCGAGCATGTGAAGCTGGGTCCCGGCGGCATCCGCGAGATCGAATTCATCGTGCAGGCCTTCCAGCTGATCCGCGGCGGTCAGGACCGGCGCATGCAGACGCAGTCGCTGCTCGCGGTATTGCCGCAGCTGGCGGGCGGCAAGCTGCTGCCGGCGCGCGTGGCGCAGGACCTTGCAACCGCCTATCTATTCCTGCGGCGGCTGGAGAACCGGCTGCAGATGCTGGGCGATGCGCAGACGCACACCGTGCCGCCGGACGCGTTGACGCGCGAGCGCATCGCGCTCGCGATGGGCTTTCGCGACTGGGACCGCTGCGCGGCTGAGCTCGACCTGCATCGCACGCGCGTCACGCGCGCGTTCCAGGACGTCATGTTTGCGCGCAACGAGGCCGCGACCGCGGAACTGCCCGGCGTCGGCGGCCTCATCGAAGCCTGGGTGCGCGGCGCCACCGCCGAAAATTTCGCGAGCGTGCTGTCGGCACGCGGCTTTCGCGATCCCGCCACGGCCGCCGGAATGCTGGTGGAATTTCGCGCGGCGGGCACGGTACGGCGCCTGGACGCGCCGGGGCGCGCGCGGCTGGATACGTTGTTGCCCCGATTGATAGCCGCCATCGCGGACTTGCACAGCGATCAGCCCTCGACGCAGGCGGATGTGCTGCGCCGCGTGCTCAAGGTGCTCGAGGCCATCGGGTCACGTTCGGCGTACTTTGCATTGCTCAACGAAAACGCGCAGGTGCGCAAGCGACTGGTGGAGCTGGCCGCGCTCGGAGAATTCCTGTCCGCGCAGATTGCCTCGCATCCGCTGCTGCTCGACGAACTGCTGGACGACTCCGCGGTTGGCTTGCCGCCGCCGCGCGCGCAGCTCGAGAGCGAAGTTGCCGCGCGCATGGCGCATCTCGACGCGGACGAACCCGAGCGCCAGGTGGAGGTGCTGCGCCAGTTCCAGCGCGCCGCGATCTTCCGGGTCGCCACGGCCGACCTGACCGCCAGGATTCCGCTCATGCGCGTCAGCGACTACCTGACCGAGATCGCCGAGATCATCGTCGAGCAGGCCATGCGCCTCGCCTGGGCGCAGATGACCGCGCAGTTCGGCGTTCCCCACTATCTGGACGAGAGCGCGGTGACGCCCGTCCGGCGCGTGGTGAAGATCTGCGCCGTGGGTTACGGGAAGTTAGGCGGCAACGAGCTCGGGTATGCGTCCGACCTCGACCTGGTGTTCCTGCACGATTCGGGTACGGCGGCGGCGGAGACCGATGCGGCGAAGCCGGTCGACAACCAGGTGTTCTTCATCCGTTTTGCGCAACGCGCATTGCACCTGCTGACGATGCACTCCGCGGCGGGACGCCTCTACGAAGTGGACGTGCGCCTGCGGCCGTCGGGCAAAGGCGGGATGTTGATCACGCGCGTCGGCGCGTTCGCCGAGTACCAGGAGAAGGATGCGTGGACCTGGGAACACCAGGCGTTGCTGCACGCGCGCGCGGTGGCGGGCGATGCGGCTCTGCGCGCGGAGTTCGAAAGGGTGCGCGTCGATGCGCTCATGCGGTTCGTGAAGCGCGACACGCTGCGCACCGAAGTGCGGGACATGCGTTTACGCATGCGCAAGGAGCTGTCCCGCGCCCGGCCGGGGTCGGGCAAGTTCGACATCAAGCAGGATGCGGGCGGCACTGCCGACATCGAGTTCCTCGCGCAGTACTGGGCGCTGCTGCACGCCGGCACGCATCCGCCGGTGGTGATGTTTGCCGATACGATCCGGCAGCTCGAATCGGTTGCGTCCGCGGACCTCGTGCCCCAGCTCACGGTCGATGTGCTGACGGATGCCTATCGCAAGTATCGCGAGCGCTCGCATCACCTGTCGCTGGAGCAGGCGGAAGCCGTTGTCGACGCTGACGAATTCGCCGCGCGGCGGGCCGCCGTGACGGCCATCTGGAACGCGACGATGGGCGAATGAGCCCCTATAATCCGTCCCATGCCAGCCACCAAACCGCTCATCCAGCCCAACGCGCAGAACGAATACAAGGTGGACACCAGCGATCTGCCGCTCGCGTGCCCGATGCCCGAGATGTACTTGTGGAATTCGCATCCGCGGGTCTATCTAGCGATCGAAGAGACGGGCTGGGCGAAGTGCGCGTACTGCGGAGCCGAGTACACGTTGAGCAAGTAGTCGGGTGCCCGGCTACGCGAACGGTTTGTCGAGCGAGGGCGGAGGTGTGGAGAACCAGACCGGTTCGCTCTGGCCCATGTGGAAGCAGTCTTCCAGCCGTATGCCGAATTTCCCCGGTAGATAGATTCCCGGCTCGTTCGAGAAACACATGCCCGGCGCGAGCAGCGTGGTTTCGCCGCGCACCAGGTTGACGGGTTCATGGCCATCGAGCCCGATCCCATGCCCGGTGCGATGCGACGTACCGGGTAGTTTGTAGCCGGGCCCGTAGCCCCATTTCTCGAGCTGCGCGCGCACTGCGTCGTCCACCTTGCCCGCAGGCCTGCCGACGCGCGCGGTGCGGTTCGCCACCTGCTGCAGCGTGTGCATCTGCTCCCAAACCTTGCGCTGTTCGGCGTTCGCTGCGCCGAACACGAACGTGCGCGAGATGTCGGACTGGTACCCCTCGACGGTGCAGCCGCAATCCATCAGCACGACTTCGCCGTCGCGCACCTGCTGGGGCTGGCTCGAGCCATGTGGATAGGCGCTCGCTTCCCCCAACAGGATCAGCGCGAACTCGGGGGAGGCGCCGAGTGCGCTATGCGCTGAATCCATGATCGCGCCGATGTCCGTGGGCGTCATGCCGCGCTCGATGCGCGTCGCGGTGTGGCGGTAAGCGGCGACGGTGATGTCGGCCGCCTTCTGCATCAGCGCGAGTTCGGCCTTCGACTTCACCATGCGGCAGCCGCGCACGACGGGCGCGCCGTTCCTGATCTCGACGCGCGGCATCGCACGGCGCAGTCCATCGACCGCAAAGAAGCGCACGGTTTCTTCCATCGCGATGGGCGCGGTGACTTTGCGGTCGCGCAGGATGCCGGCGACGGTTTGCAGCGGATCCATGTCTTCGTGCCAGACGCGGACCTCGGCGGGCACCTTGAGGCTCTCGCGCACGGAAGGCTCTTCGAAATGCGGCGTGACGATGGCGATGTCGCCCTCGCGTGGAAGAATGGCGGCGGTGAGGCGCTCGCTGCGCCACCAATGAATGCCGGTGAAGTAGATGAGAGAGGCGCCGGGCTCGATGAGCAGCGCGCCGATGCCGAACTGGCCCATGAGCACACGGGCCTTTTCGATGCGCGCGAGGTATTCGGCGCGCGCGATCGGCACGACATCGCCCGTCATGGACTTGAGCCCGGCCGCGGCGTCGGCCGCCAACAGCGAAGCCGGCCGCAATGCCGCGATCGCGCTGGCCGCGGCGGTCATGGTCAGGACGTCTCGGCGGTTCGTTCGCATACGCTTCAGTACTGCTGGTACGACTTTTCTTCGACGATGCTCGAGCCTAACAGGGTATTGATGCGCTTCTTGATCGCCGCGCGTTCGTCGTTAGTGACGTAGACGGCGCGCGCCAGCGCGATGAACTTGTCCCCGAACCGTTGGGCGCGTTCCTCATCGCGGATATCGTCTTCGATGACCCACAGCGCCTCGTTGACGCGCGTGAGATTGGCTTCTTCGGGTCCGAGATCGGCGGCGGCAGCGCCCGAATCCTGCCAGGTCTTTTCGAGCAGCGACAGCTCGTGCCTGACGTTCGCGACCTTGTCGGCATCGCGCATGCGTGCCGCCTTGATGCGCAGGATGGTGATCTTGTCGAGCAGTTCGCCGGGCGAAATCGGAACCAGGATGTCTTTCATGGTAGGCGTGCCTCAGGGCTCAAGGCTAACAGCTCATCGAGTTTCGCGGTGACCGCGGCGACCTCGATCAATTCCATGACGCCGGGCCGCTCGATCTTCTGTGTCCACGGCAATTCGGCCGCGGACTTGCCGAGGAATTTCTGCGTGGCAGCTTCATACGCATCCACGCACCAGCGTCGCGACAGATACGGCCCGCTGCGCGCCGGATTGGTCGCGGCGTACAAGCCGATGACGGGTGTATCCACCATGGTCGCCATGTGCGCGGGGCCCGAGTCAGGTGTCACGAGGACCGTGGCGCGCGCGAGCAGCGCCAGCAGCTGCGGCAGCGTATCGCGACCCACCTGGTCGATCATCGGCACGGACGCCTGCCTGGCGATTTCCCGCGCCATCTCGCGTTCGGGCGCGCTCGGGCCGCCGCACAGGATGACGCGCATGCCATGTTTGTTTGCCGCGTGATCGGCGATGGCCGCGTAGCGTTCCGGCAGCCAGTTGCGCGCGCGATGACTCGAGCACGCGCTGATCGCGAGCACCGGTTGCGAGTCGGGAACCAGGTGTTCGGCGTAGGCGAGGGCCTCGGCCGGCAGCGGGATGTTCCAGCGCACCCGCTCGCGCGCCACACCGAGCGCGTCGGCGAATCCCAGAAAACTGTCGAGGACGTGTTCGCGCTGCCGCTCGGCGACGCGCGCGTTGGTGAACAACCATTGCAGTTCGCGCGCGCGCGGCTTGTCGAAGCCGAGCTTGACCGGCGCGGGAACGAGCGCCGCGGCGGCGCTGGCCCTGATCGACAATTGCAGATGCAGCAGCAGATCGAAAGCGCCGCGACGCTGCATCTCGGTACGCAACCGGCTATACGCCGAAAGGCCGGCGCCCTTGTCCACGGTGATAAGCTCCACATCCGGAATGAGGCTCATCAATTTCGCTTCGAGTTTGCCGATCACCCACGTGAAGCGGGTGCGCGGCCACGCGTCCTGCAACGTGCGCAGCAACGGCACGACGTGGCAGGTATCTCCGATCGCCGAGAGGCGGAGCAGGCAGACCTTTTCTGGCGGAGTGGCCAGCGGATGAGCCAAGGAATGGGCAACAGCCTGCACGGTGCATCCATGGATGTGGGTGAATGAAACGTCACTGGCCCGTGGGTGCGGAAGTCAGCGAAGCCGCCTTCAATGGCGGCCGGATGCTATACGACACCCTGCGCACGAGCAATTTCTCGGTGGATTTTTTCGAGCCGGAATACTGGCGCAAACACGATTCCATCGACGGTACCGCGCGCGGCCGCGGCACTACCTGGTTCATCCGCGCCGGGGAGTCGAGTTTCGTGCTGCGCCATTACCGTCGCGGCGGCCTGATGGCAAAAGTTTCAAAAGACGCCTACCTGTGGGGCGGCGAGGCAGAAACGCGTTCGTTCGCCGAGTGGTACCTCACGTACCACTTGCATCGCGCCGGGCTCCCGGTGCCGACGCCGATCGCGGCTCGCTACCAGCGACGCGGGCTCATCTACCGCGCCGACCTCATCACCCAGCGCATCGAGAACAGCGAGTCGCTGGCCGCACGGCTCATCGAGGGCCCGTTGTCGTTCACGCAATGGATCGCCATCGGTCGTTGCATCCGGCGGTTTCACGATGCCGGCGTGTATCACGCCGATCTGAACGCGCACAACATCCTGCTCACGCCCGAGCAGGTCTATCTGATCGATTTCGATCGCGGCGAGCTGCGCAAGCGCGGCTGGTGGGCCGACACGACGCTGGTGCGCCTGTACCGTTCGCTAGAAAAATTGACGCTGCTGGCCGCACCGGAGAGTTTTACGGACGAGGACTGGCATTCGCTGCTGGCGGGGTATCGCGAGTCCGCGGGACTGCCGCAGGCGACTCTCGCCTGAAATCAAGCGACGCGTGCGTTTCGTCTACATCTGCCTCGCCTATCTACTCGCGCCCGTCGTGGCCGGCGCGCTGGCGTTGCGTGGGTTCCGCGACCGCAGTCACTGGCAGGGCTTCTCGCAGCGCTTCGGCTTCGGGTCGACGGTCGCGCGCCGCAGCATCTGGGTGCACGCGGTTTCCGTGGGCGAAGTGCAGGCGGCCGTGCCGCTGGTGGAGGCGTTGCTCAAGCGCTTTCCGGACATTCCGCTGGTATTGACCACAGTCACCCCCACCGGGCGTGCACGGGCGCAATTCGTGTTTGGCACACGAGTCGAAGTCCGTTATGTGCCGATCGACCTGCCGGGATCGGTGCGGCGCTTCTTCACGCGCGTGCAGCCGCAACTCGCGATCATCCTCGAAACGGAAATCTGGCCGAACCTCTATCACCGCTGCGGGCGGCTGGGCGTGCCGCTGGTGCTGGCGAGCGCGCGCATCTCGCCGCGCTCCGTGAAGAATTATCGCCGGCTGGTGGGACTGTTCCGCGAGACGCTCTCGCACGGCATTTTCATCGCGGCGCAAAGCGCGGCCGATGCCGAGCGGTTCCGATCCATCGGCGCGAATCCCGAACACACGCACGTGGTCGGCAACATCAAGTTCGATTACAGCCACCCGGCCAACATCGAAGCGAAAGGCGCGGCCAACCGGCGCTCGTTGGGTCCGGACCGCCCGGTATGGGTGGCCGGCAGCACCCACGCGCGCGAGGAGGATGTGCTGCTTGCGGCGCATCGCCTGCTGCGCACCCGCCATCCGCAGACTCTGCTGGTGCTCGTGCCGCGCCATCCGCCGCGTTTCGGCGAAGTCGCGGATGCATTGAAGGAGCAGGGTGTGAAGTTCGTGACGTTCACCAGCGGCGCCGCGATCGCCGAAGACACCGAAGTGTTCCTGGTCAATACGCTCGGCGAACTACTGGGTTTCTACGCGGCCGCGGACGTGGCCTTCGTGGGCGGCAGCCTGGTGCCGATCGGCGGGCACAACCTGCTCGAACCGCTGTCGCTGGGACTGCCCACGTTGAGCGGGCCCAATACTTTCAACGCGGCGGATATTTCCAAGCTGCTGGTCGAATGCGGCGCGGTGCGCATCGTTCACGATGCCGCGGAGCTGGCGGCCGCGATCGGCGCCTTGTTGGCCGATCCCGCCGCCCGCTCCCAGATGGGTGCGAGCGGCAGGAAAGCCATCGAAGACAATCGCGGCGCGGTGGGCCGGCTGATGCGGTTCCTCGAACCGCTGCTGCCCTAGCTACTACTGCGCGGGCGGCGTCGCCGGATCCACCGTCGGCGGATTCTGCGGCGGCGGCGGCGCCTCGAGCCAGGTGTTCACGTCTTCGAGCGCCTTGCGGTCGAGGATGCCGGCGGCCTGCTTCAGCGTCAGCAAATTGAGCATGTAGTCGTAGCGGCTGCGCGAGTATGCCGTCTGCGCGGCGACCAGAATCCGGCGCGACGCCAGCACATCGACCGCGGTGCGCGTGCCCACGTCGTAACCGGCCTCGGTGGCGCGCAGCGCGGTGGCCGAAGACTCCAGCGCCTGCTTGAGTGCCTGCACGCGCGAGATTTCCGACACGACGCCCAGATACGCATCGCGCGCGGCACGCTCGGTCTCGCGCGACACACGTTCGAGGCGCTGCTTCGCGGCCTGCCACCGGTACGAGGACTGCCGCACCTGCGATTGCGTTCCGCCGCTCGACCAGATCGGCACCGTGACTTGCAGGCTGATTGACTTGTCGGTATCGCTTTCCTGCGAGGAGGCCGCCGAACCGCCATCGAACTGGCCGGGGATCGGATCGAACACCTGCACGTCGTCCTGTTCGAAGTGCGACTTGCCCACGACGAGATTCACCTGCGGCAGATGGCCGCCGAAATTCACCCGCACGTCGTCGCGCGCGATGTCCGCGCCGAGACGGCTCGAGGTGAGGGCGAGGTTCTGTTCCATCGACGCTTCGACCCACTTCTGCGGATCGGCCGGCTCCGGCACCGCGAGCGGCATCGTGGTGCGCGGGGTCGCGAGCACCAGGTACTGCATGTCGGTAATCTCGCGTAGCAGTTCCTGGGACGTGGCCAGCTGGCGCTTGGCGGCGATCAGGTCGGCGGCGGCGGTGTCACGCGCGGCGCGCGCTTCCTGCACGTCGGTGATCGCGATCAGGCCCACTTCGAAGCGCTTGTCGGCCTGTTCGAGCTGGCGCGAAATCGCATCGAGCGACGCCTGCTGGGCCTGCACGTCGTCCTGCGCCGCAAGCACGTTGAAGTAGGTGGTCGCGACGCGCAATGCGAGGTCCTGCTGCGCGACGCCGTAGTCGGCGTCCGCTTGGGCGACGATGCGACCCGCCTGCTTGAGGCCGACCAGCAGGCCCCAGTTGAAGACGCTCTGGCGAAGCTGCAGGCCCCATTGCGTGCTTTCCGGCTCCGACGTGCCGACCTGCTGCTGTTGCTGGATGACCAGCGGCGAGAGCGGGTTGTTAGGGTCGGAGGGGACGAGGCGCGGGAACAGGCTGTTCTGCGTGCCCTCTTCCTTCGTCTTGCTCCAGCTGCCAGAAATCTGCGGCAGGTACAACGCCCAGGCTTGGGGACGCGCCTCCCGCGTGGCCTTGCGCGTGTACTCCGCCTCGCGGACCAGTGGATCGTTGACCACGGCCTGATCAAAGATCGTGAGCAGGTCTTCGCCCGAAGCAGTAACAGTAGCCAGGCATCCCAGGCCCAGTGCGAGTAAACGACGCATTAATAAGAGTCCTCTTTAGTGTTGTAGTTCACTATATCACCTGCCTCATGAGGGCAGTCAATGCACGCGGTGAAAAAGCTTAGACGTTTCAGTACTGCGGAACGGTTGCATCGACCGACTCGCTCCACGCAGATATTCCGCCGGAGAGATTGGCAACGTTGGTAAATCCTTGGTTCGAAAGGAAATGCGCCACACGCAGGGATCGCACGCCCCCGTGACACATGACGATCGTTTCGGCATCGCGCGAGAACTCCGAAAGCCTCCCCGGAAGGTCGTTCATCGGCACATGTACGACGTCCGGGATGCTCGCAAGTTGCAATTCCCAGCCCTCGCGCACGTCGATGACCAGCGGTTGCTCGCCGCGCTCGCGTCGTGCCTTGAGATCCTGGACCGATATCTCGCGAACCATGAGTCGGGCGGCCGCCTTCAGAATGTAAACGATTCGGGGCGTCGCGCGTTCTCGAGCGCGTCGATCGCCGTTTCGAATAGTCCCGCGCTGCTCCAGGCGTCCTGGGAGGTGCGCGTGACCAGCAGGGCCTCCTGCGGTTGGCTTCCGCCGACCACGGCGAACAACTTGCCATCGAGCGCTAACGCGCGGGCAAAGCGATCGTCGTACAAAGGCAGGGCTCCACATACCGCAATGAGCGCATAGTCCTTGCCCAGTTCCAAGTTGAAAGTGTCACCCGTGACCACCTCGACCTGGCCGAAGCCGGTGCGTTTGAGATTGCTGCGTGCCGCTGCCGCAAGCTCCGCGTGAATCTCGATCGCACGAACGCTCGCGCCCATGGCCGAGAGACACGCCGGCACGAAGCCCGTCCCGCATCCGACTACCAGCGCGCGCATGCCGGGCGCGGCAGCCAGCGCCTGAAGGAGACGTCCGACAATTTTCGGTGCAAGCATGTGCTGGCCATCGCGCAGCGGGATGTCGGTGTCCGCGAAAGCGACCTCGGCGTAGCGTTCGGGTACGAAAAATTCGCGCGGCGTGCGACGCATGGCCTCGAGTACGCGGTCGTCGAGCACGTCCCACGCGCGAATCTGCTGCGTGATCATCTGGGCGCGCGCGAACTCGGTCTGCATGGAGAACTCCTTGACTGGGATGCTACTTATTCTGCCCGAATCGTAGGACTTTAAGTGCTTCGTTTCGTCGTGGAACCAGTCGGCATATCGCTGGTTTTTATGGTTAATGTCGCATGGGGGTTTGCAACGCTCCGCTATTCTGGCCTGAGGGCTGGATGCCCTGCACAAAAACAACGGACTAATAACAAAGAAGGGTTTGCTGCGGGATGTCGATTCTTGGGTTGATCTGTGTGCTGCTCGCACTCGTGGCGACGCTGCTGTTCGTGCTGTTTCTATTTCAGCGGCGCGATCTGCGGGCGGTCTCCGAGTTGTCGCTGACGGTACAGCGGGCGGTGAGCGGCGAACGCCTGCCGCAGCGCATCGAGATCTCCGAGAAGGACCACGATCAGCTCGATGTCCAGGCCCTCGGCGTCTCCGTCAACCAGCTGTTGATGCGCGCCACCCGCACCACGGGGCGCGAGCGCGCCGGTCCCAAACTATTCACCGAACTGGGCGAGCGGATTCATGAAGCGGTGCTGGTGCATCGCGAAGTGATCCTCTATGCCAACAGCCAGTTCGCGAGCTTCGTCGGCGTCGACCGCGTCAATCTCATCGACCGCCGCTTGTCGGACCTGGTGGCGCCGGAATATGCCGAGCTCGTGGCCGAGAATCTGCGCCGCCGCCTCGCCGGCAACCATGCCGCCGAGCGCTTCGAGGTCGAGATGGTCGGCATGCAGGGCCAGGTGAGCCTGCTCGAGCTAACTACCGCGCAGATCGACTTCGAAGGTTCGCAGGCTTTGCTGGTCACTGGCGTCGAGGTCATTCCGACCAGGAAACTGCGCGCACTGGCGAGCGGCAAGATCGACGAGAAGGAAGCCGTGGCGCGGGCCGCGTTGGTGGCCCCGCCATTGCCGCCGCCGCCACCGCCGCCGCCGCCGCTGCAGGTGTTCGCCATGCAGTCGCTGTCCGAGGCGATCGTCACGACCGATCTCGACGGCCACCTGGCGTACCTGAATCCGGCCGCCGAAAAATTGTTGGGCATCGGCCGTGCCCAGGCGATAGGGCGGCTGCTCGAAGAGATCGTCGGCCTGGTCGATCAGAACGATCGCAAGCTGCTGGCGGATCCGGTCCGGGAAGCCGTGGGCGGCGATGACGGTACCCCGCACAATTTGAGTCGCCGGGCAGTACTGCTCGGCAAAGCCTCGGGGGAGGAGCGCGCCATCGAGCTCGCCGCCTCGCCGTTGCGAAACGAGGAGGGCGACTTGGTTGGCGCGGTCGTCCTGATGCACGACGTGACCGAGCTGCGCGGCCTGCACCGACAGATGTCGTACCAGGCGACGCACGATGCGCTCACCGGCCTCGTCAACCGCCGCGAGTTCGAGCGCCGGCTCGACGAAGCCGCCGATGTCGCACGGCGTGGCGAAGCCACGCACATGCTTTGCTACCTCGATCTCGACCGCTTCAAGATCGTCAACGACACCAGCGGGCACCTCGCCGGCGACAGCATGCTGCGCGAAGTCGCCAAGCTGTTGCGCGAAGCGGTGCGCGATTCCGACACGGTCTCTCGCCTGGGCGGCGATGAGTTCGGCATGTTGCTGGTCGGTTGCCCGCTCGACAAGGCGCGGCAGATCGCCGACGACGTGTGCCGCTCGATCGCGACGTATCGGTTCGTGTGGCACGACCGGGTGTTCAACGTCGGCGTGTCCATCGGACTCATCGAGATCGGGCGCGAGGCCGGAACCGTCGAGCAATTGCTCGCGGCGGCGGACTCGGCCTGCTACGTCGCCAAGAAGGAGGGCGCCGGCCGCGTGTCCGTGTACTCGGCCCGCGATGAAGCCATGGCGCGCAGCAACGGCGAGATCGAATGGCTGCAGAAGCTGCAGACGGCGCTCAAGGAAGAACGCTTCGCGCTGTACTACCAGCCCATCGTCTCCGCATTCGGCCCCGACACCGAGGGTCCCTCGATGGAAGTGCTGCTGCGCATGCTCGATGAAACCGGCGCCGAGATCGCGCCCGGCGAGTTTGTCGCCGCCGCCGAACGCTACCGGTTGATGGCCTCGGTCGACCGCTGGGTGGTGCAGACCACGTTCACCGCGCTGTCGCGCAACGCGTTTCAGCTCGCCCCTGATCGCAGCGTGGCCATCAACATTTCGGGCCAGACGCTGGGCGATCCGCAATTTCTCGAATTCGTGGTCGAGATGCTCGACCGCACGGGTATCGCGCCCGACCAGGTGTGCTTCGAGATCACCGAAAGCGCCGTGATCGGCAACATGGAGGCGGCACGGCGATTCGTCGGCGTGCTGCACGGCATGGGCTGCAAGTTCACGATCGATGATTTCGGTTCGGGCGTCGCCTCGTTCTCGAGCCTCAAGAATCTGCCGTTGGACTATCTAAAACTCGACGGTTCCTTCATGCGCAACCTGTCGAAGGATTCGGTGAGCCAGACGATGGTGACCGCCATGATCAAGCTGGCGCGCACGCTCAACTTCAAGATCATCGCCGAGCAGGTCGAAGACAGCGCCGCGCTCGATGCCGCCCGCAAGATGGGCGTGGACTTCGTACAGGGGTTCGTGATTGCGCGGCCCGCAAGACTCTCACTCGCAGCCTGACAGTCAAAAAAGGATTCGGGAGATTTCGATGTCCGTTGCACACAGCCAGAACGCCGCACCATGCCGCTTTTGCGGCGAACACCCCACCGTGGCACGTCCTGCGACGCGCTTCCCGCTGGTCAGGGGCGTGACCCGATTGCGGGCCGGCGCCTTGTGCCTGGCGACGACGCGCGGCGCGCGCGCCAGCAGCCGGCCGCGCTTGCGCGATTCGAACTCACGCCGGCCTGCGGCCAGGACCGCGCCGCCGCGCCGAAGCTGATATTTTGCGGACCATCGCAACGGAGGTCCGCATGCTCAAGACGTACAAAGGCAGCTGCCACTGCGGCACGGTGCGCTACGAGGCCGACATCGATCTGGCGAAAGGCACTGGCAGGTGCAACTGCTCGATCTGCACCAAGACGCGCAACTGGAGCGCCATCATCAAGCCCGATGCGTTCCGCCTCATCTCGAGTGAAGACGCTCTCGGCGAATACCGCTTCGGCACGAAACAAGGCGCGCACCTGTTCTGCAAACACTGCGGCGTGCGCACCTTCGAGCGCGGTCATGTCAAGGAAATCGGTGGTGACTACGTGTCGATCAAGCTCGCCAGCATTGACGACATCGATCCGCGCGAACTCGCCGAAGCGCCCGTGAGTTTCGCCAACGGCCGCGACAACAAGTGGTGGGAACCGCCGGCGGAAACCCGGCACCTGTAGCAGTGGGCGGCGCTTCGAATAGCGACACCGCATTCGCGGGATCGATACCGGAGGTCTACGAGAAATACCTCGTGCCGCTGATTTTCGAGCCTTACGCACTCGATCTCGCCGCGCGCCTCGCCGCGTTGTCCCTCACCAACCTGCTCGAGCTCGCCGCTGGCACCGGAGTGGTCACCCGGCGGCTCGCGCTCGAACTACCGGAAGGTGTCACCCTCACCGCCACCGACCTGAATCAGTCCATGCTCGATGTCGCTGCATCAACAGGTACCCATCGGGCCGTCACGTGGAGTCAGGCGGATGCGCTGCAGCTGCCGTTTGCGAATGCCACCTTCGATGCGGTCGTGTGCCAGTTCGGCGCCATGTTCTTCCCCGACAAGCCGCGTGCTTTTGCCGAAGCGCGCCGCGTGTTGCGGCCGGGGGGCGTCTTCCTGTTCAACGTCTGGGATCGCATCGAGGAGAATGAGTTTCCGATGACCGTTACCGAAGCGCTGGCGATGCTGTTTCCGGACGACCCACCACGTTTCATGGCGCGTGTGCCGCATGGATACCACGACATCGGCGTCTTCCGGCGAGATCTCGCGGCTGCCGGGTTTGAGCGCATTCCGAACATCGAAACGGTTGCTGCGCGCAGCCAGTGCGCGTCGGCGCGCATCGCGGCCATGGCGTTTTGCCAGGGCACTCCGCTGCGCGCGGAAATCGAGGCACGCGATTCTTCCGGACTCGTCGCAGCCACGGATATGGCGGAGAGCGTCATCGCACGGCGCTTCGGTACCAGCGCAATAGATGGGAAAATCCAGGCGCACGTGATTACAGTTACGCTGTGAGCGAGTGCGCAAGGGGACGCCGTCCTCGATGAGGGCAGAAGTGCCTCCCTTCAGCCAGCGGGCTTCAATTCCTCGCGGATCGCCGAGTCGATCCACTGTTCGGTCGGGCGGCCGCTCCAGCGTTTCTCCACGCGACCCTCGCGGCTGATCAGGTAACTGAGTGGATAGAACTTCCCCGCGTTATAAAACGGCGCGGCGTCCGCAAGCCTGCCGTGTACACCGTCGAATCGATTTTTGCGCAGGAATTCCGTGAGCACACCGGGTTCCTCGAGCGACAGGTACAGCACCACGAGCCCGTCGTTTGCGTGCTCGCCCTGCAGCTTGGACAGCAACGGCATTTCACGCCGGCAGGGCGTGCACCACGTCGCCCAGAAATTGAGCAGCACCACTTTGCCCTTGAAATCGGCAAGCGCATGTAGTTTGCCGTCGGTGTCGAAGTAACTGAGCGCGGGCGCCGCCTGGCTCATCGTGGGCATCGACATCGCAATCGGGGCGGAGTTGCCGGTCAGGCGCAGGATCAATGCCGCGCCGCCCGCCAGCCCGAGAACGACCGCGGGCAATCCGAAGCGCACGGCAGCGGGCGCGGGACGACGCAGCCACGTCACGACGCCGGCCAGCAGGATCGCGGCGGCCACGTAGAAGGTTGGCGCGCGGAACCACAATCGTTCGGCACCGAATCGCCCGGTGAGATGTGCAACTGCGATGGCGCCCACCAGCGCGAAGCCAAACAGCGTGGCAAACCATGCGCAGGCACGCTGCGCGCGCGCGGCGTCGCCGGCGCCGCGGCTTGCAGCGCGGAATGCGAGGCCGCCGGCCGCGATGATCGCGAGTGCGACCGCCAGGCAGATCAGAATGTAAGTCGTACGCATACCGGATGAGGATACCGGCGCCGTGCTGCAGGTTCAGGCGGTGAGGGCAATTACGCGTGTAGGACGATTGCCAGTCGATCTCGCCACTGCGCGCGCACCCTTCCTGTCAGGGAGTGGGTGCGACCTGCGCGCGCGAAATGCCCAGCTTCTTCATTCGATGGCGCAGCGTCGCGGGCTTCATGCCCAGCTTCAGCGCGGCGCCGGAATTGCCTTCGATGACCCAGTGCGTGGCATTGAGCACCCGCAGGATGTGCTCGCGCTGCACGTGGTGCAACCCGGTGTTTTCGGTGTTTTCCAGGTCGATGGGCGGCGCGGCATAGAAGGCGGGCAGACGGTGCATGCCAGTCGCCGCCGCCGCCATCTCACCGCGATCGTCGGGCGCATACAGCGCCAGCATTTCCGGCGGGATCTTCAGCATCGGCGAAGTGTTCATGATGAGCGCGCGTTCGACCAGGTTCTCCAGTTCGCGCACGTTGCCCGGCCAGGGATAGCGGGTGAGCGCGGCCAGCGTGTCGGGATCGACGCCGTCGACGCGGCGGCCGACGCGCGGCGCGTACTTCTGGGCGAAGAACTGCACCAGCAACGGGATGTCTTCGCCGCGTGCGCGCAGCGGCGGCAGTTCGACCGGAAACACATTGAGCCGGTAGTAGAGGTCTTCGCGGAACTGCGCATCGTGCGTCAACCGGCGCAGGTCGCGATTGGTGGCGGCGATGATGCGCACGTCGACTCTGCCTTCGGCGCCCTGGCTGACGCGATCGGATTCCTGCCGCTGCAACGCGCGCAGTAGCTCGGCCTGCGCTTCGAGCTGCAGCTCGCCGATTTCGTCGAGAAAGATCGTGCCGCCGTGTGCGAGCGCGAAGCTTGCATCGAGCGGCGCGTCCTGGTCGCGCAGCGCGGCGCAATCGAGCTTGATGAAAGGGCCCACGGAGCGGCGGCTCGCGGCATGAATCGCGCGCGCTATCAGTTCCTTGCCGGTGCCGGTCTCACCCGCGATCAGCACCGTCGCATCGGTGGGAGCCACGCGGCTGACGTTTTCCAGTACGCGGGTCAACCCGGCGCTCGCGCCGATGATCTCGTCGAAGTCGTGAACCGCCTGGATTTCATCGCGCAGGTAACGGTTCTGGGCGCGCAGCCGTTCGAGCTCGCGTTCGGCCCGAAGGAGTTTCTGCTGCAGATCGCCCGTTAGGTCGTCCCCTGACATGCTCTCGGGACAGTTGCCGTGGTGGCGCCGAGTATATGGGAGCGCTTCGCCGCTGCGAACAAACATTCACGAGGCTACGCGCCGGCCGGCGGCCGTCTGGCTACCGCACGGCCGTGCCGGATGACCGATATCAGTGCGTACTGGTGTCGCGGCCGGCGTCGGCCCGCCGTAGATGGTCCAACGAAAAGAATCCCGCGCCGCAGGCGGCCAGCACTAACAACATGTATCCCCACAGATAGTGCTGGCCGCGCGCGGCTTCGAAGCCTTCGCCGCCAAGTACGTGCCAGTAGGAATAGAGCGCCAGCGCGTTCACCGCGAAGAGGCCGAGCGCCCCGACGCGCGTGAACAAACCCAGCACTAACAACAACGGGAAGAACAACTCGCCGAAGGTGCCGGCCACGGCGGCGGCGGCCGGCGGCAGCAGCGGGACCTGGTATTCATAGCGGAACAGATCGAGCGTCGAATCCCACTGCGTGAACTTGAGCCAGCCCGAGGCGAGGAACTGCCAGCTGACCCAGAGTCGTGTGCCGAGCAGCAGCACTGAACGCAAGTGATCGAGCTTGCGCCCGAGGGTCGCGTGCAGGTGCGCGGACTTGGTCAGCATGTTCATCGAGGTCTCCAGATTCGCCGAGGTCCAACGCTGGAATCGTTCTTTTCCGGCGTGGGAGCCCAGCTTGTTTGTCAGGCGGGCATCGTTTTCCTGCCACAGAAAGAACGCTGCGGCTGCCACCGCAAAAGCATCCCTTCCAACTATTCCAAGCCATCTCAATCAAAAGGTTACGCCATGGCCTGCGTAGGACGTGGCAGTCCGCGGCGAGCCTGCCGTTCCCGTTGTGTGTTTGGCGCCAATCACCCCTGATGAGACCGGCCGATGTTGCGAAAAATTGCGCCTGACGACTGCAGCAATTTGGGGTAGTTTCGGTCGCTAAGTCGATTTTGGGAGACGATCGCGATGCAACTGTCGCAAATGTGGCGTGAGCATCTGCAGGCGGGCTGTCCGCCGGAAATGCGCGGTCTCAGCATCGCGGGCACTGCGGCCCGCGAGCTCGACGCCGAAATCACCGCCTGTGTCAGCGCCTGCGTGACCCACACGCTCAAGATGGATTCGCGTATCGAGCGGCGGCTGCACGACATTGCCCACGCGCTCGAGAATTTCCAGGATCAGGGCACGCCCGAAGTGGCGGCCTATTGCACGCGTCTGAACAAGCTCGTGAGCGCGGTGCTCGTCAATGCCGGTCCCATCACGGAAGCGGCTAACAATAGCGACAAGCTCGAATCCACCGGCGAGATGGTGCGGCCGAGGATGAAGCGCAGATAGGGTCTGCCTACTTCGGTTCGAATTTCAGCGACACGCCGTTCATGCAGTATCGCTGGCCGGTCGGCTGCGGGCCGTCGTCGAACACGTGCCCCAGGTGCCCGCCGCAGTTGCTGCAAAGGACTTCCACGCGTCGCATTCCGTGCGATGAGTCGGTGATGGTCGTGACCGCATTCGGCAGCGGCTTGAAGAAGCTCGGCCAACCCGAACCGCTCTCATACTTGGTGCTGGATTCGAACAACGGCTGCGCGCACGCGGCGCAGTGAAAAATGCCGGTGCGCTTCTCGAGATTGAGCGGGCTCGTCCCGGCGCGCTCGGTGCCATGTTCGCGCAGCACGCGGAACTGATCGGCGGAAAGCAGCTGGCGCCATTCGGTATCGGATTTCTCGACCGGGAATTTATCGTCTGTCATTTGCGAATACTCCTTGGCGTATCGAGGGGGACCGGTGATATGGGGATGAAATTACCGAGGCAAACAAAAAGGGACGAACCTTGCGGTTCGTCCCCTTCAAACAACAAAAACCAGGAATGTCCCCTCTAGAGGAGGGGCACCAGCAACAGCGCGACGATGTTGATGATCTTGATCAGCGGGTTGATGGCCGGGCCCGCGGTGTCCTTGTACGGATCGCCGACCGTATCGCCAGTCACCGAAGCCTTGTGCGCGTCGGAGCCCTTGCCACCGAAGTTGCCTTCCTCGATGTACTTCTTGGCGTTGTCCCACGCGCCGCCCCCGGTACACATGGAGATGGCAACAAAGAGTCCGGTGACGATGGTGCCGATCAGCAGGCCGCCGAGCGCCTTGATGCCGGCGCCGGGGCCCATCAGCCAGTTCAGGCCGAATGCTACGACCACGGGGATCAGGATCGGCAGCAGCGAGGGAATGATCATTTCCTTGATCGCCGCCTTGGTCAGCAGGTCCACCGCACGGCCGTACTCCGGCTTCGCGGTGCCTTCCATGATTCCCTTGATCTCGCGAAACTGGCGGCGCACCTCTTCGACCACGGCGCCCGCCGCACGACCCACGGCTTCCATCGCCATGGCGCCGAATAGATAGGGCACGAGACCGCCGATGAACAGGCCGATGATCACGGCCGGATCCGACAGCGAGAACGCCACCATCTCGCGGCCCGTGGCGAGCAGGTGCGTTTCGAGGTTGTGCGTGTAGTCGGCGAACAGCACCAGCGCGGCAAGACCGGCCGAGCCGATCGCGTAACCCTTGGTCACGGCCTTCGTGGTGTTGCCCACCGCGTCGAGCGGGTCGGTGATGTCGCGGATCTTCTTCGGCAGCCCCGCCATCTCGGCGATGCCGCCGGCGTTGTCGGTGATCGGGCCGTAGGCGTCGAGCGCCACGACCATGCCGGTGAGTGATAGCATCGAGGTCGCGGCGATCGCGATGCCGTACAGGCCGTGGCCCGTGCCGCTGGCTTCACCCAGCGTGTAGGCGCCGTAGATCGCCAGGCAGATCGCGATGACCGGCAGCGCGGTCGACTTCATCGACACACCCAGACCGGCAATGATGTTCGTCGCGTGGCCCGTCTGCGAAGCCGCCGCCACCTTGCGCACCGGCGAGTATTCAGTCGCGGTGTAGTACTCGGTGATCACGATCATCGCGGCGGTCAGCGCGAGGCCGATCAGCGCGCAATAGAACATGTTCATCTGCAGGTTCGGCATTGCCGCCGTGTTGGCCATCAGCTGCTCGGTGATGAACCAGAACGCGGCCGCCGAGATCAGGCCCGAGACGATCACGCCCTTGTACAGCGCGTTCATGATCTTGCCGCCATCGGAGGTCTTTACGAAGAAGGTGCCGACGATGGAGGAGATGATGGACGCGGCGCCGAGCGCCAGCGGATACAGGACGGCGTTTTCGCCCAGGCCCTGCATCACGAGACCACCTAGCAACATCGTGGCGACCAGCGTCACGGCGTAGGTCTCGAAGAGGTCGGCGGCCATGCCGGCGCAGTCGCCGACGTTGTCGCCTACGTTGTCCGCGATGACCGCCGGGTTGCGCGGGTCGTCTTCCGGAATGCCGGCTTCGACCTTGCCCACCAGGTCCGCGCCGACGTCGGCGCCCTTGGTGAAGATGCCGCCGCCGAGGCGGGCAAAAATCGAGATGAGCGAGCCGCCGAAGGCGAGGCCGATCAGCGCGTGCAGCGCGGCGTCGGTGCCGATGCGCGGCTGGAGCAGCGTGTAGTAGCCAGCTACTCCTAATAGGCCGAGCCCAACCACCAGCATTCCGGTGATGGCGCCGCCCTTGAAGGCGACCTGCAGCGCTGCGTTGAGACCGTTGTTGGCCGCTTCGGCGGTGCGCACGTTGGCACGCACCGAGATGTTCATGCCGATGTAGCCCGCGAGCCCGGAGAGGATCGCGCCGATCGCGAAGCCAAAGGCGCTGTACCAGCCGAGCGGGGTCACGCCGATGATCGCGAACAACACCACGCCGACGATGGCGATGGTGGTGTACTGGCGGTTGAGATACGCCTTGGCGCCGGCCTGGATGGCTGCCGCGATGTCCTGCATGCGCGCATTGCCTGCCGGCAGCTTCAAGATCGCCATCATCGAGAACACGCCGTACAAAACGGCGATCACGCCGGCGCCAATCGCCAGCCACAGCCACGTCGTGGCAACCATGCGGGACTCCTTACAAAATCAGATGCTTAGTTGTTCTACTGGAGCGCGCAGCCCTTGCCCGCCACCCCGAAAGGGCGCGCACTATAACAACGTGGCGCGAGTCGGCCAACCTCGGGACACCAATGACAACGTGGGACAGCGCTACCGATCGCACTGTGGCGCGCTGGTGGCGGCAAAACCTGCAAAAAGCCCGCATGCCTTGCCCGGCGAACGCTGGCTTTTTGCATATCTCGGGCAAACAAGGCCCGTCTCGTCAGGCGAGCCGCGAGCGCCCTCGCGCGATCAGGGTTTGAACTCAGTATTGAGCTTCTTCTTCACCGCGACGCCCTTGATCGTTACGTAGTCTGGCAGTCCGTTCTTGTATGGCGGGTAGTCTTCGCCTGCGATCAATGGTTCGAGGTACGCGCGGCATTTCTCGGTGATGCCGAAGCCATCCGCGGTGATGTAGTCGCGCGGCAGCTTCTTTTCCACGTTGGCCACGTCGGCGAGCGGCACGTGTCCAACGACCCACTTATAGGGCGTGTTCTTCGTGCGCACGATGGTCGGCATCACGGCGTCGTGGCCGCTCACGGCGAGTTCCACCGCGGCCTTGCCCATCGCGTACGCCTGTTGCACATCGACCTTCGAGGCGATATGGCGCGAGGCCCGTTGTAGATAGTCAGCCACGGCCCAGTGATATTTGTAGCCGTGCGCCTCGCGCACCATGTTGGCCACCACGGGTCCGACGCCGCCCAGCTGCGTGTGGCCGAACGAATCCTTGGTGCCGGCATCGGCGAGGAACTTGCCATCGGCGTAATGCGCACCCTCGGACACCACGATGACGCAGTAGCCGTAGTCAGTGACGCATTGTTTGACCTTCGCGAGGAAGGCCTCCTTCTCGAACGCGATTTCGGGGAACAGGATGATGTGTGGCGGCTGGGCAGGGCCCTTGCCTGCGAGTCCGCCGGCGGCGGCGATCCAGCCCGCGTGGCGGCCCATCACCTCCATCACGAATACCTTGGTCGACGTCTTCGCCATCGAAACGACGTCGAGCGCGGCCTCGCGCGTCGAGATCGCGATGTACTTGGCGACCGAGCCGAAGCCGGGGCAGCAGTCGGTGTGCGGCAGGTCGTTGTCCACGGTCTTCGGCACGCCGACGCAGATGACCTTGTGACCGAGCTGATCGCCGATCTGGGACACCTTGTTAGCGGTATCCATCGAATCGTTGCCGCCGTTGTAGAAGAAGTAGCCGATGTCGTGCGCCTTGAACACTTCGATGAGGCGCTCGTACTTGGCGCGGTCCTGCTCGAAGCTCTTGAGCTTGTAGCGCGCGGACCCAAACGCTCCCGCCGGCGTGTATCTGAGTCCTTTGATAGTCGCGCGCGATTCCTTGCTCACGTCGATGAGATCTTCGGTGAGCGCGCCGACGATGCCGTGGCGGCCTGCATAGACCTTGGCGATCTTCTTCGACTTCATGGCCGCTTCGATCACACCCGCAGCAGACGCGTTGATCACGGCAGTGACGCCGCCCGATTGAGCATAAAACGCGTTCATGGGCTTCTGTTTCTTGGCGGCGGGGCGTTGCATGAGTTGCTCTCGTGTGTCTCGTTGGATGTCCCGGCGGCGCCGGGCGAATGTTTGCTTGGCAGTTTGCTTGAAGAGGGTGGTTTGGTTACTGTGGCGCCCCTTCGAAGGGGCAGGTCGCAGGGTCAAGAATTTAGCATGCGCATCGTATTCATGGGCGCGCCCGGGTCGGGCAAGGGCACTCAAGCCCAGCGTCTCGTCAAGCATTTTGGAATTCCGCAGGTCTCGACCGGAGACATCCTGCGCAAGCACCTTTCCGAAGGCACGCCGTTGGGATTGCGCGCCAAGGAAATCATGGCCGCGGGCCGCTATGTCGACGACGAAACCATGCTCGCCATCATTCGCGCGCGCTTGTCCGAGCCGGATGCGCGGCGCGGTTTCATCCTCGACGGGTTTCCGCGCACGGTTGCGCAGGCCGATGGCCTCGCCAAACTTCTCGCCGAGCTCGGTACGCCGCTCGACGCGGTGGTGCTGTTCGAAGTCGACACCGATCAATTGATCAAGCGCCTGTCGGGCCGGCGGGTGTGCGAGTTGTGCAAGAACGTGTTCAACGTGCACACCGCGCCGCCGTCGATACCGCCTGAATGTCTGCCGGGCCGCAGCGTTCACCAGGTCGTGCAGCGTCCTGATGATGCCGAAGACACCGTGCGCGAGCGCCTGCGTGTCTATGAAGAGAAAACGCGCAAGCCGGTTTCCGGTTTCTATTCCTACACCGGCCTGATTCGCACCGTCGACGCCGAGGGCAACATCGAGGCGGTCACGCAGCGATTGCTGGACACGCTCAGCGCGGGTGGGGGCACGCTCGTCTCGAAGCCGGCCGCCGCGAAGAAGCGCGCCCCCAAACGTCGCGTCGCGCCGGCGCGCAAGCCGAAGGCACGCGCGCGCAAACTGGTTCGCAAAAAGGCGGGCCGCAAGAGTGCCAAGGCGAAGCCGGCGCGCCGGCCGGCGGCGCGAAAGCGTGCGACAGTCCGCAACGCGCGCAAGGCGCGCCCGGTGCGCCGCGGCTCAAAGCGCCGCTAACAACTTCTCGCCGACGATTTCCTTGCGCCAGCCACGCAGCAGGCTGATGTCGCGTTTGCCCGCGGCGAGCTTCTCGAGCTCGCGACGCGTGGCGAGCACTTCGGTACTGATCTCGAGACCCTTGGCCACTTCCGCGGAAACTTCCGTCAATCGCTTGACCAGTGCGAGCAGCGCGGGATCCGGTCGTTCGCGCCGCGGCAGCGGCGGCGGCGGATCGGAGATGGCGGCGTCACGCACCAGGGAGAGCAGTTCCTCTCCGCATTTGCGCACCACCGATTCCTGCATTTCGGGCAAGGCAGCCAGGGTCTTCATTTCGGTTGGCAGGCGCACCAGGAATTCGCGCAGTGTGAGGTCGTCGATGATCCAGCCGCGCGGGCGATTGCGTTCGATCGCGCGCCGTTCGCGCCAGGCTGCGAGGGTCTGCGCGAGTCGCTGACGCTGCGGATCGAGCGCGGGCAATCCCTTCACTTTCTTCCACGCGTCTTCGGGATCGACACGCAGGGCGTCGGCATTGCCGAGCGCGGCGAGGTCTTCTTCGAGCCAGCCGATGCGACCCTTCGCGGCGAGCGTCTCCAACAGACTCGCGCGCAAGCTCGCGAGGTGGCGCACGTCATCGAGCGCGTATTCCTGTTCCGCGGCGGACAGCGGCCGACGGGCCCAGTCGGCGCGCGTATGCGCCTTCGACAGCTCGACGCCGAGCAGGCGGCGCGTGAGTTCGGCATAACCGATCTGCGCGGGGTGGCCTGCGAGCGCGGCCGCGATCTGGGTATCGAACACGGGGTGCACGAGGCCGACCGCCGGCAGCATGACCTCGAGATCCTGCCGTGCGGCATGCATCACCTTGGCCGTGGCGGGCGAGGTGAGCAGCGGTGCCAGCGGCGTGAGGTCCGCTCCCCGTTCGAGCAAAGCCAGCGGATCGATGCACACCGCCTTGGCGCCGTCCGCGATCTGCACCAGGCACAGTTCGGCGCGATAGGTTTTCTCACGCATGAATTCCGTGTCGAGCGCGAGCAAGGGCGCTTGCGCCGCGCTGGCGACGAACGCTGTCAGCGCATCGGCGGTGTCGATCATCAAGGGCGACGTTCTCCGGGTGACGTGTACAATCCGGCCGTCATTATGCTTGCGAACCTGCGCGCATTGTTCGGCGTCGTCGTCGACATCGTCTTCCTGCGGCGCGGGCCGGAAAACATTCCGTCGTCCAGCACGCTACTCGGCGTTGTCGTCACGGTTTACGTAGCGCTCTACACGCTCGCGTACCAAGCCTTCATCCTGTCGGCCGTCCCGGCGGCGCCGCGTACCTGGGCGTTGCAGATCGTGCTCGCGGCGCTGATCGAACTGCTGTGGTTCTGGATCGCTTTCCGGATCGCCCGAAAGCCGGAACGATTCGTGCAGACGATGACCGCCGTGTTCGCGACCAGCATGCTGTTCATCCCGGCACTGGCGATGGTCGGTGCGCTGCTGCCCTACATGAAAGAAGGGTCGACCGCCCAGCCCCCGGCGATGCTGAGTTTCCTGACCGCATTCGCCGGGATCTGGATGGTGGTGATCCTGGTGCGCATCGTGCGCTCGGCGTTCGAATGGAACTGGCCGCGCTCGATCGGGTTCGTGCTCGCCGCGAATTTCGTCCCCGTGATCATCCTGTCGCTCATCTTTGGCGATTCCCCGAAACCCGTCTAGCGGCGTAAATTCCAGCATGCACGTTCACATTCTCGGCATCTGCGGCACGTTCATGGGCGGCATCGCCGCCATCGCCAAGGCCGCGGGGCACAGGGTCACGGGCTCGGACAAGAACGTCTATCCACCCATGAGCACGCAGCTCCAGGCGCTGGGCATCGAGCTCACCACGGGATTCGAGGCGACGCAGCTCGCGCCGCGGCCCGATGTCGTCGTGGTCGGCAACGTCATGACCCGTGGCATGCCGGTGATCGAGGCGCTGCTCGAGTCGAACATTCCCTACACCTCGGGGCCGGAATGGCTGGCGCGCGAAGTGCTGCGCGACGTGCACGTGCTCGGCGTCTCCGGCACGCACGGCAAGACCACGACTTCTAGCATGCTCGCGTGGATTCTCGAGCACGCCGGCCTTGCACCTGGGTTCCTGATCGGCGGAGTGCCGGGCAATTTTTCGGTGAGCGCGCGGCTCGGCGGAAAGAAATTCTTCGTGATCGAAGCGGATGAGTACGACACCGCGTTCTTCGACAAGCGCGCCAAGTTCGTGCACTACCGTGCGCGCACGCTGATCCTCAACAACCTGGAATTCGACCACGCCGACATCTACGAAAATCTCGGCGCGATCCAGAAGCAGTTCCATCACATGGTGCGCACCGTGCCGGCATCGGGAAGGATTCTCTGGAACTCGGTCGACGAAAATCTTGCCGCCGTGTTGGCGATGGGCGTGTGGACGCCGCGCGAAGGATTTGCGCGTGCGGCAGCCCCGGGCGCGCTCTGGTCGCTCGAACTACCCCGCGGAATGAGCCAGGGACTGAACGACAGCGGTGACTACTCCAGTTTCGCCGTGCTCGAGGCTGGCAAGCCGCTCGGCACCGTGCGCTGGAGCTTGTTGGGCGCGCACAATGCCGAGAATGCGCTGGCCGCCATCGGCGCCGCGCGCCATGCGGGTGTGAGCGTCGAACGCGCGATCGCCGCCTTGAACGAGTTCAAGGGCGTCAAACGCCGCATGGAGCTGCGCGGCGAAGTGCAAGGGGTCGCGGTGTACGACGACTTTGCACACCACCCGACCGCGATCGCGTACACCATCGACGGATTGCGTCGCAAGGTCGGCAAGCGGCGCATCGTCGCGGTGCTCGAGCCCCGTTCGGCCACCATGCGCATGGGCGTGCACCGCGACACGCTGGCGCCTTCATTGTCGGGGGCCGACACCGTCTGGATGTTCGCGCCGCCCGATCTGGGCTGGGACGTGGATGCGGTGGTCGCGGCTCTGGGCTCCAAGGGCAAGGTGGCCCGCTCGCTGGATGAACTTCTCGCCGGGCTCGCCAGCGGCGCCACGCCGGGCGACCAGGTGCTCATCATGAGCAACGGCGGCTTCGGCGGCCTGCACGGCAAACTACTCGAGGCACTGGCCCGAAAGGCCTGAGAGAAGTGGCCGCGGAAAACAGCGTCATTCCCCTGTTTCCACTGCATACCGTGCTCTTCCCCGGCGGGCCCCTGCCGCTGCGGATCTTCGAAACCCGCTACACGGACATGGTGCGCCGCTGCATGCGCGAGAGCCAACCGTTCGGCGTGTTGCTGATCCAGGAAGGTGACGAGGCGGGCGAGGTGGCGATCACGGCCACCGTGGGCAGCACCGCGCGCATCGCGGATTTCCACACCTTGCACGACGGGTTGTTAGGCATCTCGTGCGTGGGTGATCGCAAGTTCTGCGTGCAACGCGTGTGGCGCGCCGGCGATGGGCTCAACATGGGCGAGGTTCAGTGGTTGCCGGCGGAACCCGAGGTGGCGCTGCCCGCGGACTACGCGCGGCTGGCGGCGGCGGTGCGTCGCGCGCTCGACGATCTCAGCGAGCAATATCGACACGTCCAGAAGAAGTTCGACGACGCCGCGTGGGTGAGCGCGCGGCTGACGGAGCTGTTGCCGATCGAGCTCAACGACAAGCAGGCGCTGCTGGAAATGGCTGACCCGATCGAGCGGCTCGATGCACTCAGGGTGATGGTACCGGTGCCGGAATGAGCGGCGCCGAACGGGCCTGGTACCACCAGCGCAGCACGAATCCGATCACAATGATCCAGGCCAGCACCATCCAGCCGATGAATCCGTCGTAGTCGCTCAGCAGCCACGTCGCGGGGCCGGTCGGCCGCCGTTCGGAAGTCTCGCGTACGACGTAAATGATCGCGACCCACCCGGCATGCAGACCGATCGACGCGGCGATGTTGCCGGTCAGCGCCCGCACCATGCCCAACAACACCCCAACCGCGGTGAGGCACGCGAATGCGTCGATGAACGCGAGCGGATGCGCCCACTCCGCGAGCGCGCGCTCGAGCATGATGAGACCGCTGCTCGAGGTCACCTCGGCCGGCGCGATGCGTGCGCGGCCGATGAAATGCGTGGCGGCATACACCAGCGACGTCAATGCGATCGCGACCTTTGCGCCCGATTCCCGCGTAATCGCGGTTTGCATCGCGCCGCGCAGGAAGGTCTCCTCGATGAATGCAACGGTCAGGCCGGTAATGAGCCCGCTCAAGGCGAGCCGGATCCAATGGTACGCATCGAGCGGATCGCCGACGCGCTGCCGCAGGTCGAACGCGATCATCGTGGCGAGCGCGGGCAGCATCAGCAACACCCCCAGCGCCACCGCTTTACCCACCTCCGCGGTGAAGCTGCGAAACGGCAGCCCGTAACCCATGCTCTGGCGGTCCGCGAGCTTGAGGCGCCGGGCGATGAATATGAATCCGCCCACCAGCAACAACATGCCGATGCGGCTCGCGACGCGGTGAAACTTGAGATCGAAGTGCGGTGCGAGCAGCACCCAGGCGGGATAGGCCAGGAACGCCATCCCGACGAGGCCCAATACGATCAGCCCCATGAAGATCGTGAAGCTGCGCATTCGTATCGCCTGCGCGCGGCCTAGCGCGCGGCCGCGCGCACTGGCACCGGCTTGTGGCCGGCGCGCGTGAGCAGCTCCAGCAATCCATCGCTGCCGACGAAGTGCAACGTACCCACGAGGACGAGACAGTCCTGGTCGTCGTCGAGCAGCGCCTCGATCTGCGGCAGCCACTTGCGGTTGCGCTTGCCTAACAACTCGTCGTACAACGCCGGCGCCTGTGCGCGTTCCTTGAGGAATTCCTTCTCGAGGCCGCGGGTGTCGCCGCTGCGCCAGGCGGCCACCAGCCGGTCGAGGTCTTCGGGCAGGCTGGACACGTCATTGGCCGAGTCGACCAGGAACTTGGTCTGCTCCTCGAAGCTGCGCGAATCGAAGATGCTCAGCTGATCGATCACCGTTTCGAGGCCGTCGATCCGCTTGCCATCGGTCTTGGCGCGTTCGGTGATCTGCATGTCGATGCCGAGCTGCGGATCGAAGCCCGACTTCACCAGCGCGAATTGCGTGAGCACCATGGCCGCGGCCCAGGGCTCGAGCCGCGCGATCACGAGCTCCGGCAGATCGAGCGATTCGGCGAGCCTCGCCACGGTCGCATATCGCGAGGCGCCCATGACGCCTTCGAGGTCCTGGTCGGCGGGCAACGTGCCATTCGAGGTGACGAATTGCACGGCTTCGAGTGGATTCAGATCGTCCAGATCGACTTCCATGACGATGACTTTCGAGGCGGCATAGGCGCGCTCGAGCTGCGGCGGGAGTTGCGCCTGATCCTTGGGGAGTGCGTGCACAGAGCCTGCGAGATAAACCGTGTTGTGAGCGCCTTTGATCGACCAGACGGAGGTCGTCTCGCCGCGTGCCTGCGCGAGGCCGCAACCGCACGCAAACAAAAGCAGGCCTGCGAGGCCGCGCGCGAGGCCTCGCTTCAGCGGTTCACGGAAAATCATGCCGCGGATTCTGCGGCAGTCAGGAAGTGCACGCCAGTGTCGATGGCGCCGTTGGAGTGGAGGGTCAGCAGCCGATAGGCCGGCGGCTGATTGTCGATCACGAACTGATCGGAACGTGGCTGGAACTGCGCACAAGTGGAGGGCGTTGCCAGCAGCCGCACGCCGCGGCGCGTGCCTTCGAAGTTCTGATGCACGTGACCCCAGACCACCGCCTTGACCTGCGGATGGCTGTCGATCACCGACCAGAATTCGTTCGCGTTCGCGAGGCCGACGTTGTCCAGCCAGCGGCTGTGCATCGCGACCGGATGATGATGCAGGCAGACCATGGCGTGACGCTGGCGCGCGCGGCCGAGCTCTTCATCGAGCTTGGTCAGCATTTCCACGGAGAGGCTGCCGCCCGCCTGCTTGGCGACGACGCTGTCGAGCAGCACGATGCGCCACGCGCCAATGTCGGCGGGGCCGTCCAATTCGAACGGGCGGCCCGCAAGCGCAGCGCGCATCTCCGGGACGAAATCGTGATTGCCGGGAATGCACAGGACGGGTTTGCCGAACCGCGCGAACAGGCGGCGGAAGTGCTCGTAGCCGCCGGCGTCGTCCTGCACGAGATCGCCGGTCACCAGGATGGCGTCACAAATGGCAAGATGGCCAGACGCGTCCGACAACGTGCGCTCGAGCGTTTCGAACGGATTCACGCCGCGCAAAGCCGCGGCCGTGTCGCCGAACAAATGCGGGTCCGTAAACTGGATGACTCTTATTGCGCTCATTCAAACGAACTGTACAAACATGAGGGGAGTGAGCCGGTGATGCACGTCACGACATGCTTCATGGCACTGTAACGTGGTGAACCAGGTCGCAAACTACCGCGGAAGAAATGTGAAGCCGCGTCTGTATATAGCGACTTTCCGAAGTGCTTCGGTGTCACGAACATTGGTAAATCGCGTATGAAATATTGGACCATTTATGAACGCTTGCGTGGCCAACGAAGCTGTTTAAAGTGTCGGCCCACATGAAGAGACCGGGCAAGAGTGATCCGAGCCGGCCGCGGGAAGACGGCTACGACTACAAGCGCGACTTCTACCGCAGCTCCCAGGTCGCCGAGGATTACGATTTTCATCGCTTCAGCTCTCCGGAACGCCAGAAGCGCAATGCGCGCAAATGGGCCGCGATCCGTGCGGCACTGCGTGAAGCGACCGGCGTGCGCACGATTCTCGATCTGCCCTGCGGCACGGGGCGCTTCACGGGTGCCTTGGCGCGCGAGGGCTACGAGATCATCGGCAGCGACATCTCGCTCGAAATGCTCCACAAGGCCGCGGCCCAGGAGAGTCAAAACGGACCGCAGCTGTCGATCCGCGGCTATGTGCAAGCCAACGCCGAGGCGCTGCCGCTGCGCAACGATGCACTCGATTGCGTGGTCAGCATCCGCTTCATGATGCACGTGGATCCCGCCACGCGCGTACGCATGCTGCGCGAGTTCGGGCGCGTCTCGCGCCGCTGGGTCATCGTCGACTATCGGCACTGCTACACGTTCCGTTATGTGCTCACGCACACGCTGGGCCGGCTTGGGTTGGGGCGCACGCCGCTGTCGCGCGTGTCGCGCAAGGAGCTCGACCAGGAGTTCGCCGCGGCGGGCTTTGCGATCCGCAAGGTGATCCGCGTGTCGACACCGCTGCTGTCTGACAAGTGGATCGTGCTCGCCGAACGCGCCTGAGCCAGCTCATCGCAGGCGCAGCTGCGGCGGCGGCGAGGGGCGGCCGGTCACGTATTCACGGGTCGACTGCAATCCTTCCTTGAGTCCGCGGTAAGTCACGGCCTGCAACGCCTCGTCGAATGAGCACCAGCGATATTCGGAGTGCTCATCGGGAGCCAGTTTCACGGCGTTCGCGGCAACCTCCGCGGCGTACACGCCGATGATCTGCATGCAGGCGAAGCGGCGGTTGTAGATCGTGTAGACGTGCTCGGCTGCCCACACGGCCGTGGCCGTCAATTCGAACGCCGCAAGTACGCGACCAATGGCATCCACAATCCCTTCATCGGCAGCCGCGCTATCGCTCGGGATCTGCCAGAAGCGGCCGCCATTGAAGAAGCGCTCCGCCTTGAGCGGGGCGGTGTGCAACAGCAGGTATTCCACGCCTTTCGGCGTGCGGCGGAACACCCAGACGTCGAATACGTTGGCGTCGAGCTTCATGTCTCAACGATGACATGTCCCGCGAGACAAAGTTGCCGGCCCCGGAGAGGAGTTTTCCGGTGTTTTTGGTTGCCCCCGGGCTCCCCCGTGTCGGACAATGCGCGCCCTTTATGGATACCCCAGCCACAACCCCCGCCCGCCGTACGCTCGCCAACGCGATTCGTGCGCTCTCCATGGACGCCGTGCAGGCGGCGAATTCGGGACATCCCGGCGCGCCGATGGGCATGGCCGATATTGCCGAAGTGTTGTGGCACGACGTGCTCAAGCACAACCCCGGCAATCCCGGCTGGTGGAATCGCGACCGCTTCGTGCTGTCGAATGGCCACGGCTCGATGCTGCTTTATTCGCTGCTGTACCTGACCGGTTATCCGCTGACGATCGACGACATCAAGAATTTCCGTCAGCTGGGTTCGCATACGGCAGGACATCCCGAGCGGGATTTGCGCCTGGGGATCGAAACGACCACCGGCCCGCTCGGCCAGGGACTCGGCAACGCGGTCGGCATGGCGCTGGCCGAAAAGCTGTTAGCCATGCAGTACAACAAGGAAGGTCTGGCGATCGTCGATCACCACACCTATTGCTTCGTCGGTGACGGTTGCCTCATGGAAGGCATCTCGCACGAGGTCGCCTCGCTCGCGGGGCACCTCAAGCTCGGCAAACTGACCGTGTTCTACGACGACAATGGCATCTCGATCGACGGCAAGGTCGTCGGCTGGTTCACCGACGACACGCCCAAGCGCTTTGAAGCGTACGGCTGGCACGTCGTGCGCAACGTCGACGGCCAGGACAGCGACGCGGTCGCTGCGGCCATCAAGAAAGCGCGCAATCGCAAGGATCAACCCTCGCTGATCTGCTGCAAGACCACCATCGGCTGGGGTGCTCCTAACAAGCAAGGCACCAAGTCCGCGCACGGCGAGGCCCTCGGCCCCGAAGAAGTTGCGCTGGCCCGCAAGACGCTCGGCTGGGAATACCCGCCGTTCGAAATTCCGGAGGAGATCCGCAAGGCCTGGGATCACAAGGAAGCGGGCGAGGCGGCCGAAAAGAAGTGGCTGCGGGTGTGGCGGCGCTACAAGCGGGAACACGCGACCGTTGCCGCGGAGTTCGAGCGCCGCATGAAGGGCGATCTGCCGTCCGACTGGGCCGACATCTCTCAGGCGGTCATGGCTGCGGGCGCGGCTGTCACCGGATCGCAGGCGACGCGCGCGTCGTCGCAGGTTGCTCTCAACGTGCTCGGTCCCAAGATGCCGGAGATGTTAGGCGGATCCGCGGACCTGACGGGCTCGGTCAATACCAAACGCAAGGATTCGGTCGATCTCACCACCGAAAACTTCCACGGCAACTACGTCTCTTACGGCGTGCGTGAATTCGGCATGACGGCCATCATGAACGGCCTGGTCGTGCACGGCGGCTTCCGCCCGTACGGCGGCACGTTCCTGGTGTTTTCGGACTACGCGCGCAACGCGGTGCGCGTCGCGGCGATCATGCATGCGCCGACCACGCTGGTTTACACGCACGATTCCATCGGTCTCGGCGAAGACGGTCCGACGCACCAGCCCATTGAGCACCTGGCCAGCTTGCGCGCGATGCCGAACCTGCACCTCTGGCGCCCCTGCGATGCGGTGGAATCCGCGGCGTCGTGGGTCGCGGCGCTCGAGCGCACCAAGGGTCCGACCGCGCTGATCTTCACGCGCCAGGGTTTGCCGCAGAACGCGCGCACGCCCGAGCAGTTAGTCGCGTTGCGCAAGGGCGGCTACGTGCTGATCGATTCGAACGGTCCGCCCGAGGCCATCGTGATCGCGACCGGCTCGGAAGTCGGCATCGCCGCCGCGGCCGTGAAAGAGCTGCAGGCCGCGGGCAAACGCGTGCGCCTGGTGTCGATGCCGTGTTGTGAGGCGTTCGATGCGCAGCCCGCGCCGTACCGCGAAAGCGTACTGCCGGCATCGGTAACGCGCCGTCTCGCCGTCGAAGCGGGCACCACGCAGTCGTGGTGGCGCTACGTCGGCACCGCCGGACGCGTCATGGGGATAGAAACCTTCGGCGCATCGGGCAAGGGACCGGACCTGTTCAAGCATTTCGGCCTGACTGCCGCCGACGTGAAGACGCACCTCGAGCAATTGCTCGGCTGAATTCGTATTTGGTGATCAAGAGGAAACGAGAAGATGGCCATTAAAGTAGGTATCAACGGTTACGGACGCATCGGTCGCAACATCCTGCGCGCGCTCTACGAAGCGAAGCGCACCAACGAAATTCAGATCGTCGCGGTCAACGACTTGGGCGATGCGCAAACCAATGCGCACCTCACGCAGTACGACACGGCGCATGGCAAGTTCCCGGGCACGGTGGGCGTCGAAGGCGATTCGATCGTCGTGAACGGCGACCGGATCAAGGTGTTCGCGCAGCGCGATCCGTCGAAAATCGACTGGGCCTCGGTGGGCGCGGAATACGTGTTCGAGTCAACCGGCTTCTTCTGCACCAAGGCCGATGCGGGCAAGCACCTGGCCGGCGGCGCGAAGAAGGTCGTGATTTCGGCTCCGGGCGGCAAAGACGTCGATGCCACGATCGTCTACGGCGTGAACCACAACGTGCTGAAGAGCTCCATGAGCGTGATCTCCAACGCGTCGTGCACCACCAACTGCCTTGCGCCGTTGGCGAAGGTCTTGAACGACAAGATCGGCATCGTCTCCGGTTTGATGACCACGATCCACGCGTACACGAACGATCAGCGACTGACCGACGTCTATCACGAAGACATCCGTCGCGCGCGTTCGGCCACCATGTCGATGATTCCCGCCAAGACCGGCGCGGCCGCGGCCGTCGGCCTGGTGCTGCCGGAACTCAAGGGCAAGCTCGATGGCTTCGCGATCCGCATCCCGACGATCAACGTCTCGCTGGTCGATCTGACTTTCGTCGCCAAGCGCGCGACGACGGTCGATGAGATCAACAAGGTCGTCAAGGAAGCCGCGGATGGCGCAATGAAGGGCGTGCTCGCCTTCACGGACAAGCAACTCGTGTCGGTCGACTACAACCACGACCCGGCATCTTCCACCTACGACTCGACGCTCACGCGCGTTACTGAAGGGACGCTGGTCAAGGTCTGCTCCTGGTACGACAACGAGTGGGGCTTCTCGAACCGCATGCTCGATACCACGATCGCGTGGTCGAAGGCTTCCTGAGGCGCCCGGCCGTGAACGTGCTGCGCATGGCGGACCAGGACCTCGCGGGAAAGCGGGTGCTGATTCGCGAAGATCTCAACGTGCCCGTCGAGGGCGGAAAGGTCACGAGCGACGCGCGCATCCGCGCCTCGCTGCCGACCATCAAGCTGGCGCTTTCGAAAGGCGCGAAGGTGTTCCTGTCTTCGCATCTCGGCCGCCCGGAAGAGGGCGTGTACGCGGAGGAATTTTCGCTCGCGCCGGTCGCCGCACGCCTGTCGGACTTGTTAGGCCAGCCGGTGCCGCTGCGGAAGGACTGGCTGTCGGGCGTCGACTGCCCGCCGGGCACTGCGGTGCTGCTCGAGAACGTGCGCTTCAACAAGGGCGAGAAGAAGGACAAGGAAGATCTCGCGAAGCAGATGGCCTCACTGTGCGACGTGTTCGTGATGGATGCGTTCGGTACGGCGCATCGCGCCGAGGCTTCCACTCACGGTGTCGGCAAGTTCGCGAAGATTTCCTGCGCGGGCCCGCTGCTGGTAGGTGAACTGGAAGCGCTCGAGCGTGCACTGGCGAAGCCGGCGCGGCCACTCGTCGCGATTGTTGCTGGTTCGAAAGTGTCGACCAAGCTCACGGTGCTCGAATCCTTGTTAGCCAAGGTGGACAAGCTGATCGTGGGCGGCGGCATCGCGAATACCTTTCTCGCGGCCACTGGCGTCAACGTCGGCAAGTCGCTGCATGAGGCGGAAATGCTCGACATGGCGCGCAAGCTGCTCGAGCAGGCGCGCGCGCGCGGCGCGGAGATTCCGCTGCCGACGGACGTGGTCGTGGCGAAGGAATTTGCCGCGACGGCGCATGCCGACGTGCGCAACATTCACGATGTGCGGTCGGATGAGCTGATTCTCGATATCGGCCCGGATACGGCCGAGCGCTTCGGCGCGATGCTGCAGACGGCCGGCACGATCATCTGGAACGGCCCGGTGGGCGTGTTCGAGTTCGATCAGTTCGGTGAGGGCACGAAGACGATCGCGCAGGCGATTGCCAGGAGCCCGGCGTTTTCGCTCGCCGGCGGCGGCGACACGCTGGCGGCGATCGAGAAGTACGGCGTCGAAGAGGGCATCTCGTACATCAGCACGGGCGGCGGCGCGTTCCTCGAGTTCGTCGAGGGGAAGACGCTGCCCGCGGTGGCCATGCTCGAATCCAGAGCTAACGGTAGTTAGCTAGGGGTCTGGCGCCATTTCCTGGCAAAAGGGGCCGGACCTGCTCCAGGTCCGGCCCCTTTTGCCAGGAAATGGGGCCTGACCCCATTCTTACTTCACCGGCGAGTAGTCAGTCGCGTCCATGAACACGGACTCGACCTTCTCGACGATCTTCCCGCCATCGGCTTCCGACGCCGCCGCGACCTTCTTCCACTCCGGATCCGCGCCGAACGCCGCCCAGTTCGCCTTTGCGGCCTCGCGACTCGCGTGCGAGATCACATAGATGAGCGTGGTCTCTTTGGCCGGACTGTCCTGTGGTGTCCAGTACGCGACATTCGTCATGCCATGCTTCTCGAAGATCTTCATGGTGTGTTCGCGAAAACGTTTGTGCAGGGCATCGAGGCGGCCCGGAAACGTGTGGTAAGTGCGTAATTCGAACACGCGCCCCGCGGCGGGTGCATCGGCGGCGCGCGCCCACTGCAGGCTTGCACCTAGAACGAGCCCCACCGCCAGCATTGCCCATGAAAATTTGGCCCAGGATTGCTGCAACATCGACGCCCCTCCGATTTTTAATTACGTCTTTGATTATGCGCCACGCGGCGATTCGCGTGGCAGAATGCGCCGCCATGCCAATACCCCAGTTGCACTCACGCACCAAGATCGTCGCCACCCTAGGTCCCGCGACAGACTCCATCGAAACACTCACCGAGATGGTCCGCGCCGGACTCGACGTCGCGCGCGTCAACTTCTCGCACGGCAAGCAGGAGGAGCACGGGCGTCGCATCGATCTCGTGCACGAAGCAGCGCGCCGCGCGGGCCGCTACGTGGGGATACTTGCAGATCTCGGGGGTCCCAAGATCCGCATCGAGAACTTCACTAACAAGAAGGTCGACCTCAAGGACGGCCAGGCTTTCGCGCTCGACACCTCGCACGACATCAACGCGGGCAACGAGGAAGTCGTCGGCTGCGCCTACAGGAACCTGCCGAAGGACGTGAAGGTCGGCAATCGGCTGCTGCTCAACGACGGTTTGATCGAACTCGAGGTCACCAAGGTCTCGGGCTCGCGTATCGATACGAAAGTGATCGCGGGCGGCGAACTCTCCGGTCGCAAGGGCGTGAATCTCAAGGGCGGCGGCATCTCCGCGCCCGCCCTGACCGACAAGGATCGCGAGGACATCAAATTCGCCGCCAGCCGCGGCGCGGATTACATCGCGGTGTCGTTCGCGCGTGACGCCGCCGACATGAATCTCGCCCGCACGCTGCTGCGCGAAGCGGGCGGTCATGGCCACCTGTGCGCGAAGATCGAGCGCCACGAAGCCATCCACAATCTCACCGAGATCATCGACGCTTCCGACGTGTTGATGGTCGCACGCGGCGATCTCGCGGTCGAAATGGGATATGCCGAGCTCACGGGCCTGCAGAAAACCATCATCCACGAATCGCGCACGCGCAATAAGGTCGTGATCACGGCCACGCAGATGATGGAATCGATGATCTCGAGCCCGGTGCCGACGCGCGCCGAAGTCTCGGACGTCGCCAACGCCGTGATGGACGGCACCGACGCGGTGATGCTCTCGGCGGAAAGCGCCATCGGCAAGTATCCGGTCAAGGCCATCCAGGCGATGGAAGAGATCATCAACGGCGCCGAGAAATACCAGCTCACGCACAATCGCCTGCGCCATCGTGTCGATGGGATCGTCGATCGCACCGAAGAGGCGATCGCGATGGCGGTGATGTACACGGCGAATCACATGAAAGTGCGCGCCATCGTCGCGCTGACCGAATCCGGCACCACGCCGCTGTGGATGTCGCGCTCGCGTTCGGACATACCGATCTACGCGTTCACGCGCCACGAATCCACGCGCCGCCGCGTGACGCTGTATCGCGGCGTGTTCCCGGTGCCGTTCGACATCCCCGAAGTGCGCACCGCCGAGCTGTTCAAGGCCATCCTCACGATGATGCTGCAGCTCGACCTGGTCGAAAAAGGCGAACTGATCATCGTCACCAAGGGTGAGCTCACGGGCATCACCGGCGGCACCAACGCCCTGACCATCCTGCGCGTTCCGCAGGACTGACAAACTCATGAAGTGGCTGCGCTGGCTGCGATGGACGCTGATCGTCGTCGCGGTGCTGGCGCTCGCCGCTTTCGGGCTCGCCTGGTGGGCCATGCGGCAGAGCCTGCCGCAGCTCGATGGCAGGGCCGACGCGTCCGGGCTCGGCGCCGAAGCATCCATTGAACGCGATGCGGCCGGCCGGCCCGTGATCAGCGCTGCCTCGCGCCCCGACCTGGCCTTCGCCACCGGCTACGCGCACGCGCAGGATCGGTATTTCCAGATGGATCTGTCGCGCCGGCTCGCGGCCGGCGAACTGTCCGAGCTGTTCGGCGGCGTCGCGCTGAAGACCGACACGCGCGCGCGCCGCTTCGGCTTTCGCGCCGTGGCGCGCCGGGTGATCGAGGCCGCGCCCGCCGACGAACGCGCGGTCATCGATGCGTACGCGCGCGGGGTGAACGCGGGCCTGGATTCATTGCGCGCGCGTCCCTGGGAATACCTGTTGCTGCGCGCCAGCCCGCGCGCGTGGCTGCCGGAAGATTCCGTGCTGGTCGTGCATTCGATGTGGTGGCAGCTGCAGTACGGCAGCCTCACGGCCGAGCTCGACCGTCGCCGCCTGGAACGCGCCGCGACCGCGCAGGCGACGCCCGCGGCGGCGCACCAGCTCATCACGTTCCTCTACGCCGGGCATTCCGACTGGGATACTCCTAACTATTCGTCCGAGGCGCCGTGTGTGCAGGCGGCCTGTACGGACAGCGCGCCCGTGCTGACGCAGCCGTATCCCGAATTGCTCAGGTTTACCGCGCCCGGGCCCGCGCCGCAAGCCGGCGCGAGCGAAGCCAAGCCGGGCAGCAACAGCTGGGCGGTCGCCGGCATTCACACCCGTTCGGGCACCGCGTTGATCGCGAACGACATGCACCTCGATCTCGGTGTGCCCGCGGTGTGGTACCCGGCGCGGCTGCGGGTCAGCGGTGCGGCGCCGCTCGACATCACGGGTGTCACCTTGCCGGGAACGCCCGCCGTGGCCGCCGGCTCGAACGGGCAGGTGGCCTGGGGATTCACCAACAGCTACGGCGATTTCTCCGACGTCCGGTTCGGCAAATGTGTGAGCGGCGATTACGGCGTTCGGCACGAGCACATCCTGGTGCGCGGGGCCGACGCCGTGGACGTGGAATTCCGCGACGTGGGTGCGGGCGTGGTGCTGGATGGCTCCGACTACGCCGACGATGCGGCGCAGGGCGAGTGTGCACAGGTGGCCTGGCTCGCGACCCGCCCGGAGGCCACCAACTTCGGATTGTTAGGTCTCGAGCGCGCGCGCAGCATCGACGACGCGTTGACGCTGGCGCCGCGGGTCGGTATCCCCGGTCAGAACATGGTGGTCGGTGATACACGCGGCCGCATCGCCTGGACGCTGCTCGGCCGCGTGCCGCGCGGAACGGGGCCGGACCGCCTGTTCGGGGCACTCGAGTTTCGCGATTCGACGGATCACCCGCGCATCGCCGATCCGCCGGTGGGCCGCCTGTGGACCGCCAATCAACGCGTCGTCGACGGCGAGCTCGAGGCCACGCTGGGCGACGATGAGGCCGATGTGGGTGCGGGCGGGTACGACATCGGTGCGCGCGCGCGCCAGATCCGCGACGATCTGCTGAGCCTCGCGCACCCCGCTACGGAAGCGGACATGCTGACGATTCAGCTCGATTCGCGCGCGCTGTTCGTCGCGCGCTGGCGCGATCTGCTGCTGGGCCTGATCGACGAGGACGCCATGCACAACGCGCCGCAGCGACGCGTATTCCGCGAGCTCGTCAGCCGCTGGAAACCTGCGGCGAGTCCCGACGCGGTGGGCTACTACCTCGTGCGCGTGTTCCGCGCCAACACCGAGGATGGGTTGTGGCACGGGCTCACTACCGCATTCATGGGCGACACGTTCGAGGCGCGCCGACCGGCGCAGTTCGAGGCGGCCGGCTGGCGGCTGGTCAACGAGCGACCGAGTTCCATCGCGCCGCCCGGCGCTGCCAGCTGGCGCGAATTCCTGCTGCAGCGACTGGATGCTTCGATAGAGACGCTGCTCGAGGAATGCGGCGCGCTCGAGCACTGCACGTTCGGACACAGCGAACCGGTGCGCGTGCGTCATCCGCTGTCGCGGGCAGTGCCGCTGTTGTCGGGCCTGCTCGACATGCCGACGATGGAACTCGCCGGCGACCACCATATGCCGCGCGTGCAGGACGGCTCGTTTGGCGCGTCCGAGCGTTTTGCGGTGTCACCCGGACGCGAACGGGACGGTTATCTCGAATTGCCCGGCGGGCCGTCCGGTCATCCGCTGTCGCCGTTCTATCGCAGCGGGATCGAAGATTGGGCCGAAGGAAAGCCGACACCATTCCTGCCGGGCTCGGCAGCGCATAAGCTCGTGTTGCGGCCGCTGGGTGCCGTTCCATAGAGCGATTCCACAAGCCATGGCCGACGCCCGCTTCTCAGGCACCGAACGCTACGTCGCAACACCCGACCTGATGATGGCCGTAAACGCCGCGATGACGCTGGCGCGGCCGCTACTGATCAAGGGTGAACCCGGCACCGGCAAGACCCAGCTCGCCGAAGAAATCGCTCGCTCGCTCGGGCGGCCATTGTACGAGTGGCACATCAAGTCCACGAGCAAGGCGCAACAGGGCCTGTACGAATACGACGCGGTATCACGACTGCGCGATTCGCAACTCGGTGAGGAAAAAGTACGCGACATCGGCAACTACATCGTCAAGGGCCGGCTGTGGGAGGCGTTCGACTCCGCCGTGCAGCCGGTGCTGCTGATCGACGAGATCGACAAGGCCGACATCGAATTTCCGAACGACCTGCTGCGCGAGCTCGATCGCATGGAATTCTACGTGCACGAGACGCGCGAATTGGTAAAGGCGCGTCACCGGCCGATCATCCTGATCACCAGCAACAACGAGAAGGAGCTGCCGGACGCCTTCCTGCGCCGCTGCTTCTTTCACTACATCCGTTTCCCCGACGCGGAAACGATGGAAAAAATAGTGCGCGTGCACTTTCCGGATCTCAAGAAAGAACTGCTGGCCGAGGCGCTCGGCACATTCTTCAATGTGCGCGACACGCCGGGTCTCAAGAAGAAGCCCTCGACCTCCGAGCTGCTCGACTGGATCAAACTACTGCTGGCCGAGGACATTCCGCCCGAGGCGCTGCGCGGCGACGACCCGAAGAAGACGATCCCCGTACTGCACGGCGCGCTGCTGAAGAACGAACAGGACGTGCACCTGTTCGAGCAGCTGGTGTTCCTCAACCGGCGCGCGGGCCGCTGAAGCCGGGCTCCCGTGCTGGTGCGCTTCTTCACGGACTTGCGCGCCGGCGGGGTGCCGGTCACCCTGCCTGAATTCCTGTCGCTGCTGGAAGCGCTCGAAGCGCGGGTTGCGTCGCTGTCGGCGGAGGAGTTCTACTACCTGGCGCGCCTGGCGCTCGTGAAGGACGAGCGGCATTTCGATCGTTTCGACCGGATCTTCGCCGAGCATTTCGAAGGTGCGCAGAAGCTGTTCGAAAAGATCGTCGCGGAACTGCCACCCGAGTGGCTGCAGCAGCTGACCGAGCGCCTGCTCACCGCAGAGGAGCGCCAAAAGGTCGAGGGGCTGGGCGGCTGGGACAAATTGCTCGAGACGCTGCGCCAGCGTCTGCGCGAGCAGCAGGAGCGTCACGAAGGTGGCAACAAGTGGATAGGCACGGGCGGCACCTCGCCGTTCGGCAACGGCGGATTCAACCCTGAAGGCGTGCGCCTGGGGCAGGGTCCCGGCCGCCATCGGCGCGCGGTGAAAGTCTGGGATGCGCGCGACTATCGCAACTTCGACGATGGCGTCGAGCTCGGCACGCGCAATCTCAAGATGGCGCTGCGACGGCTGCGGCGCTTCGCACGCGAGGGTGCGCCCGAGGAACTGGATCTCGACGGCACCATCGACGCCACCGCGCGCAACGCCGGCTTGTTAGACCTGAAGCTGGTGCCGGAGCGGCGCAATGCGGTCAAGCTGCTGTTGCTGCTCGACGTCGGGGGCTCGATGGATCCGCACGTCAGAATCTGCGAGGAACTGTTCTCGGCCGCGCGCGCCGAGTTCAAGCATCTCGAGTACTTCTACTTCCACAACTTTCCCTACGAACGCCTGTGGAAGGACAACCGGCGGCGCTTCAGCGTCACGACCAGCACCACGGCACTGCTGCGCACGTTCAATTCCGACTATCGCGTGGTTATCGTCGGCGATGCGACGATGAGCCCGTACGAGATCGAACAGCCGGGCGGCAGCGTCGAACACTGGAACGACGAATCCGGCCGCGTGTGGATGGAGCGTATCGCAGCGCATTTTCCGCGCCTCGTATGGCTCAATCCCGAGCCCGAAGATCGCTGGAAATGGACGGCGTCCGTGGAGATAACGCGCGAGCTGATCGGTCAGCGCATGTTCCCGCTGACATTGCAGGGTCTGGATCAGGCCATGCGGGAGCTCAGACGCAGCGCCGCAACGAAAACGCCCGGCGCAGTTCTTCGCGCCGGGCGTGATTCATGAACAAAATTTAACCGCGGTTAGCCGCTTTTGGCGGGCGAGTGCGCCTTGATCTCGGCGAGCACCATGTCCGAATGACCCTTCGGGTCGACCTTCGCCCAGTGTTTGACGATCTTGCCGTCGGGGCCGATCAGATAGGTCTGGCGGCTGGCGAGTTCGACGCCGGGAGCCGGGCTCCAGAGCACGCCATACGACTTGATCGCTTCCTTCTTGGGGTCGGCGAGGATCGTGAACGGCAGGCTGTGGTGCTCCGCGAATTTCTTGTGCGAATCGACGTCATCGGCGCTCACGCCGAGAATGACCGCGTCGGCCTTGCGGAACGCGAAGATGTTGTCGCGCAGCTCGCACGCCTGGGTGGTGCAGCCCGAGGTCTCGTCCTTCGGATAGAAATAGAGCACGACCCACTTGCCCTTGTATTCCGAGAGCGTGTGCCAGGTGCCAGCCTGATCCTGTAGTTTGAATGCCGGCGCAGCGGTGCCTTCGGCCGGAGCCGCGGCGGCCTCGCCCGCCAGGACGCATACACTTGCGGTCGCCGTCACGAGGGCGGTGACCAAAATCCTTCGAAGTGCGAGCATGATGTTCTCCGTGAAATACGAGCGTCGTGGGGGAGGCGAATATTAGCAGTGTCGCCGGCAATGTAACTCGCGCAGGACTGATCCTGACGGGCGGGGGCGCGCGCGCCGCATACCAGGTGGGCGTGCTCAAAGGGCTTTCCGAGATACATCCGCGTCCCGATTGGCCTTTTCCGATCATCGTGGGAACGTCGGCGGGCGCCGTGGCGGCCGCGATCCTGGCCGGGAACGTGTTGCGCTGGCATCAGACCGTTTCGGATATCGAACAGGTCTGGGCCAATTTTCGCGTCCACCAGGTGTTCCGCTCCGATGCCTTCGCCATGCTCAAGGCCGGCGGCCGCTGGATGGGTTCGCTGCTGACGGGTGGCGCGATGGGCCCGCCCAGATCCCTGCTCGACAATTCGCCGCTGCGCGAACTGCTGTCGAAGGTCACGGACTTCGACGCCATCCGCGCAAATGTCGCGCGCGGCGACCTGCGCGCGCTGGCGTTGTGCGCCACGAGCTACTACACCGCGCGCTCGGTGTCGTTCTTCGAGGCGGAGACCACGGTGAGCGAATGGTCGCGCGCGCAGCGCCACGGCGAACGCGTGCCGCTGTCGCTCGACTACCTGATGGCGAGCCTCGGCATTCCGTTCCTGTTTCCGCCGATGTGCCTGCAGGGCGAATTCTTCGGCGACGGCGCGATGCGCCAGACCGCGCCGCTCAGTCCCGCCATCCATCTCGGCGCCGATCGCCTGCTGGTCGTGGGCGTGCGCCCGACGCATCTCGACCTCATCCCGCGCTTCGTCGCATCCGACTCGCCGCCCACACCGGGACAATTGTTCGGCTACATGCTGGACACGCTGTTCAGCGACCAGATTTCCGCCGACCTCGAAAACCTGCATCGCATCAACCGGCTTTCGGCACTGGCCGGCAGCGTGGTGGGTACGCGGCAGATCCAGACGATGATGATCGCGCCGAGCATCGACCCCTCGCAGCTCGCGCTCCAGCACATCGATAGTTTGCCGGTGAGCCTGCGCGCATTGATGCGCATCATCGGCGCGCGCGGCGCGTCCGGCAGCCTGCTCGCGAGTTACCTGATGTTCGAGGCCGCGTACACGCGCGAGCTCATCGAACTCGGTTATCGTGACACGCTCGCCAGGCGCGACGAGCTGACGGCCTTCCTCGCCTCATGAATCTCGCCGACAACGAAATCCATCTTTGGTGGTCGTTCGAGCGCCCGCAGGACGAATCGGCGCTCAGGCAGATGGCCACGATCCTGCAACCGAAGGAACTCGAGCGCGTGGACTCGGCGCATTCGTCCGAGTCGAAGCTGCGATTCCTGGCGGCGCGCGCCATGCAACGTACCGTGCTGACGAAGTATGCGCCCGGCATCGACCCCGCTTCCTTGCGCTTCGTGAAGGGCGAACACGGCAAGCCCATTCTGGCGCCGGGATTCCAGTCTCTCAGGCTGCATTTCAATCTGACACATACGGAGGGGCTCATCGCGATCGCCGTGAGCCGGCATCGCGACATCGGCATCGATGCCGAAAACCTGTACGAGCGCACGACGGCACTGCAGCTGGCGCGTCGCTACTTCACCGCGGAAGAGGCGCGTAATCTCGACGCGTTGCCACCCGAGCGCCAGCCGGCACGCTTCTATTCGCTGTGGACGCTCAAGGAATCCTGGATGAAGGCGAGCGGCCGCGGCATCAGCGCCGCGCTCGACAACGCGGCGTTCTCGCTCGACGACCAGCACCAGGTCGTCGGGATGTCGTTCGCTGCGTACGACGCGGCGGACTGGCGCTTCTGGCAGTACCGGCCGACCGAAGAACACGTGCTGGCGCTCGCGCTGCGCGCGCCCGGCGGGACTGGCGGAGTGACCGTCGCGACGCAGGAATGGCGCCCGGATGAGTTGACCAGCGGCGCGTGAGCGGGCTGCCGCGATCAGGTCAGCCTTCAAGTCAGGAAGAGCGCGCCCAGGCCTAACAAGGTTGCGAAGCCGATGCAGTCGGTGAAGGTGGTGAGGATGACGCCCGCCGACAGCGCCGGATCGATGCGCATGCGTCGCAACAGCAGCGGCACGATGACGCCGACCGTTGCGGCGCAGAGCAGATTCACCAGCATCGCAGCGGCGATGATGGCGGCAATCTTCCAGACGCCGAACCACACGATGGTCACCGCGCCGACCACCAGCGCCCAGATGAGCCCGTTGAGGCCGCCGACCGCTATCTCCTTCCACAGCAGCCACTTCGCGTTCACCCACTCGACCTGGCCAAGCGCGATGCCGCGAACGATGAGCGTTACCGTCTGAGTGCCCGCGATGCCTCCCATGCTGGCGACGATGGGCATGAGCGCGGCCAGCGCGGCGACCTTCTCGATCGTCCCTTCGAAGCGACTCACGACCGCGGCCGCCATGAACGCGGTGATCAGGTTGATGCCGAGCCATACCAGCCGGCGACGCGTCGATGGAATCACGCCCGCGAACACGTCCTCTTCGTCGCGCAAGCCGGCCGCGGACATGACTTCGTGCGCGGCCTCTTCGCGGATGACGTCGACCACGTCGTCGACCGTGATCCGGCCTAACAACTTGCCGGCATCGTCGACCACGGCGGCGGACACGAGGTCGCGTTCCTGGAAGAGTCGCGCCACGTCGTGCGCGGTGGTCGCCGGCGCGATACGCGGCGCCTCGGGATCGATCAGGTCGCCCACCGGCTTTTCCGGGTCTTCGGTCAGCAGGCGCGTCAATGCCAGCGTACCGAGGTACATGTCGTCGCGATCGACGACGAACAGCCGGTCCGTCTTGTCGGGCAGTTCGCGACGCATGCGCAGGTAGCGCAGCACGACCTCGACGGTGACGTCGGCGCGCACGCTCACCGTGTCGGTATTCATGAGGCCGCCCGCGGTATCGGGCTCGAAGGCCAGCACGGTGTGGAGCCGCTCGCGATCCTGGGCGTCCATGGACTTGACCAGCTGCCGGCTGACGGTCTCGGGCAGGTCGCCGACGAGATCCGCGAGATCGTCGAGTTCCATGTCCTCGGCGGCGGCCAGCAGCTCCTCGGCGTTCATACCGTCGATGACGGCCTGCCTGACTTCCTCGCTGAGCTCGACCAGCACGTCGCCTTCGATCTCGGGTTCGACAAAGTTCCAGACCACCTCGCGCTGCGCGGGCGGCAGCGACTCGATCAGCAGCGCGATCTCGGCCGGGTGCATCGCGCCGACCATGCGCGCCGCGCCACGCCACGAACCTTCACGCAAAGCGCCCCGCAGCGCGGCGAGCCGACGTTCTTTCGTGGGTGTCCGTGTGGCTTCCATGACGCGCCGGAGTGTAAAGCGGACTTAGTCAGGCGCAAGCGCCACGACGGAAAACGCCGGCGAAGCGCCGGCGTCCGTGAGCAACCATCGGGTCTGACGCGGTTACGCGACGGAGCTGCCGGAAAGAGTAGGGGCGCTGGTGAGGGTCGGGGCGCGCGTGATCGAGCGCATTTCGCCGAGGGAATTGTGGCGGATGGCCACGACCGGGTGGCTCTGGGAGAGGCGCTCGGCAATGCGTTCGGCAAGATAGACCGAGCGATGGCGGCCGCCGGTGCAACCGATGGCGATGGTGAGGTAGCGGCGGTTCGCGGCCTGGTGCTCCGGGATACGCGCGGCGACGAACTGCAGGATGTCTTCGCACAGGCGCGGCACGCTGCGTTGCGCCTCGAGGAAACGGATGACGTCCGGATCGCGGCCGGTGAGGGCACGCAGGGAAGGATCCCAGTACGGATTGGGCAGCGAACGCGCATCGAAGACGAAATCGGCGTCGCCCGGAATGCCGTTCTTGAAGCCGAAGGATTCGACCAGCAGCGACAACCGGCCGGTGCTGCGTTTTTCCACGCGCTGGCTGATGAGTTCGCGCAAGTCGTGTACGCCCATGCGCGAGGTGTCGATGACGAGATCGGCGGCGTTCAGGATGGGCTCGAGCAGCCGCCGTTCGATGGCAATGGCTTCCTTGAGCGAGACGTGATCGGTGCTGATCGGGTGCTTGCGGCGCGTTTCGGCGAAACGGCGCAAGAGCTCATCGTCGTTGGCCAGCAGGAAGACGATTTCGCATTGAATGCCGCTCTTCTTGAGTTCATCAATCAGCGGCGGCACCGTTTCAATTTCCGCCGCAGCATTGCGCGCATCGACGCCCACCGCGGCGCGCGAGTACTGCGACTCATTGCCGCGCAGCGTGTGCGAGATGAAAGGCTTCAGCAGGGCCGCCGGGATGTTGTCGACGCAGTAGAACCCGGCATCTTCGAGCATGTGCAATGCCACGCTCTTGCCGGATCCCGACAGCCCGCTGACGAGGATGAGTCGCATGGGCCTGGGATCAGGTCCTCACGGCCTTGCGCGCTTCCGCGGCATGTTTGTCGGCCTTCATTTCCTTGTGCTTGATGACGCGCCGGTCGAGCTTGTCGGCCAGCAGATCGATGGCGGCGTACATGTCTTCCTCGGTGGCGTCGGCGTGGATGGCCCCGCCGCGCACATGCAAAGTGGCTTCGGCCTTCTGTCGGAGTTTCTCAACTGTCAGTACGCAATGAACGTCGATTACGTGATCGAAATGGCGCGAAATTCGTTCGAGCTTCTTTTCGACATATGAGCGCATCGACGCGGTTACTTCGACATGATGACCGGAAAGCGACAATTGCATGGTGCGTCTCCTTTTTTGGCCTGACTACTTCGTTACTGTTACTTTTCTTAACGGTTACCGGCTGCGCGGGCCTTGCGCTCGTTCGAGGGCGCAAGGCCGAGCGCCTCGCGATACTTCGCGACGGTGCGGCGCGCCACGGCGATGCCTTCGCCCGAGAGCAGCTCGGCGATGCGGCTGTCGGAGAGCGGATTGCCGGTGTCTTCTTCCTTGATGAGCTTGCGGATCTTGGCGCGCACCGCGGTCGACGAGGCGCCGCCGCCATCGGCGGCCTCGACCTGGCTCGAGAAGAAGTATTTGAGTTCGAACACGCCGCGCGGCGTGTGCATGTACTTGCTGGATGTGACGCGCGAGATGGTGGACTCGTGCATGTCGATGGCCTGCGCGATGTCCTTGAGGATCATCGGCCGCATGCTTTCTTCGCCGTGTTCGAGGAATGCGCTCTGCCGTTCGACGATCGAGCGCGCCACCTTCATCAGCGTTTCGTTGCGGATCTCGAGGCTCTTGAGCAGCCAGCGCGCTTCCTGCAGCTGCGCGCGCATGGAGGAATGCCCGGCGCCGCGGCCGAGCATGTCGGCGTAGCTTTGATTGAGCCGCACGCGCGGCAGGGTCGAGCTGTTCACTTCGACGGTCCAGCCTCGGTCGGTGCGGCGCACGAACACATCCGGCACCACGTATTCGGCTTTCGCGCTGCTGACGGTCGCGCCCGGGCGCGGATGCAGCCCGCGCACCAGCGCGACGGCCTGCGCGAGTTCGTCGTCGGATGCGGACAACTCGCGGCGCAGCAGCGTCAATTCGCGATCGGCGAGCAGATCGAGGTGCTTGTCGGCGATCGCGAGCGCGAGACGCAGGCCGGGCGTATCGCCATGAAGCATGCGCAGCTGCAGTTGCAGGCATTCGCTCAAGGAGCGCGCGGCGACCCCGGGCGGATCGAGGGTTTGCACCAGCTTGAGCACGCGTTCGACTTCGTTCGCTTCGGCGGTGACCTCGGGCAGCAACGTCGCCGCGATGTCGTCCATCGAGTCGGTGATGTAGCCGTCGTCGTTTGTGGCATCGACGATAGCGCGGGCGATCGCCAGGTCGCGCGGTGCGAGGTTGGCATATTCGAGCTGGCCGACGAGGTGGTCCTGCAATGACAGCGTCACGTCGTCGGCGACTTCGGAGGCGCGTTCGTCGTCATCGCTGCGCCACGAATCGGAGCCGGCGCTGCGCTCGCTCCAGTTGTCTTCGATGACTTCGGCTTCGACCTGGACTTCGGGCGGCGGCGCCGCGTCGACGCGCTTCTCTTCCGGCATCGGATGCGGTTCGAGCGCTTCGAAGGTGCCCGTGGCGTCGTATTCGTCGACGGGCTCGAGCATCACGTTGGTCTCGAGCTGTTCGCGGATGTGCGCCTGCAGCTCCATCGCAGGCATTTGCAGAAGGCGGATAGCCTGCTGCAGCTGCGGGGTCATGGTCAGTGTCTGACCCAGCTTCAGCTGCAATGACGGCTTCATCATCGACACGGGCGGAGGTGCCCCCAAGGCTATGAAAAAAATAGTTTTTCCGAGGCGACCCGAGTGACGCTACATGCGGAAAGACTGGCCCAAGTACACCTCACGGACTTGGGGGTTGGCAAGGATTTCCTCAGAAGAACCAGATGCAATTACGGTTCCTCCGGAAACGATGTAGGCGCGACTGCAAACACCTAAGGTTTCTCTGACGTTATGGTCGGTGATGAGCACGCCGATCCCCTTGGCGGTGAGCTCGTTCATGATTCGCTGGATGTCGATGACCGAGAGCGGGTCGACGCCCGCAAATGGCTCATCGAGCAGCACAAAACGGGGCTCAGCGGCCAGCGCGCGCGCTATTTCGACGCGTCGGCGCTCGCCGCCCGACAGCGCCATGCCGAGACTCTTGCGCACGTGCGCGATGCGCAACTCGCCCAGGATCTGCTCGAGTCGCTCCTGGCGCGCGGTTTCATCGAGTTGACGAGTTTCGAGAATCGCCATGACATTGTCTTCGACCGTCAACTTGCGGAAAACCGAAGCCTCCTGCGGCAGATAACCGATGCCCGCGTGCGCGCGCTGATGCATCGCGAGGTGCGTGATGTCGCGATCGTCGATCGTGACCGTCCCTTTGTCGGGCGGGACCAGGCCCACGATCATGTAGAAGGCGGTGGTCTTGCCGGCGCCGTTCGGGCCTAACAAGCCCACGATCTGCCCGCTCTCCACTTCGACGGAGAGGTCGGAGATCACTTGGCGGCGTTTGTAACTCTTGGCGAGATGGGTCGCGCGCAGCACGCTCATGGTTTCTTGTCCGATGCCTTTTTGGCGCACGGACTGCCGGTGCCGGACTCGGTCTTCGGCTGGATTGTGATGCGGATGCGGCCATCTCCGGTCTGCGTAGTGTTCGTGCGCGTCTGGCCTTCGACCCGCTGCTGCGTGATGTTGTAGACCAGCTGCTGGCCGGTGATCTCGTTGCAGCCGTCGGACAGCCAGGCGTTTTCGCGCAGGCTGATGCGGCCGCCCAGCGCTTCGTAGGAGATGATGTTGGCGTGGCCGCGCGAGGTGCTGTTGTCGTCACGCTGCTGTTCGAACTCGGCCGGCGTGCCCGTGACGATGGCTTCGGAGATGAGGTTGTTGCGGAATTCGACCACGGCCTTGTCGGAGGCGAGGTTGCCGCCGCTCGCCTTGATGCGCACCTTGCCTGAGAAGGTCCAGCGGCTGTTCTCGAAGGCGATGCCGCCGGTGGAGCGCGCCTCGGCAGCCTCGATGCGGTTGTCGCACTGGCGGATGGTCACGTCGCGCAGCACGGTGCTGTTGTCGCGATAGTTGATCTCGACCGGCTTGGCTTCGACCACGATCTCCGGATTGGCGCAGGCCGCCGCCGGCAACGCATGGGCGTTCGCGCCTAACAAACATGCGGCGAGCGCGGCGAGCGCGACGTGGGCGCGCAATGCGGGACTACTTGTTGGAAAAACTGCCATGCACATCCGATTCTAGACGCAGGGTGCCGGCCTTCAAGTCGGCCTGCATGCCGACCGCGTCGAGTTCGTGCCCCGCCCAGGTGAGTTTCACTGGCGCGCTCGTCTCGATGAACTCGGTAGGAGTATTGATGCGCATGCTCTCGGTGTGCAGTACCAGCGGCTCGCCCGAGCCGGGCGCGTGGCCGGTCACGACGACATTGCCGTTGAGCTGCACGTCGTCGCCGTCGGCTCGCACCTGGCCGCGGTCGGATTTCAGATGCCAGAGTTCACCGGCGGCCTTGCCCGGGGCCTGCGCTTCTCCGGGCACATTGCCCTGTGCGTCGGGGTGATAGTCCATGTTGAGCGTCTCGAGATCGATCACACCGGTCTCGCTTTGCTGGCGGATCACGCGGGCGTTGAGCCGGTAACGCTCACGCCCGTCGTAACCAGTCTCGATGACCTGAGCATCGAGCGCCGCATAGCCCGGATCGGGCTGGGACGCATTGGCATCCGCAGCGGTGTCATCGGGCCCGCCGCGGCCGATGAAGTAGGCGCCGGCAATGACGGCGAGCAGGAGCAAGTAACCGAGCGGACGCGACCATGACCTCATGCGCGCATCCGGCGCGCGTCGAGAATCCAGTCGCACACTTCGCGCACCGCGCCGTAGCCGCCCGGTCGCGAGGTCACGAGATCGGCGGCGGCGAGCGCATCGGCGTGTGCGTCCGCCACGGCGATGGCCAATCCCGCCACTTGCAGAATCGGCGCGTCGGGGGTGTCGTCGCCGACGCAGGCACAATGTTCGAACGGCACATTGCGGGCTTTCACGAGACGGGTAAGCGCCGCGAGTTTGTCGGTGGCGCCCTGCGTCACGTGCTTGATGCCGAGCTCGCGCGCGCGTTTTGCGACGGCTGCCGACTTGCGCCCCGAGATGATGGCGACCGTGACGCCGGCGGCGCTCACCTGCTTGATGCCGTGGCCGTCGCGCACGTGAAACGACTTGAGTGACTCGCCTTTCGCGCCGTAGAACAGGCGACCGTCGGTGAGTACGCCGTCGACATCGAGAACCAGCAGCCGCACGCGACTCAAGGCCGGCTGGAAACTCGTGACGTCGCTCACAGGACTCCGGCGCGCAGCAGGTCGTGCACGTTGAGCGCGCCCACCAGCGCACCCGCTGCGTCGGTCACCGGCAAAGCGGTGATGCGATGCTTCTCCATCAGGTGCGCGGCTTCGGCCGCGAGTTCGCTCGGCGCGACGCGTTTGCCGGGCGAGTTCATCACCTCGCGCATCGTCACGGTATGAACGTTGGCGTGGCGGTCGAGTACGCGGCGCAGGTCGCCGTCGGTGAACACGCCGAGCAGCTGGCCGCCCTCGACCACGGCGCACATGCCGAGACCCTTCTTCGACATGACGACCAGGCCCTCGGCGAGCACCGCCGCCGGACTAACTATCGGCAGGTCGTCGCCGGTCCGCATGACGTCGGCGACGTGCAGCAGGAGCTTCCGGCCGAGCGCGCCGCCGGGATGCGAGCGGGCGAAATCCTGCGGCGTGAAGCCGCGCGCTTCGAGCAGCGCGACCGCCAACGCGTCGCCGAGCGCGAGCGTCGCCGTCGTACTGGCGGTGGGCGCGAGATTGAGCGGGCAGGCTTCCTCATCGACGCTCACGTCGAGATGCACGCTGGCGGCGCGCGCCAGCGCCGACTTGGGGTTGCCGGTGACCGCGATGATCGGCACCCCGAGCCGCGAGAGGTGCGGGATCAGCAGCAACACCTCGGCGGTTTCGCCGGAATTGGAGAGCGCGAGCAACACATCGCTGCGCGTGATCATGCCGATGTCGCCATGGCTGGCCTCGGCGGCATGCATGAAAAACGCGGGGGTGCCGGTAGAGGCGAGCGTTGCGGCGATCTTGCCGGCGATGTGGCCCGATTTGCCCATGCCGGTGACGATGACGCGCCCCGGGCACTCGAGGCAGATGGCACAGGCGCGGGCAAAGCTCGCGTCGAGCCGGGGGATGAGCGCGGCCAACGCCCGGCCTTCGATCTCGATGGCGCGGCGGCCCGCGGCGATCAGCGAAGCCGGCTCGGGTTTGACCTGGGCGTTCATGCAGGAATCATAGCGCGGAAGGCTCAGCTAAGATCGCGCCATGAACACGAGTGTCATGACCCCAGAACGCGTCGCCGAGCTGATTCGCGGCGGATTGCCCGGCGCGACCGTCAGCGTCGAATCCGACGACAACACCCATTTCGCCACGCGGGTGATTTCGCCGGACTTCGAAGGCAAGCGGGCCATCGCCCGGCACCAGCTCATCTACAAGGCGCTCGGTAATCTCATGGGTCGCGAGATTCATGCGTTGTCCATCGAAGCGCTGACGCCGGCCGAATTTTCGGCGAAGTAAAGGGCGCGGCCGGGGAATGGGGTCAGGCCCCATTTTCCGGATAGGTGCGCGGTATTTTTGCTAGCGTTCGCAATCCAGAAAATGGGGCCAGACCCCGGCGAGTCATACGTGGACAAACTGCAGATCAACGGCGGCATTCCGCTCGAAGGCGAGGTGCGCATCTCTGGCGCCAAGAACGCCACGCTTCCCATCATCGCGGGCGCGCTGCTGGCCGACGGGCCGGTGACGATCCGCAACGTGCCGCACCTGCAGGACGTCACCACGATGATCGAGTTGTTAGGCCGCATGGGCGTTTCGGTGACCATCGACGAGAAGATGCAGATCGAGATCGATGGCACGACCACGCGCGAATGCTTCGCGCCGTACGAACTGGTCAAGACCATGCGCGCATCGATCCTCGTGCTGGGTCCGCTGGTGGCGCGCTTCGGCAAGGCCGACGTCTCCTTGCCGGGTGGCTGCGCAATCGGCGCACGGCCGGTGAACATTCACGTCGCGGGCCTGCAGGCCATGGGCGCGAAGATCGACATCGAAGGCGGGTACATCCGCGCGCGCGCCGGGCGATTGAAAGGCGCGCGCCTCAATCTTGAAACCGTCACGGTCACCGGCACGGAAAATCTCATGATGGCCGCCACGCTCGCGGACGGCGAGACCGTCATCGAAAACGCGGCGCGCGAACCCGAAGTGGTGGACCTCGCGAACTTCCTCATCGCGATGGGCGCGAAAATCCAGGGCGCCGGTACCGGCAAGATCGTCGTGCAGGGCGTGGAAAAACTGCACGGTACGAGTTACGAAGTGCTGCCCGATCGAATCGAAGGCGGCACGTACCTGGTCGCGGGCGCTATCACCTCGGGCCAGGTGCGCATCAAGAACACCGCGCCGGAACATCTCGATGCGGTCACCGCCAAACTCATCGAAGCCGGCGCGAAGGTGGGCATCGGCCCCAATTGGATCGAGATCGACATGAAGGGCAAGCGCCCGAAGTCGGTCGATGTGCGAACCGCGCCGTATCCGGCGTTTCCCACCGACATGCAGGCGCAATTCGCCGCGCTCAACACGATTGCGGATGGCGTCGGCACGATCGTCGAGACCATTTTCGAGAATCGCTTCATGCACATGCTCGAGATGCGCCGGCTCGGCGCGGAGATCCGCCTCGAGGGCAACACCGCCATCATCAGGGGCGTGCCCAAGCTGACCGCGGCGCCGGTCATGGCCACCGACCTGCGGGCGTCGGCGAGCCTGGTGCTCGCGGGTCTCGTGGCCGAAGGGCGGACCGATATCGAGCGCATCTACCATATCGACCGGGGTTACGAAGCGCTCGAAGAGAAGCTGGCCCAGATCGGCGCGCAGATCCGCCGGGTGCCCAACTAGACGGCAGGGGGCCGGCCGGCGGGCTCGCCAAATCACCCGCATTTCAAGCATTTCTCGTGCCCGCACCATTTGTGATCCAGGTCGCGATACGGCCTTCCATGGCGCGATTCTCTGTGCCGGATGTGACGCATTGCCGTTCAACGGCAACCGGCTGACTTAATACTGTCCCTCACTGTCGTCCTCCGGAGACGGGCCGCGGAAGCCTGTCCCGAGTGAACAGCCCGAGTGAACAGCAATGGCCAGCAAACTAGTTCGATGAGAGGCGCGAGGATCCATGCAAGCACGATCTGAAATTGGCGCGGCTGCGCACAACGAAGTACCCGCCGGCCGGAGCAATCCGGGTTCGAGCTCCTTCAAATCGAAGAAGCCCCTGGCGCTCATCGCCACTCCCGACCTCGAATTGTGGGCACAGCTCGGCCCCATGCTCGAGTCGACCTGTGCGCTGCGGCACGCCGACAGTCTCGTCAGCGCCGCGGTCATGCTCAAGCCGGGCACACGCACGATCCTCATTGCCGACCTGCGTGGTCAGAATCCGGAAGACTTCGCGCCGATCAGCGCGAGTCCCCACAAACCCGTCGTCATCGCCATTCGCGATTCCGCCTCGGCCGGCACGGTCGACGCCCTGATGCTCGAAGGCGCCCTGCAGGCGCTGGTCGATGCCCCGGTCGAGCCCGCCGCGATGCTGCGCGCCATCAACGACGCCGCCCGCATCTCCTCCACTTCAGACACGCTGAGCGCGGTCACCAATGCCGGCAGCGGCAGCTCGGGCGGTGACGAGAAATCGAAATCGCCGCTCATGATGATCGGCATCGCCGCCGCTGTGCTCGCGGTCGGGGGCGGGGTGTGGTTCTTCATGAACAAGGGAACGCCGGCAGGTGCTCCCGTCGCCGCGAATCCGGCGGTACGCACCGCGGCGCCGTCGGCTGGTGCCGCCCCGGCTGGCGCCATCGCTCCCGTGGCTTCGCTCGATGAAGTGCTCGAAAGAGCGCGCCTCGCCATGGACGAGCGCCGCTACATCGAGCCCGCCAAGAACAATGCGCTCGATTACTTCCGCCAGGTCCTGGGTCTCGACCCCGGCAACGCGGAAGCCACCGAAGGCCTGAAGCGCCTCGGCGGATTGCTGATTGCGCGCGCCCGCACGGCGCTCGATGAGCGCCGCTTCGACAACGCGCTGGCCGAACTCGAAGCCGCACGCAGCATCGACCCGAAGGATCAGCGCCTGGTCGAGGTCGACGCGAAACTCGATTCCATGCGTGCGCAAACCGCGCTCGCGCAAATCCAGGCGACGCTCGCCGCGCAGAACTTCGAGCGTGCGGCCGCGCTGCTGGAGGCCGCGCAGAAAGACGCGCTGCTGCCGCCCGCGCAGATCGCCCAGCTCTCGAAGGATCTCGAGGGCAAGCGCCGCTCGGTCACCGTCGGCCGGCTGGTCGCGAGCGCCGAAGCGCGCCTCAACAGCGGCCGTCTCGTGGCGCCCAACGATGAGTCCGCGAAGGATGCCATCGCAAGCTTGCGCGAAGCGGGTGCTTCCACCGAGTTGCTCGCGCGTCTCAACAACGATCTGAACCAGAGATTGCTGGCCGCAGCGCGTGACGCCGCTGCCAAGGGTGACCAGGCCGGCATGAACGCGATGCTGGTAGCGGCGCGCGATAACGGCGTGTCCGCCGCGGCGCTCAATGCCACGCAGCGCGACATCACGGCCGCCGCGCAGAAGCAGCAGCGTACCAACGATGACATCGCCCGTTTCGCCAAGGCCGCGCAGGAGCGTCTCGCGAGCGGCAGTCTCCTGGCTCCCGCGAACGATTCGGCTGTTTCGAATGCCGAGCGTCTGCGCCTGCTCGACGTTCGCAATCCGACCACGCTGCAGGTGGTCAAGGACGTTCGCACGCGCCTGATCTCCGAGGCGCGCGCGCGCCTCTCCGCCAGTCGTCCGGCCGACGCTGCTGCGCTGGCCGACGCGGCCGAAAGCCTGGGGGGCGATGCCGACCTCGGCGACCTGCGTGCCGCCATCGCGAGCGCCCAGCAGCAGGCTGCGATCGCCGCGGCCGCGCCCAAACTACCGCCTCTCAAGATGACGCGTCCGCCGCGTCCGAAGTATCCGACTTCCGCCAAGGGTGTCGAAGGCTGGGTGCGCGTGGAGTTTTACGTGACGCCGGAAGGTCGCACGGAACGCGTGCGCGTCCTGTCGAGCGAGCCTGCGGGCCTGTTCGACGCGGCGGCAATCTCGGCAATGGAAGGTGCCCGGTTCGAAGAGTTCGAGTCGGCTGACGCGCGTCTGGCGGTTCAGCGCATCGTCTTCAAGCCGGAGTGATGGAGGGAGATATCTGTGAGCAAGACCAAGACCAAGCCCGGTAACAAGCTTTCGAAACGCATGCAGGGCGCTCGCGCCGTGTGGGTGGCGGTGGGTATTCTGGCGCTGGCGTTCCTGGTGGGCGTGCTCGCGCCCGCCTGGTACTTCGCCGGACGCCTGGTGGACAACAACACCGCGGTTCGCGCCATCGGCGAACTGCAGCAGCAGCCATCGCGCATGCAGGCGGCACTCAACTCCATTCAGGATCGTCTGCGCGCGCGCGGTTTCGTGCGCGACTCCATCGAACAATTGAAGCGCGCCACCTCGCAGTTCGAGTCCGCCACGGCGACGCTCGAGGCCGGCGGCAGTACGCCGAGTTTTGGCGGTCTGGGCAGCGACGACGACGTGCGCAACACCATCGTCGAGATGACCCAGGCGTGGAAGAAGTACCAGCCGGCGCTCGCGCCGGTGGCCAACTTCTCGTCGATCCCGTATTCGGACAGCGAGCGTGAAGGCACGCAGCTCAACGTGGACGGCCGTGACCTGCAGCAGAAGGTCACGAACGCCGTGACCCAGGCGCGCGTCTATACGCCGCAACTCGAAAAGAATCTCGCGCAGATCATCGCCGGCCTGCAAAGCTCCTCCGATAGCCTCGCGACCGCGCTGCGCTCGGTGGTGCTCATCGGCGTAGGCCTCGCGGCCGCCCTGGCCGCGCTCGTCGGTTACCTCTCGCTGGCGCGCGGCAAGCAGGCCGCGGCTGCGACGGCCGCCCGTCAGCAGACGGAAGACATTCTGCGCACCGTGCGCGAAGGTCTCTTCCTGCTCGACGCCGACCTCAAGATTGGTGAGATTCACTCGGACGCGACCGCGCAGCTGTTCCAGCGCGAATCGGTCGCCGGCATCACTTTCGAAGACCTGCTGCGCAACCTGGTATCCGCGAAGACGCTGGCCATCGCCACCAAGTTCGTCAAGGTGTTGTGGAGCGAGCGCACCAAGGAAAATCTGATTCGTTCGATCAACCCACTCAACGAAGTTGAGTTGCAGGTCGGCGAAAAGGGCAGCAAGGACAGCGAAACGCGCTACCTCGAATTCAACTTCCACCGCGTGCGTCGCGAAGGCGCGATCACCCACGTGCTGGTATCCGTCGCCGACGTGACCGCGCGCGTGGCCCTCGCTGCGCAGCTCAAGGGTGCGCAGGATTCGGCGCAGACGCAGATGGATGCGTTCCTCTCGATCCTGCACGTCGATCCGAACCAGCTGTCGTCGTTCCTCGACGATTCGGATGTGGCGTTCAAGATGATCAATGCCACGCTGCGGGACCCGGCGCGCGACAGCGCCTCGTTCCGCCGCAAGATCGACGGCCTGTTCCGCCAGATTCACAGCATCAAGGGTGAAGCCGCGGCCATTGGCCTGGGTTCTATGGAAACGCGCGCGCATGCGCTCGAGAGCGATCTCGCCGCGTTGCGTGAACGTACGGACTTGACCGGCGACGACTTCCTGCCGCTGCTCACCAAGTTCGACGATCTCGTCTCGCACTCGCAGTCGGTGCGTGAAATGGTCACGAAGCTCGCGAGCTTCCGCGACAGCTTCTCGCCGAAGGCCGGCCATGCACCGGCGTCCACCGGCAGCCACGCTGCGGTGAGCACCGGCGACACGACTTCGCGCCAACGGGCGCTGAGCGGCGAGCCGGCATCCGGCGAGCACGCGGCCGAAGCTACCCTGCAGCGTTCGGCGCGCGAGGGCTTCGTCGCCTCCGCGCAGCAGCTCGCCGATCGCATCGCCAACGATCACGGCAAGAAAGTCGTGGTCACGTGCCGCGGCCACGACCAGGTGCCCGAGACCTATCGCCGCCCGGTCAAGGATGTATTGATCCAGCTGATTCGCAATGCCGTGGTGCATGGCATCGAAACACCCGCCGAGCGCCAGGCGCAGGGCAAGTCAGCCGAGGGTCACATCCGCATCAATTTCGAGATGGTCGAAAACGGTCGCGCGTTTCGCATGCAGTGCGAGGACGACGGCCGCGGCCTCACGCCCGAGAAGCTGCGCAAGACGGCAGTGACGAAGGGCATCATCTCGCAGCCGGATGCAGCGGCGCTGTCCGACCAGGAAGCGATGATGCTGGTGTTCCGCTCCGGCTTCTCGACCGCTGCGGGCGTGACCCGCGATGCGGGCCGCGGGGTCGGCATGGACGTCATCGCCGAGATTGCCGCCCGCCTGGGGGGTCGCATCTCGCTGAATTCCGAAATCGGCAAGAACATGAAGTTGTCGCTATCGTTTCCGGCCCAGCAGAGCGCTGCCGGCGTCGTCGCGGCTTGAGGGAGGAGAGTCTTAGAACATGAGTGCTGTGCCCAAACCGCGCCAACAGTTGCGCATGATGATCGTGGACGACTCGAACGTGATGCGGCGTCGCATCGAACGCTCGCAGCAGAACGACCTTCTCGAAGTGGTCGCCACCGCCGTGAACGGCCTGGACGCGGTCGCCAAGTTCAAGCAGTTGCTGCCCGACGTCATGACGCTCGACCTGACCATGCCGGAAATGGACGGAATAGAGTGCGTGGAGCACGTAATCAAAATAAAGCCTGATGTGCTTATACTCGTGGTGTCGGCTTTGGCCGATAAAGCTACAGCCGTTGAAGCCATCGAAAAGGGTGCCAACGGATTTCTGTGCAAGCCATTTACGGACGACCAGCTCAATGAAGCTCTCGCCGAGTTGATTGGGGAGTAAGGGAAATGTTGGACGCTGAAGAAGTTCGAACTTTCGTGCAGGGCACCGTGCACTTCTTCGAGACCGCGACCGGTCACCCGGCCACGGTCGGTTCGCCCTATCTGTGCATCGACAAGTCGGCCGTGGTCCAGGACTACGCCGGCGTCATCGGCATCTCCGGCAATCGCGAAGGCAAGGTGTACTTCACCGCGCCGCGCGGCATGTTGTCGGTCATGTTGATGTGCATGAACGAAACGGATACCGGCGAGCAAAACGTCCGCGACTTGGTCGGTGAAGTCGCCAACACGATCTCCGGCAATGCGCGCCGCGACTTCGGCCGCAACTTCGTGATCAGCACGCCGACCATCTGCGATCGTACCAACGCGTCGACCGCGGCGGCGACCACCGGTCGCTCGTTCGTGATTCCGATCAACTGGCGCAGCTACGCCGCCAACGTGGTCGTCTGCCTGCAATAGTTAGTCAGGCGTCCGTTCGGCGATCCGCGGCCGCTCGCTCACTTCGACTTCGTTCGCAAAGCGCTCCGTACCGCGGATCCCCGTGATCTTGACCTTGTCGCCCGGCTTCGCCGTGGCGATGCGCGTCAGCGTGTCCTGCGCGCTCTGCACCTTCACGCCGTTGACCGTGAGAATGATGTCGCGCAGTTCCATGCCGACCGCCGTCGCCGGACTTCTCTCGTAAAGATTCACGACGACGACGCCCGCCTGCGGCAGGTTGAAGCGCTGGGCCTCGAGCTGATCCACGTCGACGGGCACGATGCCGATCCAGCCGCGCACGACGCGGCCCTTGGTGAGGATCTCGTTCAAGACACCGCGCACGAGGTTCACGGGGATCGCGAAGCCGATACCTTCCACGCCCAGGTTCTTGGCGAGCACCGCCGTGTTGATCCCGATCAGTTCGCCGTTGGCATTGATGAGGGCGCCGCCGGAGTTGCCGACGTTGATCGGCGCGTCGGTCTGGATGAAGTTTTCGAAGGTGGCCACGCCCAGCTGGCCGCGCCCGGTGGCACTGACGATGCCCTGCGTGACGGTCTGCGACAGGCCGACCGGGTTGCCGATGGCCAGCACCACATCGCCGACGCGCAAGCGATCGGAATGGCCCAGCGGCATGACCGGAATGTCCTTCTTGAGATCGAGTTGCAATACCGCGAGGTCGGTATCCGGGTCCCGGCCGACGATCTTGGCGTCGACGATGCGCCCGTCGGCGAGTTGGGCGCGGATCAGCTTGGCGGTGGCGATCACGTGGTGATTGGTGATGACGTGCGCGGCGCGGTCGACGATGACGCCCGAACCCAGGGTCTGCTCGACGCGCCGCCGGTAGCGAGGTGACGCGTCGCCAAACAACTCTTCAATGGCGTTGGGGCGAATGAGCTCGGTCACCAGCCGCGCGGTGTAGATATTGACCACAGCCGGCGCGGCGCGATCCACGGCCTCCGCGTAGGAGGTGACGGCACGCTGTGTCTCGGCGACCGGTGCGGGGGCGGTGGATACCGGAGTATTGACGGGCGCGGCGGGAGCCGGCAGTGGCGCGGTTGCGACCGGCGGCGCACGGCGTGCGATCAGTTCCGGTCGAACCGTGATGGCGATGAAAGCGGCCGCCAGTCCGACGATTGCGGATGCACTGATGAAGGTGACAATTCGGAGATACGGGCGAGTCGACATGAGCCGGATATTCCTCGTCGGGCGAAGGTCTTAGCGCTGATGCGCATGTGTATAATGCGCCGCCTCCCGGGGTCCCGCAGCCGCGCATTTGGCGCTGGGCTTGGAGCTTGGGCGAATGAACGATCCTGAGGTCAAGAATGAGCGATCACGCGGCCGACGATACCGTCCCCGAAGTCGACGAGAGTCGGCGCAAGTTTCTGATAGCCGCCACCGCCGGTACCGGCGCCGTTGGCGCGGTGCTGACCGCGGTGCCGTTCGTGGCATCGTGGCAACCCTCGGAGAGCGCCCGCGCGGCGGGCCTCCCCACCGAAATCGATCTGTCCAAGATCGAGCCGGGTCAGATGGCGACCTTCTTCTGGCGCAAGCAGCAGATCTACGTCGTCAAGCGCACGCCGGAAATGCTGGCGTCGCTGCCTTCGCATGACGCCGAGCTGAAGGACGCGAAATCCGAGGATTCGGATCAGCCCGCTTACGCCAAGAACGATTCGCGCGCGATCAAGCCCGAAGTGCTGGTGCTCATCGGCACGTGTACGCACCTGGGTTGTTTGCCCAAGACGCGCTTCACGCCGGGCGATGCCTCGGTCATGGCGAACTGGCCGGGCGGCTTTTTCTGCCCCTGCCACGGCTCGAAATTCGACCTCGCGGGCCGGGTGTTTCAAGGTTCGCCAGCCTCGGTGAATCTCAGGATCCCGCCATACAGCTTCGAAGGCGACAACAAACTCATCATCGGCGTCGATGCTGAGCACAAAGGGGTGGCGTGATGTCCACCGTAATCAAGAGTGGCGGGTTCCGCGCCTGGTTCAACAAGCGGCTGCCGGTCGACCAGTTCGTTGCCGATCAGCTGACCGGCTACTACGCGCCGAAGAATTTCAACATCTGGTACTTCTTCGGTTCGCTGGCGTTGCTGGTGTTCGTCATGCAGATCGTGACGGGCATCTTCATCACCATGCACTTCAAGCCGGGCGAAGCGAACGCGTTCAATTCGGTCGAATACTTGCGCCGCGAAGTTCCATACGGCTGGCTGCTGCAGTACATGCACGCGGTCGGCGCGTCGTTCTTCTTCATCGTGGTCTACCTGCACATGGCGCGCGCATTCCTGTATGGCAGCTACAAGGCGCCGCGCGAGCTGCTGTGGGTCATCGGCATGCTGGTGTATCTGGCGTTGATGGCCGAGGCGTTCATGGGCTACGTGCTGCCGTACGGCAACATGTCCTACTGGGGCGCGCAGGTGATCATCAATCTATTCGGCACGATCCCGGGGATAGGCCCTGACCTCGTCGAATGGATTCGCGGTGACTACGGCATCGGCGACGCCACGCTGACGCGCTTCTTCTCGCTGCACGTGATCGCGCTGCCATTCATCCTCGCGCTGCTGATCGGCCTGCACCTGGTCGCACTGCGCCAGGTCGGCTCCAACAACCCCGACGGCATCGAGATCAAGGAAAAGCTGGGGCCGGACGGCAAGCCGCTCGATGGCATTCCGTTCCATCCCTACTACACGCTCAAGGACATCGTCGGCGTGGGCCTGTTCCTCACGCTGTTCGCGATCGTGGTGTTCTTCATCCCGACGTTCGGCGGCTTGTTCATGGAAGCGCCGAACTTCGAACCGGCGAATCCGGTGTCGACGCCGGAGCACATCGCACCGGTCTGGTACTTCACGCCGTACTACGCGATCCTGCGCGCCGTTCCGGACCAGAAAATCGGCGCGCTGCTGATGGCGCTGTCGGTGGCGGCGTTCCTGTTCATGCCATGGCTCGATCGCGCGCAGAACAAGTCGATCCGCTATCGCGGCATCGCCTCGAAGCTGTTGCTCGGCACGTTCTTCGTCACGTTCTGCGTGCTGATGTGGCTGGGCCTCAAACCCGCCGACGGCATCTACGTGCTGCTGGCGCGCATCTTCACCGGGCTGTACTTCGCCTTTTTCATCCTGCTGCCGTTCGTGTCCAAGGCCGACGGCAACGGACCGGTTCCCGATCGAGTGACTTACAATGCTCACTAGCAAACACGTCGTCATCCTGGCGTTGTTGTCTGTCGCCGGCGCGGTGTCGGCCAACGAGGGCGGTCATGCCGCCGGCTGGGAGCGCCAGGCCGACAACGAAATCGCCAACCTGCCGTCGCTGCAGCGCGGCGCGCGCAACTTCATGAATTACTGCTCCGGCTGTCATTCGCTGAAGTACATCCGCTATTCCCGCGTCGCCGCAGATCTCAAGATCCCCGACAACCTGCGCGACGAATTCCTGGTGAAGCCGGGCGCCAAGTTCTCGGACTACATCAAGGCATCGATGCCGGAGAAGGACGCGGTCGACTGGTTCGGCAAGGCGCCACCGGATCTGTCGCTGGTGGCGCGCTCGCGCGGCTCCGACTGGATCTTCAACCTGTGGATGACTTACTACGCCGATCCGGCCAGTCGCCAGACCGGCGTGAACAACCTGCAATTCCCCGGTACGGCGATGCCTCACGTGCTGGCGGGCCTGCAGGGCGTGCAGACCGTCGTGTGGAAAGGCGTCGAGCACAAGGGTGAAGACGGCAAGCCGGTCGTCACGAAAGAGTTCGAGACATTCGAGCCCGGTGTGGCCGGCAGCCTGACTCCCGTAAAGTACGAGGAGTTCGTGCGGGATACGGTCAATTTCCTGCAGTACGTCAGCGATCCGACGCAGCTCGAACGCGAGGGCTTGGGGATCTGGGTGGTCCTGTTCCTCCTCATGTTCACGGGCGTCGCATACATGCTGAAGAAGGAATACTGGAAGGACGTCACCTGAACGGCGTCCACCTTATTGATCACTCACGCAAGTCGTGTCTCGCCTGCGGGCGGGGAGAACACTGAGTGTCGAGCCGCCGCGCAACAATGACGCTGTTTTCGGCACCCGATGACCTCTGGAGTCATCGGACGCGAATCGTCATCGCCGAAAAAGCCATCGACATCGAAATCGTCGATGTGGCCCCGGGGAAATACCCCGAAGATCTGCTCGATCTCAATCCCTACCACACCACGCCGACGCTGATCGATCGCGACCTCGTGCTCTACGATTCTCGCGTGATCATCGAATACCTCGACGAACGCTTTCCGCATCCGCCGCTGATGCCGGTGGATCCGGTATCGCGTGCCCGCGCGCGACTCGCGCTCTACCAGATCGAACACGACTGGTACGACGTCGCGCGCAAGATGGACGCTCCGGGCACCAAGGACGTTGCGCAGCTGCGCAAGGTGCTGCGCGACAACGTGCTCGGCAGCGCCGACCTGTTCAAGCTCAAGCCGTTCTTTCTGTCCGATGAATTCTCGATGGTGGATGCGACCATCGCGCCGATCCTGTGGCGCCTGCCGCGCTACGAGATCGATCTGCCACCGCAGGCACAGCCCATCCTGAAGTACGCCGGCACCATTTTTTCGCGACCGGCATTCCGCACCAGCCTGTCCGAGACCGAGCGGGAGATGCGCCTGGCATGAGCGATCGAGCGCGCAATTCCAAGCGCCCCTATCTCATACGCGCCATGCACGGCTGGATGATGGATAACGGCGAGACGCCCCACGTCATCGTGGATGCGGAGAAGGCCGGAGTCGAAGTGCCGCGTGCCTACGTCAAGGACGGCAAGGTCGTGCTCAATCTCTCCTCGACCGCCACGCAGCGTCTCGTCATGGGCAATGACTGGATCGAGTTCGAAGCGCGTTTCGCGGGCGTCGTGCATCACGTGCGCATTCCGGTGAGCACGGTGCTCGGTATTTACGCGCGCGAAACCGGCGAAGGCATGGTGTTCTCGGAGCAGGATCTCGGTCCCGAACCGCCGACCACGCCCGCGCCTCCGGAAGAGGGCGGCCGCCGGCCGCAGCTCAAGGTCGTCAAGTAGTTGCGAGATTCGCCATCGCGGACTGGTAGACAGGCGCCGCTTCGCGAAAGTCAGAAACAGTGGTGCGCAGGTCGCGCAGCAGCCCATTCTTGATGCCGTAGATCCAGCCGTGGATGTTCAACTCCTGGCCTCGCTCCCACGCGTCGCGCACGATCGTGGTCTGGCAGACGTTCGCAACCTGCTCGATGACGTTGAGTTCGCACAGCCGGTCGGAGGCGTCCGTCTCGTTCGCGCAGGCGCTGATCGTGTGCTCGTGCTTCTCGTGCACGTCCTGCACGTGGCGCAGCCAGTTGTCGGCGAGCCCGACGCGCGAGCGGCGCAGCGCCGCGATCACGCCGCTGCAGCCATAGTGGCCGACGACCAGGATGTGCCTGACCTTGAGGATATCGACCGCGAACTGCATCACCGACAGGCAGTTGAGGTCGGTGTGCACCACCATGTTGGCGAGATTGCGATGTACGAAAACGTCGCCGGGCAGCAGGCCCACGATCTGGTTGGCAGGCACCCGGCTGTCGGCGCAGCCTATCCACAAGTAGTGAGGCGATTGCTGGCGCGACAGCTTGGAGAAGAATTCCGGATCTTGCCGGTGGATCTGGTCCGCCCAGGCTGCGTTGCTCTTGAAGAGGTCGTCGAGGGTGCGCATGTGGCCGCGACCTTAAACGTCCGCGTGAGGTTTGGCAAAACCGCCCGTTACGGGGCTCAAGCGTCGAATGCGTGCTTGAGCCATTCGACCGTGCCGTTCCGGATCACGATAACGTCGAACCGCACGCGGCAATTGCGCAATTCCCGGTACTGCTGCAGCAGCAGCGACGTGGTGGCGGCGATGCGCCGCTGCTTGGGACGGGTGATGCTCGCGGCGGCGCCGCCGAATCGCTCGGTGCCGCGCGTGCGCACTTCCGCGACTACCAGCAGATCGCCGGCGCGCGCCACGATGTCGAGTTCACCGATGCGGCGCAGGAAATTGCGGGTGACGATGGTGAACCCTTGCGCCTCGAGAAAGGCGCAGGCGCTGTTTTCGGCCAGCGTGCCGGTCTGACGGCGATCCATGCCGGGACTGTTGGCAGCGAAAACCGCTGCTATTGGGTTGCGTTGGCGTCGAGCGGCGTCGGTGCGCCGCCCTTGATGCGTACCCATTCGAGCTCGCGGCGCACGCGGCCCTGCGCGTCGATGCTCAACGTGCCGGTGAGCCCCTGCGGATTGATGACGCCGCCGCGTTGCAGCGCCGCCGCCACGCGCATGGCGTCGTAGCCGAACGCGAACAATCGGCCGCGCCTGGCGGCGGAATCACCGAACGCCTCGCGGGTCGCCTCGCGCACGTCGGTCGCCAGGCCCTCGTCGCCTAACATCCACGGCATGTCGGGGAACATCATGCCCTCGATTTCCTGGTTGGCGGTCGGATGAGGTTCGTAGGCATCGCCGAGCGTGTAGGTAGGAATGTCGCCCGCGAACTGGTAACGCAACTGTGGCCGCAGCTGGCGCGCGGTCACGAACTGGCTCGGCGCGAAGGGCGCGAAGATGAACTGGATGTCGGGGCGCCGCCGCGGCGTTTCGAATTCGAGCTTCTGGCCGATCGCCGCCTGGATGCGCTGTTGGCGCGTGCGGCTGTCGTCGGTGCGCAGCACCTGCATGATGCTGGGTGCGAAGTCCTTTTCCGCGGGGTTGTAGCTCGCCTGGCCGAGCACGTAGCCGCCGGCCGACCGCAGCTCCTCGTCGAAGGCCGCGGCGACGCGCGTACCCCAGTCGCCTTCCGGTATGAGCACCACGCCGTGGCGACGGCCGCTGGCGCCGATGTAGCGCGCGACCGCGCGCGCATCGTCCTCGGGCGACAAGGCGAACTGGAAGAACCGTGCCGGCGTCGGGCGATCGGCGGGGAGGAAATTGAGCGCCAGCAGCGGCGGCCTGGTAGTTAGGAGATCGGCGGCCGCAACGACTTCTTCGCGCGTCAGCGGGCCGACGATGAACTCGGCGCCGGCCGCGCTGGCCTGCGCCACGGTGTCGGCGACGGCAGCGATCGCGGTGTCGTATACCCGCAGGCGCGGGCGCGTGCCGGCAGGCAGCTCATAGTACGCGGTCATGAATCCGTCGCGGATCTGCGCAGATGCGGCCGCGGTGCGTCCCGACAGTGGCAGCATCAAGGCGAGGTGCGGCGCGGATTCGAGCTTCGCAACCGTATCGGGGATACCGACGCCCGGCTCACCCGACAAAGCCGCCAGCGCCGGATGCGACGGGTAGCGCGCGCGAAACGCCGCCAGCAGCGTGGCGCCGCGCGTGGGATTGCGGGCGTTGTCGGCGGCCACGGACGCGGCTTCGAGCCAGCCGCGAATGGTGGCGTCGCTGCCGGGCGGGGCGGCCAGCGACGTGCCGCGTTCGGCCGCCGCGCGCAGCTGGCCTAACAACTCCGAGCGCGCGATGCGCACGTCACCCGGCCCGATCAACCGCTCACGCGCGAGTTCCGAGCGGATGCCGTCGACCAGGTGCCCGCTGCCCACGGCCACCTGCTGGCGTGCTTCGTAGTAACGCGCCGCGGCCGCCGGCGTCGTGGGAGTCTGCATGCCGCTGATCTCGCGCCAGGCTTCGTCGCCACGACCCTGCGCAACTGCGGCCTGCAGGCGCAACAAGGTCTGCTCGAGCGTCTGCTGCTGCGTGAGGCCGCCCGGCAGCGTGGCGAGCACGCGATCGGCCTCGGCGGGGCGGCCGGCCGCGAGCCACGCGCGGATGGCGCGCAGGCGAAACTCGACGCTGTCGCTGCCGCTGGTGTCGGCTGCCAGCCGCTCGTAGATGGCCGCGGCGCCCGCGTAGTCGCCGCTGCGCGTCAGTATCTCGGCGCGGTCGACATTGGGCGGGCCACCACGGCGCGGAGTGGTTGGACAGCCGGCGAGCAGCAACGCCGTCGCAACGACGACCATTGCCGTAAAAATTCTGGGTGCGAATGATCTGTGCAGAGCTTTCTTAGACGTCATACGTCGAATAGCCTTCACGGGTGGCGGTGGCGATGCACGGTGGAGAAGTATAGTGGCAGCGAACTTGGGGCGTCTTGCGGTGATCTCGACGCCGATCGGCAACCTGGGCGATCTTTCGCCGCGGGCCCGCGACGAACTCGCCGCCGCTGAGCTCATCGCGGCGGAGGACACGCGCAGAACGGGGCAATTGCTGACAACGCTCGGGTTGTCGCGTCCGCTGGTGTCGCTGCATGAACACAACGAGACCGAGCGCATCGGCGAATTGCTGGAGAAATTGCGCGGCGGTGCGCGCATCGCGCTGGTGAGCGATGCCGGAACGCCGCTGCTGTCGGACCCCGGGTTCGAGCTGGTGCGCCGGGCAGCGCAGGAAGGCGTAAGCGTCGTTGCGGTTCCGGGTCCATCGGCCATAACCGCCGCACTCAGCATCGCCGGCCTGCCTACCGAGAGATTTTCGTTCGAAGGATTTCTGCCCGCGCGTCTCGCGGAACGGCGCGCGCGCCTCGCCGAACTCGCGGTTGAATCGCGCACGCTGGTCTTCTTCGAAGCGCCGCATCGCATCATGGAGTGCCTGGAAGACATGGGTGCGGCATTCGGTGTGACGCGGCGTGCCGCGGTGGCGCGCGAGCTCACCAAGGTTTTCGAAACCGTGTATCGCGGCACTTTCGGCGAACTCTCGGCGCTGGCACGCGGCGACGCGAATTTCGCGCGCGGTGAGATAACCGTGGTGGTGGAGGGCGCGCCGCGCGCGGCGGCCGACAGCACGCAGGAACAACTCGACGCAACGCTCAAGGTCTTGCTGACCGAACTGACGCCCAGCAAGGCGGCCGCCCTGGCCGTGCGCCTCACCGGGGCCAGGCGCAACGACGCCTACGCGCGCGCACTCGAACTTGCGCGCGCGCCGGCCGAAAAGTAGCGTGCGTCGCGCACTAACAACTTGTACCGCGCGGGACATGCCTATATGGTGCGCCCCGGAGTCGGCCGGACGGTCGCTGCATTTCTCGCGAAATGTGGAGGAAAGTCCGGGCTCCTGTGGACAAGGTGCCAGGTAACGCCTGGGCGGCGTGAGCCGACGGAAAGTGCAACAGAAAGCAAACCGCCTAAGCGTCAGCAATGACGCCGGTAAGGGTGAAAGGGTGCGGTAAGAGCGCACCGCGCCGGTGGCAACATTCGGCGGCACGGCAAACCCCACCTGGAGCAAGGCCAAATAGGGAAGTCGCCACGCAAGTGGCAGCGGGTGTCCCCCTGCGCTTCCGGGTAGGCCGCTTGAGGTCGCCGGTGACGGCGATTCCAGATGAATGATCGTTCTCGACAGAACCCGGCTTACAGGCCGACTCCTTTTTATTTAGTTAGTCTCCTTGCTACTCGACTAACTACCCGACTCGGGGTCCTGGCGTCGATTGCGGGAAGGCGACCACCATGCGCAGGGCACACATCCGGGCGCGAAATCGTGGATCAATTACTTCCAATGAGACCGTATTAGCCCATTAGCGGTTCAAAAGCGATTCGGACGGCCGTCTGGATGCCACCCGTTCGGCCCTTCCGGGTCGTACAGCATCGAAAGTCGTGACCTACTGTATGAACTTGCGATGACAAGCCACTGATCGATAAGAGCCTAGTCGCGAGCGGAGGATGCCGCGACAACCTAAATGTCACGTAAGTCGCTGTAGGCACGGGAAAATTTTGTGACTTAATTCTTGACCGCGCCCGCGGCCATTCCTATAGTGGCGGCAAGTGGGAAAAAGTGGGGAGAAATGGGCTTAACTGGCCTGTCAGTCCATGTTTCGCGGTGCAGCAAAAGTTTCCTTGGACGACAAGGGCCGGATGGTTCTGCCCACCCGGTATCGCGAACACGCGCTCGAAAGAAGCCAGGGAAAGCTCGTGGTCACCGTCGACCGGGATCAATGCCTCCTGCTCTACCCCTTGCCCGACTGGGAAGAGATCGAACGGAAGTTGATGAGCCTGCCGTCCTTGCATGCGCAGGCACGCCGGCTGCAACGGCTGATGGTGGGTCATGCCACCGAACTGGATCTCGACGGGCACGGACGTTTGTTGTTGCCGGCCGAGTTGCGCGAATTCGCGCTGCTCGAGCGGCGCGGAATGCTGGTCGGTCAGGGCAATCGCTGCGAGCTGTGGGAAGAGGGGCGCTGGAACGAGCGCCGCACCCTGTGGCTCTCGAACGAAGCGGCCGAGACCGGGCTCGCCGCGGAGCTCGATTCGCTGACATTGTGAAGGCCGGCGCGCACGCGCTGGTAGTTAGATTCGAGGTCAATGGGGTGGGGCGCCATCGTGTAGCGATCGGCGTCCGTGGCAAAGGCGTTTCAAAAACGGGGGCGGACTGACAGCCGCTTGACAGGAGCCAGTGGTCTGAACGCACACATTCCGGTGCTTGCCCGGGAAGCGTTCGAAGCACTCGCTGTGCAAGCGGACGGCCTATATATAGATGCGACGTTCGGGCGCGGCGGTCACACGGCACTCATCCTCGGGGCACTCGGCCCCGAAGGGCGCGTGCTCGCGTTTGACCGCGACCCGGCGGCCATCGAGGCCGGCCACCGCCGTTTTCCCGACGAAGTGCGGCTTGCGCTCGTCGGTGCGCCGTTTGCCGATATCGCCGCGCGCGTGCCGGGGCTCGTTTCGAGCCGGGCCGTGCGCGGCATCTTGTTCGACCTCGGCGTCTCCTCGCCGCAGCTCGATGACCCCACACGTGGTTTCAGCTTCCGGGCGGACGGCCCGCTCGACATGCGCATGGACCCGACGAGCGGCGAACCGGTTTCCGCATGGCTCGCGCGAGCGGGCGAGCCTGAGATTCGCGAGGTGATCGCGACACTGGGAGAAGAGCGCTTCGCACGGCGCATCGCAGCGGCCATCGTCGCCACCCGCGCCGCGCATCCCATCACGCGCACACTCGAACTCGCGGAGCTTGTCGCGCGCGCCGTGCGCACGCGCGAGCCCGGGAAGAACCCGGCCACGCGCACGTTCCAGGCGCTGCGCATGCACATCAACGACGAGCTCGGTCAGCTGCGCCGCGCGCTTGGCCAGGCGCTCGAGCTGCTCGAGGTCGGCGGCCGGCTCGCGATCATCAGTTTTCATTCGCTCGAAGATCGCATCGCCAAGCAGTTCATCCACGGTCATTCGACCGTCGACCCCGTGTTTGCCGGCCTGCCCATCATTCCGGACTCGGCGCAGCCGCGCTTGAAGCGCATCGGCAGCAAGACGCGCGCGACCGAAGCGGAAACCACCGCCAATCCGCGCGCGCGTTCGAGCGTGCTGCGCGTCGCCGAGAAGCTGCGCTGATGGCAGCTCCGTCGAACAAGCTGCTGCTGCTGGTGGTCCCCGTGCTGTGGGTCGCGGCGCTGGCATCCGCCGCGGGTGCTATCTACTCAAAGCATCGCGCACGCGAGCTGTTCGTCGAGCTCGAACGCCTGAACGTGCGGCGCGACAACCTCGAAATCGAGTGGGGCCAGCTGCAGCTCGAACAGAGCGCCTGGTCGACGCATGCGTTCGTTGAGAACGTGGCCGGCACCAAGCTCAAGATGGCCATGCCGCCACCGAAAGACATCGAGCTGGTGTCGCCGTGAAAATCCTCTCCGGCAAGCGCCGCGATTCGCGCGGCCGCAGCGAGAGCAGTGCGGGCGCGCCGCGCGACGAAGCGCAGAGCTTTCGCTGGCGTGCGAATTTCGTGCTGGCACTGCTGGTGTGCGGCGCGCTGGGGCTGACCTGGCGTGCGGTCGAGCTGCAGCTCAAGGATCACAAGTTCCTCGCCGGCCAGGGCAACGCCCGCTTCACGCGCGTCGCGGAGATCACCGCGACCCGCGGAACGATTACCGATCGATACGGCGAGCCGCTGGCGGTCTCCACGCCGGTCGATTCGGTGTGGGTGAATCCCAAGGAACTCGCGCTCGCCAGCGATCAGCTGCCGCGCCTCGCAAAGGCATTGAAGCGCGACAAGAACGAGCTGGCGCGGCGCCTGACTTCCAATCTCGAGCGCGAATTCCTGTACGTCGCGCGGCACATGCAGCCGTCGGAGGCGCAGAAGATCCGCGCGCTGGAAATTCCCGGCGTGTACCTCATGCGCGAGTACCGCCGCTACTACCCGGCCGGCGAAGTCGCGGGCCACATCCTGGGCTTCACCAGCGTCGACGATGAAGGCCAGGAGGGGCTCGAGCTCGCGTTCGATCACTGGCTGGCCGGTGAGGACGGCGCGAAGCGCGTCATCCAGGATCGTTACGGCAAGATCGTGCAGAACGTCGAAGAGATTCGCGCGATGCGGCCCGGGCGCAACCTGGTGCTGTCGATCGATCTGCGAATCCAGTATCTCGCGTATCGCGAGTTGAAGGCCGCGATCCGCGATCAGCGCGCCAAGTCGGGCTCGGTGATCGTGCTCGACATCGCCACCGGCGAAGTGCTGGCAATGGTGAACCAGCCGACCTACAACCCCAACGATCGCGACCAGATCAACGCCAAGGTGTATCGCAATCGCGCGGTCACGGACATCGTCGAGCCGGGTTCGTCGATCAAGCCGTTCGTCGTGGCGGCCGGGCTCGCCTCCGGAAGATTCGACGACCACAGCATCATCGACACCAACCCGGGCTACATCAAGGTCGGCGCCAAACTACTCGAGGATCCACACAACCTGGGCGCGATCGACCTCGCGACCATCCTCGCGAAGAGCTCGAACGTCGGCATGACCAAGGTTGCGCTGTCGCTCGAGCCCGCACAGATGTACGGCACGCTGACCGCGCTCGGTTTCGGCCAGGTCACGACCAGCGGTTATCCGGGCGAGTCCGCGGGCTTGCTGCCTCACTACTCGCACTGGCGCCCGGTGGGCATCTCGTCGATGTCACGCGGCTACGGCCTGTCGATCACGCCGCTGCAGCTGGCGCACGCGTACGCAACGGTGGCTGCGTTCGGCATCTCGCGGCCGATTTCCTTCCTGCGCGTCGAAACGCCGCCCGCCGGGGAGCGCGCGCTCGATGACGGCGTTGCGCACACACTGGTCCATCTGCTCGAAGCCGTGGTGGCGCCCGATGGTGGCGGCAAACATGCCGCGATTCCGGGCTACACCGTGGCGGGCAAGACCGGCACCGCGTGGAAGGCGACCGCGGGCGGTTACGCCACCGATCGATATCTCGCCGTGTTCGGCGGCGTCGCGCCGGCGAGCAATCCGCGGCTCGCCGCCGTCGTCATGATCGACGAACCGGGCGCGGGCAAATATTACGGCGGCGACGTTGCCGCGCCGGTGTTTGCGGGCGTGGTTGGCGGCGCGTTGCGGCTGCTGGCAGTGCCGCCCGATGCGCCGGTGGGTGAGGAGATCGAACCGCCGCAGACCCACCGCCAGGTGGCCACGCGATGAGCGTCGCCACCCACAGCCTCATGAAGTTGCTGGACGGCCTGGCGCCGTTGCCGCGGGACGTCGAAGTCAGCGATCTCACGCAGGACGGCCGCGCCGCGCGTCCGGGCTGCGCGTTCCTCGCCGTGCGCGGCACGGTCGAACATGGGCTCGCCTACGCACCGCAGGCAGTCGCCAACGGCGCGCGCGCGGTCCTGTGGGAGCCGGCGCCGGTGGCCGTGGTTCCCGATCTGCCGTCCGAGATCGTGATCGCGCCGGTGCCCAACCTGCGCGAGCACGCCAGCGCGATTGCGGACCGTTTCTTCGGAGCGCCGTCGGAAGGGTTGTCCATCGCCGGCATCACCGGCACGAACGGCAAGACCACCTGCGCCTATCTACTCGCGCAGGCGCTGGAAATCGCCGGCCGGCCGGCCGCCTACATGGGCACCATCGGCACGGGCCGGCCGCGCGCATTGGCCGCGAGCGCGCTCACGACCGGCGATGCGATCACCGTGCAGCGTACGCTCGCGGACTTGCGGGCCGGCGGCGCCGCGAGTGTCGCGATGGAAGTGTCTTCGCACGCGCTCGATCAATCGCGCGTGAGCGCGGTGCGCTTCCGCACCGCGGCGTTCACCAACCTGACACGCGACCATCTCGACTATCACGGCACGATGGAAAGTTATGGCGCCGCCAAGACGCGCCTGTTCACGCGCCCGGACCTGACCTCGCGCGTCATCAATGTCGACGACGCATTCGGCCGGACGCTCGCGATCGATCCACGCGGCCGCGGCCGCCTGATCGTGACCAGCCGCGGTCACCAGTCGCACACCCGCACCGCCGCCGGCTTCGTGCGCGCCATGCACGTGTCGTTGTCCACGCGGGGCATCGAACTCGAGTTCGATTCCAGCTGGGGAACCGCCGCATTGACCGCTCCGCTGGTGGGCGATTTCAACGTCGACAATCTGCTGACCGTGATCGCCATGCTGCTCGACTGGGAAATGGATCTCGAGCAGGTGATCCGCGTGCTGGCACAGGTGCATGCGGCGCCGGGCCGCATGGAGACCTTCGGCGGCACGAACGCACCGCTCGCGGTGGTCGATTACGCGCATACGCCCGATGCGCTGCGCAAGGCGCTGTCCGCTGCGCGCGCGCATTGCAAGGGTCGTCTCGCGGTGGTGTTCGGCTGCGGTGGCGATCGCGATGCGGGCAAGCGTCCGCTGATGGGCGCGATTGCCGCGGAGCTGGCCGACGACATCCTGCTCACCGACGACAATCCGCGCACCGAGGCGCCGCAATCGATCGTGGCGGGAATCGCCGCGGGAATTCCGGCTGGCAGCGCGTTTCGCATCGAACACGATCGCGCGCGTGCGATCGGCGCGGCGCTCGACGGCGCCGGCGCCGACGACGTCGTGCTGATCGCCGGCAAGGGCCACGAGGACTACCAGGTTTACGGTCGTGAGAAACGCGCCTTCAGCGACAGCCAGGTCGTGCGGGCAACTCTTGAACGTGGGGGTGCGGCATGAATCGCACTCTCGCGGCCTTTGCGAGGATCTGTGGCGGTGAGCTCATCGGCGCCGATCGCTCCTTCTCCGGCGTCTCGACCGACACTCGCACGCTCAAACCCGGCGAGCTGTTCGTCGCGTTGCGCGGGCCGCGTTTCAACGCCAACGATTTCATCGCCGCGGCGGAAACTGCCGGCGCCGCCGGCGCGGTGGTCGACACACGAGTCGGCCGGGCGCTGGCACAGGTGCTGGTGGGCGACACGCAGGAGGCACTGACTACCACGTCGGCCGCGTGGCGCGCGCAGTTCACGCTGCCAGTGGTCGGCGTCGCCGGCAGCAACGGCAAGACCACGGTCAAGGAGATGACCGCGGTGATCCTGGCGCGCGCCGGCGCGACGCTCGCGACCCGCGGCAGTCTCAACAACCACATCGGAGTGCCGCTCACGTTGCATCGCCTCGACGCGACGCATCGCTTCGCGGTCATCGAGATCGGCACGAATCACGCGGGTGAAGTCGCGGCGCTGTGCAAACTGGCGCGCCCGACCGTCGGGCTCATCACCAACGCGGGCGCCGAACATCTCGAAGGATTCGGCAGCATCGAGGGCGCGGCGCGCGCCGAAGGCGAGATGATCGCCGACCTCGACGCTGCGCACACCGCGGTCCTCAACGCCGACGACGAATTCGCGCCGCTATGGCGCGGCATGACGCGCGCGCGTGTCGTGACGTTCGGCCTGGCGGGTTCCGCGGACTTCAGCGCGAGCGACATTCATACCGTCATCGATGCCGGCGGTTTCGTCACGCGCTTCAAGCTGCGGGCGCCGCA
>Ga0193752_1000168_pt1 | contig 84577 bp, 88 predicted proteins | sample H1c1metaG_FD_144924 | JGI IMG/M metagenome (GOLD analysis project Ga0193752, IMG submission 144924) | Soil microbial communities from a riparian zone of the East river system, Colorado, United States - H1c1 | ecosystem: Environmental > Terrestrial > Soil > Riparian zone | place: USA: East River... | reverse complement strand
CTTTTTCTGTTTCAAAAAGAGCTGCCCGTAATGGCCGCAACCCTCAAACAGGTGCTGTTATCAAAATTAAAGCAAAGAAAGTTGCTAAGTTTAAAGCCGGTAAAGAATTATCAGCTAAAATGTAATTTTGTAATGAAACACAAAAAAAAGCAAGGTGCTGATGTGCCTTGCTTTTTTTGTAATAGCATCTTTATTTCATTAGCGGTCTTTCAGACTGCGTTGAAATATTAGATGATATTATGCCGACAGGAAAGTAGCTTTGTTATTTAAGCCTGTAGTCGGCATAACGATAAAATTTTAATCATTCATAAAAAATAAAAAACTTAATTATGGGACGTGGTGATATTAAAACAAAAAAAGGAAAAATTTTTGCAGGCTCATTTGGTAAAACAAGGCCTGCCAAGGCTGCTCCAAAAAAAGCTGTAGCCGCTGTTGAAGTTGCTGAAAAGAAAAAGCCTGCTGCTAAGAAAAAAGCTTAAAGCAATGTACGATGCCAGGTGTACGATGTACGATAGCTATAAAACGCCGACGTACATCGTACATCAACATCTCACACTTTAAGGTGCCAGCCTCTCAAAGCCCCAGCTTCCATCCTGCTGTTTTGAATACTGAATACGGTCGTGCAGGCGATTGGGACGGCCCTGCCAGAATTCTATAACCATTGGTTTAACAATATAGCCACCCCAGTGTGGAGGCCTCGGGATCTCTGCCCCGGCGAACGCTCCTTCATATTTTACAATATTATTTTCAATTGTTTCTCTTGAGGGGATGACACTGCTTTGTGGCGATGCCCAGGCTCCTATACGGCTGCCAACAGGCCTTGAATTAAAGTATTCGTCGCTTTCTGCGGCACTTACTTTTTCAATAGTGCCGGTTATCCTGACCTGCCGCTCCAGCTCTTTCCAAAAAAACACCAGGCAGGCGTAAGGATTTTCTTCCATTTCTTTTCCTTTATGGCTGTTGTAATTGGTAAAAAAAACAAAGCCGCCTGTAGAGAACGACTTCAGTAAAACAATTCTTGCCGAAGGCATACCTGTTGCCGAAGCGGTGGCCAATGTCATGGCATTTACTTCATCCAGTTCACTTTTAACTGCCTCATGCCACCACCTGTTAAATTGTTCAAAGGGGTCACCGGCAACATCTGTTTCCAGTAAGCTCTGCAGTTGGTACTCCTTTCTTATTGCTGCAATATCCTTATTCATCTGTTGTGTTTTCAATTGTAAAATTGGGCTAATTAGTCCAAACAAAAAAACGCCCTGTTAAAACAGGGCGTCTTAAAATCTATACTCTTATTGGCTATCTGAGTAAGCCGCCGGCTGTCATTCCCATAGCAGCAAATAATATAGCACCTAATATTGCTACCAAAATAAAATATAGTGCAATCATTATTACAAATGCAACAATCATGTAAACCACTTTCTTGTCTTCCGGTGTTTTCTTTAACGGGCCAATGCCTAAATACATAAGGTAAATTCCATATGCCCAGGCTGCAAGTCCAATAAGCCATCCAATTACCGGTATAAAAGACAACAATCCTCCAATATAGGAAGGCGTGCCTGAATAGGCAACCAGTTGAGCAGATTTTCCCATATTTTTCTCAGAACCAAAACTTGGGGCCAGCATGTCTACAATGATTACTGTTATATAATATCCAACTACAGATGCAATAAGTGCTATAGCTGCAGTTATGATAAAATATTTTAGCCCTAATACTCCCGCAAATAAAAGACCACTTAATAATGGGCCTACTGCTGATATAACAGACATAGGCAACACATAACTCATTAACAAGGATTGTGGAGTGGCTGTTTCGCCATTAATTACATCCCATTCTGTTTTTGGGGTAATTAAAATGTTCTTTACTCTTTCAATTAAATTCATAAGCAATAAGTTTTAGGCGGTTAAAATATAAAATAGAGTCCAGCAATGCAAGTGTTTGCTGGTTTTATTTTAAAACTTCCGGTTGAACGCTGCCACTAAATTCCTTTCAGCATTTTTTGCGTTTCAAGCTGGTTCACCCGCTCTTTCAGTACATCCCTTTCCAGCAAACTATTATCTAACCTGCTTTGCAGCTCACCAATGCTACCTGCAGCCTGTTCCAGCTGAGCATTACGTTGCTGTAAAATGGTGAATTGCGCCAGTATATCCTTAAACTGGCTTTGCAAATAGGCATAATCCTGCATCAGCTCACTGTATTGCTTATTTAAAAGGGCCATCCCGGTAAGTTCCTGGTGCAACTCGAACTCCCTTTCTTCGGCGCCTTTTGCTGCCTGTTTTTTTTCACCCAGCTGGTTTTGCATGCTGTCAATTTGGGCCAGTTGCCCGTCTAATTTGCTACGCAAGGCAGTAGATTCTGAAAGTTCAGCACTTAAAAAATCAATTTCTTCCTTCCTGGATATCAGCATTGCATTGGCATCTGCAAGTTGTATTTGCAGGCTTTCATTTGCCGAAACGATCTTTTTTATCTGGTCTTCTGATAACATAGGTAAAATGTCAAACTTTAAACTTCCGGTTCAAATTATAGATTTTGCGTGCCTAAAACAAAAAATACGGCCCTTTTTTGTACCTTATAAACAATAAAGCCGTTTCGGGCAGCGTATAGCTGTATTGTGGTATCTTAATTATTAAAAACCCGATGTAAACTTAGCTATAATTGACGGAAGACGAACTCATACGAGGATGTTTACAGAATGACCCTTTTTGCCAGAAGGAGATATTCAACCGCTTCGCCGGCCGTATGCTAGGTGTATGCAACCGTTATGCCCGTAATGGTGCGGATGCAGAAGACATTTTACAGGATGCCTTTATCAAGGTTTTTGACAAAATTTACCAGTTTAAATTTGAAGGTTCTTTTGAAGGATGGATAAGAAAGATCGTAGTGAATACGGCTTTAAAAAAATATTCACTGCGCAGGTATGAGAAAGAAGTTACAGGATACGAGATCACTGACAGGGACGAAAGCATTATGGAACCTTCGGCTTATGGCCATTTAACAGAAAAAGACCTTTTGGTTTTAATAAATAATTTACCCGATGGATACCGGCTTATTTTTAACCTGTATGTTGTTGAAGGCTACCAGCACGATGAAATTGCAGGAATGCTGGGCATTCAACCGGGCACCAGCAGGAGCCAGTTGGTAAAGGCAAGAAATATGCTGCAGAAACAAATTTTACAACTACAAAAAGTTGCGGTATGAACACTAACCGGCATTTTGATGAACATATAAAAGAGCAATTCAGCAATTATACGCCTGATGTGCACCCACGTATCTGGGAAAAGATAATTGCTGAAAAAGACAAAAAAAGGCCCGTGGGATTTTGGGTCTCGATGTTTAATAACCGTACCAAATTACTGGTGCTGGGCCTTATCATTGCCTTAAGCAGCGGCGGAGCCTGGTTTTATTACAGTAATACCATTCCTGCAAAAGAAATTGCATCAACTGAAAACAAAGAAAAAAATAATGTAAACACCCTTAATGGCAATACAGATATTGCTACCGTAACTGCACCTGCTGTTGATCAACAATTAAGTACAGGCATACCAACAACGACCAACCCTCCAACAACTGCTGGTGATATTGCAGCAGGTAATAACGCTGTTTTATCTTCTAAAGGCAAAACAAAAACTTCCGTTACTTCCCCGCTCTCTGAAACAGATAGCGAAGCAAACGGTGCAACAGAGCCCAGGGCAAAAGCTGATAAATTCTATACCGGTTTGGGAAATGTTTTGGTTAACACTACTTCTCCTGCGTTGGAAGAAGATGAATATCCTGAACAGGGAGGAACCCTGCTGGGCAGGCTTACATTTAATGCGGAAAAATATACAGAAAAACGCAAGACCGGAAATAAAAAGGAACCGCTTAAGTTTAACCCTATTGTATTTTTACCCGATTGCCCTATTGAAAAAGATGCGGCAGGTAATAAAAAGTATTTTGAATTTTATGCCGGCGCCGATTATGCATTCCGCAGTTTGCAGGATACAGGCAATTCTGCTTACCTGCAAAAGAGAAAAGAAAGCACAAAATTCAAATCAGGTTTTAGTGCAGGTGTGCGTTACACCAAAGTGTTCAACAATTCCATGAGTGTGCGTGGTGGTGTAAATTTTAGCCAGATAAATGAAAAATTCTCTTTTAACCAGGGTAATATTGTGCAGGTTACATGGATACTTAATGCCAATGGCGATACCATCGGCAGTTATACTACAACCGGTTCCCGCTACAAAACAACCATCAACCGGTACCGCAGCATTGATATCCCATTACTGATCGGTTAATGCAGGGCCTGTCATCAATATTTACAGCTGGCAAAAAGGTGATGTACTGGATGCTTCGGGAAATCCCGTGAGCATCACTACAGGAAAAAGCTCATCGCCCTACCAGTTTAAAACCAATGCCGGCGTAGGTTTTATGGGTGCCGTATCTGTTTATTACAAGCTGACCGACAAGCTTCATATCATGGCCGAGCCCTATTTCCGGTATAACCTTTCGCCGATGAATAAAGAGAGTATTACATTAAAACAAAAATATCATACTGCCGGCTTAAGATTGGGTATCAGGCTTGATCTGAAGTAGAGGCAGCGAAAATAAAACAGCAGGCATCTGTTAATTGTAAGGTATTATTTTAAATAAAAGGTGATGAAGATAAAAGCATTCATATTGATATTATTTGCAGGCGGCTTATTCTTAAATGCCTGTCAAAAAGATATAGATATTTTTGTGCCCGACCCGGGACAATTGAACGGGCCCGATACCAGCTGGCAAAATACTGTTTCTGCCACGATGCCCGTTTCTGTACTTAAAAATAATTTATTACAGCAGCCTTACAAGGATACCATTATTGTTGATGCAAATACAGCAACTATTGTAACACCCTTTGGCGTACAGGTAAATTTTCCCCCGCATTGTTGTACTAATGGATCAGGACAACCTGTAACAGGAAAAATAGATGTAGAATTAATTGTTGTAAAAAAGAAAGGCGATATGATACGCCTGAACAGACCGAGCACTTATAATGACAGCATGCTGGTAACAGCCGGACAGATCTTTATCCAGTTAAAAAAAGAAGGGCAGGTTTTGCAACTGGCACCTGGTGTAACAATTAATATACGTTACACTGATCTGCCTGTTATCCCTCAAATGAAATTTTTTATTGGAGATGAAACCAATACACAGCATTTTAACTGGTTGCCAACGCCAACGCCTTCGGCCGATACCATTGTAATGGGTACACAGGTTTATGAAATATATACCCAGCGCCAGCGCTGGTTAAGTGTAGCCACATTATTTGATGCAAGTATTACAACACCTAAAGTACAGGTAAGTGCTGATATTGCTTCTTATTATACCAATGCCAATACTGTTGCATTTACCGTATTTAAAGATGTACGTTCGGTAATTGCCATGAAAGGCGATCTGGCTACCCGTAAATTTATGACCGGAAAACTACCGGTTGGAAAACAGGTTACTGTTGTTGTGATCTCTAAACAGGGAGATGATTATTATTTAGGTTACGAATCTGCAGTAACACAACTACCAGCCGTGAATGTTACCATACAACCCGTTCATGTAGTACCCATAAAAAAATCTTTACCCGAAATACTGGCTTATCTCAGCATGCTTTAGGTTTATTTAAAGTTTAATGAAAAAAGCGGCTGCATAATTATGCAGCCGCTTTTCTTTTTATTTCTTATAAGTAATTAAGATACCAATGTGCCTACTTTTTCGCCGGTAACTACTTTCAATAAATTGCCTTCGGTATTCATATCAAAAACAACGATGGGTAAATTATTTTCCATGCATAAAGTAAAAGCAGTCATATCCATTACCTTCAGGTTCTTTTGAATACAGTCGGCGAATGAAATGGTTTCATACTTTGTAGCTGTTGGGTCTTTCTCCGGGTCTGCGGTATAAATGCCATTAACCCTGGTGCCTTTTAAAATTACATCGGCCTTAATTTCTATTGCCCTTAATGAACCCGCTGTATCGGTTGTAAAATAAGGGTTACCGGTACCGGCGCCAAAAATTACAACCCTTCCTTTTTCAAGATGCCGCATGGCTCTCCTGCGGATATATGGCTCGGCTATCTGTTCCATTTTAATAGCACTTTGCAACCTGGTATAAATGCCGGCTTTCTCTAATCCGCTTTGTACAGCCATCCCGTTTATTACAGTTGCCAGCATCCCCATATAATCTCCCTGTGCCCTTTCAATACCACTTTCGGCTTCATTCATGCCCCGGTAAATGTTACCGCCCCCAATTACAATAGCCACCTGTACACCTAATTCTATAACCGATTTTATATCCTGGGCATAGCGGGCGATCACTTCACTATCTAACCCAAAATTTTTATTACCCATTAAAGATTCACCGGAAAGTTTCAGCAGGATTCGTTTGTACTTTGGAAGCATTGCTTATGGTTATTTTTTGCGAAGATATATTTTTATACTTGTTTAACGGCTTTTATCGAATACATCATAGGCATTTTTTCATCCATGCCTTTTATACGCCACATACCGCCTGCCCCCTGTTCCAGGTTATTGAAACAATTATACGGAGAAAAAGGGAACTCATTAAATTGCTGAATTTTCAGATCCTGTTTCAGTAAAGCGTTGAAAATTTCTGAAAAAGAGTGGTTCCAGCTATGCTCGGTGGATTTAATGGGAGCATCCCTGTCTGTATAAGTGCCTGATATTTCTTCCGTGATGGCTTCTGTATTAAAATAATCGTATTTTATTTTTTCGAAATTTTCATCCATCATCCAGAGTGCGGGGTGAAAATCGGCTATATAAAAAATTCCTTCCGGCTTCAGGAAATGCGATACAATTGCCGCCCATGCATCCAGGTCGGGCAGCCAGCCGATGGCCCGTAAGAGGTAAAGACAATATCGAATTTCTTATCAAGGTATTCTTCCAACTCGTACACATTGCAACAAATAAATTCAGCATTCAGTTTTAGTTCAGTATTTATTTGTTTAGCAAGGCCGATGGCTTCATCGCTCAGGTCAACCCCTACACAATCAGCTCCTGCCCTTGCCCAGCTCATGGTATCCATCCCAAAATGACATTGCAGGTGCAGCAGGGTTTTGCCTTTTACATCACCCATTTCTTCCAGCTCAATTTTGTTGAGGGATGATTTGCCTTTTTTAAAAGCATCCAGGTCGTAAAAAGCAGAATCCTTATGAACCGCCGTACGTTTGTTCCAGGATCGTTTGTTCTCTTCAAAATAAGATTGATATATTTCCATTTTAAAATCAGGTTTAACAAAATACCCGTTGGAGGGTACTATAAAAACAAGATTATAAAGATATTTTTATAATCTTGTTTTATAAATTTTATTTGAAAATGAAAAAGATGATCGCCGGTTTTGTTTTAGTGCTTTTTACAATACCTGTTCTTGCCCAGCTGAATGCAGAGCAGGCCGGTATAAGAAGAGTATTTTTCGACTTTCTTGCCTTTTATAAAAAGAATGAAAAGAAATTCAATTCCTTCAAATTGTATAAAGGCAAGGGGAAAGACAACAACCCGCCTTATCACATTCAATGGCAGGAAGCTGAAAAATATTTCGCTTACCTGCGCAGCAGCGTGCCTTACGTAGGCGAAGCATATATAAAAGCGGAACGTTTACATTTTAAACAGGCCGACAGTAGTTTTAAACAATACCCCGAAGAAGAAATACCCATGGGGTTTGATTTTGACCGCTGGGCCGGCGGGCAGGAATCGATTGAGTACACTTATAAATGGTACACTTCTCCCAAAAACAAATATGCGGTTACTATTACCGGTAACACAGCTGTATTAAAAATAGGATCGGGAGAAGGTTCGAATATCTTTTGGGCTGTGGTGCCTTTTGTAAAAGAAAAAGGTAAATGGAAAATGGCTGATAATGTTTACCCGGCGGATGATGGAAATTGATATGATCTTTTGAATTAGAAAGACTGCCTTTTTAAAGGCAGCTTCATACTTTGAATATTTTGCACCATTGCTGGAAGCCTCTTTCTATCAACAGCTCTTATTTTTAACTGATTTTTTGTGAACAATTTTGTTGTGGACAAACAAAATGTTCACAAAGTTTTTGTTCACAACTCAAACAAACCCTTTAAATGTTGCTTTATTCGAAACGGCGCATAATATTGGTTTGGCGTAATTGGGACTTGACGCAAAAACTTTCAGGCCAGGCGCACACAGGGCCAATTCTCCAACTACGCCAAGCCCTGCCCGTTGTGTACAATATTATTTGCTGTAATAAAACTTACCGGAAAGAGAAACAGCTTTCTTATTTCCTGATTTTGGAACTTCGATCTTAAGTATATAGTTGGCAACCGGTATGCGTGGCACATTCAACGACAGTTGATTTTCTCCCTTCGTAATTGGCCTTTTTCCAAGATTCATGATCAGCTTGCCTGCCATATCATATAAGCTAATATTTGCGTCCTGGCTTTGTCCCGACCATAGCGAAGCTTTAATGTTTCCCTGTGCTCCATTCACTGCGATCAGTGTTATGTCATCTGAATTTGCCGTACTGCTGCCAACCCTGATGATGTTAGAATATTTAAATCCTCCGTTATTATCAACTGTTTTAAGCCGGTAAAAAACAGGGGCTGAAAAAAGCTGGGGGTCGTTTACTGTATAATTAATATTCCCCGGTTGCTGATTTCCTTTTGCAGCAACGGTTCCAATTTTAGTAAAGCCTGCTGTTGACGTTGAACGCTCAACTTCGTAATGTTTAACCTGTGTTTCAGCATTGGTTGTCCAGCTTAATTTAACTTTTGTCGGTTCTTTAACTGCATCAAATTTTACCAGGTTTGCGGCCAGTGGAAACAATCCACTCACAACAATATCATCAATTGCAACAGAAGGATCTGTTTGAACGCCATTACCATTATTCATCCAGTGAAAGGCTATCCTTACATTGGGGTTATTGCTAAAGGCGGGTGGCAGCGCTTGTGTATAAGTAGTCCATTGGCCCTGGCTATAACCATTGCAGGCGCCGCAACAAACACTGGTAAGGCAATATTGGTAACCGGCCGGCCAGGTTGCCCCGCCATCAGTACTCAATCTTAACTGGGCCCTGTCATCGCTACAGGCGCTGCTGCCAAAAGCTATATAGTCAAATTTCAGCGTAAGTGTTTGCCGGTTTACTGTGCTTATCAATGGAGAAACCACCAGCCTGAAAGTTGCATTGGTAGCTGCTGTTTCGTTATAGCTAGCTCCCATGTCGCCACCAGCACCGGGATTTGCACCAATGTGTAAGCTGGCATCTCCAATACAGGAACTGCCGCAACCCGGTGGTACTATGCCTTCTTCGGCGCAACTTACAAACCAGTTATTGGGGGCTGCACCAGTCGTTCCGCTAACATTATCCAGTATCGTCCAGCCATTCCAGGTGCTGGCAACACAATTTGCGGCACAGCCATTATTAAAATTATCTGTCCAGATATTTACCTGTGATGTCGCCGGTAATGCAAAAGAGGAAATAACAATGATTATAATTATCCTGGGAAGCCAGGATCTAAAATTGTGGGTGCTCATGCTCAAACAGTAGTTTACATAAAGGTATTGCTTTAGAATTATTTTAAGAAGCAATTACCCTATTTTTTGAACAGTATTTTTCTTTTTAGGCCATATGGTAATCATAAGACTGGCTGCAAACCCCGCTGCTAAAATCATCCATATCCATTTAGCCGGGAAACCGATCATAGGTGCATTAAAAATACAAAAGCCTGTAAATGTAGCAGCAAGTAATATCATAGCTTCCACAAGATTACACAGTATTGGTATTCTTTTTAATTCGAGTGGAGCTTCGTTCAAAAGAAAAAGCAGGCCCCATAATAATGCGGCTGAAAAAAATATTTTGGCCGACAACATCCCGGTAATGATAAGTAGTAATAATACCAGCCCGTTCTTTACAAGTGTAAATTGATCTATACCTGTTGCGTTGTTTTGCAATTTGTGAACACCTGCATAAGCAGCAAAAAAGATACAGCATGCAAAAATTAAGGGAAACCAAAACAAAGTGGTTGGTGTTAATGTCCAGTTTGTGGGATAATCCTTTAAAGCCAGTGAAGCACCAAAACCAGCCAGCAGGATAGCTATTGCAACAGACATCCAGGGAGCCGCACCCAGTATTTGTTTAATGCGTAATGGTGAATGCCGAAATAATGCAATACACAAAAGGAAAATATCAAGCATCAACAACAATAATACTGTACTCTGGTCATCCTGCTGGTACTGCAGGTGAAATGTGTTTACAATATATCCCAGTAAAAGCGGAACGGCCCCCGACAGAAATAAAACTGTGTAAATGGATAGAGCTGCTATGAGGCCCTTGAGCACACTTTTCCTTTTTGTACGAACGTAGTTAAAGCTGGCTATCACCAACAATGCTATTTCAATGCGTATGCCCGGCGTGGCTCCTCTTGATAAACTGGAGCCGCCGACAGTAATGTATGACCAGGCAACGTCTTTCCAGGAATGCAGGGAGAGGTAATTCATTTTAGCGCCAACACCACCGGTAAGGATCAGGTCAATGATGGGAGCTGTAAGTGCGATACTGAAAAATACGATCACCAGCTTTGCTACTTTAATTATTTTTTCGCCGGAGAAAAGATGTAACTGTACCAGGAAAGCCAGCACAATAAAAATAAACCAAAGCCCGATGTGCAAAATATCATCCAGTGTAAATAGCCGGTGGCTCGAAAAAAATTCCAGTGCCAGGCGCACAGCCAATATTGCAGCAAATAAAAAATAATACCTGGTAAAAGAAATTGGCTGACTTTCAACTTGATCAACCGTTTTAACAAACAATGCCTGAACTTTTTTGAACATAACTTCCTTATTGTTTAAATATATACATGTTGCCTTTACCTGCCGCCTGGCCGGATTTTTTATCCATTGCTTCAACAGCGCCCATCCAGAACGAATTTTTATTTGCTGTTACTTCCTGTTGCATCATTCTTGGTTGAAGCACAAGATCTAATTTTTGTTCCGGCAGTTCGATAGAAAAAGATAAAGGGTACAACTTTGTTAATGAGTTTATCTCGCCTTTATTATTGTTTTCTTTTTGCAAGATCATCTGCGGCCTTGCCATGATATTACCTTGCTCGTTCCAAAGCAACACAGCTTCAGTTTTTATATTTGATGCAGCATCGGTGCTGAATAAGATACTGAGTTGATTACCGTTGGATAAAGCAAGGTCAAGCCAATGCACATAAGCCCCGGATGATTTTTTCAGTAATATTTCTTTGTCTGAAAAGATCCGGACCAATAGTTTACCGGAACCTGAAGATTGCATATTGCCACTGATCTTTACGTCAGCCGATATCGGATCAACAGCCCAGGCTTGGGGCCCAGCGCTTATCCCGGAAAAAGAAAAAGGGTTTTGTTTATTAAAGCCGGCAGACAGTTCGGTGTAACTTTTGGGCAAAGCATTTGTTTTATTGTTGAGCTCTGTCAAAAAGTTTAGTCCGTTGCGTTTTAATACAAGGCTCCATTCCATGGCAAGCGAATCCTTACCAGGGAAATTGATCCGTAAAGGGAATTTAGTTTTGAATTTCCATTCAGATACATCGGCAGTACGGGTTGCTGTATAGTAAGTATTCTCTTTTTCATTCCATACAGAAACAAAACACGCTGCGTACTTTTTGTCGCCCATTTTATCTATACTTACCAACGAGTTAAAATGTACATCTTTTCCATTCCTGTCTTGCAGAATTGTATTGATGATCCACCATTTGCCTTTACCGCCTTCAGGAAAAAGCACAGTTTCATTTTGAGAAACACGACTTGTAACACAGGATGTTAAGCTCAAAATGAATATAGCAATAATAAAAAAGTGTATCCGCATTTAATTGCTATTGTTGAGTAAATAATTATGCAGTACTTCAACAGCAAGGGCCGTAGCAAAAACATATTCCTGCTTACTGTATCTATTTTCCGGTATCGGAAAATAGCCTCCGTCCCAGTTACCATTTTTTTGCTGATTGCTGACCAGGAAATTTATTCCTTTTAAAATAGCTTCATTGCTTTTTATTCCTGCGTTTTGTAAAGCTGAAAGCATCAATGCTGTTTGTAATTCAGCTGATGTTTGCTTTGCAGATGCAGCATCTTTATAAAACCAGCTTCCGTCTTTATTTTGTGCAGCCAGGATAAATGCAACAGCTTTATCTTTTGCCAACCTTGCTTCCTTAGTATTTTCATGCTGAAGCACTTTCATTACCGGCCATAATGCGTATGCCGGGCAACCATAATATTCCCATGCGGAACCCCAATCACCCCGTTTGGTTTGCTTTTCTAAAAGCCAGCCTATTGCTTCCTTTTTATAAACAGGCTCAACACCAGTATTGTGAAGCAGTTCAAGTACAAAAGCGGTTACGGAAGGAAAATCTTTCTGAATTGTTACATCGGGATTACCAATATCCCATTCACCGGTTTGCTTTTGCAAAGAATTGATCTTTTTTAGTACGGGAATTATTTTTTCATTTTGACCAACAAGTTTTAACAGGCTAAAATAAACAGCAGTAGTTTCAAGGCAATAAGCTGTTTTACACTTTTGATTGTGGCAGATAAGGCCTTTGCTATTTTCATTATGCCTTAAAAAAGACAATCCTTTTTTAACAACCGGAACATTTGTATCTGGATTGGCTTTATAGATAGCTGATACTGCTAAAATAGTTTCCCATGTTTCGAAAAGCGGGTTAACTGTATCGCAAATGGCACCATCACTTCGCTGAATATGTTTTAAAAAAATTATTCCTTTTTGTTGCGCCTTCCTGATCTCTTCGTTACTGTATGCCTTGTTACCTGCAGTAAAAAAAAGATTACAGATAAAAATAGCAGCAATTATACATGCGTTTTTAAAAAAGTTAGCGGGATGCATATACTTCAGGTCAAATATTTATTGAACAGCAATATTATGTTTAATCCAAACAAGGCTGAAATATAAATAAGGAAAATTGGTTTTTCATTATATGGTTTGCGGTAAAGCAATGTTATATGCATTATTGCCATGATACCACATAACGGATATACCCATAAAAGATTGATTATAAGAGCTGCCATCAGGTATGTACAAACTGTAAAAAAAGTAATTAAGTGAATCGCCCTTCTTTCTCCAAAAATTACCGGTAACGTTTTTATCCCTGTTTTACTATCCCCGGCTGTATCTTTCAGGTCTACGAAATTCGCTGCCAGCGATAAAGGCAGCATAATAAACACAGCCCAAACAACAGGAAAATCAATAAGCCTGCCGCCTGCAAGTATAAAGCCACATCCAGCAACCACCAGTGAATTAAAACCAATCAGTAGCTTGGCAACAAATGGAATTCGTTTAAAACGAAAAGGTTTGCATGAATAAATATAATACCCTGCGCTGATCATTAGTATGCTGTAAAACATCGTACTATTAACAAGTAATGAGATCAGCAAAGAATATAATAAACAGAAAATACCGGCCATTAAATAAGATTTCCGCTCTACTGTTCCTTTTACCAACGGCCTCCCCGTATTTGAAATTTTATCTGTTTCAACATCGGCAAAATTATTTGTAACGATCGCAAAAACAGCTGCATAGATCAATGCAATAATCAACAAAGGAAAAACCAATAATTCATCAGGCAAAGAAAAATATGTTTGTACATCATGATTGGAAAAATAAAGTGCAAAGCCAAACAATGCCAGGGCTACATAATGCAGTATCCGCATAAACCGCAGGTCGCTAAATATTTCCCTGGTTATTACCGGTGAGATGAACAGAAATAAAACCGGTATGCAAATACTGGTAAGCAGCAGTATGCTCTGAGTTAACATTAATAATTGATGAATTTTAGGTAAAGTAAAATAAAAAAGGGAATCAATTGATCCCCTTTAAATAATTATATTGAAACAATATTATCCTAAAGCCACACGCTTAAAGTCGGTAACCTTCAGGTCAGCATCAACACTCTTTAAGTAATCGGCAACAGATTTACTGTTATCTTTTACAAAAGCCTGTGCCATTAAAGTATTGTCTTTAAAGAATTTGTTCATTTTTCCATCAGCGATCTTTTCAGCCATTTCTGCTGGTTTGCCCTCTGCCTTGATCATTTCAATAGCAATGGCTTTTTCCCTGTCTTTTGTTTCCTGGCTGATAGATGTTTCATCAACTGCCAATGGATTCATAGCTGCGATCTGCATAGCTACGTCTTTTCCTGCGTCAGCAGCTTCTTTGGTCATAGAAACCAAAACACCCATACGGTTTGCACCATGAATGTATGAAGCAACATAAGGTGCATCTACTCTTTCAAACTTTGAAACAGCGATCTTTTCACCAATAGCTGCCAGTTTATCATTGATCAGCTGCTCAACAGTTGAACCGTTAACAGTTACTCCATTTAATTCTTCTGCAGTTTTTACATCGTTTGCAATGGCTGCATCTGCAATAGATTGTGCAAAGGCAACAAAGTCTGTATTCTTACTAACGAAATCAGTTTCGCAGCTGATGCAAAGAACGATACCGCTTTTATGATCTGCTGTAGTTTGTGCAATTACTACACCTTCTTTGGCTTCACGGTCGCTGCGTTTGGCGGCAACTTTCTGGCCTTGTTTACGCAACCAGTCAATAGCTGCTTCAAAATCTCCGTTGCTTTCTGTTAATGCTTTGCGGCAATCTAACATACCTGCTCCTGTTGTCTGACGTAATTTATTTATATCTGCTGCTGTTATTGTAACACTCATGTGAATTAAAAATTAAAAATTAAGAATTAATACTACTGATAACGGAAGATATCACATACGTAATAGCACCTGTTAACTCAGCATTATTTTTAACCGGATGAGCAAATTATCTTGCTCCGCCACCGCTACCGGCTGGCCTTCTGCCACCCTGACCCGGACCAGCTATACGACGCTTAGGTTGAGATGCAATGCCTTTACCACCACCACGCTTGTTCCTGTCATCGGCACCATCTTGCTTAGCTTCGAAACGTGCTGCTTTTGCTTCAGCGCTTTCTTCTGTATCGCTGTTATCTTCTTCGTCCTTATTTGCCTGGCGCTCCTGTAAACCTTCTGCAATGGCAGCGGTTAAATAATTAACGATAATAGCGATTGATTTGGTAGCATCATCATTTGCAGGAATTGCAAAATCAATTTTATTTGGATCACTGTTGGTATCAACCATACCAAAAGTGCTGATGCCTAATTTCCTTGCTTCGGCAAGTGCAATGTGCTCATGGCCTATATCAACCATGAATAAAGCAGCAGGTACACGGCTTATCTGTGAAATACCTCCCAACACTTTTTCCATTTTCTCCTTATCACGTGTTAATGTTAAACGTTCTTTCTTAGTTAAGCTTTCAGCGCTTCCGTCTGCCAGCATTTTTTCAATGCTCTGCATTTTCTTAACGCTCTTACGTACAGTGTTGAAATTGGTTAACATACCACCTAACCAACGCTCGGTTACATAAGGCATATTTACACGTTGTGCACAGTCGCTAACGATCTCTTTAGCCTGTTTTTTGGTAGCCACAAACATGATCTTTTTACCACTGCGTGCAATTGCTTTTAAAGCCGCAGCACTCTCCTGTAAACCTTCTACGGTTTTGTTCAGGTCGATAATGTGTATGCCTTTCTTTTCAGCAAAGATGTAAGGCAGCATCTTAGGGTTCCACTTTTTCTTTAAATGTCCAAAGTGTACACCTGCTTCTAAAAGTTGCTGTTGTAAGGAAGTATTTTCCATTTTGTATGATGTTAACTGTTATTTGTTAATTGTTAGTTGTTAATGTATGCTGGCAAACCGGTGAACGATCAACCAATAACTATTAACGTTTAGAGAACTGGAAGCTTCTTCTTGCTTTCTTACGTCCTGGTTTCTTACGCTCCACCGAACGAGGGTCACGCTTTAATAAACCTGCAGCCTTTAAAGCCGGACGGTAATCAGCACTTACTTCGATCAAAGCACGGGCAATACCCAGCTTGGTTGCTTCAGCCTGTCCTTTTACGCCACCGCCTGTAGCATTAACTACTACATCAAATTTATCAGAAGATTCAACCGTTTTTAACGGTGCTTCTACCTGGTTTTGTAAATAAACCAACGGGAAGTAGGTTTTGTAGTCTTTACCGTTAACTGTTATCTTACCATCTCCTTTTGAAAGGAAGATACGGGTAACAGCTTCTTTTCTGCGGCCGACTGCGTTTGTTTGTTTTTCCATTTTATTTTTTTATTTGGAATTTGTTTTTTAATTGTTGTTAAGCCGTAGAATTAAAATTTCAATTCTTTTGGTTGTTGTGCACCGTGTGGATGCTCAGCACCCTGGTATACAAATAATTTTTTGTACATCTGGCGGCCCAAACGGTTTTTAGGCAACATACCTTTAATAGCTCTTTCGATGATCACTTCGGGCCTGCGCCTTAAAAGGTCTTTTGCTACTTCTTCTTTGCGGCCACCCGGGTAACCACTAAAAGTATCATAGATCTTTTCATCCATTTTATTGCCGGTAAGTTTTACCTTTTCGCAATTAGTAACAATGATGAAATCTCCGCAATCAACGTGGGGAGTGTAGTATGCTTTGTTCTTACCACGAAGAACTGCCGCAATACGGGCACACATACGACCAACGGTTTGATTAGTACCATCCACAACGTACCAGTTGTGTTTAACGGTAGCCTCGTTCGCATGTTTTGTAGTGAAATGTAATTTGCTCATTTTATTTTTTTTAAGTTTCGCCTTCCGGCATTATCCACAGCCATCCCTGTGGTTTTAAATTTGGACGGCGAAGGTAACTGCAAACAACCCTATCTGCCAAAGAAAAAGGGAAGTATTTACAGCACACATTTATAACTAATTGATTTTCAGTAAAAATTTTGACTAAAAAATATTATTGCTATGATTTAGTGAGTAAAAAATTTGAAAATATGGGCTGATAAAAAAAATCCCCAGCCTTCTGCCGGGGAATAATACAGTTTTGTAATCCTTAGTTTTTGTGAGAAATATCTTATTGCTTAACTATTTTCTGAATTTCTTTGGTATCGCCATATTGAACAACCAGGATGTAGGTCCCTTTACTTAAATCCTCTACATTAATAGATGTTGAAAGCAATGCGTTATTCATTTGAACTGATTTTTGCCGGATAAGCTTACCGGATATATCCTGTATCTGTATTATACAATCTCCCCTTCCGGCAGCCGGAATTTGTACCGCACTTCATTTTGAACAGGGTTAGGAAATACAGCTATCTTATAATTATCATTACTTACTTTAATGGCTACAATATCGCTGTAAGTGATCTTTCCATCCAGGTCAACCATTTTTAGCCGGTAAAAATTGGTCCCATAAACAGGTTTGCTGTGTGCAGCTGTATAATACATAACTGTACTACTGTTTCCTGCTGCTTCCACCCGTTGCAACTCTGAAAAACTGCTGCCATCGGTGCCATGTTCAACAATAAAATGCGATGTGCTTTGTTCGGATTCGGATTGCCATTTTAAATGAACTCCATCATTTTTCTTCTCTGCAGTAAAAGATTTTATTGAAAATGGGAGTACGAACGTACCATTAAGAAAAAGATCTTTTATGGATGGCCCGCCGGTAACACAATAACAGCCGGCTGAAAACCCCCAATACACGGTGGTGCCCAATAAACCAACAAGGTCAACTACATTTGATTTTATTAAAACGTTATTATAATAAGTCTCCAGGGTATTGGTAGCTTTTGTCCATTTGATCCGGTAAGGTTCATAGGCATAATAATTTATGGTTCCCAATGCTGAATAGGGAGAATAATAATTTCCAAAAGTACAGGGTGAGTTATTTCTCCAGTAAGACACATGATTAACGTCAGTTACTGGTTCATAACTTGTATTCTGGCCTGCAACACAAAAGCTACCACGTATGTCAAACTCTATTACAAAATTAGTAGCTATGGAGCCGGTACCAAAGTTGTGGATATTATCGGTACTTATTACAGTTGGAGGATTAGTAGCTGTAGGAACCGTGCCCGGCTTAAATAAAAATGCCATTCCATTATTAAACACATTACCCATATAAGCATTAAACCTCAGGTCAAAATTGTTATTAAGGTTAACAGCTGTTGTACAAAAAACCCTGCCTGCATATGGGGTTTGGCTTATCCCATTTAAGGTGAACGTACCGCCTGATTGTGTTGCTACACCCTGCCTTACAAATTGTGCATAACAAACAGAAGGAACTAAAAACAGCAATATGATCAATTTTTTCATAAGTAGACTCTGTGATTAAAAATGGTTATTCCAATACACGTTAGCAGTAAAAAGCATTCGTGCATAAGGGTTTTAAATACAAAAAATCGTGTATACAACACCAACCGGTGTTATATGGTTTTAAGGGAATTGAAATAATTGGCCGCTTCTGTTCGGTTACGTACTTTAAGTTTTTTATAGATGCTTTTGCAATGTTTTTTTATGGTATTGATATTTACCCCTTGCATAGCCGCCATTTCCTTGTACATCAGGCCCCTTGCCAGTAAGCTCAAAATGATCTTTTCAGTGGGAGTTAATAAATGCTGCTTACTCATTTTGTGTGTCAAAAATATGTTTAACGCCAGTTACAAACAATGGCTCTTTTGTGTACCAAATACATTGTTACAAATATAATACTAACGGTGAGACCTAAGTCAAGGTATTAAAACGGAGAATAGATAGGGTTAAAACACGGTAGTTATACTTTTAATTATTTATACGGATTTGTGTACATATTTTTATTTTGAAAGTTGGTACAAAAAAAACAGCTTCTTTTCAGGAAGCTGTTTAAAAAAAAAGAAATCTTATTTTCAGGATGAACTCTTCAATAATTTATTGAGCCCGGTAAAGTTTGCTTTGATGTTTAAAAACCCAAATATATTACCCGACCTGGGGTCATACTTGATCTCAAGGGGTATCCAGATATCTTCCAAAACCCTTACACGTAATGTACCATTTATTGTAAGGCTATCCCGTCTTTCATTGATATAAGTATTTGCAAAATTATGGTAGTAGCTGCCGCTGAATTTCATTTCGCAAAACGGCCTGTCAGTAGTTTTATCCCGCAGTATCCAGTTAATGCCCGATTCTACAGTAAAGATCTCCCGCTTTAAATTCCTGCCTTGCCTGAGTGTATCGTTCGAAAAAGTATAGGCCGCCATCATATTTACTTCCAGGTTATTATCTCCCGGTTCAGGATCAAAAATACCTTTTGTGAGTTTGGAAACTATAGCCACATTGGAAAACTGAAATTTATCCTTGTAAGTTGAATCGCTGATTCCTATTGTCCATAGCAGGTTATTTTTTATCGAATTTTTAAGCGCCTTGTATTTTGCTGCATCGATCTGTTTAAAACTCGAATCTCCTTTGTTTGCAAAAACATTCCCGATCTTAGTTAGATTTTTATCTGCCGCCAATTGCTTAACTATTTTTTGAAACCCTGCATCCAGGCTGTTAAACGGAACATCCTGGAGCACTTTATTGATATTGGTAGCAAAAGAGACTTTATCAGCAGCAGCAACATTATTGATAAGATATTCATTCAGGGCCGTTAATAATATATCCCGTTCATGATTCAGTTCATCGCTTCTCAGTTTTTCAAATATATATTTTGAAGTGGTGGCATCTGTTTGATCAATTAATGAAAATTGCAAACCTGATGAAAAACCGTTGAAGCCAAATGAGGAATCGAATCTTACTCCCAGACTAAAATTAAGCCGGCGCAGGGGCTTATATTTTTTATAATTTTTATCCAGGCTAAGGTTAGGATTTCTTTTCAGCATAATTGCAAAAGGACTGGAGTTAATGGATAACTCTTTATTGGGTCCCAGCAAGTTGTTTAACCCAAGCTGAAAAAAACTGGTAAGTATATCCTTTGCATTGCCGCTCTTTACCGAATCAGCTGCAAATAAAAACCTGGTAGCGGTTGATATTTGTGCTACCGAAGTTTTTACAAACAACAGCAATGCAAAAAGCAACAAGTATTTTTTACATATTTTCATCAGGATGGAATTTTATGAAACAATAAGAAAAAGCCCATTGATATGCTGGCCTGCATCAAAATTCATTTCCATGGGCACTGCCTGCACACCGTTGATTTTTACTACCGTATTTCCGGCACTGTCGCCACTTATCAATATGGTATCGCTGGTATTAACATTACTGAAACTGATGGTACCGCTTTCATGGATGGTTTGGCTGGCACCATTATGAGTGGCTGTAAGATCGCTTAACCCCGGATCTGTATTATGAAACTCTACTGCCAGGTTTGCAACCTGGGTGGCTGCAGACAAGGACTGGTCTTCATTTGCAACTGCTGGCCCGGTTGCTAAAGCCTTGGGCTTTTTCGGTTTTGCAGTTAAAACAGGGGCGGCATCAGCCTGCATGCCCTTCTTTTTCATTTTTGCAAGCTTTGCAGCCTGCTGGTTAATGATGAGGTGTTTATCTTTTTTCATTAAATCTTTTTACAGCCTACTCTTTATACCGTTTTCGGCTTACCGGTTTATTGCTTAATATTAATCTCTTTTGTTGAAAGCACATTGCCGGATTTATCTGTAAAGACCAACACCGCTTTTGTTGCTCCTGCTGCGGGGGTGTATTTTATTTCCAACTTTTCACTGGTGTTGGTTACCGGAGTAACGGACACTCCGCTCATGGTTATTTTTAACCCAGCCATATTTAAGTTTTTACCTGTTATTACCAATGTACTTTCCACTCCTGCAGGAATGGGGTCAGGTGAAATAGTGGCTATGGTTAATGCATCTCCCTGCAATTTGCCTGTACGGTCATCCTTTGGTTTAAATATCACTTCAAACACTTCTTTTAGTTTTAAAGTGGCGCTGTCTGTAAACAATCCTGCCAATGCCGAGAGCGCCATTATTCCATAGAGGCTGATGCCACCTGCGCCTGCGCCATAACTTAAAAAGCCGGCCCTGATGATAAAATAAATAATAATGGCAAGCCCTGCGGCAGTGAAAGGTTTTACGAAATACCACAGTACCCAGCTTCGCAAAAATGTACCGTTGCCTACATAACTCGTAAACGAGCTGGCAATATGCACCATATTTCCCAGGAAGCCCATCAGTGCCACCAATATTAGCAGTATGGTATTTAAATGAATTTTTTTATCCTCGTCAATAACAGGATTGCTTTTTGCAAGATCGGCTTTAATGATTTTTAGTTTTGCCAGTGAGTCATTAAGGCTGTTAAAAAACAATGTATCAGCCTTTGTTTTAAGGCTGTCTTTTTTTGCTTTGATCTTCGTTTCAAAAGAATCTATTTTGGTTTGCGTTGCTTTTATCTGCCCCATTAAAGAGCTATCTGGTTTTTCAATCAGCGTTATTTTAAAACATTCCTTTGAATACCAGGCTCCATCATCGCCATCTTTAATGGGTGGCATTTTATTCGGCCAGTATGCCATTGTTAAATAAATGGCAGCAGCGGTAAAAGAAATAAGAAATATTCCTGCAAGTAATTTACCCCAGAAGTTTATCTGGTTTTGAGTGTTGGGTGTTGTGTCTGACATAAAAAATCAATTTTATAGGTTTATTATTAGGTAATCGTAAAATAGTGAGAAGATTTTTTTGCATGCAGGAACACGGTACTAACTTAATATCTTTATTCCATAGATGCAAATTTTTTAGAATGGATTTATTGAACCCCTAATTATTAATACGTATTCTATAAGATTTCGGGTAATTTCCTGACTCAAATAATAGATAACGTACGGTTATATTCCCTGTATTCATCGGCGATCATTTTAGGATGCAGTGTATTGGCTACATTCCAGAGTTGTTGTTCCTGCAATTTTTTGGGGCTCATGGGGGCTGTTGCAGGTTTTAAAAAGTATTGGTTGCATACTTTTTAGTTTTCTGCAATATAGGGAATTGGGGAGGATATATGGGGAAGAAAAAAGGCTGTCTTAAGAATCAAATCTGTTACATTGAGTTTATCCAAATGTAACAGATTTGATTGTTTAATGTTTTATTTAAAAATATTTACCACATCGAATTTTAAATCAAGGTAGCCTTCAAATCTTCCCGTAGTGGCATTATATTTTAATTCAAATGGCAGGTACAGATTTTTTGCAAGCCGGAAACTGAATGTTAAATCAAGTTTTAGAAAATCTTTTTTCTCGCCGGTGTAAATCCCTTTGCTTATGTTCTGATATTCTGCCCCACCAAATACTTCAATTATTGAAGACCCATCAGCATCATGCTTAAACAATACTTTGTTCACTCCAATTTTTGCAGTAAATACATTTCGGTTTAGTGAGGATAATTTATTTAAAGTATCCTGAGTTATATCATAAAAAACACCGGCGTAAAAATCATATTTACGTGTGGTATCTTTTGTAGTACCACCAAAGCCTACTAAAAATTCTAGCTTATTATTTAACTTATTCCATTTTGATCCACTATAACCGCCTTCATATCCATAAGTTAAAAGAGGGGCACCGCTTAGTTTTTTTTGCAATGAATCATACTTGCCAGTTAACTCCTTCCACTTACTTCCCAGTTCCTTTATTTCTTCTTTACTCAGCCATTTTTCATATATGCTAAAATCAACAGCACTTTTATTGAATTTGTCATTTATTGCAGCTATTGCAGCTATTTTCTCTTTTCTTTTTTCAGGATCTGTGATTACGTTTACCTCCTCTTCCATTTTACTTATCGCCTTATCTAATATCTTTGTCGCCTCTTCAATTTTTGTGGGGCTAATACCATTTTTATCGAAGAAATTTGCTTTCCCTTTATATTCTCTTTTATTAAGTATAGCTATAGTAAGGCTTGGATTAAATGCCTGAATTTTATTGTTCTTATCTAATTCTACACCTGCCCCAAATTCTGTATTTCTTGCCCACCGAAATTTTTCAAAATATGTCTTTTCACGTTTTGTTGAATCAAATATCCTTATCAGTCCGTAAATGGTGGATTTAATTTTTAACTCTCCGTCTCCTTGGTTAATTATTCCATTTTTAACTAAAGCCTGATAATATCTGCCTGCAATTAAATTTGTAACAACAGATTTGAAATTAATTTTTTGGTCTGCAGCATCTTTAGCAGATTGTTGCTTTTGCTCTGCTTTTTGCGAAAGAATTGCATTAAAGTCCTGAGCTACTGAAGCTTTCGATAAAATGCATAACACAAAAAAGGCTATAATGTTTTTTTTCATAAATTTTAGTTTACATCAACATTCAATAGTTTTATAAATTTCCTCTCATCTATAGTGATACTATTTAAAACAGTACTAGCTTGCTTAAATTCTACAAACACTGTCGAATTGGTATTTGTGGGATCTTGAAAGCCGGCTATTTTAGCTATATAGAATCTGGAATCCAAACTTATAGTTTGCGAACCTGAATCTTGAAAATGAAGTACTTGTCCTCCGATCTTTATAATAATCTGATACTGGCTTCCAAGTTCTAATCGTACATTTACTCTAACTGTTGGCATAAAATAATTTTTAATTGCCTACTCTTAAATCCCGTTTTCGGCTGTCCGGTTTTTAATTCTGCCTATCTGAAAATTCTTATTAGGCTATTTTTGTTAAATCATTTTACAATAGTCTATCCTAAGTAATGAGCTACTCTTCTTCTACATCAAACATTATAGTTGTAGGACTATCGCTATTTAAAAGCATGGTCAGGGCCAAATTTCCAATCCAGTAAGGAGCTGTATTTTGCTTCCCCACAGGACTGTTATTCCCATGTCCAAAAGTATACACTTGTTCAGCATCATCTACTGCATGAATTGCTTCATGAATAATTGTGGCAGCGATACTTTCGATACTTCTATTCAATTTTTTATAATTAAGAAAAAGTCTGTTTGGGAAACGACCGTCGGTATAAGCAAACGTTTTACGGTATTTAAAATTTAGAAAGTTGGGATAAAAAAATTCTACTGCAAACAAAAGAGAAGAGGAATTAATGATATCCGAAACTTGCTGTGGTGTTGCAGTACTAAGATCAAAGCTTTCTTTTTGTTTAATCCTGTTATAAAAATCATCCATTGAGAGTAATTCGTTAGCCTTTTTAACAGCAAGTTCAACTTCAATATGATTTTCTTCAAAAACAATCTTTACAGGCATATTTTGAGTTTTACTTGTTATAAGATATTTTGATACGAAGTTTTGTTATTATTTGGTTATAAAAAATATCTGTAAATTATTCTGTAATCAAATTTTCCAATTCTGTTATTATTTTTACCAAATGTTCTTCATATATTTTTTCCTTTTCAGAAAATTTAATTCCAAACAAAGGCCCGTATAAAGACAGTTTGCCTAACTGTTCCTGAATTTTAAGTAGTAATTGTGGGTCACAATCAAGAGCTCCTACTCCGCGAAGTACAATTAATTGGCCTTGCATGGTTTTTTCCTCCTCATTATAAAGGGCTACTTTCTTTAAATTCCATTGGCCAAAATAATTATTACGAACAGGCGCAGTTATGATACTATTGCCCGCAGGAGATACAGCAATCACTTCTTCCCAGCTTGACTGGTTCATTGCTGTTATTTCAATATTTTCTTTACCCTTAGTGTTTTTGCTTTTTATAATGGAATAAACAGGAGGTGGCAAAATAAGATTCAAAAAAGCACCATTTGCAAAAACGATCTTACCCTCTATATTGGTTTTTGCTGTAAAATCGGCTCTTTGTAATAACTTATCTGCTATTGCAAGCAATTTTTTTGCAAAACCTTTTGCCTTTTTTTTCAAAGAACCTGCGGATCTCTTAAAGCCGGTTAATAAACGGTGGGCTTCCTCCTGCAGCTTTACAACACATTGTTCAATTGTAATAAAATCTGGCTCATCTTCATAATAAGCAGTATCGGAAACATTATTAATAACAGGGTCCGCTACCGGGCTATTGACTAACCTGGCGGACTGTTCGTTCTTAGCCGTTTTTTTACTTTCTTCCCGGAAAGCATATTGGATAACCTGCTTCTCATCTTCCGTTAATTTTCCTTCATTCAAAAACTTTTCTTTTTTTGCCCTTATATTTTTCAGGCTGGTATTGATCCTGAATAAAGGCATATTTGTTGCCAGGCTAATATCCTTTGCCTGCAGGTTAACCAAAAAATTATTTAACGAGGCTTCAGGGTTTATATTAATTTGAGTGGGTAATTCCTGGTAACTATTCCCGGTTTTTAATAATTCCTGTGATAAATTCAATAAAGTGAATTCCTGGAGAGTTGTTGCACCGGTGGAGGCGAAATACTCATTTGGAACCTGTTCGCTCATTAACTGATATATAGGCAGTTTAGGGGAAGATTTTATCCTGAAGAAATCCTGCATAACTTCGGATTCTTTGCCAGGCTCATGCTGTATCCCTGAAGAAATTTCAGATTCCGGCAGGGAGTTACCGGAAAGATCATACCATTTTTCCCACGAAACCCAGGGTCCATTTATTAATGGCGTATTGAGGATCTGGTCTGTAAGCGTTTCGCAAGGAATTGTTAATTCATGATTTATAGCATGAGCCTGAACTCTTTTGAAACCGATTTTCAATAGTGGCGGAAATTCAAAAGGTTTTCCGGCCACTTCTCCTGGTTTTAGATCCAAAGCACATACATCCGGATGATCGGGCAATTCGCGTTTTAAAAATGCTTTTATTTCCTCGTACAGTTCTTTTGTTTTATCTGTTCCTTCTGTCCCTTTTTCATAAAAAAATACATTATCCAAAGGGATCAACGCATAGGCCGCAAGAATACCTAGCCAGGGATTTTGTAATTCACCGGAAATAAGCAAACCCATATGCCGCTTGTTGATCATACTCCTGCCTATTTCCTGGCTAAGTGTATCCAATACAGCTTCCGCTGCAATGATAGTTTCATCGCTTTTCTGAAAACTCATGCCATACCTGGCCATGTTTAAAGAAAATGCTTTTTCAGAATTTGAATGCGTTGACACGAAAACCTGGGTAGTCCAGTTTCTGTGCAGGAAAATCGGCTGGTAACATACCGCTTTTTTATGTATATTTTTTGGGGGCTTCTTTTGAACATAGCTAACCCACTCAAAAATATAATAGCCATGTGGCAGGTCTGCACTAAAAATAATATTTGATTCCGTTTTTGAAAACTCCAGGTCTTTGCTAAAATCTATAACAGAATTCCCTTGGCCATCTTTTAGATCAAAAATATCCTGCAGACCGGTAAGGGAGGCCTCCGGCGGAAATAACCCCGCATATTTCTTCGGGATTTTTAACGAAAGAAAAATACTGCTGTTTTCTGCCGAGATCGATGACCTCGTTTTAATAAGGCTCCGGTTTTCGGTGTAATTTGAATACTTTTTCTGTGCTGCGTTATTGGTTTCCAATGGGATTGAGGAAGCTACCTGCAGATTTTTCCAGCTTCTGCTTTTTTTCTCCAGAGCATTGATGTTTTCCCCTGGCTGAATGATCGCCATTCTTCGATCTGCTTTTTCTCCTAGTGAATATTCTATTTCATAAATACCGGGTTCGAGCTCAATTTCAGCTACATAATACCGCTCAGGTTCAATTAACTCAAATTCATTGATCGTTTCCACAAGTTCTGATAACTCATTAAAGATCCTCACCTGAACAAGCCAGTGCGGTACTTTAATGGTAAGATTGGCTTTTTCAAACTCATTTTGTGTTGCTATACTCATTTTCTAAAATTATTCAAATTTGAATACGTAATTGACGTCGTTGGGATCCACCTCTCTCAAATCAAGTAGTGTCATATCCTGATTTGGCAATTGAAAAGCATACCGGCCGTTTTGAATCAACCGCACGTTAATTGAAGCTCCGGTACGAAGTGGCCCCCCCCCGGGCACAACAAATTTTTTTAATTCATCATCCACTGTGAGATATTTAATTTGCCAAAGTCCGGAATTCATATCAAGATCATATTGCGCTATCTGTTTCAACTTTGCATTTCTTATTATTAGTGTATTTACACCGGCAGGGATTTCAACTCCAATATCATGCATTTTAGTGATCCCTTCTTTAAACACTATATCTCCCATACTTGGACGAAAAATCTGGGCCTTTTGTGTAAGTCCATGTTGCTTTGCTATTTGCTCAACACGTGTCATAACATAATCATTTAAAGAACCTGCTGTGATACGGCCTTTTTCATCTGTGGCAAGCTGATCTTTTAATCCTTCTAAAATGGCCCTGGTTAGTATTCCTCTCTTTTTTCCTGTAACCGGATCCCAGGCGCTAAACGCCTGTCTGCCGTGATCAGTTGCCAAAACAATAAAATTTTCTACTTGTTGTGGAAGATTAGGTATTGTATTGTCCTGGAAGGTGAAGGGAGGTTCTTGCGTTGCGGCAAAAGAGATCGGATCACGACAACAATCAAGAATAAAGATTACTTCATCCCAGAAGCCCCACTTAGACAAAAATATTTTGTAAGGCCTTAAACCTACATTAAAATTTGCCTCATTTATAGTTGCCTCTGGCATAAACATCCCAATATCATCATACTGACCAAAGCCATGTCCTGAAAAATAAAAATAAAGCCTTCTTCCAATCCTTTCCCTACGCATGATCTTAAACCTTTTTAACGCTTCATCAATTTTAGTCTTGAGGGTTTGGCTGGGCTGTGCAGAAGGTAATATAAGCGCTATTTTCTCGGGTATTAAAGATCCTCCATCCGGATCCTGCAGCCATTCCGCAAATTTTATCGCATCGTCTCCCGCGCCGGTAATCCTTGGGAGCGAAGAATAATTATCAATACCAACTACGATTGCATAATCATCAGTGTTCAGGCTCATACGTTAAAGTATTAAAGTAATCTTTAGAAGAATTCTACAGGAAAGGTCTTTTATATTAAAATACCACTTTAATAAAATTTCCAAATCCCTGTGTTAATACACGAAAACTTTCATCAGTATTTAAAACCTCTGATCTACCCTTGCGACCCTTAATAACTATCGATGCTCTTATATTATAAAAGTTACGTGGATCAATTTCAACATTGCCCTTCAGTTGGATCTCAAAGGGTATCGTTATTGTTTGTTCATCACCTGGTTCCGGGTTATGTTTTATTCCGGCAATTATTTCTTCTCCCAATAATAAAGCGCCAGCATCTGCTCTTGAAACATCTTCTAATTGAATAGAAGCAGTTCCATTTTTAAAGGGAGAAATTTTGCTTGTTAGAACAATTTCACCGGTAACGATGGGTGAAGAACCGGTATTAAGTTTCTTTATCATCCCCAGTATTTACAGCAACTACATTAACACTATTCCAGGCCAGCTTACGATAGAGCATTCTTATTGCTTCAATATCTCCCGTACTTAAACCATTTCTCTGGCCAATAGGCTGCCCGTCTTTTGCCCTGATGGTTGCTTGTCCGTTTTTACTAAAAGCTGTTGCGGGATAATGCATAATGGAACCAAAATCATAAGGCCCCAGGTCGGTTCCATCCAGTATATGCTTATCAAAATTGTGTTTTTGAGAAGAAATGATATTTTCATTAATGATCTCAATATGCTCATCCCGGTCTTCACGGCTCTGTTCGTGCCACAAACCTAATGCATGGCCTATTTCATGAATGGCTGCACCTAAACCGCAGCCGTCAGCCAGGGATATTGTTTGTTTGCCCCCCCGCTTTCCAACAAAGGACCAGCACCCGTTTAATTTTTCAAAAGAAAGGAAATCCATCTCATTAGTACGTTTCTTAAAACGTATAGGTGTTTTTGACTCCCAATGCGCAAGGGCGGCCTGCACTTTCTGCTCCAGTTCGTGAACCGTAATGAAGGGTACAGTAACTTCTGTTGCATCTTTACCGCCCCACCGAAATTCTTCATTTGCAATTCCACATCCTTTGGCAATTGTAGAAGTTTTTGCCTCTTCTATTTCTGCTAATGTAGCTAATGCAATATCCCCTTCAAATAAACCAATATCATCTATTTCGATGTATTTGGCATCCACATTTTTCAATACTCTATCCTCATCTTTGTACATCTGCAAAACAATATCTTTTTCGTTTTCGCCTGTTCTGAACATTTCGGCGGGCAGGTCCATATTACCATTATTTTCAGCATTAGTTGTGGGTTGATCGTTCTGAGCCATAATCAAAATTTTTAATTATTATTAATATTATTGAGCCGGGCATACTTTACTTACACCATATCTTAAAAGCATTGCAGCAAGTGATACAACTATCGGAACTGCAATGGGCATAAGTCCTGTTGTTGCTGCAAGTGCAGGTATTAAGGCAAGCAACACATCTTTAATGATTTGCTTTATATCAAATTCGCCGCTACCTTCCAGAGCGGCAACTATTCTGCAAAATATTTTACGGACCTTCTTTTTTAAACCCGAAAACAGGATTTTTACCCGGGACCAAAATCCTTCAAAAGCCGAATCTTCCTGGGGAAAAGATAATATTCCAAAATGCTCATCATCCTCACTTGCAAAACCAGGAGCATCCGATGATACACCTTCCGGCGATTCATTTGCCAATACTTGCAGGTTGCTTTCAGATTCTAATATCCTTTTTGTTTCCGGGTCCATAATTGAATAATTGGCATAAAGCTGAATAACTTCCTCATTTTGAATAGATAGGTTTGCTGCGAATTCTGCTAAAGATGCTACCTGCTCATCGGTAATATCTTCCATAGTTTTAATGTTGTTAATACTCATATGAATTTGTTTAATGGTTAATGGAAATACAGATGTGCTGATAAACAGCACATCTGAGATATTACTGGCAAACCCTGGATGATACGGCATCACCGGCAGAGATCACTATGCCTATTGCGGCTTTGGCAATGGGATTTTTAATCAGGTCTCTCAATATTTCTAATCCTGGTTTTGCCAATGGCCAAGCTGTACAAAAATTTCGGCTGGCATCTGCGTCTGCCGCAGCATTTTGTTCTAAAGTAATATCTCCTGCATTTAAAAGAATTTCATCGTTTTGCATATTCGTAATTTTTATTTTTATGCCTACTCTGGTCCGTTTTCGGCTTACCGGTTTAATAAAAAATCCATTTCATCTTAAAGAAGCAGTACACAAAAGTGTTACATCCCTTAACCATAGTCAAGAGTATATTAACGGAAAATAAAAGGGTGAAAAAACGGTAGGCAATTTTTAAGAAGGCAGTATGACGACCTGAGTGCCACTGCCTGGCGCTGATTGTAACGCCGCTTTATACTTTATCTGTCCAGCCCTGTACTGCATATTTTTAAGCCCATAACCTTTCTTCACATCGTCCACATTAAAACCTTTGCCATTATCAGACACTACGATCTGTATTTTTTTACCGCTGGCAGTAATGTCAACATCTATCTGGCTGGCACCGGAGTATTTTATACTGTTATTAATGACTTCCTTACAAATTAAAAACAGGTTTCGCTTTTCTTCCTTGGTAAGCTGGCGGCTGTTTACTTCGCTATGGGCTTTTATGATGGTTTCTATATTGCTGGCAGCAGCAACGGGTATGGCAAATTGCTTGATCCGGGTTATCAATTCATCTACTGTATCTAAAGAGTCATCCAGCACCCAGATCATATCCCGCAGGCTCATGGTTGCTTCTGTTAAATTATCTTTTACCTGCTGTAAGCTCTCTTCCTGTTTTACCCCGCTGATGGCCAGGTTGGTAAATACTTTTACACTGTTGAGTGTGCTGCCCAGGTCATCGTGCAGATCGGTTGCAATATTTTTTCGTATTTCGTGTTGCTTTTTTATCTGGGCAATGCGGTAACGATATAATGCATAGAGTATTCCTGCAACTGCTAATGCAATTAATAAATAGAATGTCCAGGTTTGAAACCATTTGGGCTCAAAAATTAAAATGAGTTCTTTGTATTCACTCCATACGCCATCTTCGTTAGCGGCTTTTACCTGAAGGTGATAGGTACCAGGAGAAAGGCCCACCAGAGTGATAAAGTTTTGTGTAGTTAAATTAACCCAGCCCTCACCTTGTTCTTTGATACGGTATTTGAATGTAACACTTTCAGGATTAGACCAATTTATAGCAGTAAATGAAACTACTGTTTGCAGGATATTTTTTGGGATAATAATTTTTTTTATCCCTAAACCAGATGTAATTGAAACACCAGTTTCTGAAGTTACACTTACTTGTTCAATGAATAAACTTGGAGGAGAAGCGTTGACAGTTATACTACTTGGATCAATGATACTAATACCTCCTTCTCCTCCTGCATATATTAACCCCTTTGAATAATAGCCACACCTCTCTTCAAAAATATTTGTATGCAATCCATCTTTTTGATAATAATTTTTGAATTTTTTTGTGCGTATATCAAATACAGATAATCCATTGTCTGTAGTACAATAAATAGTGCTGTCTCCAACAACAAAAAGCCTATAAATGCCATTATCAGATAATCCATTAATTGTGTTATAAATTTTTTTTACCTGAAATTTTTGATCTGTTTGAATAATTCCTTTATTGTAAGAAGCAATCCAGTATTCATTTTTACACTTAACAATATCCATCAGTATCCCCATAAATTCATTTTGACTTTTTTCAAAATAAAATTGCTTAGAACCCTTAAGATCTCTATCGATTACGGTTATTGCTTTGTCATGAACTACATAAACTAAACCATCTTCATAGTAGATCCGATTAATTATATCCGAAGCCAATGGCTTATTAAAATTCCGGGTGTTAATTTCAGATGTGGTTTTATTTTTTTTATCCCATACAACTATTCCGTTAAAATTTTCAGACCCAAACAAAATGCGATCATTATCATATTTGACGATATTATTTACTTCCAGGTAATTATATTTTTTTAACTCCGGAAAGGCCTGTCCAATTCTTTTTGATTTTTTTTTGTTTAACACGAAAAGTCCTTTGTCTGTACTGAGTAGTATGTTTTGTTTATCAATAGAATCAACTAAAATGCAATTTGAATTTGAAAACTCAGTTATTGGAAACTCATTACCGCCTATAGATAAGAGCCCTTTGGTTGTTGCTGCAAAGATTTCAGAATAGCTGAAAGGGAATACTGACCAAACATGTCCAAGTGGGTTATTTATGTCACTTTTTACAATTGAATTTAGAAAAGGGCTTTTTAAATCAAGGGTGGCAATCCTATCCGGGCTACACATCCACAAAGAATTATTTTGACACTTTAAATTGGTTAAGTCTTCTGTCCAATTCTTAATAGAATTATTGCTGGCATCTGAAATAATTGACAATTTTCCTGAAATAATATTAAACTCATATAGTGCATTAGTTGAAAAATATAATTTTGAATCATGAATTTCAACTGCATTAATATTGCTTTCCATGGCTACTGGTACATCTGAATTAATTGATTTTATATTATAAGTGGCATCATACTTTATTTTTAAGAGTCGCTTATCAGTAGCTATATACATTACGCTGTCGTTGAAAGATGCAAATGAATTTGCTGTAATCTCTGAAATGTTATTATTATTTGTTAGTTGGTTGATTGATAAATGACCAAGGACTTGATTCTTCTCGGGAGAAAAAACAAATAACCCTGTATTTCTTTCTATAAACCAGATATTGTTATTTTTATCCTGATAGATTACCTTTATTAAATAACCATCATTTTTATTGCTTTTATACCCCTTTAATTGCTCGGGTCTTTTAAAATTCCCCGATTCGAAATCGTAATAAAGAAATCCCTTGTAACTTCCGAAGTAGTATGAAGATTTATACTTGGCTAAAGCCATAAACCAGTTATCAACAAGGTTTTTAGAAGCCGGAATAATTTCTGAAACACTATTTGTAAATACATTATAGGCTGCAACTTGCCCTAAAGAGTTTAAGATAAAAATACTATCATTGTTTTTGAGAGTGGCAATATCCCATATATCGCCAGTGCCAAGTGTCTGGCTTTGTGAAAATGTTTTGAGTTTTTTAAATCCAAAGCCGTCATATCTTGTTACACCCGATGAAGTTGCAATCCATAAAAATCCCTGGTTATCATAAACAATTTTTCTTATATTGCTTTCAGAATATTCTTTGCCTGAAGTATGGTTTTTAAATGGTAATGATTTTACACTTTGCCCGTTTAAAGACAAGCTAAATCCTAATAATAAAAACCCCGCAATTATATGACTAAGCATAAATGGCTATTATTGTTTTTGGTATATTCTGATGTAATCGAAAATAAAGATAGTAAGCAAGTACTTCATAACGATAATTTAAGCGATGCTGAAAATATAGCATTAAACCAAACTCTAAATACATACAGGCAAAATAAGTTTTTTGAAATTGTTGGCGAAGCCTTGTCAAAAACCACTGTTTGTAATGAAATAAAGATTGTAGTTGTAAACAATATTGAGTACAATATTAAACCTGTTTCTGACAATTCCACCCCAAACTGTCCCGTCACAAAAATCCAGGAATTTACAAAAGAAGGAAATTTTATTGATGTTAAGCTTAAGAATTCTGACTTATCTGACTTTGATTTATCTGACTTTTCATTTTCAGATGTTGAAAAACTGCAAAAGCTGTTTTTAAAAATTAAAGGGAAATACCCAGCTGAACATAACCTGGTATTTACTTATGGCCATGGTAGTGCCTTTGGCATTTTTAAAGACATAATAAATATTAAGAATCAGGAAGAGTTGGATAAAATAAAAAACCCTGATTCTGCGTTGTCAGAAAATCTTACAATAAAAAATCTTGTTTCAATAAATGAGCTTGTTGAAAAAGCAAGAACAGCAACAGCCAAAGCAGATAACAATGAAGGTCTTTTTTTAAAAATACTGGGCGAAAAAGTAATGTTGTTTGATCAGGAAATTAAGCCCCCAAATAAAGAGTTTAAGCCTTTTGGCGCACTTACAAATGAAGACTTTGCACATGCAATACGCACTTCCTTTGGAGTAGTGAATATACTCGTGATGGATAATTGTCTTATGCAAAATGTATATGCCCAATATGCACTAAAAGATGCTGTTGAATATTTTATTGCCCCCCAAACAGGTATTACACTAACCAGTAAAGATTTGATTGGTTTTAACCTGAATCATTTTATAAATAATTATATAACTCTTTACAAGGGCAACGTTAACCCTGCCGAATTAGCCAGGGAAATAATTAACGGTTTTAATGTAGTGAATGCCGATACCCAAACTGAGGAATTTAATTGTTTTGCAGTGGTTAGTATTAATTTACAAAGGTTATACGATACCTTCTTTAACGATTTGAAAACTTATATAAAAGAATTCAGGCGATTATTGGAAATTGACCCAAATTTCAAATTTTACATGAAAGACGCGTTAAGATGGTGTTATGGATATGAGAGGGAAACGGGTACAGGGAATACTTTAATTGATTTTTTAGATTTATTAAAACAACTTACTAAAAGGTTAAATCTAAATAATAATTCTGAGGTTCAGTATGACCCTTTTAATTACAGATTATTTTACGAAAAAGTTAATGAGTATAAGCTTGACTATAGTAATTTTTCATGCTTTACAGGAAAAGAATTACTTATCGCTACAAAAAATAACGCAGTCTTGAGCGGCCTGGCTGTTTATTTTCCATTAAGGAAAGAACTTCTCAATAGATTTATACAACCTTTTGTAGAAAACGATGATGATTACCTATCAGCATTTGATGGCGTAACTGAATGGAGGTGCTTTGTAGAAGATTATTTAAAAACAATGGAAGGTAAAGAACAATAGAAAATGCTTTAATACCTGATTTTGAATACAATCTTAAGCAAGTTTTTAAAAGATGTAAGCAAATAAAATATCTTAAATCTTATTTGCTTACATAATTGTTATTTATTTAGCTTGTTTGATATTTACGTTTCTCACTAGGATCACTAGTTCCACCAATTTGCCAAGGCTTGAAAACAGCCTTTTCAACCGTTGATAACGATAACCTTAAATTTAGAAAAATATTTTTAGCAGTATTTGAAGATAAAAAAAGAACAGGTTCATCACCTGAAACAAGATTTTTGTTTAACCCGAGTTCAAGTTCACCTTGAGTCCAGTCCTCTGGTTTTGTGCGGTCTTTAAATTTTGGGTTTTCAATAAATCCGTCGTCAATTTGTATTTCCAATGTCAGCTTATATTTATTCCCTTCAGGTACTATTTTAAAAGTTAATTTATCTGTACCACTAAGTGCAGTAATGTTTTGACCGGTTAAAACTGAAAGTGATTCTGTCATAATTTAAAGATTTTATCAGGTTAAAAATAATTTCTCCATAATTTTAATTCATCTCCTCCACAAAACCAAACCTTTCCGCCGGTTTTGAAAAATAAACATCTGCGTTAAACTATCCTACCGTGTTTTCACCCTTTTTTAAGGTAAATACATTATTTTCATACAGAATTCCTAAACCAGCAGGCATGCCCTCCATTGTTCTTGTAGATGATCACTCCCTTCTCCGCATGGGATTGGCTTCCCTCGTGGAAAGCCTGGGCAATACCGTGCTGTTTGAAGCTGATGACGGAAAAGAATTCATTGAAAAATTAGATACCAATGATCTTCCCGATATCGTCCTCATGGACATTAATATGCCAGAAATGGACGGTTTTGAAACCACCGAATGGCTTAAACAAAATCACCCGGAAGTAAAAGTGCTGGCGCTCAGCATGTATGACAATGAGACTTCCATCATCCGCATGTTGAAATGCGGGGCCAAAGGCTATATCCTGAAAGACAGCGAACCTGCGGAACTGAAAGAAGCTATTCTTGCCCTGGTCAGTAAAGGCTTTTATTACAGCGACCTGGTGAGTGGGAAACTGATGCATGCCATCAATAATATGGATGATAAAACCGATGACCTCAAGAGCCTGGTACCTTTAAATGACCGGGAAACCACATTTTTAAAATATACATGCACTGAACTTACCTATAAAGAGATCGCTGATAAGATGTTTGTAAGCCACCGCACCATTGATGGTTACCGTGATGCCCTTTTTGAAAAACTGAAATTAAAGACCCGGGTGGGACTGGTGATGTATGCTATTAAGAACGGGATAGTGAATATTTGACCCTGCCTGCTCCCTGCCTGCTCCCTATCTACTCCCTACCTACGCCCTACCTAAGTCCTTTGAAGCCCTATAAATAATTATGTTAAATAGCCGCCCTTCTATTTTTATATTTAATCACTTTCCGTAAACCTTTTTACCGCCACTGTATGTTACTAGCACTTTTGCTTTTAAAATAGCCGCAGATTCACAAGTCATCAGGTCTGTATCCAGCATAATAAAGTCTGCAAATTTTCCTTTCTCTAAACTTCCTTTTTGTTTTCTTCAAACGATGCTTTTGCGGCCCAGATGGTCATCCCCCTCAATGCTTGTTCCCTTGTTAAAGCATTTTCCACCTGGTAGCCACCTGCGGGGAAACTTTTGGCATCCTGCCTTACAACTGCTGCAAAAAATGTTTTGAACGGGCTGATATCTTCCACCGGGAAATCAGTACCGAGCGGTATCCAGTTATTTTGCTCTAATAACTGTTGGTAAGCATAAGCACCCTTTACCCTTACCGGGCCAAGCCTGTCACCTGCCCAATACATATCGCTGGTGGCATGGGTTGGTTGTACCGATGGAACGATATTGTTATCACCGAAGAAATGAAAATCATCTGCATTCACCACCTGTGCATGTTCAATACGCCAGCGCAGATCATTGGTGCCTTTTAAATATTTTGCGTAGATCTTTAATATGGTACGGTTACCACTATCACCAATGGCGTGGGTACACATCTGCCATCCTTTTTCATAAATAATATTGGCAACCGAATCAAAATGCTCAGGTGCACTCAGTAAAAAACCTGACCAATCCGGTTTATCGCTATAAGGCTGTAATAAACTGGCACCACGTGAACCCAACGCACCATCGGCATAAACTTTAAATGAACTCACATTCAGGTGATCTGTTTTTATTTTCCCTCTTTTAAATGCATAATCAAAATTTTCCTTCGCATCGCTTAGCATGATATTCATGCGCATTTTCAAGTCCCCTGCTTTTTGCATGGCTTCAACAAGTTCTACAGTTTTAAAATCGAGCCCGCAATCATGTACCGATGTAAGTCCAACTGCAAAACAGTTTGCCTGTGCAAGCAATAATGCAGCTTTGGATTGTGCGGCATCCGGTGAAGGTATTTTAGCAGAAACCAGGTCCACCGCATTATCTACCAATATGCCTGTAAGTTTTCCGTCTTTTACTTCAATATCACCGCCGGTTAATTTATCTCCGGGTTTTACACCTGCAAGTTCCAGTGCTTTTTGATTGGCAATAGCAGCATGCCCGTCAATCCTTGTTATCAATACCGGCCTGTCAGGGAAAAGCTCATTCAGTTTTGTATTATCAGGGAACTGTTTAACAGCCCAGTCATTTTGGTCCCAGCCTCGGCCGGTTAACCAGGCGCCTGCCGGTAAAGCTTTTGCGAATTCACTGCACCGGGTAAGTACCGCTTCCCAGCTATCTGTGTCTACAAGATTTACCCTTTGCAAACTTGATCCATAACCCGCAAAATGAGCATGGGCATCATTAAATCCCGGGAATACAGCCTTACCCCCGGCATCGGTTATTGAATCAGATTCATACTGTTTCAGAATATCATCATTTTTACCAATGGCTATTATTTTTCCATCACGCACCACCATTGCTTCTGCAACAGAAAAACTTTCATCAACAGTGTAAATTTTTGCATGATGAATGATCAGGTCGGCCTTTTGACGAAACTTGCAGGAAAAAATAAGTAAGGACGCTGCGACAGGTAATAAAGAATTCAGAAGCAATCTTTTTGATAACATGGGATGTATTTAGTTTTCAAAAATAAGTAAATCCATTGAGGTGGATTCGTTGCAAAAAAAATTACAGTTTTTAAACTCAGGCTCTAAAGCCCCTCTCCTTAAGGAGAGGGGGTGGGGTGAGGTTTTCCGTATCTTTACAACATGCAGTTCGACCAGATCATCAACGCCAAAATAAAAAACGATTCTGACCGTCCGCTCATGAAAAAGGACCTGTTTCCTGTGAGCGAAAGGCTGCAGAAATACCTGCATCAATATGGCCGGGATATTAAGCTGCCAGTACAATATAAAGACCTCTTAAATTACCGCCACACCACTGCCTTACGTAATAAAAAGGGGAAACTTACACACTGGGAAACCGCCATTTACGACCTGAAGGAAATGGAATTTTTAAAAGAAGGGTTGATAAAAACCTATGCCGCATTAAAAACAGAAGGTAATCTTAGTTTTATAAAACACCTGGATGTGGAACGGATTGATTTTTGTGAATTTGGCAACAGCGTGCCTTTTCGCATCCGCATCATCAACCGCATTAACGACAATTACGATCATTATTATATAAAGGCAGAAGATGCTTCACGCATTTACGGGTTGGAGCTGGAAGATCTGTTAAGCCCAAACCGGATTACCTTTTTGTCGCATAAGGGCACATTGGTTGAAGAACATATTGCAGGCATCCCGGGCGATGTTTTTTTGGAAGATTATTTATCGTTGCCTGAAACAAATAAGATACGCATTGCCAAAGAGTTTGTAAAATTTAATGAACGTTGTTTTGCAAGGCTGCTGGGCGACATGCGGAGCTATAATTTTGTGGTGGATATTACCCCCGATATTGAAGATTATCAATACCGCCTGCGTGCCATTGATTTTGACCAGCAGAGTTATGAGGGCCGTAAGAACCTTTACCTGCCCCAGTTTTACCGGGAGAACTATGAATTTGTTGAACTGGTTTTAAAAACCTTAAGCCCCGAAGTGATCGAGCAATACCAGATGGAGGAACAAACAGCGATGGCTCACCGTGTGGTTGCCAGCCGCAAGCAACTGATGGAGTTACTCAGTATAATGATCAAAGACGAAATATCTGAATACCACAAAATAAAAATGCTGAAAGAAGAACTGAACCTGCACTTTAATACAGACTACTTTTCGAAATGCAGCACGATGGGTGCCATTGTAAAAAGGCAATTAAAACTGGCTTTGCAAAAATACCTGCAGCAGATCGGCTCCGGCAAATGATTTCTTTTTTTACCTTTATTATATGTACAACAACCAACAAACAAAGGCATTACAACAACATACTTCTGAATGGCTGGCATCATCAAAAGATGATAACATTTCAACCACAGTAAAGAACAAAACAGAGGATCTGCGTAACGTACTCCGTTTTCATGAATACCGCTACTATGTACAAAATGATCCGCTCATCAGCGATTTTGAATATGACTCCTTGTACAAATTGCTGGAAAAATTTGAGAAAGAAAATCCCGGTGCAATAACAGCAGATTCTCCCACGCAGCGGGTGGGCAAAGGTTTAATAAAAGACTTTCCTAAAACACACCACCTGGTACCCATGCTTTCGCTGGAGAATTCGTACAATGCTGATGATCTGCTGGACTTTGATCGCAAGGCCAGGGAACTTTCGGGGCTGGATGTAATTGAATATTGTGTTGAACCAAAGTTTGATGGCGCCAGCATTTCACTTGTGTACGAGGATGATATGTTCATCCGTGGCGTAACAAGAGGTGATGGTGAAATTGGCGATGAGATCACATTGAATGTAAAACAGATCAAATCGGTTCCGCTTTCTGCAAAGTTCAGCAGTTATGGTATTGAACAGATCGAAGTACGTGGTGAAGTGCTGATGAATAAAAATAATTTCAAGGCATATAATGATGCCTTGATCGAAGAAGGAATTCCGCCATTGGCAAACCCACGCAATGCTGCAGCTGGTTCTTTAAGAATTAAAGACACTGCAGAAGTTAGCCGCCGCAACCTGGAAGCTTTTTTATATCACGTGAGCTATGAACATGCAACGGCTACCCAACACAAAACTCAAAACCCCAAACCCCAAACGCATAGCGGTATGCTCGAAATGCTCTGGAACCTGGGCTTCCGCAGCCCCAAAAATGAAATGAAAGTTTACAAAGGAATTGATGGGGTAATAAAACATGTACATGATTTTGAAAAAGAACGGGATAACCTCGGTTACGAAATTGATGGCATGGTGATAAAGGTGAACGATTTGCAACTGCAGGACCGGCTGGGCATGACGTCGCACCATCCACGCTGGGCGATTGCTTTTAAATTTAAAGCCCGCCAGGGAACAAGTAAGTTGATTGGTGTTGAGTTCCAGGTTGGCCGTACCGGTGCCGTTACACCGGTTGCCAAAATTGAACCGGTACAGGTCGGTGGTGTTACTGTCGGTAGTATCTCTATCCACAACGAAGAATACATCAAAGAAAAAGATTTGATGCTGGGTGATACGATCCTGATAGAAAGAAGTGGCGATGTAATTCCGCAGATAGTAAAATCTTTTTCCGAACTGAGAAAAGGCGATGAAAAGAAAATAGCGTTTCCTAAAGCATGCCCTGTTTGTAAAAGTGAATTATACAAACCCGAAGAAGATGCTGTGTGGCGCTGTGTAAACCTTACCTGCCCTGCCCAGATCGTGGAAGGCATTATACATTTTGTGAGCAAAGATGCAATGGACATCAGGAGTTTTGGCGAAGCCAATGTGCGCAAGTTTTATGAAATGCGAATTTTAAAATCGATCCCGGATGTTTACAACCTGCCTTATGATGAAATCGGTAAACTGGAGGGCTTTGGTGAAAAATCAATTACCAAACTGCAGCAGGCGATAGAGGATTCTAAAAAGCAGCCGTTAAACCGCATTATATACGCACTGGGCATTCGCTATGTAGGCGAAACCACGGCTAAAACACTGGCACATGCAGTAGAACATCTTTTACAATTTGCAGATTTTACTGAAGAACAATTAATGCAGCTGGATGATGTGGGAGTGAAAGTTGCCAAAACGGTGTATACATTTTTTCATAATGCCGACAACCTGCAGTTATTGCAAAAACTTGAGGAACTGGGTGTTGAGTTGAAGAATAAAAAGAAAGACCTGGCAACCGGTGGCAACCTGGCCGGGCAGACATTCTTATTTACCGGTACACTTACGCAGCTAAAAAGAAGCGATGCCGAAGCACTTGTAGAGCAGAATGGTGGCAAACTGCTTGGCTCGGTAAGCAGCAAGCTCAATTACCTGGTGGTGGGCGAAAGTGCCGGTAGCAAACTGGAGAAAGCAAAGAAGATCCAGAACATAAAAGTCATTACTGAAGAAGAATTTTTAAAAATGCTTCCTATTTAGTAAAAAAAAATATTATATTTGTTAACGCCCCTCTTAAACCTTACCCAGGAAAATTTTTCTTCCCTGTGCTAACTGCTTAAAACAGTTTAATTATGATCAAAAAAAATCCCGGTGAAGTTTGGAAACAAATACAATTTGCCGGCCACAAACAGCTTCGAAAAAAATACGCTGTATCATCACATGGCAGAGCCGCAAGTTATACCGATGATGTAGTGAAAGACGGTAAATTACTTAATGGCTCACTCACATCAGGCTACAGAACATTAAACCTGCATGTTGAAGGAAGTAATGGCACTATTTATATTCACCGTGAAGTTGCAAAACATTTTTGCAAAAAACCTTCACCAAAATATAAATATGTAATTCATGTAAATCACAAAAAGAAAGACAATAGTTACAAGAACCTGAAGTGGGCAACGTTGGAAACTGTAAGCTCTCACCAGCAAAACAGCCCTGAAAAAATTGCGTACAAAAAACGGCAGGCAAACAGGTCGGTTGGCCTGAAACTTAATGCCACACAGGTTAAAACGATAAAAGACATTATCAATAACCCAAAAAGAAAATTAACCTACAAACAACTGGCTGCTAAATACAAAGTCAGCGAAATGACCTTATACCGAATTAAAAGCGGTGAGAACTGGGGACGTATCAAGTAATGAGATTTCATTTTAAGAAAAAGGAATTGGCTTACCGCTGGTTCCTTTTTTATTTTCTGTAAATTCGCCATCTACAATTTTTTACCATGATACAGGCCACTACAATAAAATTTCTCAAAGATCTGAAAAAGAACAACAACAGGCCCTGGTTTGAAGAACACCGCAAACAATATGAAAATGCCAAAGCCGATCTCCTTTTACTGGTTGAACAATTGATAGCTGCTATCGGAACATTTGACAAGCCTATTGGAAACCTGGAAGCAAAGAACTGCACTTTCAGAATAAACAGAGATGTACGGTTCAGTAAAAATAAAGATCCTTACAAGAGCAACATAGCAGCTTATTTTAATAAAGACGGTAAAAAAGGGATCGGTGCAGGATATTATTTACATATTGAACCCGGTAAAAGCTTTGCTGCCGGCGGTATATGGATGCCTGAGCCTGCAGTACTTGCCGGCATACGCCAGGAGATCGATTACAGTTTTAAAGAATGGAAAAGCATAATTACAGATAAATCTTTTAAGAAGAATTTCGCCGAAGGTATCCAGGGCGAAATGTTGACAAGGCCTCCGAAAGGTTATGATGAAAACAACCCGGCAATTGAATTCATTAAAAAGAAGAGTTTTATTGTGTCCCGGGCTTTTACTGATGCTGAAGTGCAAAGTAAAAACTTTGTAAAAGATGTTGCCGGAACATTTAAGGTAATGAAGCCGATGATCGACTTTTTAAATTTGTCTACAGAATAAATATCCTGATGCTGGCCGTTCTATAGCGTGGTAGCAACGTTTCATTTAATAAAGAAAGACTCTTGAAGTTGCTAATATTGATTTGTGTCGGTAGTACTGGCATTTTCATAGATGGACAGGCAATCATTAAAAAAAGACGGCCAGAGATAAAAATCTCCGGCCTTGCTTACCTCTGAAACCACAAGAAAAAATTTATAGCAATTGCATAGAATTATCAGTGTAAATATGTGTGTTGAAGATATCCCTTAACGATATTCCAAACCGGATTTTTTATAATATTGGAGAATTTAGATAACTAAGCAGGCTGTAAAATTACTATTTTTTTAATATTTACATAATTTATTTTCAAATTTTCGCAATTTCTTAAGCTTTTATCAACTTTGATATACTGGCTGCCGCAGGTCTTGCTATATCCTTTAACTATTGCCCTATATTTTAAATATTCTCTAAAGCCTGTTCACCCAAAATCTTGTCTACAGAAATAAAGCCACAAAAACTAATAAGCATTAGTTTTGTAAAAAAAGCCAATGGCCAAAATAAAGCCGGGTAAAAATGCCAGCAAAAGGGATGTGATCACTCAAAAAGCGGCGGCATTATTTAAAACCAAGGGGTTTTCATCTGCTTCTATGAGGGAGCTGGCCGAGGCTGTTGGCGTAGAAGCTCCCAGCCTGTATAACCATATTGGCAGCAAAAGTGAGTTATTGCAGGGCATTTGTTTTAAAGTTGCCAATGCTTTTACCTTATACCTGGATACTGCAGAAAATACTCCTGCCGGTTTTGCAGCCCGGCTTGAGCAGATCATTCGTTTTCATATACGCATGATGTTTGACCATTTTGATGAAGTGTATGTTGCCAATCACGAATGGAAGCATTTAAAAGAGCCTTACCTGAGTAATTTTCTTATACAAAGAAGAGGTTACGAAAAACGCCTGATCGGTTTATTGGAAGATGGTATTGCAGCAAAGGAATTTAAATCCACTAATCCATATGTTGCAGTACTTACCATCCTGTCGGCTGTAAGAGGCCTGGAATTTTGGCAGCAACACAAAAAAAATATCAGCAGCCAGGTACTGGAAGACGATATGGTAAATCATTTATTAACAGGGATCATTAAATAATTTTTATGGCCGTTCATTTTCATAAACTAAAAGTAAAAGAAGTAAAAACAGAAACCCCGGATTGTGTTTCCATTGCTTTTGTTGTGCCCGAAGATCTGCAATCCGAGTTTTTATTTGAGCAGGGGCAGAATATCACCCTTAAAAAAGAAATTGATGGTGAAGAGATACGGAGGTCATACTCCATTTGCTCCGCTCCTTTTGAAAATGAATTAAGAGTAGCAGTAAAAAAGGTGGAAGGCGGAAAGTTTTCTGGCTTTGCGAATGCTATTTTAAAAGTTGGCGACGAACTGGATGTACTGCCACCAACGGGAAAATTCAACACAAAACTACAAACAACAAACAACAAAAAGTATCTTGCTTTTGCTGCCGGAAGCGGTATCACACCAGTAATTTCAATAATTAAAACAACCTTGAAAACTGAGCCAGTGAGCCAGTTCACACTCGTATTTGGTAACCGTGGCCGTCACTCCATTATTTTTTTTGAAGAACTTGAAGCATTAAAGAATAAATACCTTAACCGCTTTAATCTTATCAATATCCTTAGCCGTGAAAAAACGGATGCGCCCATAAGTTTTGGAAGAATTGATCTTGATAAATTAACCGAACTCAATAAACTGATCGATTATAAAAACACCGATGAATTCTTTATTTGTGGCCCGGAAGAAATGATCTTTTGTGTAAAGGAATTTTTAGAAGCAACCGGTATAGGACAGAAGAAAATTCATTTTGAATTATTTACAACCCCTGGGCAAAATAAGTCGTCAGTAGTGAGCCGTGAATCGTCAGTAAAAAACAGTGGCCCAAAAAGTAAAATAACCGTAAAACTGGATGGGCGAAGTTTTGATTTTGACCTGGGCTTTGACAGTGAGAATATTCTTGATGCTGCGCTGAAACAAGGCGCTGACCTGCCTTTTGCCTGCAAAGGAGGAGTGTGCTGTACCTGCAAGGCAAAACTACTTGAAGGTGAAGTGGAGATGGATGTAAACTGGGGATTGGAACAGGAAGAAGTGGAACAAGGTTATATCCTTACCTGCCAGAGCCATCCTGTAACCGAAAAAGTGGTGGTGGATTTTGATATCAAGTAATGTAGCTTTTACTTCCGCAATTTCTTAATGGCTGCATAGATCATTATCAGTCCCGGTATTGCAACTAAAATTGCTGTTCCTGTTTTGCCAAATGTATTCAGCAACCGGTTCAAATCCCTTACTCTTGATGAATCTGGATCCGGATGAACAGTATGTGCAACAAGAATAAATATACCCTGCAGCAGCAAGACATGCTAAGCCACAAAAAAGGATAATAATAGCTTCGGCTTTTTTATTCCGCATCTACTTAATGCCAAGCTTCTTTTTTACCAACGCAGTAATATCATCAGTTTCAGGAAACACAATGGCCTGATCTTTATATAGAACATGGCCGTAGCCATTTTCTTTGGCAACTGCTTTAATAGTTGCAAGTAGCTTATCCTGTATGGGTTTTATTTGCTTATTTTTTTCTTTTTCAAAAGTGGCATTAAAATCCTGTTTTTGCTTCGACATTCCATTTACCCTGGATTGCAGATCAATACGCTTTGCTTCTTTTGCAACAGCTGTCATGGTTATTGAATCTTTAATAAATTTTTCAATCGCTGCATTTAGTTCCTCTTCCTGCCGGGCGTACGCATCTGCCAGTTCCTTTTGATAAGATGCCAAAGATGAGTCAGCCTTTCTTGTTTCGGGCATTAAAGCAAAGATCTCGTCAACGTTTATATAACCAATTTTTGTTTGGGCAAAAACATTGGTGAAGTTTTGTGTAAATACTATTACAATAAAGAGCAGTAATGATTTTTTCATGTCCTTGTTTTATAAGTTTCCCTGTTTTCTTTCTTTCAGGACAGCAATAATAAATAAATCAAATGGAATTAGAGTACTGTTTTAAAAATTTATTCTGGTTCCTGGCAAAATAATGGCTGAATAGTTCTTGTTTGAGGTAATTTCGTTGCGCCTGCCATGCCCCCGCAATGCCTTTATACTTATTTGTTGCCCGTTAGCAGCAGTAATACTAAAAATATCAATGTCAGTCAGCATTTTTCCCAGTTTTATCTTTCCCTTTGCAATAGCTCCCTGGTTAATGATGGTAACCCCGCGGTAGACCACACTATTCCTCAGCGAAAAAGTAACGGGTATATCCTGTCGTTCAGGAGAGTTGCTCAGATCATTCTGCAAATAAAGTTGTATCTCAACCTTTGAGCTGATCAGAACATCTTTTTTAACTTCCTTTTCTTCTTCCTTTACCTTTTCTTCTTCTTCGGCTTTAAAACCAAGCTTGCCTGGTGGTTTTACTTCTTCATTTTTTTCTTTTGTTTTTTCCGGCTTCTTTTCTTCTTCCTTTTTTTCCGGTTCAGAAGGTGTATCCCTTCTATCTACCGCCGGTGTTGACCCTTGTGTTACATCCGGTGGAATATTTGTTTCAGGAACAACAACACCACCCGTATTTTCTGGCTTTGGCTGTTCTGTTTCTGCAAGGTCTCCGCCAGGTTTTTTATTATTTTTTACCAGCCCGATGACTATAAAAAGGCACAACAAAAGCAGCAATGCCACCAGGTAGCCCTTTTTATTTTTAACAACATGCTGCTTTGAATTTTCAAGTGCTGATAAAGGTTTAGCCCATATTTCTGCACGGGTTTCCATACCGGCATTGGTTACTTTTTCAAGCCTGGTTGCAGGGCCACCCTGCTGTGCGTAAGCGGGTGAAGCAACACTAAGCGCAGCCAGGTTAATGGTTCTGAAGCCTGGAAAAGCATTTGTCAATGCCTGTTGAAATGCACCGGCGTCAGCAAACCTTGCAGCAGGGTTTTTATCAAGCGCTTTCATCACAATATCGCTGAGCGCTTTGGGAACGGTGGCACTGCATTTTGCCGGATGGATCACTTTCTCCTTCATAATGGCCTGCATCAGGCTAAAATCAGTATCTGCCACAAACGGAAGTTTACCACAGAGCAACTCGTACAAGGTTACGCCTGCTGCATAAATATCAGAAGCAGCCGACGCATCTTTTCCCTGCAAAAGTTCCGGCGCCATAAATTCTACTGTACCAACGATCTTATTTACCTGCGTCATTTTCTGTTCACCTGCAACTTTGGCAATTCCAAAATCCATCAGCTTAACCGTATCATCCGGCGTAAGCATAATATTGGCCGGCTTAATATCGCGGTGAAAAACATTTTTTCTATGAGCATGTTTTAATCCTTCCAGTACCTGTATAAAAACCGGCACCACAAATTCAGCTGGTAGTTTTTTATGTTGTTTCAACAAGTCATCCAGGTTGGTGCCTTCTACGTATTCCATTACCATAAAATGGTTTCCGCCCTGCTCAATAAAATTGTAGATAACGGCAATGTTGGGATGCAGCAATTGGGCCAATACCCTGGCTTCCTTTTTGAACCTTTCCAGGAAATGAGATTCCATGGTAAGTTGCGGGTGTAACATTTTCAGCGCTACATTTCTCCCAAGCATGGTATCGGTTGCCTTATATACATTGCCCATACCGCCTTTGCCCAGGTGTTCGCTTATTTCGTACGAATGTATTTTTTCTCCAATCATAATTTGATGATGTTAAAATTCAGTAGGCAGTTCTGCATCCCTGGTCATTTTGGGCAGCTCCACATCTCTTGTTAATTTTTCATTGCTTTCCATTGTATCTTTTTTTCGCTCGGCGATCACTACAGTAATATTATCATGCCCGCCTCTTGCCTTTGCCTGCTGTATCATTATACCGGCAGCTGTTTTTATATCGTTCGCCACCAGAATATCTTTTAATTCATTAGCATTCAAATAGTCATACAACCCGTCTGAACAAAGCAGCAACCGGTCGTTATTTTCAAGTATATGTTCAAATTTTCCTGTGTCTACCCGCATTTCAGGTTTGGTACCCATGGCATTGGTAAGAATATTTCTTTTAGGATGCACCGCAGCTTCCGCTTCTGTAATATCACCGCTATTCACCAGTTCCTGTACATAAGTATGGTCTGTTGTTATTTGCATGATGCTGTTGCCTTTCTGCATATATGCCCTGCTATCACCTACATGTGCATAATAAACGACCTGGTCAATTACAACCAGCACGGTGCAGGTTGTGCCCATACCTTTATGTGCATCGCTGGATGATGCTTTTTCAAAAATACTTTTGTTTGCCAGCATTAATACTTTTGCCAGGTTTTTTTCTACTCCGCCTCCATTCTGTTTAAAATAATCATGGCTTATAATATCGGTTGCCATCCTGCTGGCCACTTCACCGGCCTGGTGGCCTCCCATGCCGTCAGCAACGATCAGCATATAACCTTTTTCACGGATCACATTTTCATCGGCGATCTTAAAGAACAAACCCATGTCTTCATTATTGGTGCGAATATTACCCAGGTCCGAAAGCACAACAGCTTTAATATCGCCCTGCTCAAAAGAACTATTTTTTTGTTCTGCAGCAACCGGTTTGCCTTTTTTTCCAAACAAATTATTTATCCAGCCCATGTCTATTCTTTTATTTTTTCTAGATTATATTGATATGATCTGCGGCCAATGGTTATCGGTACTTCTATTTTTTTTGATTCATACCCTTCTGCCTGTAAGGTGAACTCAAAATTGTCTCCTTCTTTTCCTCTGATATCATAAGGCAGCTTTTCAGTGCTTCCATCCGGAAAAACGATATAGGCATTGACAGCATTGGGTACATCTATGGTTAATTTCTGTAGCTCAGGAGTTTGTTGTTCCGTAACATCTTTTTCATCCGATAGCCCATTGTTAAGAGGTTTATTATTATCTCCTTTGGGAATAATGATCAGGATCATAATAATCGATAATACTACCACAGCTGCTACCAATCCTGTTTTTCGGTTAACATTTAGTTGCGGTGGTGCTGTTGTTTTATTTTTTTCAGGTTCTGCTTTTTTATCGCTCAACAACATTTCAACACCGGTTGCGGATATACGGATTGAAGGATTTACCTGAAGGCTTTTTTCAATTACAGTATTTAGTTTATCAGATACTGTAGGCACCAGTACACGGGGTTTGGTGTAATCTCCTTTTTCAATTTTATACCTCATGGCTACTGCATTATCAGCACCAAAAGGCATGTGACCGGTTATCAATTCATAAGCCAACACACCCAGGCTCCAGATATCTGATCTTTTTTCAACCTGCTGGCGAAACTGTTCTGGCGCCATATACTCAGTGGTACCAACCATATATCCCTGCTGCGTTAATTTAGGCGTGTATTTATTTTTGGCAATGCCAAAATCAAGCATGGTAATGGTTCCGTTGGGCTGTACTTTAAAATTCTGTGGTTTGATATCGCGGTGCAGTATGTCTTTACTATGCAGGTATGCCAATGCCGAAGCAATTTGCTTTATGATATTTTCAGTCTCTTCATTTGAGAGTTTTCCTTTTCTGTGCAGGTAAACATCAAGCGGGTCACCATCAACAAATTCCATGATGATACAGGCCGTTTCACCGGTAACCAGGTATTCGTAAAGGCGGGCAATATTTGGGTGGCTTACAGAAGACTGTATATAGGCTTCATTACGAAACCTGTCGCCCATTTCTTTCTGGTGCAGGATCTTTATAGCCGCTGTTCTGTTTAGAGTTGCATTATAAGCTTTGTACACATCGCCCATACCGCCTGACCCTAAACGTGTGGTCAGGCGGTACCCGGCGATTTCTGTTATGTGGCCACTATCATATCTCATATACAAACATCATTATCAAACACAGCGGGCAGTTCTTATTTATTCACTTTGGTAATACCCATTAATTCCAGGCCATATTTTATAGGTACTGCAAAAGATATTTTTGTTCCCTGTGCATCCCATTTACCGGCAAAGAAGATTCCGATCACATTTCCCTTGTCATCAAACATAGGGCCGCCGCTATTGCCTCCACCGGTTGCATTGATGGTAAGCTGGTATGCATCGCCAAAAGTGCTATAGGTAAGATTTTTATCGGATGATGCCGGAATTACCCTACCAACATTACCAGTGGTAACAGTAACAGTGGGTACAGTATTAACCTGATTTTCCTGGTTAAAAACATCCTTCGATTTTTTAACAACATATTGTTCAGGCGCAACGCCAGGATAACCCATTACAGTAACTGTTTGCCCGGGTTTTACCTGGTCGTAATTATCAAGCATGGTAACTTTTGAAAGAGAGCGTACTGTATTTATTTTCAGCAATGCTACATCATGTTCTTCCGAAGCTTGCGGTTCGCCGGATATATGGTTACGCATACTGGTGTTTGAAAAGATCACATCCAGGTAAGTATTTTTACCCTTTATCTGGTTACGGCCAACCTGTTTTCCATTAACCATGCTGGCATTGGCTGGTACAAAACCCTGTAAGTTCTGTGGCCCAACCTGTGCGTCATAATCAACTGTTTCTTTTCCACCTATCCATTTTACCAAAGCTCCTGGAAAAGCATAATTCTGGAACTGGTAGCTGGTTAGCCAGCAGGCGGCCACATGCCTGTTTGTAAGAATATATCCTTCGGGAGAAACTACAAAACCTGAGCCCGTTGCCCCGGAAAAGCCAAGTGGTGTGCCGCTTCCGTTACGTTTATCCAGCTCTGTTTTTGTAACCAGGTAAGGTTCAACCTGCCCGTTGGCATTTTGAAAATACAAAGCTGTGTAAGTAATTTGTCCGCTTGGCGTAACCCTGGCTGCATACTCATGCCACAATTCAACATCAGCACTTACATCCCTTAATTGCCACCCAAATTCTATTTGCACTACACGGTCTTCATTTTCTTTAGCAATCTTCTCAGGTGATTTAATATCACTTACAGGAATTTTCTCTTTTGGACCGAATAAATTATCCCGGTAAACATAACCCAGCACTCCAAGTGCAATAACCAGGAGCCCGATAATAAAGCCCATGGTACCATAAGATTTTTTTCTTTCGGCCACCAGCATTCTTTCTACGGTTTGTTTTCCGAGACCGGTTTTTACGGGCTCTGAGGCGGCAGAGGCATTAGCTCCTGGTGTAATTTCTGAAACGGTGGTAGCTTTAATGGATGTTGGTATATCCATGACCTTGGTTTCCATCATCATGTTCTGCGGCCTTGGATATATGTCGAAAGCAAATACAGGACCATTACTACCCAACTGTACTTCATCGCCCGGCTTGAGTGTGGCCGAACCTTTTACACGTGTTTTATTTACAAAGATCCCGTTACGGCTGTTGTTATCGGTAATTGAAAATTGTGGAGGGTCAGAAGTAACCTTCACGATCTTACCATGTTCCCTGCTCACAATAACTTCCTGCTCGGGATCATACTGGATATCGCTTCCGGCAGTACGGCCAATGGAGAGTTCCTGTTTATTAAAATCAAATTCTTCCACCTGGTTGGCCTTGGTACCTGATATATGCCTGATGACATATCTTTCAATAGTTGTGCTCATGATGTTTGGTTTTGGTTTTATTATATAAATGAAATGTTGAAAGGCTCTGCTTGTTCACAAAGGTTTTAAACACAGGAAAAATGGTAAAACGGCTTCAGCTGAAGCATATTACTAAAACAGTGGTGTCAGTATCTTTAAGATAAGTGCAGTTCGTCAAAGGAGTGAATCAGCACTTTAAATATAGTAATAATCAGCTTAAAAAATAACTAAATCAGCGTTTTATTTCTGTATAATACTTTGATTTTCACCAACCGTCTTTTTGAAAGTGCTTCACAATTACCTTCCCCGTAAAGCTATCCTCTTACAGCATAGCTCCAAATAATCCAAATGGATTAGTTAAAGGCTGAACCCTCATTATTTGGTACGGGTACTTTGTGGGCAGGCCACAGGCTAATTTTAACTAACAGTTGTTAGTTTTTTTATTAGATTTGTACCTAAAATCACAGCATATGTCCATACAGGATCTTGAAAAAATATTCCAGGATAAAATTGATCAGGAAATAAAGATCGAACCAAAAGATTGGATGCCGGAGGCGTATCGCAAAACAAATATCCGCCAGATAAGCCAGCATGCCCACAGCGAAGTGGTAGGTATGTTGCCCGAAGGCAACTGGATAAGCAGGGCACCCTCTTTAAAACGAAAAGCCATCCTTATTGCCAAAGTACAGGATGAAGCAGGCCACGGCCTTTACCTTTATTCTGCAGCTGAAACACTCGGCAGCTCACGTGATGAGATGCTTACCGACCTGCTGAGCGGTAAAGCAAAATATTCTTCCATTTTTAATTACCCATCATTAACATGGGCCGATATGGGTGCTATTGGCTGGTTGGTTGATGGTGCTGCCATCTTAAACCAGGTAATGCTTTGCCGTACCAGTTACGGGCCTTATGCCAGGGCTATGGTGCGTATTTGTAAAGAAGAGAGCTTTCATCAGCGCCAGGGATTTGAAACATTATTGGTATTGAGCAAAGGAACCGAAGAACAAAAAGCCATGTGCCAGGATGCCATAAACCGCTGGTGGTGGCCAAGCCTGATGATGTTTGGGCCAAAGGATAGCGAAAGCACCAACAGCGACCAGAGTATGAAGTGGAAAATAAAAAGAAAAACAAATGATGAGCTTCGGCAACAATTTGTTGACATGGCCGTAGAGCAGGTAAAGGTTTTAGGTATGACACTGCCCGATGCCGACCTGAAATGGAATGAAGCAAGAAAGCATTACGATTTTGGAGAAATAAACTGGGACGAGTTTTGGAATGTGGTAAAAGGAAATGGACCCTGTAATAAACAAAGGCTGGTTGCCAGAAACAAAGCACATGACGAAGGCGCCTGGGTAAGAGAAGCGGCTATGGTGTATGCTGATAAAAAACAAAAGCGTCAAAAAAACAAAGCAGCTTAAATTATTTTATATGTCATTCAAACAGCAAAAATATTTTTACGGCGATATACCGGAAGACAATGCCGGAGCTAATACACCTGTAAATAAAACAAACGAAAAAAATACCTGGCCTCTTTGGGAAGTTTTCGTACGCAGCAAACAGGGGCTGGATCATAAACATGTTGGCAGCCTGCATGCAACCGATGCAACAATGGCTATTGAAAATGCAAGGGATGTATACACCCGCAGGCAGGAAGGCGTAAGCATCTGGGTGGTGGAAAGCAAATTCATTACCGCATCAAATCCTGATGAAGCCGGAGAACTTTACGAACCGGCAGTTGATAAGGTTTACCGCCATCCTACTTTTTATGACCTGCCTGATGAAGTAGGCCACATGTAAACACTGAATACTTGATTTAAAAGATTCTACTGATGAAGAGCTCTCTTATTGATTATACATTACACCTGGCTGACACCAATTTAATTCTTGCACAAAGAAATGCAGAATGGTGTGGCCATGGCCCGATACTGGAGCAGGATATTGCCATCACCAATATTTCTTTGGACCTGCTGGGGCAGTCAAGAAATTTTTACCAGTATGCAGCAAGTTTAATTGGTAATAATACAACAGAAGATAGCCTGGCTTATTTAAGAACCGAAAGGGAATTCAAAAATTGTTTATTGGCTGAGCAGCCCAACAGCGATTGGGGACAAACCATTCTTCGCCAGTTTTTTTTCAGTGCTTACCAATCTTTATTGTATGAAAAGTTACAAAACAGTAATGACGAACAGATCGCTGCCATTGCTGCCAAAGCATTAAAAGAAGTTACTTATCACCTGCGCTGGAGCAGCGAATGGGTGATACGCCTGGGCGATGGTACGGAAGAAAGCCACCAGCGCATGCTAAAAGCCATTGATGAATTGTGGAGATATTCCGGCGAATTATTTATTACTGCAGATTATGAACTTAAAGCCGGCTATGATGTTTCTTTATTAAAAGACAGCTGGATGAAAAAAGTAACAGAAGTTTTTGAAGAAGCAACATTACCGGTTCCTGAAAAAGTTTTTATGCAGACCGGTGGTAAAACCGGTGTGCATACCGAACATTTAGGTTTTATTTTAGCAGAGATGCAATATCTTCAGAGAACATATCCCAATGCAGAATGGTAATGAACATCTATAAACAAAAAAATATAACCTGCTTTTTGTTCTTCATCATTGTATCCTTGCAGACCGTGGCACAGGAAGCTGTCAATTTAAAATCAATTAAAAAAGAAATAGGTAAACCCGATAAGCTGCTGGCAACAGAGTTTGCTGCAACAAAACTTATTCCTGCTGAAATACTTATTATGCGGCAATTTGAATGCCGTGATTCCCTGGGTTTCTATTCTCCGGAAAAAATATCTACTGATAGTTTTTATATTTCCGCATATGAAGTTACCAATATGCAATACCGGCAGTTCCTGGAATATGTTCAGGATTCTATTGTGCGAAAACTGATAGGGTATGTAAAAGAAGATAAGGATGGCAATGAATGCCTTGATCTTTCAAAAAAAATTGATATCAAGAAAATTCGTAAGCATATAGAATTTACAGGTCATGGGCCTTTTACTCCCATGTTTACGGATACAAACGGGATAATCCTGTTTAAACCAAGATATCTTGTTTATACCTATAGATCAGGAGAAAAGAGGATCCAGATCTCAGTCATGCCAGGTATGGAAGGTTTAATGGGAGTTCATCCATATTCATACAAAGAGCCCGGGTTCAATAATTACTTATACCACCATGCTTTCGATAATTATCCTGTAACAGGTGTAATTTTTTTACAGGCAAAGGCTTACTGCCATTGGAAAACACAGCAGCTTAAAAATGCTTTGGGCAACAGTAGTAAGTTTGATATTATCTTTTCTTTACCAACCAAACCTCAATGGGAGGCTGCCGCAGTATCGGGCCTGTTACCGGATAATAATTCAACATTAAACAACAGGCAATGTTTATTGGAAAATGAAAACCAGGGAAATACGAACACAAAAAATGGAATTAATGAAGCAATTGGCTTCCGGTATGTAGTTTCTTTTAAAAGAAAAGCAGAATGATAACTGATGAAATAAAAAAAATATCAGCAATTCTGGAAACAGTTACCGACCCTGAAGTTCCCGTTTTAACCATTACCGACCTGGGCATTGTAAGAGAAGTAAAATTGAATGGCGATGAAGTTGAAGTTGTGATCACCCCAACTTATACCGGTTGCCCGGCCATGGATATGATCGCTATGAACATAAAGCTGGCATTAATTGAGAACGGGTATCACAAAATAAAGATCACATCTGTTTTAGCGCCTGCCTGGACAACAGACTGGATGAGTGAAGCCGGAAAAAGAAAATTAAAAGAATATGGTATTGCGCCACCGTATTTACAGTCAGGCGATACATCAGACCTTATTATTAATTGCCCTCAATGCAATTCATCCAACACAACATGTATCAGTGAATTTGGCAGTACAGCCTGCAAGTCATTATATCAATGCAACGATTGCAAAGAACCGTTCGATTATTTTAAATGCCATTAAGCAGCTGCCACTATTATTTCAGGCTGAAGTAGTATTTACCTTTTACTTCTCCTGAACCTTTTTTGTCCCAAACCCTGAACTGAACTTCAAAATTATTCACGCCGGGATCGGCTTGTGTAATAATAGCAGAAAGGCTTATTACTTTTGTGTCTTTGGCATCAAGCCCGGTTGTTTCATAATCTTTAAAAATATCATCGGCACTTACCACAACTTTTCCGGATGATGTTAAAATTCTTTCGCTGGCGCCAATAAATGATTTACCATTTTCTTTTACCCAGCCTGTGTCCATTTTAATAACGATGTGAATTTTTTCGTTAACACGGGTTTTATTCTCAGTCAATGGCTTATAATCTGCATCCACCAGGTATACTTCCTTAAGCTTTACCCCTGTCACATCAATATCAATATCATTTTTAATGATTGCTCCATTCAGCGTGGTATTGTCTTTTGAAGTAACTGGCTTTGTTTTTACTTCTTTTTTATCGCCGGCTGTAAAATTGCAACTGTTTAGTACAATAAAGCAAATAGCTGCATAGATCAATGTTAGTTTTTTCATTTTTTTTGTTTTAGTATGACCGGCCTTAGTACCCGGGGAAATTATTATTAATTATTTGTAACCCCAAAGTGCTATCCTCGCCCTTCCTTTTCTGAATCCCTTTGTTTCGTACCAGAACTCAACACGTTTGATATGGCGTAATCCGCCGTCCAGGTCAATCACCCTGCTTTCGCCGCCCTGTGGTATATGAAAGCGGATCGAAACATCCTGCACAGTTCCATTATCAAAATATACTTTCATGTCGTACATCTTAAGCGGCCCGTCGGTAACCTTCAACTTCAGTTTCCTGAAATCATCATTGGTATTACCTGTAACGATCACATCATGGTCTACACCAAATGCAACTTGTTTATCGGCAATAAAACGCCAACCTCCCTGGGCCTGCACAGCTGTTGATATGAAAAGAAACAGCATAACAAATAATCCGGTTATCTTTTTCATCTTATAAATTTTTAGTTGTAAAAGGTAAAGACAATTTTTGATAAATGCTAAACTAACCGGATAATTTTATCGTATCCTGAACCAGTTAATACCGTTACTCTGAATGCTGATGGCACTGTTTGACGCCAGATTTGTGGATGATCCCGAAAAATCCTGGTAAGAGCTGATGCTTTGAAAAGAGCTGCCCCTGTTTACAATAACATATTCTCTTCTTTCTACGCCGCTGGCTGCTGGTAATGTTACCAGTACCGATCCGGCCGCAGGGCCAATAATAAGGGTGTGGTCGTCTTCATCTAAAGTAGTTGACGCAGTTGTAACTCTTATCCCATTACCAAAGCTGCCCACCACATCCAGCCTGCTGTTGGGAAATGCTGAAGGATTGATGCCCACATAACCTGCTGTATCTACTCTTATGATCGCATCACTGCCTGTTAAAGAATCCCCGTATGCAATTACATAGTTATCATAGGCATTCATGCCTGTTATCCATGCCCTGTTTCCGGGCAGGCCATCAGGACCTCCATTTTTAAATGCAAGTATTGCCTGGCCGGTAGTGCTGGCATTTGTATTTTGTATCATTAAACTGTTAGATAAATTGGTAATCCCGCCCACTGTGTTGATAATATGCAATTTGTACTGGGGATTATTAGTATGTATGCCAACGTTGCCATTATTTAAAACAGTGAAAGCATTGTTGGTTAAAGTACTCACCAGAAGATCGCCTGTGCCATTCAGGCTATGTGTTAAATTAAAATTACCCTGGCTAATTGATGTATTGGCCAGGAGCGTACCACCCAATGCCACATTACTGCCGGTAAGCGTTAATCCATTATTGGCTGTTGCAATGCCGCCAGCTGTTGCCCAGCTTACGGTACCTGAACCATTCGTTTGTAAAACCTGGTTGGGCCCTCCGTCTGCAACGGGAAATGAATAATCGTTATTGATATTTAATGTACCGTTTACCCTTAATAGGTCGGTGTTAAAATCGCCATAAAGCAATGGAGATGCAGTGTTTGAATTATCTATATACAACTTATTGGAGCCAGTTTCATTTCTTCCGGCATGATAACCCAAGAACACATTGCCGCTCCCTGTGGTATTGTAACCGGCCTGGCTTCCCAATACTGTATTGTTGGTGCCATTTACATTATTATACAAAGACTTACTTCCAATGGCTACTGTGTTAGATGTAAGTGTTTTTGCGGCAGCACTGTCGCCAATAGCAATATTGTAATTTCCGGTTTCATTATCTGCCAGGGCAATGTATCCTACTGCAATATTGCTGCTGCCCTCGGTATTATTATATAAACATAAAGCTCCAATTGCCACATTCCTGCCGCCGGAAGTATTGCCGCCAGCGGCTCCCACACCAAATGCTGTATTATAACTACCGGTAATATTATCCAGCATGGCTGTATGACCAACGCTTGTATTATTATTACCGGTTGTATTTGTTTCCATGTTTCGTACTCCAATAGCTATATTGGTGAATCCGGTTGTGTTTTCATACAATGCAGTACGGCCAATGGCAAAATTATTAAAGCCCGAAGTGTTTTTAAACAAGGCTTCATTTCCAATGCCTATGTTTGATCCTCCTGTTGTATTATTTGCCAGTACACTTTCTGCAATGGCTATGTTCTGGTCGCCTGTTGTATTTTTTTGTAATGAATTTTGTCCCAGTACAAAATTGAAATCGCCCGTTGTATTGTTTCTTAATGCTTTATTGCCAATGGCTATATTGCTATTGCCGGTAGTGTTTGTGTACAATGCGCTATCGCCAATGGCAATAAGATCGCTGCCGGTCGTAACACTATACAATGTCCTTCTTCCAATACCGATCAGGTTTGACGAACTGGTATTGTTGAGAATACTGCTGTCGCCGATAGCGATATTATCGGTACCTGATGTTGTTTTTTTACCCGTCATTTCTCCAATAAAATAATTTCCGGTATTCTTATTCCACTGGCCAAGCCATTCATTTCCTTGTTTAAACCTGATGGGCATATTATCTGTAGTGCCTATAAAATTGGTGGCGGTATCTGTACCTGTGTTTCCCGTAAGGCTCCAGTCGTTGCTGGCAGCCGTAGACGGATTTAACCAAACCCACTGACTGCCATTGTAATAATGAAAACCAATACTGTCGGGCGATGCCTGGTAGATCAATAAGGCTGTTGCCGGAGATGCAATGGCATTTTTTTGTGCCTTCGTCATACGGGGAACGAGCACACCTTTGCTGGTACTGCTTATATCCAGTATAGAACTGGCATTGGCTGTTGCACCACTTGTATTAATTGAAACAGATTGTGCAGTAAGGTTGCTGTTTATAACAAGCAACAACAGTGTATAAAAAAAACACTTCATAAAGAGATTTTTTAATTACTGTAAATATGAAATGTTTAGCAGTTTTTTTACTCACCCCACAGGGTGGTTTTTAAGTTGATCATTTCAGATGAAACAAACGCCTAATCGTTGGGACATATTTTTTTGCGGCTACTGAATGAATTGATGAAAAGGATAGCATCCGCATCCTGCCGCACATAAATGCCGTAAGAAATTATTTTCAATTTGGTTAGCGGCACACCTTCTTTATAGCCCACTACCACCCTGTCGAATGTATAGCGGCTTTCACAATTATTGATAGCTGCTTTTATATTCACATCATAACGTGTGTTGCTGTTGCCCCATTTTTCAACATTGTAAACCGGAACCTGGCAATACATCTGTTTGTAAGTAGCCTTGTTATTATACGCTGCTGTTATCACATCATCCAGGTTTCTTTCTTCTGTTGGCGTAAGTTGTACATTGCTGCCGGGCACAAAAAAACCGGGTGCCAGCACCTGCAACATTACTGCCCTGAATTTTTGTGGATCGCCATTACGCAAAATGTTATGCAGGAATTTAAACATCGCTTCAGCATTGGTGAATTCAGGAATGCTGATAACTGTAGCAAGCTTTGCTGCTTCTGCATTTCCTTTCTGCTCTGCCATGGTGAATTCTAAAGTCTGTTTATCAAAATCCTGCATCTGCTGTACCGTATAATTTTTCATACCCAGTATTTTTGAATCTGCAGCCTCATCACTTCGCACAGCAAAGAGGTTTTTCCAGGGCGATTTGGGTGTATCACGATACAGCCTCACTTTCCAGATAGTTTCTACTGTTTCAATTCCCTTTGCCCTGATGATATGATCAAACTTCAGTTTCATTTTAAACTCAACCGAGTTTATATCGTGCCATACCCAGGCCGGATTCTCTGCCAACACAGGCTGGTACCATAATTTTACAATCGTGGAATAATAAAAAGCATAAAATTTTTCCCAGTCCTTACTTATAAAATCATTTACCTCCCTGGCAGTAGGATTAGGAATGCCTTCATAGTTATTGCTCAGTACTCTCACTTTCCAAAAACTATATCCGCCATTACCCACATATTGGTACACTACATCTTCATCCACGATCATGTTAATACCCGGGTAATCACTTTTGCGTTTTATCTGCACACCTCTTACGTACTCCCAGTTACCGGCGCCGCTGTTCCATTGGCGGGTGCCGGTACTTTTGGTAAACTTAAAACTGATCACACCCCCTCCGTTTCCAACTGCATCGCTTTTTACTTTGGCTTCGGAAGGCTGTGCTATTACAGCAGTACTTACGCAGAAACTGAAGCTGATGATAAACAAGCTGCGGCGCATAGCACTAAGATTTTTTAACCACATACTGATCGGGTTTATTGCTGTTTGGTTTTATACAACGGTGTAATCCTGTATAAAACATCAGGGACATTCCTGGCTTTATGTACAGTAAAAATGAAGTGTTTAACAATAGCTTTTATCACCCCATGGGGTGGTTTTACCGCTGCTTTATTTTTCAGGAAAAGATCAGCCTGGTAAGATCTTCAAGGCCGTAAATACTGCAACCTCTTTACCTGGACATTAATTGCCGCAAGCGTACAATTAATCCATACCGGGTATTGGCATCTGTTTTTAAATAAATGCTTTTCAGGTGGGTTTTAATGGTGTTGTGAGAAATAAAAGTCTGCTCAGCGATCTGGCTGTTGGTAATGCCGTTATAAGCCAGCTGCGCCACTTCAAACTCCCTGTCGGTCAAAGGCGATAATAAATGCCGGTTTATTTTTTCCATACTCAGTTGGGGTTGCGAACTGTTGTTCTCAGATGCAAAATTTGATATGGCAATTTCAAGGGAAGCCAGTAAGGTTTTTTCATTGAAGGGTTTTACAATGTAACCACTGGGCTTTACCAGTTTGGCTTTGTCCAGTGTATTTTTATCTGAGTAAGAAGTTAAGAACAGGAAGGGTATCTGAATTTCTTTATTGATGTATGCTGCAATGTCGATCCCATCCTTCCCGCTTTCCAGGTTAATATCCAGTATGGCGGCATCCGGTGTATTGCTTTTTAGTTGTTGAAGTGCTTCATCGCTGTCATAGGCAATAGCACTTACTTCAAAATCATTATTGTCTAAATAGATCGAGATATTCTCTGCTATCACCGGCTCATCTTCTACGATCAGTATCTTCAGTTTGCTCATGCTGTTTTAAATTTTGATATCTGCATTTCTACCACAGCGCCGTTGTTATTATAAATATCAAGTGAGGCTTTTAATTTTTGTGCAAAAGCTTTTATCATCTTTAAACCAAATGATTTGGCCGATTTTACATCCATCCCTGCCGGAAAACCAGACCCGTTATCACTGATCTTTAAATGCAGTTTCTCACCTTTCTCTTCCAGCAGAATATTTAAAATGCCCGGGTGGTTCTCTTTAAATGCATATTTAAAAGAATTACTCACCAGTTCATTCAATACCAGCCCCATGGGTATCATGGTATCTACATCCAGGTTCAGATCATCAATATTGATATTGATCTTTACTTTATCATTTGTAATGTTGTAGGAGTCGCTAAGCGATTGCACCAGGTTATTGATATATTGCTTTACCATAATGCCCTTGATATTTCCCTCGCTGTATAAATTCTGATGTATCAGTGCCATGCTTTGCACCCGGTTCTTACCTTCCTTTATAGCTGCGCTTGCCTGTATGTCGGTAATGGTATGGCTTTGCAGGTCAAGCAGGCTGCTTACCACCTGCAGGTTATTTTTTACCCGGTGATGTATCTCTTTCATCAGCACTTCCAGGTCGGCAGATTGCTTTTCAATGATAACATTCTTCACTTTTTGTTTTCGGTAAAGCACAAAAATGCAAATGCCTGACAACAACAAAATTCCGGCACCAGCCAGTAAACTCCAGCGCAGTTTTTTTTCTTTACTCAATTCATTTCCCTTGAGTGTGTTTTCACGTCCCAATGCCGCATTCAAGGCTGCTTCTTTTTCTTTTTCCCTGTTCACAGACAGGCTGAAAGCTTTTTCACTGCCTACAATAGAATCCATCAGGGAATTCTCTCTTTCCAGTGCACTGCGTATTTCCGATTCCCTGAAAAATTTCATGGCAGCCAGTTTCTTATCTGCGTTGAGTAATACGATTTCTTTTTCACCCAGGGCATTTTTTACATTCAGCAGCGCTATTGAGTTTTTATCCAGTTCTTTTTGTGAATTAAGCAGTTCTATTTCTTTTTGTTTTTTTTCTGTCTGGTATTTTGTATCCAGGTCAAAAGCCATGTCCCGTTGCTGAATTTTGATCACACTGTCTTTAAGTACCATTACTTTATCTGCAACAACTATTGCCTCTTCATTTTTACCGGCTTTTTTTAAAAGGCGGTAAATGGCCCTGGAATAAATATATTGATTGGTGAGGTTGTTTGCTTTTTCTGCAAGCGATAAACCCTGCCTCATATATTTCAAAGCTTCTGTTGGTTGGTTATTATTTTCATAAAGGCCCGAGGCTTCGCTAAGAGCAACCGAGGCATTTTTCAGATCGTTTCCTTTTATCAAAGCATCTGCTACTGATTGCAAAAAAGTTATTTTTTGTGAAAGCGGCACATCGCCAAAGTCCTTTATCAAAAAATTGTGTGCAGGGTCTTTAGAAAAATCTTTTTTGCCGGCAGCAACAAAGTCCTGCTGTTCCTGAAGCAGGGAAGCAAACTTATCTGGCACTTTCCATTTGTAATAAAAATCAGCAAATTGATTAAGCACCATGCCATGATCCATGCGAATCCCTCTTGCTTTTGTAAGGGTATACGATCTGATAAAATTCTCTTCTGCTTTTGCATACGAATCAGCTTCATCAAACATCAGCCCTTTTTCCAGGTAAACCATAAAATTTTTGTAGGGGTTGTTATTGATGTTCAGGTTTTCGCATAACTGATAATAATGCAAGGCAGAATCAAGCATCGCTTTCTCCCGGTAACATTTGGCACTAAGTAAAAAGTATTTGTTCTTTGTGTTGAAGGATGTTCGCTCAGAAATATATGGCGTTGCCATCTTTAATGACTCCAGCGACTTACCGTAATTCACTTTGATAAAAAGATAGTTGCTTCTCTGGCAATAATATTTCGCTATACTTTCATCATCTGCCGTCTTCAGGGCAAAAGGCAGGCCTTTGTTGATGTAGTATTCTGCACTATCAACTTTTCCTTTCATCATGTAGCTGGCAGAAAAATAAAACAGGGTATCGGCCTTTTGTTTATCGGTTTGCAAAGCAGCTACAATAGATTCAACAGATTGGGCATTCAGGGAAACAGTTGCTGTACACACAAAACAAAGTATTGCAATAAACAACTTCATATAAAATTATTACGAACTTAAATTTAACCAATTTTGCCGGCAAACAAAAGTATCCTGCCGCTAAGGCAATAAGCTCACCCAACAAGGTGATTTGTTATTGGCTTCATTTTTTTTGATTCACTTTTTAAACCAGTGCCTGTAAGTAATTGCTATCTTTACAAAACAGGGAAACAATTGAGGAATTAATTTTTTTTTACATGGACATTTCAATTTATTTTGAAGAGGCCGCACAGGTTTCAGTTGCTTTTATTATTGGCGCCATCATTGGCCTCGAAAGAGAGTTTCGCAGCAAACCTGCAGGCTTCAGGACTATGATCCTGATCTGCGTAGGATCCTGCCTGTATACAATTCTTTCAAAAGAGGTTGGCGGAGATAATGCCGACCGTATTGCCAGCAATATAGTAACCGGTATTGGTTTTATTGGTGCCGGCGTTATTTTTAAAGAAGGCATTAGTGTTAACGGCTTGACTACCGCCGCTCTTATCTGGGTAACTGCAGCATTGGGCATGGCTATTGGTTATCACAATTATCCATTGGCCATCGTTGTATCCATCATGGTGGTTATTACTTTATTTGTTTTAGAACCCGTTCAAAATTTCATCAACCGGTTTCATAAAGTAAAAGATTACAGGATAACAACTATATCGCTTGGTAATGACTTTAAACAGGAACTGGAGGGTTTCTTTACCAAAAATGATATGGATTTCAGGTGCATGAAAACCGTGAAGGAAAACGCAGATGCTGTGTATGTCTACCGTATCAGCTCGCCAAAAAAAGATTACGATGCGATCAATACTTTTTTATTGAATCATAAAGAAGTCAGAAGTTTCGAAGTATAATCATCATAAAATAAAAAGTATGTCATCTGTTTTATTTGAAATTAAAAATTCGGTTGCCTTCATCACTTTAAACCGTCCCGAAAAATTCAATTCGTTCAACCGGGAGATGGCATTGCTTATGCAGGCAAAGCTGGATGAAGCTGCTTCCTTACATGAAGTACGTGCTGTTTACATTACCGGTGCCGGCAAAGCTTTTTGCGCCGGGCAGGATATTTCGGAATTGATTGGAGATAATAAAGTTGGAATCGCACAGATACTTTCTGAGCATTATAATCCTATAGTACAAAGAATAAGAAAAATGCCAAAGCCTGTTGTAGCAGCAATTAACGGTGTTGCAGCCGGTGCAGGCGCTAACATAGCTTTGTGTTGCGACGTGGTTATTGCCAGCGCATCTGCATCTTTCATCCAGGCATTTAGTAAAATTGGTTTGATACCCGACAGTGGCGGAACATTTACTTTGCCCCGTTTGATCGGCTGGCAAAAAGCAAGTGCTTTAATGATGACAGGGGATAAGGTTTCTGCTGCTGATGCTGAAAAAATGGGAATGATCTACAAAGTTTTTGAAGACGCCGTTTTTGAAGAAGAGAGCAAAAAGATAGCATACGCACTGGCGCAAATGCCAACAAAGGGCCTGGCTTACACCAAGCATGTTTTAAACCAGTCTTTTGTTAGTGCCTGGGATGAGCAGTTATCCATTGAAGATAAATACCAGCAGAAGGCGGCGTCTACAGAAGATTATAATGAAGGGATAAATTCATTTTTAGAAAAAAGAGCGCCCAATTTTAGGGGCAAATGAGGAAAGTTGACTGGGTTGAAAGTTGATAAAGTTTAAAAGCAGGCTAATACTTAAAAAATGGCTTATCAAAATTTTGAAGACTTAGAAGTTTGGAAAAAGAGCAGAGCTTTGAAAAATGAAATATTTGAAACAGTAAAAACATTTCCATCAGAAGAAAAATTCAGGCTGACTGATCAGTTAATAAGAAGCTCCCGTTCTGTTACAACCCAAATAGCTGAAGGTCATGGAAGACGTACTTTCCCCGACAGAATAAGATTTTGTATAATTGCAAGAGGTTCATTAAGCGAAACCTTAAATCATTTTATTGATGCAGTAGATTGCAAGTATATTACTGACGAACAACTGCTGTATTATAGAAATAAAATAGATGAAATGGAAAGGCTGCTGAATGGATATATAAATTACCTCGAGAAAAATATTAAATGAGCTGACTGAATTCAGTCCCTTATTAACTTTATCAACCTTATCAACCAACTACCTATGCCCACATCACAACAAGTAGTAACCCATATGATGCAACACGATCTCTTTTCTCAATGGTTGGGAATTGAAGTGTTGGATATAAAAGAAGGTTACAGTAAAATTAAAATGACTGTTCGTGAAGAAATGATCAATGGCTTTGGCATTGTACATGGCGGCATTGCATTCAGCCTGGCAGATAGTGCTTTTGCTTTTGCCTGCAATAACAGGAATGTATTATCAGTTGCGCTGGACACTTCCATTAATTTTTTGAAACCGGTTCATGTTGGTGATGTTTTAACCGCCGAAGCCAATGAATTGCATCACGGAAAAAGCACTGGCCTATATCACATCAACATTACAAATCAAAAAGATCATTTGGTAGCACAGTTTAAAGGGCTATGTTACCGCACCGATAAATCATTGATATGATCTACGAGTTCCAGGGATATAAGCCGGTCATCCATGAGTCAACATTTATTCATCCGCAGGCGGCTGTTACCGGCAATGTAATTATTGGTAAGGATTGTTACATCGGCCCCGGCGCCGCCCTGCGTGGCGATTGGGGGCAGATCATTATTGAGGACGGTTGTAATGTGCAGGAAAATTGTACGGTTCACATGTTTCCGGGTGTAACGGTTGTTTTAAAAGCAGGGGCCCATATTGGCCACGGCGCTATCATACACGGTGCAACCATTGGCAAAAATTGTTTGATAGGTATGAATGCAGTTATCATGGATAATGTGGTACTGGGCGATGAATGTATTGTGGGCGCTTTAAGTTTTATAAAAGCCGATGAGGTTTTTGAAAGCAGGAGTTTGATCGTTGGAAATCCTGCAAAAAAAATTAAAGAAGTAACCGATGAAATGATCAACTGGAAAACTGAAGGAACAAAACTGTACCAGCAATTACCAAAAGACATGTTTGAAAGCTGGGCGGCATGTGAGCCGTTAAGAACCATTCCTGAAAATATGCAACCGCAATCGATCAATTACAAAACCTGGAACGAAAACAAATAGTTATTTATCCTTTTGCCACACTAATTTTTCATTTTTAGCCATTTCAAAGAAGTCGGGTATCTTACCATCTCCTTTACCGGTAAAACCTCCATCCGGTGCACCAAGATAGCGGCATTTATCATCATACACTTCATTAAAAAAATCGCAGCAGGGCATTACAACATAGTACACTTTTTTACCCTTGTATACATATTCAACCACCTTCTGTGGTTTTTCATGAGCTTCCTTCAGTTTAAAAGAATCGATCTTGTTTTTAATACAGGTTGGTATCGCTGCATTTGTCTCCTTTGGGGCTATTACAGAATCTTTCTGGTTCAGATCTGCCGGTTGTGTAACAATTATGGAATCTGTTTTTGCAGATGATTGATTGGTCTTTGTAGAGCCACAACTCAACATTACAGAAAGCGGTATTAAAATAAATCTGATCATCTTTTATATTTTACAGTAACAGTTACAAATGTAGTACCATTTATACCTTGTGCTGATACAAAATGTACAAATTATAGTTAACGGGTATTAATCCTTAAATTTTACAGACCTTTGCGCCAATAATGGAAAAATCAAATTTTGTAGATCAGATCAAGATATTTTGCCGAAGTGGCCATGGCGGTGCCGGAAGTAAGCATTTTATGCGCAACAAATTGACCGCTCTGGGTGGCCCCGATGGTGGTGATGGTGGACGTGGTGCACATATCATTTTAAAAGGCAATTCACAGCTATGGACATTGCTCCATCTCCGTTACTATAAAAATGTATTGGCCGAAGATGGAGAGAACGGAAGTAAGAATAATTCAAGCGGTAAAACCGGTAAGGATATTATTATTGAAGTGCCGTTGGGTACTATTGCCCGTAATGAAGAGACTGGTGAAAAAGAAGCCGAGATTTTAGAAGATGGGCAGGAAGTTATTTTGGTAAAAGGCGGCCGTGGTGGATTGGGAAACAGCAATTTTAAAACTGCCACCAATCAAACACCGGAATATGCACAACCCGGCGAACCAGGTTCCGAGGGTATTAAAGTTTTAGAGCTAAAGGTTCTGGCCGATGTTGGTTTGGTTGGTTTTCCAAATGCAGGAAAATCTACTTTATTAAGCAGCATTACAGCTGCCAAACCAAAAATTGCCGACTATGCTTTTACCACGTTGGTTCCACAACTGGGTATGGTTGAATACCGTGATGGAAAAAGTTTTTGCATTGCAGATCTTCCCGGAATTATTGAAGGCGCTGCAGAAGGAAAGGGTCTCGGGCACAGGTTTCTACGGCACATTGAACGTAACTCTATTTTACTTTTTTTAATACCGGCCGACAGTAAAGATCATAAAGAAGAGTTTGCGATCTTACACAATGAACTGGAACAATACAATCCCGAAATGCTGCAAAAAGATTTTGTGATAGCTATCAGCAAAAGCGATATGCTGGATGACGAACTAAAAGCAGCCATTAAAAAAGAACTGCCAAAAAAAATACCCCATGTTTTTATTTCATCGGTAACCGGTCTTGGTCTATCAGAATTGAAAGACTTACTTTGGAACACTTTAAACAACACCGATAAAGTTTAATTCACTTGTCAGCCATCTTTAAATACCTGCAGGATTTCTATCAAAAGGAATTTAAGCTGTCGTATTTTTTAGTTGTTTTATTGCTGCTCGGTTTCTATATCTATTTAAATTACTGGCATGCGCTGGAGGTCCGTTTCGCCGCAGGAGGCGAAACCAAATTGGGTAAATTCTTCGGGTATTACCTGTTGTATTTTATTCCCTTTGCTGCTGCATTTTTTCTGCAGTTGCTTTTTTATAAAGATTGTGATTATTACCGCAATCATTGGTTCTGGATTATTCTTTTGCTGGCGCCTGCATTTTTTTCGTTCAGGGTCAATTTCGATCTTCATCAACCATTCATTAAAAAATTATGGGAGGGCGATGCACAGATATTCTGGATGCGTTGCTCCAACTGGGTAGTAAGGGTATTTGTTGTTTTGATACCGGTATTTATTATATGGTGGATAAAAGACAAAGGCAATCAACCTTTTTATGGTACAGCCGCTCTAAAAAATGTAAAGCCTTACCTGGTCATGCTGCTCATCATGATACCGCTGATCGCACTGGCAAGCACACAAAAAGATTTTTTACAGATGTATCCCAAGGCTCAGTTCATAGAGCAACTGGATCTGCCTTCAAAAAAATTGAATTATATAATTTTCGAGCTCTGTTATGGATTTGATTTTATTAGCATTGAATTCTTCTTCCGTGGTTTTTTAATTTTATCGCTATTAAAAATTTGCGGCCCTCATTGTATTGTACCTGTTGCCTGTTTTTATTGTTCCATTCATTTTGGCAAACCTTTCGGCGAAGCCATCAGCAGTTTCTGGGGCGGTTTACTCTTAGGTATTATAAGCTTCAACACTCAGAGTATCTGGGGCGGTTTAATTGTACATTTGGGTATAGCCTGGCTTATGGAAGCCGGTAGCTGGATCGGTTTACTCTTTAAAAGATGACCAAGGAAGTAAAGTGTCTTTTTTGTGGCAACAATATTCAGTTGGTTTTTGTACATGGCCATTATCAATGCCCGGTATGCAAAACCAATGCCCTACCCTGTTGTGACGGAGATAATTGCAACAATGCATTCTTATCAGAAAACCCAGCTAACAACACACAGGAAAACAATACCAAAGATCTTTCACAGACCGGGAATTGATACAGGCAGCAGGAAAACACATAAAGGAATCCTAAGCCTGGTATTTGTTACATTATAATTATAAAGGGGTTTTACTATTGCATTTGTAAAATTCAGGAATTACTTTTATAAAGTTAAAATGAAAAAACTTTACGAAATATCTCTATTGTTTTTTTTATCTGTCTCGCTCTGTTCCTGTCCCTACAGTTCAGCTTATTATTTAGACGAAACATCCAATATGTATGTGGAAGATGCTTTACTGGGGAAATGGACAACTTTTATAAAAAAGCCCGGCAGCACCCGGCAGGAAGATATCTATCTTACCCTTACTAAAAGAACTGATACAGAATACAATATTGCATTTACAGGAGACCTTAATGAGCTGCGCCCATACAATGTATTAATTTCCGATTCATTAACCGGTACAGCATTTATGAGCACAGTTGATGACAGGCAGTTTTTCAATATCCGGATAAACTCAAGGACCTATATTGCCGAATTAAAACTAAAAGATGATAAACTTTCCTTACTACCCCTTGCCGAAAGTTTTACTGCCAAGATGATCTTTAACAGTGCTGCACTCCGCAAATCGGTTGAAGTTCACTATAAAACCCGTGTACATCCCCTGCTGGATGGCGATTTTTGTTTACGCAACATGACCAAACTGAATTAACATTTTTGGTTGCATTTGAAACAGTTGCAAATCATCTCTTATTTTGTAAATTGCCTGTTCTAAATCTACGATTGCATGCAACGAAGCAAAATTGCCGGTATTGGTTACTATGTTCCCAAAAATGTTTTTACCAACGAAGACCTGAAACAATATATGGATACATCCGACGAATGGATCCAGGAACGTACCGGTATAAAGGAAAGGCGTTACGCTGACCGTACCGGCGAGACCACTACCACCATGGGCGTAGAAGCTTCTAAAATTGCTATTGAAAGAGCTGGCATTACTCCGCAGGATATTGACTTTATTGTTTTTGCCACACTCAGTCCCGATTATTATTTTCCCGGCTGCGGCGTTTTATTACAGCGTGCCATGAAGATGAAAGAGATAGGCGCTTTGGATGTTCGTAATCAATGCAGTGGTTTTGTGTATGCTTTATCGGTTGCCGATCAGTTCATCAAAACCGGTATGTATAAAAATATTTTAGTGGTAGGAAGTGAAAAACATTCTTTCGGCCTTGATTTTAGTACACGTGGGAGAAATATCAGTGTGATCTTTGGTGATGGTGCAGGAGCTGTTGTTTTACAGCCAACACAAAAAGAAAGCCAGGGAATCTTAAGCACACATCTGCACAGCGATGGTGATAGTGCAGAGATACTGGCCATGTACAATCCCGGTACACATGCCAACCATTGGGTAAGTGATCCTGTAGCAAAATTTGATGAAGCAGAAATTGGCCAGATGTTCATGAGCCATGCCATGATTGATGATGCACAGAATTTTCCGAACATGGATGGCCCCTCCGTTTTTAAAAAAGCCATTGTTAAAATGCCTGAAGTTGTAGAAGAGGCATTAGCTGCAAACGGTTTAACATCTGCCGATATTAATATGCTGATACCACACCAGGCTAATTTACGTATTGCCCAGTTTGTACAGCAAAAGCTGAAACTGAGGGATGACCAGGTGCATAATAATATCCAGAAATTTGGCAACACAACGGCGGCTTCTGTTCCTATTGCACTTTGCGAAGCCTGGGAACAGGGGAAGATAAAAGAAGGAGACCTGGTTTGCCTGGCTGCATTTGGCAGTGGTTTTACATGGGCAGGCGCATTGATACGCTGGTAGCAAGAGCATGCCGTTCTTCATCCCGGTTGTTAAATCCTTTCTATTGAAAATTACATTCTTATTCGTGTAATATTTTTTTGCTATTTTTATACACTAAAGATTTTCATTATGAAAAAAGTTTTCTTATTTGTTGTTTTGTTTGTTTCGCTTGGCACTGTATCCATTGCACAATGCACAGTAGATGTTTTTATTAATGGTATCAAAGCCGGCCAGATAAGTTTGAAAGCCAACCAACCATTCGGTGGGCTATCCTATAAAAAATCTACTTATAAAAATATTGACAAACTTGTTATTCAGATACAGGGTAAATCTGTTGACGGTGGGTATTTCAGGAAAGTACATGTTATAGGTGATGATGTAGAGCCTATGCTGATCGCAGATGAAACTGTTGGAGCAGTAGGCCAGTTTATCCTTACTGATAAAGCTATCATTAAAAGGTTAAAGAACGGCAAACCTGTTACCATGTATGTAGAAAAAACCCCTGCTAACACAAAAAGCAAAGAAGCTGTATCAAAAGTTTATTTAGGTACGCTTACAAGGGAAAAATAATTCATGCACCGAAAATTTATTTATTTCATAAACCCCATTTCCGGGACCGGGGGTAAAGCTGTATTGCTTGATATCATAAAGAACAAGACCTCCAAAAAAAATATCCCTTTCGAAATATTGCATACCAATGCCGGGGCTGAATATGGATACCTGAAAGAGAAGATAGCGGCAGAAAATATAACCGATGTTATTGTTTGCGGTGGTGATGGTACCGTAAACCAGGTTGTTAATGCTTTACTGGGTATTTCTGTAAATATCGGCATCATTCCTATGGGCAGTGGCAATGGCCTGGCCTTTGCAGCAAAAATTCCCAGAAGGATACATAAAGCGCTTGAAAATGTTTTTGCAGGCAATGCTGAGTATGTTGACAGTTTTTATATCAATAAAAAATTCAGTTGCATGCTTTGCGGCCTTGGGTTTGATGCACAGGTTGCCCATGATTTTGCAAAGCAGAAAAAGCGGGGGCTTTCTACTTATGTTAAACAATCAACCAAAAATTTCATTAAAGCCAGGCATTATAATTTTGAAATAATACTGGATGGCAAATCCATAAACAGCGAAGCTTTTTTCATCAGCATTGCCAACAGCAACCAGTTTGGTAATAATTTTACCATTGCCCCGCAGGCCAGCCTGCATGATGGTTTGCTGGATATTGTGGTGGTAAACAAGATGAGTAAACTGCGTATGATCTGGACAATTTTAAAACAGATCAAAAAAGGCCAGGTAAGGTTGTATGAAGACAAAAAATACCACCGCAACGATATTCACTATTTTCAAACCAAAAAGCTTACTATAAAAAATCCGCAGCTTGCGCCTTTACATATTGATGGTGACCCTGCAGAAACTGCAGCGGTATTTGAAATAGAGATAATTGAAAATGCCTTTAAACTGCTGACACCTACATAATTTATTTCAGCAGATCTTTTATAAGCATCATAGATGCTTTGTTGTAAGTGCTGTTGAAAGATTGTTTTATTCCTTGTTTTTCCCTGGCCGTTAAATGAAAATTAAGTGCTGCCCCTTTTTCGTCGGTTTCGGGAGCATACATGAATGAGATGCGTTGCAATGTCGAATCAAAACATGCCTGCAGGTAACTGTATTGATCAGTTCCTGAATATTCCTGCAGCTTATACCAGTTATGTTGCAGCATGGTGGCTGGCTTTATTAAAAAGTCTGTTACAGCCCCCGTTTCAAAAGGCTCCTGCCAGTTACCCTGGCTCCTGTCTCTTATCTGCAGTATAATGACCTTGCTGGTATTTGCTTTCAGCCAGTCTTTAAAATTTTCTATGAACCGCAGTGTGTTTTCCTGTCCGTAATTATCCCTGAGGCCTGCATCCATCACATCGATCACCGGCGTAGTGGGAAGCCACACATTGGGCAAAACGTAGGGGAAGCTTGCATTCATCCGCATGGCTGTAAGCAACCTTAAATTTAAGGGGTCCTGTTTTGTAAACATAGCTGCAAAATCAACCGCATCGGGACTTGCCTGTACATCGGCGGCATATACCACTGGCTTCATCATAAAGCTGATAGGCTGTGTGCTCACCATCATTCTTCTGCCATCCCTGTTGATGGTTGAGTTAAATATTATCAGAGGAATATCAGCCGATCTTTCTGCATTGCTGTAATCTTTCAACTGCCTGTCAAGTATGTTTCCGCTGTTGCGGTTCAGCTTTTGCTCAAAAGCATAACCCCTGTCTTTTACATATTTGAATTTACCCACTGTGAATTTTTGTGCAGGAGAAAAAATATCCCTGGCAACCATGGAAGAAAAAAGCGGGTTCAACAGGTCTTTTGCAATATCATCTGAATAAGCAGAACTGTATAAATTAAGTATACTGTCTTTTTGCCGCCGCATGTATAACTCACGATAATAAGTGGCCGCCAACATACCTCCGCTGGCCCCGCTTATCAGCATGGTGTGCGACATCAGTTTTCCGCCAACTGCACTGTCCAGTTTCTGCAGGGTGTTCATTACAAATGTGCTGCTGCGTAACCCGCCACCGCTTACATTAATAAAGATCATTACCGGCTTTTCTTCAGGCTGCCTGTTCTTCCAGTTTGTCAATACCTCCAGCATGTTGGCTTTGTCTGCCGCTATCTTTTCTGGTGTACAAAGATCTTGTAAAGCCTGTTTATCATAATCAGGGCGATCGGCCTTATTACTATAGTTTAGTCCGTATGCTTTGTTACGGTTGTCAATAATTTCATTTTTATACAATACATCAACAAATAAAATGAGTAAGATAAAAACCGGTAAGCTCCAGCTTTGTAAAAAGTATGAAAGTGCTCCGATCACTGCCGTCATGGCTGCAAAAAAGATCAGGATGCTTGCTGCTGCCGGGGCTTCAAAAAGCGGACTATCCATAAAAAAGCCAACAACGATCAAAAAGATAAATGACAATGCGATACTGAGTATTCCCGAAAGATGGTGCCGCTTAAAAACAGTATCCAGGAATTCCTGGTTATAATGCGACACATTCCTTGGTTTCCTAAACCTGAAACCGCCGCCGAGGTAACCACTTATTTTTAAACCGTATTTCTCTGCATCGTTATGAGGTGAATAAAAATTAACATTAAAATGCTGAGCCGAATCCATAATAGGCGCAATGGTTCGCTGTATCCTTCTCTCGGCACCAAAAAAATAAGCAAACGAAACTGCTACAATTAAGATCATACCGCCCAGTATCCCGGCAATTACCAACGTTATTTCCGCTGCGCTCATTAACTCTTTTTGTGAATCGTAACGAATGAGTTTATAAAAATAAAAGACCAGGAAAAGCAATGGCAGCATTGCATTATTGATACAATATTTCAGGAATGGCTTTGTTGTTGTTGCCAGGAATTTACAACGTTTGCTGTGCAAAATAAAGGTGGTGATATTCCAGCTCATAATAAAAATGCCAAGCGCTATACCAACAAAAGCAGCACTCAGCACATTTACCTCGCCCAGGTATTCAGGCGAAAAAAAGAGTGCGTCTGCGCCAAAACTTTTCATGAAACCGCTGTTGATGGTGCTGCCCAATACATACCAGAATACCAGCAACACCTGGAATTTTCTAAAATGAAGAATGAAAAGCTGAACAGGAAAAAAGTAATAAATATTTCTCAGGGCTTGTTTCATGAATTGGGTTATGCTCTAAAATTACAACATAAACAACCATCATACAAACAGCTATTACACTAAATGGCCTGAAAATTAAACCGCTCTTTTTTTCTAACTATAAAAAGCAGGGAAACGATCACCATTAGCAGCATCATGGCAATAAACTGGTGCGACACACCCAATATAACCAGCCGGTTTACATCAGTAGCATTCAATACAGTTAAAACACCCAGTACTGCTTGTAGCAATACCAGCAATACAACTGATATACGCAACCTGTTGAACAATTTATTATTTGCAATTGCCTTACTCCTGAACCACCAAATACCAATGAGCACAAGCAATACATAAGCCAGCCCACGGTGAATAAAGTGAATAGCAATAGGATTAGCAACCAGGTTTTTTGCCCAGGGAGAAAGTTCATTCATATCTGCCGGGAACATGCTGCCATTAATATCAGGCCAGGTTGGTGCAGTAGCTGCAGCACGGAGACCAGCAAGAAAAGCGCCGTAGATCAACTGAAAGAATATAACTGTAAGTATCAGCAGTAAAAGATTTTTCAGTTTTGTATTGATGACTTTTTGATGCTCAGTAATGAGCAGGCTTAAAGCAAACCACAAAGTGTAACAAAGCAATCCAAGCGCTGCAATAAAATGTGTGGCCAGTTCAACATGGCCAACAAAATATTTTTCAGGAACCAGGCCACTCGCCACCATGAACCAACCTATATAACCTTGCAAACCACCCAGGATAAAAAGAATGATCATTGGTTTTATCATCCGTTTTTCAAATTTTTTTGTGGCCAGGAAATAAATGAAGCCAACTAAAAAAACCAACCCCATCAGCCGGGCCCAGGTACGGTGAAACCACTCCCAGAAAAAAATAAATTTAAACTCAGATAAAGTAAAATTTTGGTGTACATATTTAAACTGGTCGGTCACTTTATATTTATCGAACTCAGCCTGCCAGGCCACATCATTCATAGGAGGCAAAGTACCGGTAAGGGGTTTCCATTCGGTTATAGAAAGCCCCGATTCTGTTAAACGGGTAATGCCGCCCAGCAAAACCTGTATGATGATCATGACCACGCCGATCAAAAGCCAGTAAGCGATCTGGCGCTGTGAGCGTTGTTGTTGTAGCGTATTCATTGCAATGCAAATTTACAGCAGCAAAAACTGTTACAGCAAAATGAATTGTTTTTTTATGGTTTTAACGGATATTTGCTTCGCAGATGTTAGCTCCATTTTTACATACCCATTTAGTAGAAGCCGGTTTGGATGAAGCCGGACGAGGCTGCTATGCCGGGCCTGTATTTGCTGCAGCAGTTATACTTCCCAAAAAATTTCATCATCCTTTACTGAATGACAGTAAGCTCTTAAATGAAGCCCAGCGTGACATGCTAAGGCCTATTATAGAAAAGGAAAGCATTTGTTTTGCTGTGGCATCGGTAGATAATGATACCATTGACAGGATCAATATTCTGCAGGCTAGCTTTACAGCCATGCATCTTTGCATAGATCAGTTAAAAGTTATTCCTGAATTTTTATTGATAGACGGCAACCGCTTTAAAACATACCCCGGTGTTGCACATGAATGCATTGTAAAGGGCGACGGAAAGTATGCAGCCATTGCAGCTGCCAGCATTTTAGCAAAAACATACCGGGATGAATTCATGAAGAAGATCCATTTATCATTTCCGCATTATGGGTGGGATACAAATAAAGGTTATGGAACTGAAGTGCATCGCAAAGCCATCAATGAATTCGGGTTATGCAGTTACCACCGCAAGAGTTTTAATATAATGCAAACCGATGAAGCATTTGCTGAAATGTAAAAATTCAGATCATATTAAGTAAGGCTCTCCCCGAAATTCAATACATATCCATTGTTGTCTTTAATGGCAAACTCCCGCATGCCGTAAACAAAGTTTTCTATGGGATAAACCACATCGCATTTTTCTTTCAGTAAATTCCAAAGTACATCAACATCTTCAGTATTAATATATATACTGCCACTTAGCAAAATCTTTTGATAATTCATTTTACTGTTAGGTAAGCTGAACATGATCGCAACTCCATCCTTTACAAGGTCGCACCAGGTTGTCACGCCTTCATGCTCGAATGTTCCTCTTAATGTAAACCCCAACGTTCCGGTATAAAACTCAATGGTAGTTTTGATGTCGTTTGTTTCCAGTAACGGGCTAAGGTTTGTAAGTTTCATGGACTGATATTTTATTCAAAAATAAATTCACCCTGGCCCTGCCTGATGATGGTCCACTCATTGGTTGTGCAATCCACCACGGTTGATGGTATCATATTCCCGATGCCGCCATCAATTACAAAATCAACGGTAGAGCCAAAATTCTCATAGATCACTTCAGGGTCTGTATATTCTTCTACCATCTCGCCGGGCAGTGATGCACTGAGGATGGGATTACCCAGCTCATCCAGGATATGCTGGCAAATAATATTATCCGGAACCCTGAGCCCGATCGTTGCTTTTTTGCTCTGTAGTATTTTAGGCACCTGTTTACTTGCAGGTAATATAAATGTATAAGGGCCGGGCAAATAACTTTTCAGCATCCGGTAAAGCGGTGTATCAATGGTTTTTGTGTAGTCGCTTAAGTGACTCAGGTCGCGGCAGATAAAAGACAGCTGCGCTTTTTGTGGATCAACATTTTTTATTTTGCAGATGCGTTCTATGGCTTTATGTTGATTGATATCACAACCCAGTCCATAAATGGTATCGGTAGGATATATAATAACTCCGCCATCTTTCAGGCATTCTGTTACCTGCTTAATAAGCCTTGGCTGTGGGTTTTGGGGATGTACCTGAATTAACACACTGTTGATTTTTGTTAAAAATGATATAGCAGTAATTGTACCACAACTTACTAAAATCATTTTATTCAATTACTTTTGCTGCTTTAATAAAACATTATAAACACAGCTTATGTCAGTTATATGCGTTGGTACCATGGCTTTTGATGCTATTGAAACTCCTTTTGGAAAAGTAGACCAGATCGTTGGCGGTTCCGGAACTTATGTTGCTTATGCAGCAGGTAATTTTGTAACTCCCATCCAACAGATATCCATTGTTGGCTATGATTTTCCACAGGCCGAAATGGATGAACTAACAAAACGTGGTGTGTCTTTGGAAGGTGTGGAAATTGTAAAGGATAAAAAATCTTTTTTCTGGAGTGGTAAATACCACCTGGATATGAACAGCCGTGATACACTGGTTACCGACCTGAATGTATTGGCAGATTTTAACCCCGTTGTGCCTGACAGCTACCAGGGCGCTGAGTTTTTAATACTGGGGAACCTCTCACCAGATATACAATTAAGTGTGATCAACCAATTAACTGTTCGTCCCAAACTCATTGTAATGGATACAATGAATTTCTGGATGGATATAGCCATGGATGGTTTAAAAGAAGTTTTGAAAAAAGTGGATGTGTTGTTGGTAAATGATGCAGAAGCAAGACAGCTGAGTGGTGAACTTTCTTTGGTAAAAGCCGCCCGTTTAATTATGGATATGGGGCCTAAATTTTTGATAATAAAGAAAGGGGAACATGGCGCATTGTTGTTTCATGAGAACCATGTTTTCTTTGCACCTGCCCTGCCTTTGGAAGAAGTGTTTGACCCGACAGGTGCAGGCGATACCTTTGCCGGCGGTTTTATCGGCCACCTGGCCAAAACAAAAGACATCAGTTTTGAGAATATGAAAACAGCCATTATTGTTGGCAGTGCCATGGCCAGTTTTTGCGTTGAAAAATTTGGACCGGAAAGGCTGAAAGAAATTACCAAAGAAGATATTGATGCAAGGTTGAGTGAGTTTGTGCAGCTGGTTAATTTTGATATTGACCTGGTATAAATAATCCGGCCCGGCTAATTGTTTTTAATAAATTTTGTTTTAGTTTTAGCAAAATCATTTTTATGCTTGAAATAATCGCCCTTATTTTTCTTACAAAAAACATTGGAGCTCTTGCTCAAAAAAAAGGATTAAAACCCGGCACCTGGAAACTTTACACAGTGCTTTGCTGGTTTGGTGCCGAAGTTATTGGCGTTATACTCGGCATGGTAATTTTAGGAGAAGAGGCTTTGCTACTTGCTGTTTTATTAGGCCTTGGGTGTGCAGTTGCAAGTTATTTTATTTTAAAAGCCAACCTTAACAAACGGCCCGACGCTATGGAAGATGAGATCAACAGGATCGGGGTGAACGATCTTTACCCTTGATCTTAAGCAGCCAGGCCTTATAAAGAAAGCCCATACAGCAATCCGTCTTTACCTGATACCATCCAGATATTTTCTTCATCGAGCAAAACACTGTCTGGTTGCCATGCAGTAAGGTCTGTTGACCTGGTAACCTTTTTTGTTTTGTGGTTATATTGCAACAGGTGACTGCTGTACAATAACCAGATATGTTCATCATCTGCTTTCAGCAATTTTGTATTATAGTTATCAGTAAGTTCCTCTGTTAAGGAAGAAACCTCTACTTGTTGCTTTATTTTAAGTTTTTTAGAAAGGATGCTGAGTTTATCTCCATTTAAAATAACCGTAAAATTATCAGTAGTTATTATTTCGGGCAGGTCAAAAAAATCAGTTCCAAAAATATCATCAGATAGTTTTCCCTTTATCTCCAGTCCATCATGTGAAAGTGCAGTAAACGTTTTTACGCAGGGAATATCTTCAACAAAAAGATTGGCTTTAGCAGCACAGGTTGTATCAAGCAAAACACCCTCATAATCTAACACCACCCAATTGTTGGCTTCTGCATTTGCCATGATCTTATTTTCAAAATAATAAGGCTGCCGGGAAAATCCATGTGCAATAAACCGGCTCCAGTTAACCGTATCTTTCTTAAGGTCGTATGCAAGTATGCAGCCAAAATTGTAGATGGCTGTACCATAAAGCATCCCGTTTTTTATGAATGGCTTTGTAGCCAGCGGCCCGAATGGCAGGCTTTTAATTAGTTTACCGCTTCCAAGATCAAATTGTGCTGCCTGGTGTATTTCTTTTTTAGATATGCCTCCGTAAATAATATTTCCTTCCACAAATACCGGTACGCTGGTTTTATAATTTGTTTCAACTGACCATTTCAGCGACCCGTCTTTTTTATTATAGGCATACAGGTTATAATCATTGGCATTAAAAATGATAAACTCATTATGAATCGTAATGGAAGAATAAAAATTATTCATCTGCTCTTTGGTAAAAACCTGTTGGGAGTGGAAGAATTCTTTTTGAGCGATAACTGTTGCGGCAAACAACAAAAGAAAAATACTTACAAAAAAGGGTTTTACGGGTATAGGTTTCATGCTTTGCTTTTAGTTGGGGCATCAGAACTTCAAAGTATGAAAAAAATTGAGTAAGGTATTTTTTAATAGAATTAAAATCTAAAAACCTTTGTTAAAGATTATTACATTTAAAAAAGACAATGCCTGGCATAAGAGCCAGGCATTGTCTTTTACCATTGTTCATTTTACTTTGTTATGCCTTCCAGCGCAAACAAAAATGCATATTCCCTTGCCCTGTCCTTTAGGGCTTTAAATCTACCGGAAGCACCACCATGGCCGGCTTCCATATTGGTATATAACATCAGTTTGTTCTTATCCGTTTTCATTTCACGCAATTTGGCAACCCACTTGGCTGGTTCAAAATATTGTACCTGGCTATCATGCAGTCCGGTTGTTACAAGCATATTGGGATACGCCTGTTTGGTTACATTATCAACTGGCGAGTAAGATTTCATGTACATATAATTTTCCTTGTTGGCCGGGTTGCCCCACTCATCGTATTCATTTGTTGTTAATGGGATCGTAGGGTCGCTCATGGTTGTCAATACATCCACAAACGGAACCTGCGCTACAACTCCATGCCACAGATCAGGCCGCATGTTTACCACTGCACCCATCAGCAAGCCGCCGGCGCTGCCGCCACTGGTGTACAAATGTTCTTTGCTGGTATATTTTCCTGCCAGTAAAAATTCGGCGCAGTCAATAAAATCGGTGAAGGTGTTTATCTTTTTCATCATCTTGCCATCTTCGTACCAATACCTGCCCATTTCCTGCCCGCCACGAATGTGTGCAATGGCAAAAGCAAAACCACGGTCCAGCAAACTCAGGCGCACACTGCTAAAAGATGCTTCCATGCTGGCGCCGTAAGATCCATAACCGTATAACATCAACGGTGCATTGCCATCTTTCTTAAATCCTTTTTTATAAACAATGGACATGGGAATTTTTGTTCCATCCTTTGCTGTAGCCATTACCCTTTCAGTTGTATAATCTGCAGGTTTAAAAGTACCGATCACTTCCTGCTGCTTCATCAGTTTCTTTTCTTTGGTTACCATATTGTAATCATAAACTGAATTGGGCGTGGTAAGCGATGTATAATTATACCGCATCACATCCGTATTATAATCAGGTATGTAAGCGATGTTGGCTGCATAAGCAGCTTCATCAAAAGAAAGATTATGGGAGTTGTTGTCTTTGGTATTAAGGATATGTATTTGTGTCAAACCATCTTTTCTTTCGGAAATAGCCAGGAAGTTTTTAAACAGGTCGAATCCCTGTATCAGTATCTTATCATTATGTGCTATCAGGTCGGTCCAGGCCGATGAATCGGTTTTGGTTTCAGGGCAGGTTGCTATTTTAAAATTCTTTGCCTGCAGGTTGGTGCGTATGTAAAATTTATCGTTGGCATGATCCACATCGTACAATACCTCTTTCATCCTTGGCTGAAAAATCTTAAATACATCTTCAGGTTTACTGGCATCTATATACCTGTACTCAGAAGAAAGTGTAGAACCGGAACCGATGAAAATAAATTTATCCGATTTTGTTTTACTTACACCTATGTAATTGGTAGGGTCTTTTTCTTCATATACGGTTTTATCAGTTGCGGCATCTGTATCCAGCTTATGCCTTTTAATTTTTTCTGATAAAAGTGTTACCGGGTTTTTTGAAGTATAGAACAACGTTTGGTTATCATTTGCCCAAACCGGGTCTGCTTCTGTATTTGGTATCTTATCCTTATAAATTTCGCCGGTCTCCAGGTTTTTAACGTAGATATCATACTGGCGCCTGCTCAGCATATCAATACCATAAGCCAGCAGTTTATTATCGGTACTTACCGCAAAGCCTGCGGCTGAAAAATAATTATGCCCTTCGGCCATGGCATTCACATCCAGCAATACTTCTTCTGCTGCCTCCAGCTTTCCTTTTTTTCTGCAGTATACAAAATAATCCTTGCCTTCCACCAACCGGTTGTAGTAAAAATACCCGTTCTTAAATACAGGCACGCTCTCATCCTTTTCTTTTATCCTTGCCTTCATTTCAGTATACAAATTTTCCTGCAGGGTTTTGGCCCCACTCATCATGGTATCGTAGTAAGCATTCTCTGCATTCAGGTAATCAACTACTTTGGTACTGTCGGAACCTTTTTTAAAATAATCATTCATCCAGTAATAATTATCAATACGGGTATCGCCATGGGCGATCAGCTCCTTTGGTTTCTTTTCTGCAACCGGGGCAGCAACACTGTCCGGCCATTTATATTCAGTTCTTGCCATTTCTGCATCTTTATTATTACATGATGAAATTACCAACGCAGCAATGATGATTGCCGGCATGATGTTCTTTTGCATAAGCTTTGTTTTGGTTGATGAATTAATTCTTCCAGCCGGTAATACCGATTATCACTCCGGGGCATTTTTAATATTTTACTTTATACCTGATGCTTTCCTTTGAGTCAAATAGTACTTCTATATAGTACAATGAATTTTCTTTTACAATATAGTCAAACTGGTAAACATTATTCACCCATTCCGATTGATTAATAAGGAATATCTCTACATTTTTGTAATTATTGGTATTAACCTGTATGTTCTTTACCGGTTTTTTAAAGGTAAATTTAAAGTGAAGCGTATCTCCTGCATGGGTCTTTATTATCCCGGTGTCGGGCACATTGCTTTCCATATTTTTTACCAGGTCATTCGGATAAAAATATGGAGCATTAAAGAACTGTTCTTTTGTATAACCTGTTTCTGCGATCCATTTTTCATCTTTGGGGAAATGGTTACGTATAAATTTATGCCTGGGTGTTTGCCAGTAAAAATCCTGGTAACGTTTTACAAAATCCACGAGTTTTCCTGATTCTTCATCCTGCCTGCAGCTGCCCGCAGCCCAGGTAACATCAAAATAATAATTTACGCCACCAAGTTTTACAACATTCCAGCTATGACTGGCACTTAATATAAGTCCTACCTGGAAAGGACTTTTCTTTACATACCCATCAACCATTTCATTTTGGATTCCCACCATGTTACACATTCTTTTAAACAACTTTGCATAACCATTGCATACTCCTTTCTTTTTATCCAGTACATGCTCCAGCAGTTTATTTTCAAAATCTTCCCTGGCCTGTGCACATGCCGCTTTGCTGCCACTGCAGGTAAAATGATTCCATTCATTACTGCCGCTGTTAAACAGTTTGTAATCATATTCAATATTGTCAGATATCCATACAAATATTGCCCTTAGTTTGTAAACACTGTCTGTGTATGGCGCTGTAAGTGTATTGGTCAACTCCTGTAAGTTGCCATTATAATGTATAGTTCTGGCAAAATTATCTACTGCCTGAAAATTGAGATCGCTGTCTTTGTTTTGAGCTTGTGCCTGGAATGCCAAAACAAATAACAATTGAAAGCATATTAAAAGTTTTTGAAGCATGGTAAGATATCTGCTGATCGGGATTATTTGTGATTTATACTTTCTTATTCTATAAAAAATTATTACGGATGAATTAATTTCTCCGTGCCAGTACAATGGTATTCTTGAATTGTTTTTTCTTTCCATCCAAATTAAACACTTCGGTGTAAATAACATAAATACCCACAGGAAGTTTCTGGAATTTTTCTCCCAGCCCATCCCAGCGAAAGTTACCTTTTATTCCGCACAGAGCATTGCGTTGCAGGTAGCGCACCACCCTTCCGTTTGCATCAAAAATGGTGATATTAACCACGTAGCCCGGTGAAGGGAAGTTATAATCGATGGTTGCAAAATCATCCATTCCATCATTATCAGGCGAAACAATTTCGGGCGATACAGTTATTGTTCCCTGCACCTGCAAATCAAGCCTGTACTGCGAATTTTTATAAGTAGGCGTACCATAGCCAACACTGGTTGCGGCGCTATGCCAGTTATCCTGGTTTTGGGTTGGCGCATTGTAATCTATCCTTTCCAATGCCACGCCTTCCCGGTTATCGATCAGTTTAAAATGCCATTTTTCATCATACTTTAATTCATCGGTAATATTTCCCTGTGCATTTAAGATGATCACATCGCCTTCATCATCGTTAAAAGAAGGCATAGAAGCAACTGTTACAAATGCATCCATATTTTGTGTAATGAAATCCCTTTTTACAATAGCCGGATCTTCGGTTATCACCATAAAACCCTGCGGAAAGAATAAATAATTATCTGCACTCAGTTGTTTGATATTGCTGATAACGCCTGCAGAACTCCTGTTGGCGATATAAATTTGTTTCAGGTCGATGATCTTATTACTGCGGTTAAAAATTTCTACATAATCTGTTCCGTTAGATCTGGGGTTGAACAAAATTTCATTGATAACAATATCCAGGCTATCGGCTATTTCACTTAAACCAACCTTTGCTGCATTTTTTGAACCGATCAAATTATTCTTACAATCCGTTACTGTAGATACAGTAATAGTGTACACTTTATTGCGGCTTAACGGCGTATTCAATCTTAAACTTACCTTATCAAAAGTTGGTGCAATGGCAATAGCCGATTGTGGAATGCCAATACCATCGCTGATGCTGTAATTAGCTGCTGTGGCCGCTTTCAAACTATCCAGCGGTTCATCAAAAACCAGGCTGATGTTCACACTGTCTGTTGCATAAGCTCTTAGCAATTGTGGCGCTGTAGCATCTGCATTCAAAGCATCGACAGCATTTTTCTTTCCCGGTGTTCCACCTTTTATATCAGTACTGGCTTTCCAGTTTGTAGATCCGCTGCAGGGATTTTTAGTGTCGATCATTTCCAATGTCCAGCCGCCGTCTTTTTTTAATTCGTTCTGGTACCAGCTATCGGCATAACTTACCGAATGTATTATCCTGTTTTGAGGGCTGCGTAAATAGATCACATCACCTGTATTATCCAGCGAAGGAAAACTGGTAACGGAAATGGTTGGCCCGTAAACACTCAAGCTTGCAACAGCGCTGGCTGTGCAAACAATCACAAAACTATCGGGCAATAGATTAAAAGATGGCATGGTACCACTTTGTCCGGTAGCATCTCCAATACGCCAGCCGAGCAAATTAAATGCAGTGGAAGAAGTGTTGCGTAATTCTATCCACTCGTTGTTGGGCAGACTGATCTGCGGAGTTGGGTCGGCCATCAGTTCGTCAATTACAATATCATAGCGGTTTGCAACCTGTGCATTTGTAATAAACCCGCTAAGGATAAAAAAGACAAAGAGTTTGAATTTTTTAAACATAGGGCAGTTATTTATCAATTAAAAATATAAATAATTTGGAAGGAATACCAGTTTCTGATTACTTTTGTGGCCAACATGCAAAAAATAAAATTTATAAAACAGTCAAAGAAATCATTTTCAATAAAGAAGGTGTGACGTTTTATTTTTAAAATAAGTACAGGCCTTCCTAAAACGGGAAGGCTTTTTTTTAACTAAAACCTCTCTGT